>Ga0099791_10001064_pt1 | contig 10616 bp, 8 predicted proteins | sample Rivendell_Oct201_7_FD_77318 | JGI IMG/M metagenome (GOLD analysis project Ga0099791, IMG submission 77318) | Vadose zone soil and rhizosphere microbial communities from the Eel River Critical Zone Observatory, Northern California to study diel... | ecosystem: Environmental > Terrestrial > Soil >... | reverse complement strand
CTTCTGGGACTACCTCGGTTCACGCATCAAAACACCAAATCACCCCGATATCCCTTACCTGCCGCAACTCATCAGGCATCGCTGCGCTACTGCCTGACGGCCACAAGTTTTGCCCCTCTTACCCGCGAGACGGCCAAGCCCCTGATGCCCTTACCAGGTTGCAAAATGGCTGACATCGAGAAATGGTGGCCTATCATCAAGGCGGCCAACATTTAAGGCGAGTAGGCAGCGGGGCCCCAGAAAACGGACATCCCGGATTGACGGCTTCGGGTCATTTCCGGCGGTGCCAGATACGTCGGTGGCGAGTCCGCTCCGTCTGGGAAAGGAGCGTGGTTACGCTGAATCTCGTTACGGCGGGAGGTCCCGCCCACTCCGGCTCTCGGGCCGTCAGCTGACTCATGCGCCGCACCAAATGAGGGCGCACGGGTTGCGATGACCTTCGTTGGCCGACCTTGATCGCATATTGCCTAGCGCGGACCTTATTGGCGCTGTTGCGATCAAAAGTCCGGCCGCTCGGCTTGCGGAACCGAAACCGGATTTTCATTGAAGGGGTCGATATTGTTCTCGGCGCAAATCGTTTCGAGCCAATCGTTGCTGTCCCTACGCCAGCGCTTGGTCATATACATAGGTTCGTTGAACGTATCCTCGTCCTCGATCTTGACGAGGGCTTCCAGGAATTTGTTGTCTGCCGTGACCTTGAAGCGTTCCACAACATGCAGCTTTTCGGTGTGCGGGGTGCGGTACATGTCAATGTAGCTGTTTTTGTTCGCCGCCAGGCCGACGGTGTCCACGACCAGCTCGCCGTTCTCATAGCGGCCGATGGACTCGCCGTACCAGGACGGCTTCACATATTCCGAATGCTGGTCGGTCATGTAGATACGGCGCACCCACTGGTCGCGCTGCCAGAGCATCCACACCACCTTAGGCGTCTGAATGAAATACAGTGGTTCTGTTGTCCAAAGCAGTTGACCTGGCACTCCCCCTGGCCAGCAGCGCGACTGAGCAAGGAACGGAATCCCGACCTTGCCGGAAAGAAATTCCTCATTCGACAGACGCATCTGCTCCGCCGCCCAGGACTTTAGGATTGGATCTTTCCAGTTGCCGAGCGCGGGCGTTGGCCTCCTGGTTTCGTTCCCGCGCAGCGGGTAGTCGGGATGTTGCTTGATCGGCCCACGCAATCCGGCGGGCGGGTCAAACCAGCCGGTGCCGTAACGTGCGATTCCACCGTTTGTCGTCAACGGAGTCCAGGCAAAATTGCTCGACGAAGCAAGGTTGGGAATCTTCTCGGGCGCCTGGGCGCCTGCAGCGCCGCTAACGCAAGCAGCAAGAGCGGCGCCGCCAAGGATTCTAGCCCACCGCGTCCTGCACGCGAGCCGGCTGCAAACGGACTTCAACTCGAAAAATGAGAACATCTGCACTCCCATCCGCAGGGCGGTCCCGATTGCCGCATTTACGTCCGTACCGCTCCCTCCGGTCAGGCTGGGCCGGCTAGCCATCGATTGCTGGAAGGTACGCCACCCTTCTAGTCGCGTCGCGATACTTCGACCGCTATCTCCTACTCGACGAATTTTTTCTTACCGCTGCGAGGTCGCAAGATCCCGACGAGGGCCATCAAGTTGCAGTTTCTTGACCTTCAACTCTATGCCAAGGGGCATTGCCGCTAATATGGGTCACGTGCTGCCTTCACGACTACGTTGGCATCACGACCGGTGTCCCCCAGATAGCTGCCGACTTGGTGCACCGCCCAAGTCGGTAGAGTCGGGTGCACAGCCAGCCCCGAAGCTGGCGGCAAGATAGGATGCAGCAATCAGAAGGATACGAACAACTGGGCTCATCTCTATTCTTCACCATGAAGCGCGCGATTGTAGCAAGGAGAGGCGGCGTTGTCGCTTTTGGGTCACGGGCTGCTGTTGCGGCCACGTTGTATCACGACCGGTGTAGCCCCTGATAGCCGCCGATTTTGCTGTAAAGTCCAAGTCGGCAGGTCGGACCAGATTCGGGCATTTGCCGTTGGACGGATGGGCGAGGCGGGGGTACTTGTTTGCGCGGCGATCACCGAACTGCTGCGAGCTGACGGTCACCGACGCGGATGTGGGCACCTTCGGCACTCATCGCTGCTTTTCCAACCGCCTAGTTCGGCTTAGGAAGTGGCATGACCAATCCCGTGTTTGTCGCGCCCTTGGCAAAGTGGCGCGCCATTCCTGATGGCCCCGAACTCGATACGCCTTCGAGCTGGCTCCTACCAGTCCGTCTCGTCTCCGCTCCAGCGATGCTGAAGGTATTCAAGCCACATAGCGATGAGCGGCACAGCTCCGACTATCTCGAATACGTGTGCGGCTACGGCGCCGTCCGAGTGCTCGCCGCTGATGAGACCGCCCTCCTGATGGAGCGAGCTACCGGCCCGCGGTCGCTCGTGGCCATGGTACTCAGCAGCGAGGACATCGAAGCTGCCGAAATTCTTGCCATCACGACCACCAAGCTGCATGAACCCAGAGGTTGGCCAATTCCGAAATCACTGGTGCCGCTCAATGAGCACTTTGAGAGCCTCTTCAAGCGAGCGGCCGAGCACGATCTGCTAAACCTGAGCGCATCCGTCGCTAAGTTTCTGCTTGATACACAGCGCGACGTATTCCCTTTGCATGGCGATCTGCACCACTCCAATGTGCTCGATGGCGGCCCGCGTGGCTGGCTTGCGATCGACCCGAAGGGATTGATTGGCGAACGCGCTTATGAGGTGGCAAACCTCTTGGCTAATCCCTGGCCTCGCGGCGAAGTCGTGCACAATACTGAACGCATGGACCGATTCGCGAAACTGTACGCTGCCAGATTAACGCTGGACCTCGATCGGGTACTTGCCTATGCGCTGGCGCACGCAGGCCTTTCCGCAAGCTGGGATATTGATGATGGATTTGATCCAGCATATCGGCTCAAGTGTATCGAAGTGCTGACGCCGTTAGTTGACTGTCGAAGCCACGGACGATGACAGGTCTGGATCAAGGGCCGCCTTCGCGACCACGTTGGCATCACGACCGGTTTATCCCCAGATAGCTGCCGACTTGTTGCAACGCCCAAGTTGGCAGAGTCGGGCCATAACCGGCCATTCGAGGACGGTGGTTATACCCTTCACCTTGTTGACTTCGTCACCCAATGGGATCGAGTTGCTGGTGGGCGCAAGATCGATCTATGCGTTGAGAACGCTGTAACGAATTGAAGTGATTATCTTAATTTCTGGCAGGAGTGGAGGGCGTGCCAAAAGCCAATAGAATCAACGCGGTGTAACGAGATTCGATCCCTTTCGGACCCGCGAAAACAGCAGCTTTCCTAAAAGATTGTTACACTGGTTGCTCCTACTCATACTCAGCTGCCGTCCAATACTTGCCGCATGCCCGACCAGGACCACAGCCGCAAGACCCCGAGCGTCACCGACCTCATGCAGAAGCGAGCGGCCGAAGAAGCCGTCCACGAAGCCGACCGCGCCACCCATGACGCCGCGCTACGCGTTGTCGAGCAGTGGAATGCGGAACGCTCGCCGTTGTGGTCGCCAACTATCCGGTGCGCCACCACCGCTGGAACGCCTTGGCTTGATGTCTATTGTCCGGGTTGCCGGACAGGCCGAGCTTTCGACATCCGCGTCTTGGACCGTCACCCGCTGGAGTCGGTCGGAAGCTTGGCGCTTGGCTTGCGGTGCTCTTGGTATCCAGGGTCTTCACCTATGCCCGTGCTCACCGGGTTGCACGCGCTGCCCCCGCTCCGATAGCGCCGCCGAAGTCATGCTGGACGCCATTAGCCCGCGAACCCGGAATGAGTCATGTGCTTGACGGGCGGTTTCTTGGCACAGCCGCAGGATTGGCGTAGCGCCCTTCCCGGTTCGTCTCATTCTAGTTGTTCGGCCTTTGGAAGGCGCGTCACTGCCTGAGAGATGGCGCGAGAACGCCTTCGAAACTGTACTTTTGCTTCTAGTACTACTGAGTCAGAACGCCGCATTCGAAGTCTTTGAGAATCACATAATGAAGGAGATTCCCGTTGGGACGTAGGGGTTTGGGATGGGTCTCCACGAAGCGAAGGACATTGAATCGCGGTTTGCGCGCTATGTCGAGGGGCTTGTGAGCGTGATCGGACACGCGGATCGGGCGGGTCCGCTGCACGACTGTTGCCTGGGGCTGGTGATGCCTGGTGAGCGCAAGAGTGTAGAGCCGATGGCGGCGATCACGGCGCCGGGGCGCACGGCCGCGCAGCATCAGTCGTTGCTGCATTTTGTCGGTGAAGGGGGTTGGTCCGACGACGATGTGCTGGGCAAAGTGCGTAAGATGGTGTTGCCGCAGATCGAGCGTCACGGACCGATCGAGGCCTGGATCATCGACGACACGAGCTTTCCTAAGAAGGGGCGGCATTCGGTTGGGGTGTCGCACCAATACTGCGGTCAGCTTGGCAAGCAGGCGAATTGCCAGGTCGCGGTGACGCTGTCGCTGGCCAATCACCATGCGAGTCTGCCGGTGGCGTATCGGCTGTATTTGCCGAAGGCCTGGGCTGAAGATGCAGCCCGTCGTTGCAAAGCGAAGGTGCCTGAGGATATCGCATTCAAGACCAAGCCAGAGATCGCGCTCGACCAGATCAGCTGGGCGCATGAGATCGGGCTTGCTGGCAGGATGGTGCTGTTGGATGCCGGCTACGGCAACGACTCCAAGCTGCGTGCGGGCATTACCGAACTGGGGCGCGTCTATGCGGCCGGGATTCAGCCGCAGACCTTGGTGTGGAAGCCGGGTGTGCGGCCGGGCCGCCAGCCCAAGAAGGGGCGCTGCGACGCGCCCAATGCGACCTCGGTCAAGGACCTCGCGCTTTCCCTGCGTGCGAGAGCGTGGCGCACAATCAAATGGCGGGAAGGCACCAATGACTGGCTGTCCTCACGGTTTGCTCGTGTGCGCGTTCACGTTGCATCGAGCCATGAGCGTCGTGGAAAACCGAGCAAAGAGTGGCTGCTGATCGAGTGGCCCGAGGGCGAGGATGCGCCGACAAAGTACTGGCTCTCGACCTTGCCGAGAAACATCACATTCCGCGATCTGGTCGACGCCGCCAAGCTGCGGTGGCGCATCGAGCGCGATTATGAGGAGCTCAAGCAGGAGGTCGGCCTTGGGCATTTTGAGGGACGCGGCTGGCGTGGTTTCCATCATCACGCCACGCTGTGCATTGCAGCCTACGGATTCCTGATCTCCGAGAGGGAGACGATTCCCCCCTCAGGACCTCGTCCCGCCGCTCTGCTCCCGCAACTTGCCATACCCGACAGTTACCGACCCCGAGGATCCCCCCTTGCGGCCTGAACGGCACATCCCAAACTCGATTGCCACCATGCGCCGAAGGCTCATCGCAGCGATCGTCACACGCTTGCCACGCTGCCCCTGCTGCGGCGGCGGCGCAGCAGTGCAACGTGGACGTCGTAATTTATAACTCAGTAGTACTAGGCCGCCTTCCGCTTCGCTCCTGCTGAAACCGAATCCAATTCGTCCGCCCTGCCCGCTCAACAGTATGACCCCTTTAGCACCGCGCGGTACTGCCGCATGCGGGCAACCGCATCGGAGCTATTGAGTTCACAATCAGAGGCTGGGGTGCACGTCCTGACACGGAAATGAGCACCATGATAGGCAAGATGATAGTCGGATTGGCCGCGGTAGCAATTGCCTCGGTCGCAACAATGATAAGTGCATCCGCTCAACAAAAAAAGATGACAGTGGCAATACCAAAGCAGGTTTGCGAGATGTTGACCGTGGACACTCAGAATTGGGGGCAGCAAACCGTGCAACTGTGCGGACCTCCTGGTGGCCCCCGTGGCCAGGCCACAAGCAAACAGCTCAGACTAAAACCAATGGCTCCCGGTAAGTAGCGAAACGGGCGGTCTGGGCTTCGACCGCTGGCAGCTTGCAGCCCGCTGGAGCAGCGCCGCTGCGGCGGGCGTTGGGATTCGCGTGTGGAGGTTGTCAACGGCCTCACGCGGCCCCGGCCCTGATCCGCAATCTGACGTCCCGAAGGGCCGGGGCCACAAACCAGATCCTGGCCCCCATGGGTAAGCAGACCTACAGGACACCGACGCGACAGCCTTGGCAGAGACACGACGATGATATTACCGTACCTTAGACTAGTCTCGACCAGCGCCGCGCTCTTGCCCTGGTGGCCGGTGCGGGTATGAACGGCGTCACCGAGACGACGATGCTCGCCCGCGGATTTACGCTCGCAATGCTCGGTGTCCTTGTGAGGAAGAGACTCGTAATTGCACAGTTGAAGCCTGTCAGGGTAGGCGGAAAGATGATCGAAGTCGGCCGCTTCAGGATTACGGACGCCGGCCGGCGGGCGCTTGAAGGAGAATCAAGCCGATCGTCGCGTCCATTGGAAGCTCAATGACCAGCCTTTTCGGCGCAGGAACACGCCGCAGCGGCGGGCGTTGGATTCATGCGCGGGACTGTCCGCGGCTGGCCGGTCTCACGCGGCCCCGATCTTTCCGGTGGTTTGCCCCTCCAGGGCCGGCGTTCTAGATCCCGAAATTCCGGATAAGCTATGAAAAACCGCGTCGGGCTGGGGGTTCTCAGAGGTGATGGTCCCCCATGCCCAAGCAGCCCCACGGTACGCCCGGTAAGAAGTCCCCGGCGCCATCGTTCAAGCTTCGTCTGGCCCGAACGCCTCTGGAGCAACGATCAGGCAGCAAGCCGCTTGCACCACCGGCGAAGCGCCAGTCGACTGCCGAAACTGGTCGGCGCTCCAAACCGATTCCGTGTCGCGGCCGATAGGGTAGTGGCTCCCGATCAGCTCGCCCGTCTGTGGGTCGCGCCCGCGCTTGATTTGCGACTGCCGGATTTCTTCGCGAGTTCCGCGAGCCAGGCGTCGATGGTGGAGGGTAGTTTTGCCACTTCCGGACAAGGGCGGCCGAGCGAATCGACTGCCATGTGGCTGTCAGGTCCTACAGGAATGCAGCCCGGAATGACGCCTCGCTTACGGGTAATTACTCGGTTCTTCATTGCGCTCCTCCCCGCAGATAAAAAGCGCCGCCGGATGGCTGGGCAGGGGGAGCACGCGACGAAGCTCATTGCGGTGCGGCGCCAGTAATGGGCGGAAAGCCCTCCCCTTTTACGTCCAGAATTGATATTCTCGACGTAATCTCTAGGCGCGTGGCTTGCCGTATTGGTGTGGCCATTCCCGGCACGCAGATCCTCGCCCACATTCATCAGGGCCACCGATCTCGCTGCGAACCTTGCGGCCGTTGCCGTCGGGAGATGGCTTTGCGCGCTTCGCGTCAACTACGACTGCATCGACAATCCGTTTGCGCAGTTTCGGCGCCGTAAGTTCAACGAGAACCGGATGTTTGTTCCACTCCGCCTCCTGGATTGCGCCGCACCGGCGAGGGTCAGGGCGGCGGCGCGGAGGTTCGGAGAGGCCCTGTTTTTTTCGCGAGACGACCCTTATTTTGCGCTCTGAGGCGTGTTCCCGGGTTCTGCGGGAGTTGGGTCAGACCAATAATTTCCATACGGGGGCGAAGTTTGCGGAAAACGGCGGCGAAGTCGAGGGACTCTGCAACGGAGAGAAAGCCGGCTGACGGCACGAAGGCGCGCGAGCCGTCTGACCTGGAGGAGTTCAAGAAGGAACCGCTAAAGCGCGCGCAGGCGATCCTACGGTTGCGGAGCAAGGAGAAAATCGGCCCGGTTCTGTCGAATGCGGACTTCGCGGCCGGGCTCGCGAAACTTGCTTCCGAAGCCGCTGCGGCGCCGAAGGCCGCGGTCGCGCTGTCGAAGTTCGTGTTGCGGCCCGAGTTCTCAACCGCGGCTGCTGCTGCGGTGGCCACCGCTGGCGGGTGGACGGAGCCTTCGAAATTCGGTGCGGAGGATCGACGGCTTGCCGCGGACGCATTGGAACGCTTGCGGCCTTCGTGGGGCTTGCCATGGCTCGTCAAAGCTCTGGTGGCGGCTTCCGAGCGTGACAGTCACGCCGCGATGCGCCGCTACTTCGCGTCGCGCCTCATTCTAGCGTCCGGCGGCCTTCCCGGAGCGATCGATGCAGTGGCCGGGGCGCAGAGCGGGCTGAAGCCCAAAGGACAGCTGAGCCTTGTCCGCGAACTACGTAATTGCGCGCGACCTGCTCCCGGCGATGCAAAGCCTTTCGCCTTCATCGCGTTTGCGCAGAATGTCTCAGCAGTATCGGGACATGACGGCGCGCAGCTCAAACAGGAAGTTGCCCGGCTCCTTTGCGCTGCCGCGTCGGCGGATCGAGGCTTGCTTCTGGACGAGAAGTTCGTTGGCGTCGTGACGACGCTGGATGCGGCTGCGGGGGCGACGCTGCGTGAGGACGCTGCGAAACTGGCGGAGGGGGCGCCGGGATTGAAACCGCCGCGCGACGGCGAGAAGCCGCCACCCGAACAGCCCATTCCGCCAGATCAGGCCACGATCCTCAGGGAGGCCACCTGGAGCGACGCCGACGAGGCGCTGGGGCGCGCGCTGCGGGACATGGGCGCTCTGGACCGGTCGTTCCAACGGCTGGAATCGGTGGTTGACGGCGAAGCCGCAGATTGTGCCCGCCGCGCCAAGGATGCCTCGAACTTCGTGTTGCAGTGGGTCCGGCAGGCGGCCCACCAGAGGAGCATCAAGGTGCTGAACTCGGCCGGAGAACGCGTTCAGTTCGATCCGCTCTACCACATCCTGCACGACGACGCGGCGCCGGGCGATTATGTACGAGTCGTCAAGCCTTCGGTGGTGCGCGGCAGCGGCGCGCAGCAAGTTGTTCTCGTCCGTGGAGAGGTGGAGCTCGATTAATTGTATCAATAAAGGGGAGTGTTGTTCATGAGTTTGATTGAAGCGCGGCGTAACCGGAAGTGGATCGGCTGCATCGACTTCGGAACGGCGATGTCAAAGGCAGCCGTGGTCAGGCGCAAGCCGCGAACGGAACTGACAAGCGCAGATGTGGTGCCGCTGGCGATCGGCGATCGCGACGGAATGGGGGTCCGTAGCGGTCTGCTGCTTCCTTCGGTCGTTTACGTGAGCGATCAAGGGACAATCCTATTCGGCAAGGATGCAGAGGATGCTGCCATTCGCGGCGAACGCCGCAGCCGTCAGGCATTTGTTTCGCCAAAGGAGTACCTTAGTACGCGCGATCCCGGCGCACTCGACGAAGCGCTGGAGCGGGAAATCGACCCGACGGGAGATTTCACGGGCCGGAAGCTGCTTGCTCTGTTTCTGGCGCATCTGCTCGTGCGGGCGGGCCGGGCTGCCGCGATCGCCAATGTCCCGTGGCCGGTCCCTCTCCGGATTGCGAGACCGGCATGGGATGAAGAACGCGCTGTGGCCGGGGAGCAGGCCCTCAGGTCTCTCGTTCTTCAGGCCTTCGCCATCGCTGACAGACTCGGCGGCCAGCTTTCGGCGTCCGGCGGGATTACGCACGATGCCGCCCGTTCGGCGCTTGCAGCTGTGATGAGCGACCAACGGTTTCTCCATCCGGCTGCCTTGCCGGATGTCTTCGAACTGTCGGCCAATGCCAGCGCATCAGTGCTCGAAGCGACCGCCGTCGCCGCCGGTGCGATCGGAGACACGAGAAGGCGGGTCGTCGTATTGGCAGACATCGGCGGGGGCTCCTCCGATTTCGGCGCCTTCATGACGGGCCTTCCGGGGCGTGGTGTTCTTGGCGAGGTCGATGGGAGCTCGGGGATTCTGCGACTGGCTGGCGATCGCCTCGACGTTTTGCTGAAGTTTTACATCTTCAAGCAGGCCCGGATTGATCCCTTTGACAGCGGAAGCAAGGGCATCGTCGCCCACGTCAGGGCGAACCAGCGGGCCTTCAAGGAGGCGTTGTTTACGACCGGCCAGCTGACGATCGAACTGGTCGACAACTTCCTCACCGTTAGAAAGGAAGACTTCCTCGCCAGCCCCGACGTTCAGGAGTTCGCGAGACTTCTCCGATCGACATTCCACGACACGCTGGAGCGCGGGGTCGCCTGCGCACGCGAGAATCAGCTTCAAGGCCGGCGGACGCCTGTCGAGGCCCTGCTGACCGGCGGCGGCCGTTCGCTACCCATGGTGACGGACTTCATAACCGATCCCCCGCTGCCGATCCGGCTGGACGAAGCATCGCCGGAAATTCCGGACGGTCCACTGGATCAGACCTTTCTGGACTTGCGCCCGCAGCTTGCCGTGGCCATCGGCGGAGCCGTTATGGACCTGCCTCACCAGACTGCTCGTGTCCGCATTCGGGACGTGGTTGACGCCACCACACGAACGGTTCGCGAAATTGCAAACGCCGTAAACACGGTTCGGGATATCGTGGACGCCGCACAACCGGTTCACGACGCTGCCCGCGCTGCTAATCCTCCCCCGGCAGCAAACGCGTCCGGACCTCCGCGCATCCCTTCCCCGGCCGCCCGCCTCACGTAACGACACGGCCGCAAACGGCCTGACTCGGGCTTCCGCTTTACTTCCGAGAATAGCAGTTATCGGAAGCAAAGGGCGTGTGGCGTAGTTGAGGCCGGCCCACGCCGAAAGCAGCGAGCGGCAGCTTAGCCCAGGATAGCTGCCGTGGCGGCCGGCTCCCGGTGTCGGAAGGAATGGCCGAGTAGGCCCGGGGAATTCCACCCCGAGCCTCTCACGGGTAGG
>Ga0099791_10001063_pt1 | contig 10620 bp, 10 predicted proteins | sample Rivendell_Oct201_7_FD_77318 | JGI IMG/M metagenome (GOLD analysis project Ga0099791, IMG submission 77318) | Vadose zone soil and rhizosphere microbial communities from the Eel River Critical Zone Observatory, Northern California to study diel... | ecosystem: Environmental > Terrestrial > Soil... | reverse complement strand
TATCACGTCGGTGGAAAGGCGCTTGCGGGGTGGGTGCACGGTCATTCGGCAGCCTCCGCTCGCAGGAGGCTGGCGATTTCCTCTTTGACCTTCCGGCGCTCGACGTCCAACGCCGCGCGATAGTTCAACAATGCATTTTCGGGGACATATCTTCGGATGGCGTCACGGCATAGTCGCCGACCTTCCACAGGACGCACCACCAGAGCGTTTGCCTCGACCTTGCGGACGCCAAACTTGCGCAGGTAGTCCTGCACGTAGGGCTTGAGGTGATCCTTGTGGCGCGGGTCATCCAATCGGCCGCCGCTGGACGTTTCCAGGTTGTCGATCCAGCTCAGGTTGTTGACTTCAATGAAATCGTAGTTGAGACCGAAGCGGTCGATGATGAGGTTGGTCGGGTACCAGTCGACGGCTTCCGATAGATCCGCAAGATTGGACATGATCTGCGAGGAAATCGCTAAGCCGCCTGGGTCATGGTCGCCGCAGTAGAGCAGCACGCATTGATTGCCGCGATCTTCCCATTCCTGGAATCGACGCATCGCCGCGGCGCGGCTGTTGATGTCGTTCCATCCCTTCACGTTGGTGATCGGGATGTTGAACGAGCTGCAGGTGAAGGCGAACAATGATTTCAGGTCGATCTTCTCAACCCACATTTCGCAGTAGTATTCCTTGTCCTTCCAAAAGCTGAACGGCGTATATCGTTGATGAGCGCTCTTGAGTGTTTCAATCCATGCTTCCGCTTCCTGTCTCGGCGCAAGTCGGTCCAGCACCTCGATGCCATCTGCCGCTCGCGAACCGTCTTGTGCGCAAATATCGAGCGGCAAGAGTCCCGACTTGCGGCAGTCGTTGATGAGTTCCTGCGCGCTATCGAAATCGCCCTTCGCTAAACCGATGCGATCCTCCAGGATGTAACACCAGCCGCGGGATGAGACCCTGAAATCAAGTGTTGAGTTTATTTGCCGGATGTCCTCGCAAAAGGCTTCAAGCTCTTTGGTGTAGGCGACTTCTGCCGCTGCACTCTTGCGGCCTCTGCCGCGCTTCGGGAGGCCCGTCATAGACGACCTCCATGAAGCCCGGCGGCATCGGCGACCACCACCGCGATGCTGATCGGCAGGCCGTATCTGGCCGCTAAGAATCGAGCCGGATCGGCGGCAACGAACTCAAAGGAATGATGTTGAACGTCATTAGTCCGATCTCTATATTCCTGGCTGGCGACTTGGCTTTGCTGCGGCCCGTCGTCGTGCTCCCCCGAGCAAACAACGAGACAACCGCCTCGGCGCGCCACGCCGGGGCTGGTTGTTGCTGTTGAGGCCATGTTGACATCAGACTTCGGGCGACGTGGTGGCGGCGCGCTTCGGTGCGCGGATCACCGCTGCCGGAAGGCTGGCGACGACTTCCTCGCAACTGTCCGTGAAGATCAAAAGCCGGGCGCCCATCTTGACCCCACGGAGGCGTCCCTCGCCGAGAAGCTGGTATGTCTTGGAACGACTCCATCCGTAGCGCTGTTTAACGCCCGCAACCGTCAATGTGCGCGGGCTGGAGGCGCCATTCCGTTCCTCACGACTGAGCGCGGTGCTAGAAATGCTCATCGGTTTGATGCTCCGTCCAACTTGGCCAGCCGAGTGATTCGGCCCTGTGGACGGAGGGAAACAGATGTGGCGGTTAGATAACTGTGCGAGTTACTAACCACGCCATTGGCCGTGGGGTCCGTTCTGGAGAAGATCTTCGACGGCGCCTCGGGGGTCCGGTTCTGCCATCGTCTTTGCGACAACAGCCTCGAAGTTCCGATCGCCGCTGCGGCGATACTGCTTTCGCCAGTTGACTATGGTCGTGGCCTTGACGTTTCGTGCCATGCCGGGCCAGCGTTTCACGCCCGCCGCTACTCGATCGGCGGCACTGGCCTTGCTGTCGGTGGCAACGTCGACGCTGTCGCCGAGTTGGGCGAGCACTTCCAGGCACACCGCCGCCAGCATGTGAAGGTGCTTCCGCTCCGGCGAGCGCGACCGCTCCTTTTCGGATACTTTTTTTCTTGAAAAGAGCGTTGGCTCGCCGCCTCGCTTTAAGTATTCAAATGCAGCGATGATTTGCCCGAACGGACCGGCGAGTTCGGCGCCGCCACCTCGCAAATAGATGAAGTGCGCCACCGCCTGACAAGCAATTATCGGACCCCGAAACCGGCCATCCTTCTCGTTTTCGAAAATCCATGCCGCTTCCCGAAGGGTCTTTGAGAGTTCCCACTCGGCTTTGTCGCGGCCGATCCAGACGGCGCTGGATTTCCCCCGCAGCGTCGCATTTTCTAAAATCCGGGCCGCTGCTCGAATGGTTTCATCATTAAGACGTTCTGCTGCATTAAGGGAACGTGACGCCTCCGAGGCATGGCCTTGATCGGCGAGCGTCTTGTCGGTAGCCGTCAAGCAAATCCCGGCAGTCCGACCGCCGGTCAACGGCAACCGCGCCATCACATCACCGCCGCACCGCCAAGGCAGGTAGGCGCGAGGCAAGCCCCGGACGGCGGTGAACGGTCCGGCGACGGGGAGCTACCCCGGCCTCGCGCCGATCCGTGTTCATACACGATTCGCCAGGCCATCGTCGGCCGCCATCGTCCACGACCGTTGGCATCACGTTTCCGTCACTGGGTCGTGCGCCTAGTCATGCGCACACGGCATGCGTCGAACCATGGTGGAGCTCCCGCCGACGGGCTCTTCGGGGTGTCTATGCCGTATATTTGCCGTACGGCTCCAGGACGAAGCTGGCCACGCCAGCTAATTCATTGATTTTATTGGCGCTCCCTAGGGGAATCGAACCCCTGTTTCAGCCTTGAGAGGGCCGCGTCCTAGACCGCTAGACGAAGGGAGCTAATGCTTTTCGAATAGCTCGGATGGTGGCGTCGCGCAAGCCGCTCTGGATCACAAGCCGGCCTGCATCCTCGGCAATACCGACCAGCACTCGTCGTTGCAGCACGGGCACCGCCGTTGCACGAGGGCGCCCGCAACAAGGCCGCAACAAAACTGCCCATCCGCTCCCGACCGCAGCCGCGCCGCCCGTCCTTGCACCTCACGGATCGACCACGAACCGCAGCCGGCCCTCCGGGCTCAGCGTTCTGGCATCGAAGGTGCGAATCTCCAGCGCGCCGCCTATATCTATCGTAACGACGATTCGGTCGCCGACGGTAGATGCGGAGACGACCCGGGCGCCCTTGGGGAGCGAAGCCGCGGCCTCCACCGGGCCCGGCCTTCCCTCGGTGCGGAAAACGCGGTAGCCGATGACCGTAACGACGACGGCGATGCCCAGCATGGTGGCGATGCCGGAGATCAGCATCAGCCAGCGCACGCGCGCGACGATCTGAGCCTGCGCCGGGCTTAGCGGTTTATCCTCGTCGATGTCAGGATTGCTCATGGGCGAAGTCGAGACCCAAATGGGCGCGCAAGCGGGCGCGCCGTCGGACGCACCAATTGTGCACACCGCAACGATCGGAGCGGCTGAAGCCGGCCAGCGGCTTGATCGCGCGCTGGCCAAGTTTGTGAACGACCTGTCGCGCTCGCGCCTGAAGACGCTCATTCTTTCCGGGCACGTCGCGATCAGTGGCCGCACGATCCGCGATCCGGGCCATCACGTCAATGTGGGTGACGAAGTTGCCCTCATGGTACCGGAGGCGGCGCCCGCCGAGCCGCGCCCGGAAAATATTCCCCTCGCGGTCGTCTATGAGGACGCTGACATCGTCGTCATCGACAAGCCGCGCGGGCTCGTGGTCCATCCGGCAGCCGGCAACTGGACCGGCACCCTGGTCAATGCCCTGGTGGCCCATTGCGGCGCCAGCCTTTCCGGCATCGGCGGGGTGCGCCGACCCGGAATCGTTCAGCGCCTCGACAAGGACACGACGGGCCTGATGGTGGTGGCCAAGAACGACCGCGCCCACCGGGCGCTTGCAGCTCAGTTCGCCGACCATGGCCGCACCGGACCGCTGCAGCGCGGCTACCTGGCCTTCGTGTGGGGGACGCCGGACCGGCCCAAAGGCTTGATCGACAAGCCGATCGATCGCCACCCCCAGGCCCGTGAGCGGATGGCGGTGCGGACCGGGGGGCGCGAGGCCATAACGCTATGGGAGGTACTGGAAAACTATCGGGCGGCCTCCCTCCCGGCCCTCCCGCTGCCCCCACCCTACCCTCCCCCGCAAGCGGGGGTGGGTAAATCGATTTACCCACCCCCGCTTGCGGGGGAGGGCAGGGTAGGGGGCGGCAGGGGACACGACTCGCGTCCGACCGGCGCGAAGCGCAGCGGTTCCAGCCCCGCGGTTGCTAGTTTGCTCGACTGCCGGCTCAAGACCGGACGCACCCATCAGATCCGGGTCCACCTCGCCGCCATAGGCCATCCGCTGCTGGGCGATGTCACCTACGGCCCGGGCTTCATGACCAAGATGGCGCTGTTGTCCGAGGACGCGCGGGAGGCACTTGTGGCCCTATCCAGACAGGCCCTTCATGCTTATTTATTGGTCATCGAACACCCGGGGAGCGGTAAAGAGATGGTGTTTCGTTCCGAACTGCCGCCAGAACTCGCCAGGCTGCGATTGGCCTTAGGCGACGGATAAATCGCCGCAGACTTGGCATGTGCGCCGCGAGGGGGTCGCCGCGCGTAGAAATAACCCTTAACCTCCAATAAGTTGCTGGATCCCGCGAGGTACTCCTCGCGGCAGTCAGTCACGTCCGCGTCACAGTGAAGTGACGCCACCGCGCTGTTTTCGCCGCGTTATCTGTGTATGGTGCGCGTTGCAGTCGTTCGCGGTTGCAGCAAATCTCCGGCAAACCCGGAGCGAGAAAAATCCCGGCTCCGACTGGCTCAATGGAGCGGTTTGGGGCCTCTGCCTGCCGATCTCGGGGGCACAACATGAGGAGGGCGCTGTCATGGCCCAATCCGCTAGCTTGCCGATCATCACGGCCGAATCAGGTCTCGGCCGATACCTCGACGAAATTCGGCGGTTCCCGATGCTGGAACCGCAGGAAGAATATATGCTGGCCAAGCGCTGGCGGGAGCATGGTGACCGCGTTGCGGCTCACAAGCTCGTGACCAGCCACCTGCGGCTGGTTGCCAAAATCGCCATGGGCTATCGGGGCTATGGTCTTCCGATCGCGGAAGTGATTTCCGAGGGCAATGTCGGCCTGATGCAGGCGGTGAAGCGCTTCGAACCGGAAAAAGGCTTCCGCCTCGCCACTTACGCGATGTGGTGGATCAAAGCCGCCATTCAGGAATACATTCTGCGGTCGTGGTCGCTCGTCAAGATGGGCACCACCGCCAACCAGAAAAAGCTCTTCTTCAACCTGCGCAAGGCCAAGAGCCGAATCTCCGCGCTGGACGAGGGGGATATGCGCCCCGATCAGGTCAAGCTGATAGCCAAGCGGCTCGGCGTGACCGAGCAGGACGTCATCGACATGAACCGGAGGCTCAGCGGCGACGCTTCGCTCAACGCCCCGATCCGCGAGGACGGTGATTCGGGCGAGTGGCAGGACTGGCTGATGGACGACCGTGATAGCCAGGAAGCGACCCTCGCTGCCTCGGAGGAGTTGGACAACCGCCGCGCCGCGCTTTCCGATGCGCTTGAGGTACTCAACGACCGTGAACGGCGCATCTTCGAGGCGCGCCGGCTTACCGACGAGCCGGTGACTCTTGAGGACCTTGCGGTGGAATTCGGCGTATCGCGCGAACGCGTACGCCAGATCGAGGTGCGAGCGTTCGAGAAGGTCCAGAAGGCCGTCAAGAACCGCGTCGCCGCCATGGAAGCGCCGGCTGCCCGCGCCGCTGCGGCGCCGCCGATGGCAGCGCTTTAGCACAGCGTAATCCGCCCACCTTGCGCGGCCTAGAGCATGATCCCGAAAAGTGGGAACCGGCTTTCGGAAAAGATCAGGCTACAGCAATAAGCGGGATGACGATTCGAAGAAAAGTCATCCCGCTCTAGTGTCACCCCTACAAACTCAACCTCCCTTGGCGGGCGGCGACTGCGACTTGCCTACGGCGGGCAGCACTTGCGGCTTGCCGACCACGGTGATGAGCATGTTGGCCTCAAGCAGACGCTTGGCCACCCGTTTGACGTCCGCCATGGTCACGGCGTCGACGAGACCGTTACGCTTGTCGATATAGTCGATGCCGAGGTCTTCAAGCTGGATCTGCACCAGTTGCTCGGCGATCTTCGTCGACGTATCGAAGCGCAACGCATACGATCCGGTGAGGAACGACTTCGCCTTGGCAAGTTCTTCCTCGGTCGGACCGGTTTCTGCCAGCTTTCGGATCTCCGCCTGCATCACTTCCAGGGCCTGGTCGGTACGATCGGTCCGGGTCGCAGTACCGCTCAGGAACAGCGCCGTGTAGTCGAGCGGCATCACCGCGCTGTAGACCGAATATGCAAGACCGCGCGCCTCGCGTACCTCCTTGTAGAGCCGGGAGGAAAATGCGCTGCCTCCGAGGACATGGTTCAGCACGAAGGCCGCTACGAAATCCGGGTCCTTGCGCAGGATACCGGCCCCCCCGATGATCAGCACGGATTGCGGCACGTCGAGGTCGATCGCAATTTTTTGTCCCAGTCCTTGCGGGCTTGCACTGGCCACCGGCGACAGCGCACTCTGCGCCGGCAGACTGCCGAACACGCGGTCGATCAGCGTGCCGGCAGCGGCGGCATCGATGTTACCGACGATGGCGATCTTGAGGTTGTCGCGGGCCAATATCTTCCGCACGAAGGCCCTGAGATCTTGGGCCGTAATGGCGGGGACCGATTCCAAGGTGCCGCGCGGCGGTCGCGCGTAGGGATGGCCCGCGAAGGCGGTCGCCCACCACCGCTGGCTGGCGAGTTCGTTCGGGCTGGTGGTGGCTCGTCGCAACCCCGACAAAGTCTGCTCGCGTATGCGCTCCACATCGTCGGCGTCGAAACGGGGCGCCGTCAGCGCCAGCTTGAGCAAGTCGAACGCCTCATCCTGGTTCTCGGTCAGCGTGCGCAGCGACCCGGACACATAATCGCGAGTCGCCGTAAAGCCGATCTCGATCGCCTTGGCTTCCAGCCGTTCGTGGAAGCTCTGTGAATCGATGTCGCCGGCGCCTTCGTCCAACAACGCCGCCGCCATGGTGGCGACGCCCGGCTTTTCGGACGGATCCTGGGTTGCGCCGCCCTTGAAGGCGAAATCAAACGCGATCAAAGGCACCGAAGGCTCGCGCACCAGCCAAGCCGTGAGGCCGCCCGGGCTGACGATGCGTTCGATCTTGGTGGCGCCGGCAGAAAACGGATACGCCGTGAGCGCGCCGACGAGGACAAATGCGCCCAAAACAGCGCGCGGCAGACAATGGCGAAGAGCGGGGCTCACGAGCGCTTCTCCTGATTTCCGGGCAGCTCCTTGACGAGATAGCCCGTCACCGAGCGACGCTTGTCAAGCCACGTGCGGGCGGCATTTTGCACGGCCTCGGGCGTCACGGCGCGCAGCCGCGCCGGCCACGAGCTGACCTTTTCGACGCTGCCGCCCGAAGTCAAAGCGGCCCCATACCAGCGCGCCATGGTGGCCTGATTGTCGGCTGCGTAGACTGCGTCCGCGATCAAGCGTGTCTTGGCGCGTTCGAACTCGGCGGCCGTGATGCCGCTTTGGGCAATCTCGGCAATGACAGCATCGATCGCTGCCTCGACGGTCGCGAAGGTGACGCCCGGCAGCGGGCTCGCATAAACCCCGAAGCGGGTCTCGTCCAGGGCGGTCCCTTGGTACCAGCCGCCCGCGCCGGTGGCGATGCGCTTCTCGACCACCAGCGCGCGATAGAGCCGGCTGGTTTCGCCGGCGCCGAACGCCTGGGCGAGAATTTCAAGCGCTTCCGATTCTCCGGGCTTAGCGGTGCTTGCCGACGGCACCAGGTAGCTGCGCTGGAGGCTCGGCTGGGCGACACGGGCGTCCGCCATCGTCAGCTGACGCACTGCGACCGGGATCGGCTCCTGCGGCCGAAGGCGGGAAGGCACCTCGGCGACCCGCGCGACCTTGCCGTAGGTCTTCTCAGTGAGCGCCTTGACCTCAGCGCCGGTGACATCGCCGGCAACCACCACCACGGCATTGTTAGGCGTGTAGAAGCGCCGATAGAACGCCAGCGCATCTTCGCGGTCGAGCTTCTCGATTTCCTGCCGCCATCCGATCACCGGTCGTCCATAGGGATGGTTGAGGAAGAGCGCCGCCGCGACCTGCTCGCCGATTCGTGCGTCCGGACTGTTGGCGACCCGCATGTTGAATTCCTCAAGCACGACATCGCGCTCGGGCAGCACATTTTCGTCGGTGAGAACAAGGCCGGTCATGCGGTCGGCCTCGAACTCCATCACCAGCGGCAGATATTCCTTGGCAATGCGCTGGAAATAGGCCGTGTAGTCCGCCGTCGTGAAGGCGTTCTCCTGCCCCCCGATGGTGGCAAGCGTCTGCGAGAATCGCCCCGCCGGGTTCTTGGCGGTGCCCTTGAACATCAGATGCTCAAAAAAATGTGCGAGGCCCGACTTGCCCGGCGTTTCATCGGCGGACCCGACCTTGTACCAGATCATGTGGGTCACGACCGCGGTGCGGTGATCCGGGATCACCACGACCTCGAGCCCATTCGGCAGCGTGAAGTTGGCGACCTCGGGCCCTGCGGCGGAGGCGTTGCCAATTTGAAATAGAAGTGCGAGCGCGGCGATCAGCCAACCTGCAGGCAGATGGGCGCGTGCCGCGACCGCGGCCGAGGTAAAGACCATGCGGATAGACCCCAAGCGCGTCAAGAACGGATGAGAAAGGCTTATTTCGCGACCAAGCCCCCACCCTACCCTTCCCCGCTTCCGGGGGAGGGTAGGATGGGGGCTGGTGCGGACGCCATGAAACCTGCGACTGCCGCGCGGCGACACGGCGCCGATCATTTGTCGACCGTCTCGACTTGGCGATCTACCGCTCCGCGTGTTTGGGCCTTGGCCTTCTCGGCCTCGGCTTTGGCGTTGATGCCATAGGGTTGATTTGCGGACGGCGTGCGATAGCCGCGTGGCGGGTCGGTCAGGTAATTACGAGACGGCTCACGCGCGAATGTGGCGGTCTCGATATCCTTTTCCCCGGTGAAGGTGTTGCCGAGGTGAAGGATGCTGTTCCAAAGCCCTCCCGTATAACCGAGTTGGCTCGGTGTCATTTCCGGCGAATGGTCCGGGCCTTCACTTGTTTTCATCGCCGGCTTGTCGGTCCGGCCGGCCGCCAATTCGCTCGGCTTGAGTGGATCCCCGGCTTTGTAAGCGTCATAAGGCTTGCGCTCCGCCTTCGCCTTTCGTGCAGCAGCGCGCTTTTTTTCGTCCGGGTCGGTCGGCCACGCGGGATTGTTCACCGTGAGCGAACCGGCCGCGACCGGCGGCGGCAGATCGCGGCTCGGCGGCACCACCAGCGGCGGCCGCTCCTTGTATTCGATGCCAGCCTCCTGGCCGTTGCGCAGCCCGATGCCGCGCAGTAACCCTTTGATAAACTTCGTGTCTGCCCAGTCGTCATCTTCATCATCGCCTGCAAAGACGACGGTGCCGCCCGCGACCACTAGGACGATGCCGAAAGCTGCGCACAATGCGGCACGGGAGAATTTACGGTTTCGGTCTTTTTGAGGCATGCCATTTTCCCATAGCGGGTTACCCCTCCCTACCCTCCCCGCATGCAGAGAGCGTTAAGAGCGGGAAGCGTCACGTCGTTGCGCGCGGTTACCGAAGCCATGATTCGCGTATACTGCACTCGCGTATACTGCACCGAATCACAGCCCGTTCGAAGTCGTTGCTTTGCGACTTCAGTCCCATAAGGCCCCTGCACGCGTCTATCGTGTTATATCAGGGCACTTTTGCGGCATCTTGCAAGAACAAAGATTCCCACACAAGCCCGATCACGCCGGCAACGATCGCCGCATCGGCAATATTAAAGACATACCATTCGAAGGTCCAGGTCGGCGCGGTGATATGAAATAGGACAAAATCCATCACAGCGCCGTGCACCACGCGATCGATCGCGTTCCCGATCGCGCCGCCCATGATCAATCCCAGTGCCACGCCCGCCAGGCGCGAATGGGTTCGCGCCAGCCAGATCAGGAGAAGCGCGACCGCGGTCACCTTGAAGCCAAGCAACACCCACTGCCAGAGCGGACCGGCCTCTTGGAACAGCCCATAGCTGATGCCGGTGTTCCAGGCCAGCACCAGGTCGAGAAACGGCGTGACGGGGACCCGGGCTCGCCCGGTCAGGCCGAACCCGTACAGCAGCCACAGCTTTACAATCTGGTCGACCGCAGCCGCGGCGACCGCAGCCGTCACGCCGAGCCGGAAGGGTGCTGCGAAGGCCGGTATCGCCATTGACCTTACCCGGCAGCGGCGTGAGCCGCGTCCCATTCGCGCAGCGCGCGGGCGTCGCGCGGCGTCACGTCCGGATAGTCCGGGTCGGCCCCGACATCGGGCTGGATCCGCCACGACCGCGCGCATTTGATGCCCCCGGCGCGGCGGAATTCGACCGCAACCCCCGGCACATCATCGAGGCGAAATGCCGCCGCCGGCCCGTCCCCAGGCGTGACGGTCGCCCCCGACGTAATGGCGATCTCCGCCATGCCGATCTCGCCGTGCTCGCCGGCCAACTCCGTCGCGATGGTGCG
>Ga0099791_10001062_pt1 | contig 10630 bp, 7 predicted proteins | sample Rivendell_Oct201_7_FD_77318 | JGI IMG/M metagenome (GOLD analysis project Ga0099791, IMG submission 77318) | Vadose zone soil and rhizosphere microbial communities from the Eel River Critical Zone Observatory, Northern California to study diel... | ecosystem: Environmental > Terrestrial > Soil >... | reverse complement strand
TGCGACGCGCTGGTTCGCGCCACCGATAAGGACCGTTACCTCGCGAGTTTATTCGTGCCGGCGGCGGTGCGCCAGCATCTCAATGCGCTTTATGCCTTCGCCAGCGAGATCGCCCGCGTGCGCGAGGCGGCGCGCGAGCCGCTGCCGGGCGAAATCCGGCTGCAGTGGTGGCGTGACGTGCTCGCGGGGGAGGGCAGGGGCGAGGTGTCGGCCAACCCGGTCGCGGCCGCGCTTCTCGATACGGTCGCGCGGTGCGCCCTGCCTCGGGAGCGCCTGATCGCGCTGATCGATGCCCATGCCTTCGACCTCTACGATGACGCCATGCCGAGCCTTGCCGATCTCGACACCTATGCGGAGCATACCTGCGGCACCTTGTTTGCTCTTGCGGCGCAGATTCTTGGCGGCACCGACCGAGCGGATGCAATCGTTGCCGCAGCGACGCCGCCGGCCGGGATCGCATATGGCGTGGCGCAGCGCCTGCGCACCTTTCCACGCGATCTGGCCCGGCGGCAATTGTTCGTGCCGGTCGATTTGCTGGCGCAGCACGGCGTCACGCGCGAGGAGATCGAGGCGCGTCAAAACGCTGCCGGCCTGCGCGGCGCGCTTGCCGCTTTGCGCGATCATGCGCGCGCGGCATTTGGCCGGTTTCGCGCGGCCGCGCCCGGCATCCCGGAATCCTGCGCGCCGGCATTTCTGGTGACCGCGCTGGTGCCGCCGTTGCTCGCTCGGCTTGATGCGGCACGCGACCCCTTCGAGCTGGTGGAGGTGCCGCAGTGGCGCCGTCAGTGGGTGCTGTGGCGTGCGGCGCGCCGGTGGCCGAGGGTGTAGAAGGCTCGGCCTTGTTAGCATCGCCGGGTGGGCAGAAGTCGCCTGCGGCAGCCGATGACATGGCCGATGGTCTTCTTTCACAGATGCCGAAGCCACCCGCCGTGGGCGCCAGACGGCGCCCATGGCGGATTTTTCATTTGTCGGAACGACCGATCAGCGCAGGATCTCTTCGAGCACCCGGCCGTCGACATCGTCTCCGGGTCGCACGCCGAGCAGGTGCATGATGGTCGGAGCGACGTCGATGTTATGCACCCGGAAGACCGTCTTGTGGTGCCGAATCATCGGCCCTGCCGCCAGGAAGGTTGCACTCATCGACTTCAACTCCGAGTCGTAGCCGTGGGCGCCGTAGAAATTCGGCACCGAGAGCGCCGTCGTGGCGGCGTTGAACGGCGGGTCGCCCAAGCGGGCCACGCCCGGGGTTTGAATGCCATCGAAATTGTAGCCCTCGGCAAGCTGGGCGAAGACATCACCGAAATCCTGTCCAATGGTCTTGCTGGTGCACAGCCCGGTGCCCTCGTTGCAAGCGAGCGGCCGACTCTCGACGACGGGGAAGAGCCGCCCGTGGTTCAGGGAGAAGTTGAAGGTGGGGTTGGGATCGGTGGCGTTCTTCAGCGCAGTCACGACCTGCGTCACGAGATTGCGGTATGTAGTCATATCGACCGCGCCGCCGGACTCCCGTCCCTGCAGATTGACGTAGATATTCGCCGCGGGGCCTGAGGTGCGAATCGCAAGCTGGCTGGTGTCGATCCCTGCGTTGCGCAGGATGTTGATCATGCTGACCGCCGTGTGGAATATTGCGAATCCGTGGTCGGAAACCACGAAGATGTTGCTGGAAGGGCCCGCGGCGTCCGCGATCCGCGCCACCGCCGCATCAGCCTGCTGATAGGCGAACGCGACATAGGACTGGTAGCGGGCGATCTTGGCCGCATCCTGGTTGTCGCCGATCGAGTTGGCGTCGCGGGGGTCGGTCGCTTGCCGGTGGTCAGTCAGCAGATATTGATGCTCCGAACCGTCCGGCTCCTCGATATAGACCATCGCCAGATCGGCGTCGGGGTTCTGCCGGATGGCCCGCTCGGCGATATCAGACTGATACCGGACGAACGTCTTGACCTGATCATGGTATGCGGCCTCGACCTCGACGTCGGGGAAATTGGTGAAGCCGGGGCTCAGCCGTTCCGGAATGCGGAAGTCGGCCTGCGGCCGCCAGAAGCCGACATTGTTGTTGATGTCATCGACCGCGGCGATCGCAGCGGCGTTGCGCGGGATGAAGTTAGCGCCATATCGCACGAAGCGAACCGTGGATAGATCCCCGGCCAGCGCTGTCACGAAATATCCTGCGCCGACCTTGTTGCCGGTGCCCTCGAAGTAGAACGGCGCGGATGGCCCGCCGACCTTTACATAGGCTGGTCCGGTGGACGGGGCCTGGAATGGTCCCGGCTTGATCCCTTGCGTCCTCTCGAAGAACACCAGGGTATCGTAGTTGACGACGCCATCATTGGTGGTGTCGAGGGCGGCAACGCGCATTTCGAATTTGAGATCGAGCGTCGCGGCTGTTGTGCAGGTGGCCGGGGCTGCCGACGAGCAGGAGAAGGTCTCGAAGGGAGCCGTTGCAAGGATCGGGCTGAACGAGAAGTGGCCAGCCAGTTGCAGCTGGGCCGTCACCGCGGCGTCGACAGCGAAGTTGGCTGAGTTCATGGAGAATCCGACGGCGCCCAGCCCGCCGAATGCACCGAACGGCACCGCATAGTCGGTGACGCGGGTCGGCTGTGCCGGCTGAACCACGACACCGTTGATCGCGATATCGGCGCCGTCCGCGCCGGGCCACGTCGCCGCGACCACCTTCTTGCCGTGCCGGCGCAGCTTGACCCACAAGGGCTCGGCGGTCGGATTTGGCGAGGGCCCCAGCGGGGTGATCTGATAGCCGCCGATGGCGGCGGCAAATCCGCTGACGGAGCTGGTGATTGGGGCGGCGACCGCTTGGAATGTGTTGGATGGAATGTCATTGTGAACCGCTGTCGAGCCCGTGGCAATGGCAATGTGCGATACGGCGGTGAGCGACGGATTGGCCGTCACGTTCTGACGCGCAATAACGCCGCGGCTCACCCTGGCGAGGCCGCCGTCCCGCGGCAATACGCCAAGCTCCAGATATCGGTCGATAAAGTCGGGCTTGGCGCCGTCGAGAGAGATCAGGACGACCTTCGGCGACCTGGAACCATGCCGCGGGATACCATCATGGTCGTGATCCTCATCGGTGAGCGCCGGCACCGACCAACCAAGTGCAAATAACGGCAGCGCAAGAGACGCGGCCGATACAAATTTCACGATCGCCCTCATTGGATTCGGCATTTAATCCCCCTGTTCGATGCGCAACTGCGTGGTCAATCAGAACAGGGCATTTCTATCCACATTTACCTGACGCGGCTGTGACACGCGCGAGAAATGGAACTCGCACATCTTGCGTGGTGCCTGGGGCGATTTAAAAATGGGGCGAGGAAGTCAGTTCCTCAGTCAGAAAAAGCCGACCCTGACGCCAAAGCTTCACCGGGGAGCGGTTCATGTCGATGATCGGGTTTTCGTGGACGACGGTCGTATGGCGAGGTCAGGATGGTCAGGTCACAGCGTAGGCAAAGGCGGATGAGAGGCCGTACAAAATTGGGCGGCGCGGCGATGCCTTTGCCAACCCCGACCTCCCTACAACACGAACCTGTCGCGCATGTTGTGGCGCGCATTGAGGATATGGTCGACGGTCGCGCGCTCGGCTTCCGACGTGATGAGCGGATCGATGCTGTCGACCTGGTTGGTGGCGATCAGCTGCAGGATATCGGTGCGAACCTGGCCCGCGGCATTCCGCGGCAGGGCTGGCACCACCTGGACATATTTCGGCGCGTTGTCGCGGCCAACCGCGCCGGCCACATAGGTGGCGAGTTCCTCTTCACCGCAGTTCTGCGCGTCGCCGACCGCCACGAACGCGTAAAGGCCCGTACCCGTGAGCCGGTCCGGATAGGCAAGCACTGCGGCGTCGCGCACGCCGGGGTGCGCCATCAGGGCCGCCGCGATGGCCGGCGCGCCGTAGAGGTTCTTGCGCGCCGCCACGAGGCGGTCGGTGATCTGCCGTTCCTCCTTCGCGGCGATGAGGGGCTCGATCAGGTCGACCTGATTGGTGCTGATGAGCCGCAGAATGTCGCGCCGCACGATGCCATCCGTCCGGCGCGGCAGAGCGTCGGCGATGTGGATGAATTCCGGCAGCTTGTCGGCGCCGACGACCGCCGTCAATTGCTTGCGGACGTCGTCCTCCCGCAAGGGGGCATCGGCCTCGACAAAAGCGTAAAGCCCGGTGGCGCTCTTGCGATCGGGAAAATCGAGGACGGCGGCGTCGCGCACCTGCGCAAAGGTCTTCAGGGCGGCCTCGATCGCCGGCGCATCGTAGGCAAGCCGCGCCCCGCCGCCCTCGGAATCGATAAAGCCAAGCAGCCCGCGCGTGACCACCATGTAGATTTTCTTGCCGGTCATCATCCAGATGCGGGTCGGCAGGCTCTTGCGCGCCAGCACGCGGCGCTCGGCCGGCGTCACGGCGTCCGGAACATAGCGCCGCTTGTGCTTGAGGAAGTGGCGCAGGTCCTCGTAGGCCGCCATGCGAAACAGCCAGCTGCGCCGCCGGAATACGGAAGCGAGCTGGAAGTCGAGCAGATAGGCGCGGCCATCAGGGCTGCGCAGCCAGTTCTGCTCCTTGGCGAGATCGTTGTGGGAGATGCCGGCACGATGAAGTGCACGCAATGCCGCGCGCGCGGAGCGAAAATAGGCGTGGTCGCCATAAGGCCGCGCGATCTTCAGCGCGCTACCCGCAATGTAGCCGCGCACCAGCCTGCGGTCGTCGGCATAGATCAGCGGCGGCGCGATGCCGAGCGGCGTCGCCAAGGCAAGGGCGCGGCGTTCGCGATTGAACAGATGACGGGCGAGGGGCCGTGACCACCACGGCACCTGATCGAGGCGTCGCAGCACGCCGGGCACCTGGCCGCCGTCGCCCCGGAAGATGCCGCGCTCGACCGTAGAGAACACATCGCGCTTGAGCACGACCGCGGTCTGCCACCGTCCGGCAAGGGCATCCGGGGTGGTCATCGCGGATGCGGCTCCGCGGATGGCGATCCCTCGGGTGTCGGCACCAGTGGAGCAGCTTGTGCAGCCTCCATCACCCCGCTAGTCCAGAAATCGAGGTCGTGAAGGGCCCGAGTGGTCAATGCCCGCCGTTTTGCCATCGCCTTTGCGGCGCCGCGCAGCTGCCCCCTCCCTACCCTCCCCCGCATCCGGGGGAGGGTAGGGAGGGGGCAGCTTGGCGATTTGTCGAGCGGCGGAAACAGGCCGAAGTTGACGTTCATGGGCTGGAACGAGCGCGGCCCCGCGTCGATCGTCTCCATATGGCCGCCGGTGATGTGCGCCAGCAGCGCCCCGTGGGCGGTGGTGAGGGGCGGCAGGTCCGGCGTTTCACCGCACCGTTCGGCCGCCGCGAAGCGGCCGGCGAGGAGGCCGATGGCGGCCGACTCCACATAGCCCTCGCAGCCGGTGATCTGCCCGGCAAAGCGCAGCCGCGGCATCGCCTTGAGGCGCAGCGTGCCGTCCAAGAGCTGCGGCGAATTGAGGAAGGTATTACGATGCAGCCCGCCGAGCCGTGCGAACTCGGCGCCTTCGAGGCCGGGGATCATGCGCAATATCCGTACCTGTTCGGCGTGCTTGAGCTTGGTCTGGAAGCCGACCATGTTGAACAGCGTGCCGAGCCGGTTGTCCTGGCGCAGTTGCACGACGGCGTGGGGTTTTATCCCGGGCCGATGGGGATCGGTGAGCCCGACCGGCTTCATCGGACCGAACCGCAAGGTTTCGCGGCCGCGTCCGGCCATCACCTCGATCGGCAGGCAGCCGTCGAAATAGGGCGTCGAGGCTTCCCATTCGTGGAACGAGAGGCGATCGCCGGCCACAAGGGCGTCAAGGAAGGCCTCGTATTGCGGCCGGTCGAGCGGGCAGTTGATGTAGTCGGCCCCGGTGCCGCCCGGCCCCGTGTGGTCGTAGCGGGACTGGAACCACGCCACCGACATGTCGATCGAGTCCCGATGGACGATCGGTGCGATGGCGTCGAAGAAGGCGAGGGCGTCTTCGCCCGTCACGGCGCGTATCGCCGCGGCGAGGGCCGCCGAGGTGAGGGGACCGGTCGCGACGATGACGCTGTCCCATGACGCAGGCGGCAACGCCGTGATCTCGCCGCGATCGATCTCGACCAGCGGATGGGACGTCAGCGCCTCCGTCACGGCCTGCGAAAATGCCTCCCGGTCGACCGCGAGCGCGCCGCCGGCCGGCACCTGGTTGGCGTCGCCCGTGCGCATCACCAGCGAGCCCAGCCGCCGCATTTCCTCATGCAAGAGGCCGACCGCATTGTGCTCGCGATCATCGGAGCGGAACGAGTTCGAACAAACCAGCTCGGCCAGCCCGCCGGTCTTGTGGGCTGCCGTGGTCCGGTTCGGGCGCATCTCGTGAAGCACCACCGGAACGCCGCGGTTGGCGATCTGCCAAGCCGCTTCGCTGCCCGCGAGCCCGCCGCCTATGACATGAATGGGTTGCATTGCCTGTGTGGATATTGGAAATACACGTCAAGTCAACCGTGCCGCGTGGCGGCCGCGGCGCGGCCGTGACGATCACGAACCAAGGAGGCTCTTATGGCTGATCTGACACTTTACCATATCGCGCCGTCGCGCTCCTCGGTCGGGCTGTGGATGCTGGAGGAAATCGGCGAGCCCTATGACATCCACCTGCTCAGCATGAGGAAGGGCACCAATCGGGAACCCGCCTATCTGGCGGTCAACCCGATGGGAAAGGTGCCGGCGCTGCGGCATCGCGATATCGTCATCACCGAGCGCGCCGCCATCTGCACCTATCTGGCCGACGCGTTTCCGAACGCCGGCCTCAACATCCCGCTCGATGATCCGCAGCGCGGCCCTTATCTCAAATGGCTGTTCTTCGGGCCCACTGTACTCGAGGGCGCCATGATGGATCGCGCCTTTCCGCGCGCCGGTGAGGTGCGGCGCGAGGCCCTCGGGCACGGCGATTTCGACACCGTGATGGACATTGTCGCAAAAGCCGTGACGCCCGGGCCGTTCCTGATGGGCGACAAGTTTACCGCCGCCGACCTCATCATCGGATCGAACCTGCGGTTTGGGATGATGTTCAAGGCGATTCCGGAGCGCAAGGAATTCACCGACTACGTCGCACGCTTCGTGGACCGGCCCGCCGTGAAGCGGGCGGAGGCGAAGGATGCGGAACTCGCGAAGGTGTGAGTCTCATCGCGCCAACAAGAGGAGCCGCACCAATGCATTTCGTCATTTCCGCCACATGGGGTCCGACCGACCCAACCCGCGCCATGCTGCCCTTCATCTTTGCCGCCTCCGCGGTGCAGGCAGGCGACGAGGTGACGCTGATGCTGTTCCATGATGCCGTCTACATGGCGGTGGAAGGGGCAGGGGCGAAGCTGGTGCCGGTCGGGCCGCCGAACCGCTACGAGGAGGTCGCCGGTCATCCCAAGGTGACGCTGTGGGCCTGCAAGCCCTGCGTCGAGGTCCGCGGGCTCGCCGGCGCCACGCTCGATCGCCGCATCAAGCTCGGCGGCATGAACGATTTCCACGCCGCCGCGAAGGGGGCGGATGCGCGGGTGATTAACTATTGAGGGGGGGGCCTTTCAGGGACGCGGGACTGTCGCTTTCGTCGTGCTCGACGTCCTGGAGGCCATCAAGGTAGTCGTCCCAGCTGAGGTCGAGTTCGTCGGCGCGCTCTTGAATCACCGCGCATATCGCCTCGCGCATTCGCTCTTTGAGTTCGTCCCAATCGATCGCAGAGGGATCATCCTTTTCCGCGGGACCGGCGGCATGTAGGGATGAAGTCATCGCAAAATCCCGAGCTATGATCTTTCACCGCGTTCTCGCTGGACCTGCCGCATGACGTCTGCGACTGTTGCCGGGTACTCTCGCATAAATGCGCTGAACCTCACGTCCAGGCTGTCAAGCTTATTTTCGACGCGGTCAAGTCTCTGCTCCACCCGGTCAAGCCTCGACTTGACGGCTGCGAGATCGTCGCCGTTGCGCCGGCTCTGCTCAAGAATGTGTCGCGTCACCAGCTTCTCACCCTCGACCTCCCGTTCGACCACGCCGACACGGGCCTCGAATTCCTCTCTTGTAACATACGTCGGCATGGAAACGGCGCCCCCGCCCAGGATTTGTAAACTGATCTCAGCACAGGTTGCGGTTGCGTTCAGTGACAGCGTTCTCTATCACTCCGCCGCCACCACCCGCTTCTTCCCCTTCGCCTCCCGCCGCCGCAGCACCGGGGCGAGGAACTTGCCCGTGTAGCCCCGCTCCACCTTGACGACATCCTCCGGCGTACCCGCGGTGACGATCTCGCCGCCGCCGTCGCCGCCTTCGGGGCCGAGGTCGATGATCCAGTCCGCGGTCTTGATCACTTCGAGATTGTGCTCGATGACGACGACGGTGTTGCCCTGGTCGGTCAGTTCGTGGAGCACCTCGAGCAGCTTCTTCACGTCGTGGAAATGCAGGCCGGTGGTGGGCTCGTCCAATATGTAGAGCGTGCGGCCGGTGGCGCGCTTGCTCAGTTCCTTGGCGAGCTTGACGCGCTGCGCCTCGCCGCCCGACAGCGTGGTCGCCTGCTGGCCCACATGGATGTAGTCGAGGCCGACCCGGTGCAGCAGCGCCAGTGGTTCGCGCACCCGCGGCACCGCCTTGAAGAAATCGAGCGCCTCCTCCACCGTCATGTCGAGCACGTCGGCGATGGATTTGCCCTTGAACAGCACGTCGAGCGTTTCGCGGTTGTAGCGCTTGCCCTTGCAGACGTCGCAGGTGACGTAGACATCCGGCAAAAAGTGCATCTCGATCTTGATGACGCCGTCGCCCTGACAGGCCTCGCAGCGCCCGCCCTTGACGTTGAACGAGAAGCGGCCCGGCTCGTAGCCGCGCGCCTTGGACTCCGGCAGGCCCGCGAACCACTCGCGGATCGGCGTGAAAGCGCCTGTGTAGGTCGCCGGGTTCGAGCGCGGCGTGCGGCCGATCGGCGACTGGTCGATGTCGATGATCTTGTCGATATGCTCCAGGCCCTCGATACGGTCGTGCGGGGCGGGGGCGTCGCTCGCATTGTTGAGCTTTCGCGCCACCGCCTTGTAGAGCGTATCGATAAGGAGCGTCGACTTGCCGCCGCCCGACACTCCGGTGATGCAGGTGAATACGCCGAGCGGGATTTCGGCGGTGACGCTTTTCAGGTTGTTGCCGCGCGCATTGATGACCGCGAGCAGCCGGCGCGGATTGACCGGTCGCCGCTCCGGGACATCGATGATAAGCGCGCCGGTGAGATAGCGGCCGGTCAGCGAATGCCTATTCGCCATGACATCGGCGGGCGTGCCTTCCGCCACGATCCTGCCGCCATGGATGCCGGCGCCTGGACCGACATCGACCACGTGGTCGGCGATGCGGATCGCATCCTCGTCATGCTCGACCACGATCACCGTATTGCCGAGGTCGCGCAGCCGCTTGAGGGTTTCGAGCAGCCGCGCGTTGTCGCGCTGGTGCAGGCCGATCGACGGCTCGTCCAGCACGTAAAGCACGCCGGTGAGGCCGGAGCCGATCTGCGAAGCGAGCCGAATGCGCTGGCTCTCGCCGCCCGACAACGTGCCGGAGGCGCGCGCAAGCGTGAGATATTCGAGCCCGACATCGACCAGAAACTTCAGCCTTTCGCGGATTTCCTTGAGTACGCGGCCGGCAATCTCGTTGTGTTTGGCGCTGAGTTCCTTCGGCAGCGCGGTGAACCACTCGCCGGCGCGCTTGACGCTCATTGCAGCTGCATCGCCGATATGAAGGCCCGCGACCTTCACGGCCAGCGCCTCGGGCTTGAGGCGAAAGCCATGGCAGGCGCTGCACGGAACATCGGTGAAGTACTTGGTCAGCTCCTCGCGCGCCCATTCGCTCTCGGTCTCGCGGAAGCGGCGCTCCAGATTGGTGATCACGCCTTCGAACGGCTTCTTGGTCTCGTAGGAGCGCAGGCCGTCGTCATAGACGAAGCGGATCACGTCGTCGCCCGAGCCGTAGAGGATCGCGTCCTGCACTTTCTTGGGCAGGTCCTTCCATTTGGACTCCAGGGTAAATTTGTAGAACTTCGCCAGCGCTTCCAGGGTCTGGGTGTAATACGGCGAGGTCGAACGCGACCACGGCGCGATGGCGCCCCGGCGCAGCGTGGCGGTCTTGTCCGGAATGATAAGGTCGGCGTCGATGTGCTGCTCCACGCCGAGCCCGCCGCAGGCCGGGCAGGCGCCGAACGGATTGTTGAAGGAGAACAGCCGGGGCTCGATCTCCGAAATCGTGAAGCCGGAGACCGGGCAAGCGAATTTCTCCGAGAAGGTGAGGCGCTGGGCATCGGCGGCGGCGGCCGTGGCGAGCTTGGTTTCCTTGGCGGCTTTCTTCCCGCCCTCCCCTGAAGGGGGAGGTGAAGCGGGCGCAGCATCCGCGAACTCCACCACCGCAACGCCGTCGGCGAGCTTGAGCGCCTGCTCGAAACTCTCAGCGAGCCGCTGGGCGATGTCGGGGCGCACCACCACGCGGTCCACCACCACGTCGATGTCATGGGTGAATTTCTTGTCGAGCGCCGGCGCCGAGGCAATCTCGTAGAAGGCGCCGTCGATCTTGACCCGCTGATAGCCCTTCTTGAGGTATTCGGCGAGCTCCTTGCGGTATTCGCCCTTGCGGCCGCGCACCACCGGGGCGAGGAG
>Ga0099791_10001059_pt1 | contig 10644 bp, 5 predicted proteins | sample Rivendell_Oct201_7_FD_77318 | JGI IMG/M metagenome (GOLD analysis project Ga0099791, IMG submission 77318) | Vadose zone soil and rhizosphere microbial communities from the Eel River Critical Zone Observatory, Northern California to study diel... | ecosystem: Environmental > Terrestrial > Soil >... | reverse complement strand
CCGGCCAAGTCGGTTGAAATTAATCGGGTGAGCAGTAGCTCTTTTTACCCCAACGCCCTGTTTCAGCTCCCTGTCAAATCTGCTAGTTTGCGTCGGCACATACAGGCGTTATCAATAACTTCTGGGACTAACCGGTTTTTCAGTATCAAAGTAGATGATTCAGAGATGTCTTACGTATAAGTAGTTATTTGGTAACCAATGGAAATTGTGCCGCCGAGCAGGCAGCGATGTTTATTGAGTCTCCTTCACACTCTAATAACCAGCCGCGATAGAAGCGGTGACAATTATTGCAAACGAGCAGATTTGACGGACCAGTCGCCCCTTGAATCTCCAAGGAGCCGGTTGGCCACGGGAGATGGGCTGAAAGCAAATCGCATTAGCGAGGAGGGGGTGTATGAATCACTCAGTGAGACGCATAGGAACAGTCATTCAGATTACGGCTGCATGCATCGGGGTGTTTTTGGCATTTCTTCCCTTATTTTCGCAGGGCAATACAGGCCGCATTCAGGGAAGCGTTACAGACCAAAGTGGCGGCACTGTCCCCGGCGCAACGGTAATCGTCGCGGATGTAGAACGGGGTACGTCACGAACTCTTACCACAGACGACTCAGGAGAGTACAACGCTCCCAGCCTGACCCCCAGCACCTATAGGGTCCACGCCGAGGCGATGGGCTTCAAGGCGGTCGATCGTGAGAACGTTGTTTTGGAGGTGAACGGAACTGTTAGGGTTGATTTCAAACTCCAAGCAGGCGACATGAAGCAGACGATTACGGTAACCGAAGCGATACCGCTCGTGGATACTACAAATGCCGAACTTGGGGGGACTATTCAACATGCGATCATCGAAAATTTGCCCTTGAATGGTCGGAACTTCGAGAACCTGCTTACTTTACGCCCGGGTGTGACGATTTATACCGGAGGCGGGGGGTGGACGCAGAGTACGAATGGTATTCGTCCCCACGACAACATGTATCTTGTGGACGGCGTGAACAGCAACGACCCGTGGATGGCCCAGAGCATCATGAATGCGGCCATGGCTGCCGGCGATGCTGGCACGATCCTGCCCGTAGACGCCATCGATGAATTCAAGACTCAGATCAATCCACCCGCCGAACATGGCTGGAAGCCGGGCGCGGTCGTCAGCGTCGGGATCAAATCGGGAACCAACAACTATCATGGGACGGCCTACGCGTATGGCAGGAGTGATGCATTCGATGCGCGCAATTACTTCAATTTTGCGCCGGCACCGAAAACGCCGCTAAGTTTACAGCAGTTCGGCGCGACTTTTGGCGGACCTGTCAAAAAAGACAAGTTTTTCTTCTTTTTGAACTATGAGCAACAGCGTTACACGGTGGGAAATCCCGCCCAACACATACTCCCGGCAACGACCGCTGGCGCAGGCGCAAAAGTGAGTCTGATCGATGCCTGCAATGCCGTGAATGCCGCGCATGCGACGGACCCAGTCAACAATCCAGTGGGGGTCACAGCACTCAGTGCGCAACTCGCGGGCCTCAACCCGGCGACCTGTCAGCCGGTGAGTGGGCAGCCTACGGGGGGCTTCCAAGGTATGTTTCCGGTCAACAGCACAGGGTCTTTGACCACGGACATAAATAGCAACAACATGATTAACTCGGGACTCGTGAAGGTGGACTACCACATCAACAACAAGAGCACGCTGAGTGGCATGTATTTTATCAGCCCTGGCAACGGAGTTCTCGCAGACAACCCCGGCCGCCAGCTGGTACCACAATGGCTGACAAATCAGTATGCGCGATCTCAAGTCGGTTCAGGGACTTGGACGTGGACACCCAATTCCAATTGGGTGAATGAAGCTCGGGTAGGCTACGCCCACTATTACCAGGTGTTCCACAGTCAGGACTTTACCCAGAATCCGGCCAATTACACATTCAATGGCTCCACCTACAACATGTACACGGGCCAGACGAATCCAGCCTATTTTGGGTTTCCGCAGATCAGGTTTAATGGCTTCCCCGGCATTCAGCTGGGTGCATCTTGGCCCAAAACCGTCGGGCCTGATGGCGTCTTGCAGCTCCTGGATCACGTTTCGTATCTGCATGGCAAGCACGCCTTCAAATTCGGCGGGGAGATCCTGGTGAATCAAAGTACTTCGAACGTTACGGCCCAGGCAAAAGGTCCCGTTCAGTTCCACTCATTGGGCGACTTCTTCACCGGCACGGCACAGTCATCGCAAAATACGGGTTTTCTAACCGGAAACCTATTACGGCACCTGAGCTACAATGGCTACGCCGTTTTCCTCCAGGATGAATGGCGCGTCAAGCCGACACTCACTGTGAACCTCGGAATTCGCTACGAGATCAACACCGTCATGAAGGAGCGCGACGGCCTGATTGGTAACTTCGATCCGAACTCTCCGACGGGACTTTCGCAGATAGGTTTCGGACTCACTTCTCCATTCAACGGCGATCACAACAATTTCGCTCCACGCATGGGCATCGCTTGGGACGTCCAAGGCAACGGGAGAACCGTGCTCCGCGCTGGAGGCAGCATCATCTACGAGCAGTTCAGCTTGGATGCTTTCAATGGAGTGAGTAACTTCCTCGGGCTTCGCATGATCCCCAGCGGAGCCGCACTCGTCACATGCCCAGCCGCTTGCCAGACGACCGGAATCCCAGTTACAGCGCACGGTAATGGCACCATAGACGTTGTAGCCACCCCTGGACTTGCTGAGGGGACGAATAACTGGCCTATCAACTCGCCCGCCGCGCCCCTTTACTCTCAAACACCTCAGTGCGGCGACGGCCTCACCCCACCAGCGACTGGTCTGAACCCCACGCCCGTCCCAGACCCCTCGCCCTGCAACATTTTAGGAGTGAACCGCAACCTGCGTACGCCGTACGTCGGCACTTGGACACTCGGCATCCAGCGTGCGATCACGAATAACATGTCCTTGGAGGTTGCTTACGTTGGAAACCACGGCACGAAACTCCTGGGCGTAACCAACATGAACCAGCCGCCAATCGGCACAGGATGGACGGCGGCCGCGAGAGCCGCCTGCATCGCCAGCGCCCCAGCTTATGGCAACTGCTCGCCTGACGCGAGCGCCGAGAAAGCGGCCCAACAATTCACTAGCCCCTGTCCCGCCCCCACAGGAACAGGCGCTGGAATTGGGAAGTGCTTTCCGTACCTGAACTACATCGAATTTATCACGAACCAAGACAAGTCCAACTATGATGGCCTGCAGGTGACTCTAACGCAGCGGACGTCCCACGGACTGTCCTTCACTGCTGGGTACACATATTCCCACGCCTTCGACCAAAACGCCGACAATGAAGGCAATGGCCTCCATACCCCGATCGACAACAGCAACCCCGGTGCGCTCTACGCGAGCAGCGACTACGACATCCGACATCGTCTCACTTTCTCGGCGACATATGCCCTCCCAGGGAAGAAAGGTTTCGGGCAGATTCTGGAAGGCTGGTCGCTTAATTCCATCGTGACCCTTCAGTCCGGGTCTGTGTGGGGAGTGAACGACCAAGGTGATGACCTCAGCGGGACCAACGAGATGGCAAACCCGGTGGGTAGCATCGGTGAACAATGGGTTTTCTCGGGCAACCCCAGTGACTTCACTCCCGTTCATGGATGGACCAACACTAACGAAGGGACTGGCGGAGTTCCTTACTTCGGCGGCACCAGCAATGCGGCGTGCCTAGCGAAGTCCACGGCGATGGGCCAACTGGCAATAGCGTCTCTCACCAATTTGGGCTGCTTCGCGGCGGGCAACTCTGTACTCGTTCCTCAAGCTTTCGGAACTCTCGGTACAACGGGCCGCAATATTTTCCGGGACTCGGGCTTCAAGAACTGGGATATGTCGGTGAGCAAGGAATTCAAGTTCAAGGAACGACTCACTGCCCAGTTCCGGGCCGAGCTCTTCAACATTCTCAACCATCCCACATTTGCCAATCCGTATGGCGGGCCCGGGGGAGGCATCGTTGACCCTTCGGGAGGCGCGGGGTTCGGATTCACCGGCCAAACGCCTGACGTACAATCCTCCAACTCCGTGCTTGGCTCAGGCGGGGCTCGAGCGATGCAGTTGGGGCTGAAGCTAATTTTCTAGCTCCTTGATCTCGTTTCGTTGGGCACAGATCTGAAAGAGCGCTGGGCTCCGACGGGCCCATCGCCTCCATTTCTCAAGACAGCAATTCACCACCGAATTGATGTCTGATGCAGGCGAGTAAGGCTTCGCTCTTCTTTCCGTGAACCCGTAAGATTCTAACCGGAATCAGCGGACGTCAGCCCTGCAGAATCTAGTGATGTCTTGTAATTGACAGACCACAGGATGTTTCGGAACTGGACGAGGATCAACGGGGCAGCTGGATTTTTAAGCTGGCCAACAGAGTTGACCTAAATGTGAACAACCGGTGGGAAAAGCAGGTTGCCAATCGTCGCGGGCCTGTTAGTTCCCGCCTGCCCCTGAAGCGGTCAACGGTTTAGCAGTAAATATGGTGATTTCAACGCGCCGACTCTCTTCACGTGCCTTTGAGCTAATGCCATTGTCAATGAGCTTTCGCTGTCCCAAACCTACCATGTGGATTCGGTAGACAGGAACATCGTGAGCGCCAACGAGGTAAGAAATCACCTGATTTGCGCGCTGCCTGCTTAACTGATCGTTGTAGGTCGGAGACCCGGTCTGGTCCGTGAAACCTTCAACCGTGATGAAGTATCGCTGCAGCCCGCCGAGCTGCGTCGCGACTGCGTCCAGGTTCGCCTTTGCGTTTCTCGTCAGCGCATCCTTGTTGAGACCGAAGTATACGACTGATTGGTTGAAAGGCTTGTAGTCCTCAATATTCGCGACCACATTGCGGAGATCGCCCAAGTCCTTCGCATTTTGATTTGCCTTCGACATTGCCCCTTTAGACTGGTTGTCGGCAGTCATTGCTATCTCGTTCGTAGCATCGAGCTTCTCTTCGATGGGCGCGACAGTATTGCGTACATACTGCTTAGTCGCGCAACCTGGTATGAAGAGGGAACCGATGGCTACGCCAATTGTCGTTGATAAGCTTACAGTCCTCATTTTTGGTCACCCCCATTGTTAAGGTCTGGGTGGGTCTGCCGGGTGTGTGACACAACCAGAGTATCCTCAGACTCATTTCGTTTCTGGACCAAATCCATCATTGCTGCGGAGATCCATGAAACGGCAACACGAATCGTGGAACTCGCTCACTGAAAACAGAGTCGGGCGTTTCGATCAACAACTGATCGCCACAGAAACATACACGACAGGTCCGGACTGGGATACTGGCAGAGTTGACAGTTACCTGTGGCGGTCGAGATCAGGGAAGAAGTTAAAGAAAACGTTTTGTTATCGAGAGAGCCAGTACTAGAATTATTCCCCCGGCCGTTTACTTATGTGGTGCACCCGCCTGGGGTCACTCTAGTTTGACTTGGAGGTGGCCGCATGAGTACTCCTTCTCGTCTTCGACATGACCCGCCCGAATGGACTAACACCGATTTCCGCTCGCTGGTAGACGCCGCCCCCGACGCCATGATGGTGGTCAACCAGGCATGGGAGGTTGTTGTCGCCAATACGCAAGCGGAGAAGCTTTTTGGATACCGCCGTGAGCAGTTGATTGGAAAGTCCGTCGAATCGCTAATCTCGCCAAGGTTTCGCGAGCGCCATGCCCAGGATCGCGAAAATTTCTTCGGCGACGCACACGTCCAACCGATTGGAACGTGGCTAGAGCTTTTCGCGCTGCGCAGCGATGGCGCCGAAATTCCGGTCGAGATCAACCTCAGTCCCTTAACCACCGAGTCCGGCACTTTCGTCATCAGTTCAATTCGTGACGCGACCGAGCTTCGTCGTGTGGAAGAACTGAAGAAGTCGGAAGCGGTTCTGCGCGAAACCCGCGAAAGCGAAGAACGCTTCCGGTTGATGGCCGATTTCGCTCCCGTGCTTATCTGGATGTCCGGTCCTGACAATCTCTGCACTTACTTCAATAAACGCTGGCTCGATTTTACCGGACGGTCTTTGGATCAGGAGAGGGGAAACGGATGGGCGGAGGGGGTTCATCCTGACGATCTTCAGAGGTTTTTGGATACCTACACGCAAGCTTTCGAGCGGCGAGAAGAGTTCAGAATGGAGTATCGCCTTCGGCGGCATGACGGAGAATACCGGTGGATTTTCGGCATTGGGGTGCCCAGATTCAATCAGGACGGGTCTTTCGCTGGTTACATCGGATCGTGTGTGGATGTGACTGAACGAAGGCGCGTGGATAAAGCAGTACACGAGAGCGAAGAACGGTTTCGCCTGGCGGCTCAGGCCGGGAAAATGTTTGCCTATGATTGGGATACTGTCACCGATGCGGTCGTGCGCTCGGGAGAGAGCGCTCAGATTCTCGGGATTGATGAGGCGACGCCAACTACCGGTAAGGAGCTAATGGCTCTGGTCCACCCAGGCGACCGGGAAAGACTTAGAGTCGCGATTGCAGAGCTGAGCCGAGAGAAGCCCAACCTTCAAATCAGCTATCGCAGAGTACGTCCCGACGGTACGGTGATTTGGGTGGAGAGGATTGGTCGTGCACACTTCGACGAGCAAGGCAGGGTGGTGCGGATGGTAGGCATGACAACCGATATTACCGAGCGCATGCTCGGGGAAAAAGAGCTTTCCCTAGCAAACGATCGGCTTCGTTTGGCAATGGAATCTGGCAAATCACTAGGGTGGGATTGGGACATTAAGAGTGGACAAAATTCTTGGTTCGGCGACCTACCGAACATTCTTGGTATGCCGGCGGAAAGCTACGTCGGGCGCATTGAAGATTTCCATCGTCGCGTACACCCGGACGACCGAGAGCGGGTCATGGAGGCGGCCAAGGATGCCATGGAAAGCAAGAAACCGTACGATGCGGAGTTCCGCATCCTTTGGCCGGACGGGACTGTTCGGTGGGTGACAGCCAAGGGAAAATTCTACTATTCCCCGGACGGCGAGCCCGAGCGCATGCTTGGGATCAAGGTAGACATCACTGAACGCAAACTGATGGAAGTGGCTCTGCGTGAGAGCGAAGAGCGTTTGCGCTTGGCTGCTCAAGTGGGCAAGATGTACGCCTTTGACTGGGACGTGGCCACTGATGTGATCATTCGATCCGCGGAGGCCGCCCATATCCTCGGTTTTGCTGGCGGCGCGCCGATTGGTTTTACCAAACGGCAATTGTTGGCCAGTGTTCATCCCGAAGACCGAGCAATATTTATTACCTCGAATACCGAGCGTACTCCCGGGAGTCCGGACGCGCAGATTAGCTACCGCTTGTTGCGTCCCGATGGTTCAGTACTTTGGTTGGAGAGAAGCGGGCACGCCTTCTTTGATGAGCGCGGCAAGATGGTGCGGATGGTAGGCATGGTGGCGGATATTACTGATCGCAAGCTCGCAGAGAACGAGCTTGCGCTAGCCAACGATCGGCTTCGTTTGGCATTGGAATCCGGGAAATCAGTGGGGTGGGATCGCGACGTAAAGAGCGGACGAGATATTTTGTTTGGCGACCTGCAAGGCATTTTTGGAATCCCATCGGAGACCCTTATCGGGCGCGTAGGAGATTTCCATCGTTATTTGCACCCGGACGACCGAGAGTGGGTTGTGGGAGCGATCGATGATGCGATGCAGGCCCGGAAGCCTTACGAGGCGGAGTTCCGCATCCTTTGGCCGGACGGTACCGTGCGCTGGCTGACAGCCAAGGGAAAATTCTACTACTCACCGAACGGTGCGCCTGAGCGCATGCTTGGCAATGCCGTAGACATCACTGAGCGCAAACTGATGGAGGTGGCTCTGCGTGAAAGCGAAGAGCGTTTGCGTTTGGCTGCTCAAGCGGGAAAGATGTACGCCTTTGACTGGAACGCGGCCACTGGCGTGGTCATGCGATCTGAGAAGGCCAGCCAAATCTTGGGTTTCGCTACCGAGCAGATTGGCTCTAGCCACGAGCAATTCTTGGCCAGTGTTCACCCCGAAGACCGGGCAATCTTTATTGCCTCGAATACCGAGCGCACTCCCGCGAGCCCGAACACCCAGATTAATTTCCGCTTGTTGCGCCCGGATGGCTCGGTACTTTGGTTGGAGAAAACCGCGCACGCCTTCTTTGACGAGCAAGGCAGGATGGTCCGGATGATTGGCATGGTGGCGGATGTCACCGGGCGCAAATTAGCGGAGGAGGCCATTTCAAAAGTAGGTGGCAGGTTGATTGAAGCGCAGGAAGAGGAACGTAGAAGGATCGCACGAGAACTTCACGACGATATCAATCAACGGCTCGCATTGCTGGCGAATGATCTCGAGATGATGGAACAAGATCCTCCCGATTCGGCCGTTGAAGTCCGTAAGCGTATCCATGAACATTTGAGGCGCGTACATGAGATTGGCACCGACGTCCAGGCGATATCGCACCGGTTACACTCCTCGAAGCTGCAATATCTCGGCATCGTGGCGGCTGCCAAAGGATTCTGCCAAGAGCTGTCCGAGCAGCACAAGGCGGCGATTGACTTTACCCACGCAGACATTCCGCCCACACTGCCAGAGGAGATCTCACTTTGCCTATTTCGGGTTTTACAGGAAGCTCTGCACAATGCAGTGAAACATTCCGGGGCGCGACACTTCGAAGTGCAAATGCGGGGGGCATCAGGCGAGATCCAACTCATGATTCGCGATCGCGGTAGAGGCTTCGATTCCGATGAGGCCTTGACGAACAATCGAGGTCTTGGCCTAATCAGTATGCGCGAGCGAATTATCCTGGTCGGGGGCACGTTTTTGATAACGTCGAAGCCGCAATGGGGCACTGAGATAAACATTCGAGTTCCCCTTTCGACCGAGATCGGAATGGCCCAAGCGGGAGGCTGAAGTCTTAAGGATGAACGCGCTCGTGGAAGAGATTTCGATACTGACCTCGCCTTTCAAAGTTCGAGCGTGGCTGAGAGACGAATATTGAAAACATGGCCTAAACTCCCCGCTGAAGCCATACCAGATCGAGGAGAGCCGCAAGTTTTCCACAACGACAGTAATTTCCACAGCACACGACAATCGTTTTTAATTGACTCAAGGAATTTGTGCACTAAGCTCTGCCTTATCCGAAGTCGGGGGCCCTGGACAAGCGTTTCCTCGGGAGAGTCCATGTCGCAGGCGAAGCCAAGCGTCCTTTTGGCTGACGATCATCCAGCTATCCTCGATAAGCTGTCACAGCTGCTGTCTCTTGATTTTGAGATCGCGGGGGCTGTGAGCGATGGCGCAGCGGCGGTGGCTGCTGTTGCGAGACTTCACCCAGATATCGTGGTGATGGACATCTCTATGCCCGTGATGGACGGGATCCAAGCGATGCGAGAAATCCGTAAGATGGGAGTAGACAGCAAAATCGTCGTTTTGTCTGCGCTCGATGACCCGGTATTTGTAACGTGCACTCTTGAGTCAGGCGGCAACGGCTATGTGTTGAAATCCCGAATGAACTCCGATTTGGTCTTTGCGCTCCGCGAAGTTCTCGCTGGACGCATATTCCAGCCTGGTAGCGAAGTCGGGTCAAAACCTCATCTGGCGAAACATTAACTTAAAAAATTCTGCGAGAGAGAAAGCAGTGCAAGAGGAATTGTGATCTTGCCATACGAGTACTCGTATGGCTGCTATGTTGGTTTCCTTGCCCAAACCGGGAAACCGATGCCTGAAGGAACGGACGATTGTCGGCCAACCTCTCCCCCACTCGATCGATGTGCGCGGAGCGAATCAACCACATTGGCGGGCGCCAGGGAAGGTGTGCGCCTCTCAGTGGATTATCTTCTGAGGGTTTTCGCAGCTCGATTGGCCCTCGACAACCTGTCCCTCTTTCTATGTTGAACAATCAGCCGCCTGGACTCATGGCGGCTTTTCTCATTTTCGCGGAGTTAGTGATTGTCGTTCTGTTTACCAACCATTTGGATAATAGTCACAACACGTGTCATCTACCGATCGGAGGTCTAGGAGGTGGCAGAAACTCCCGCAAAGGTCAAGAGGCGCATGGTGACAGGCCGGACAGACTGTGACGGAAACAGGTTCCAATGATTCGACTGAGACGAAAGTACTGCATTTCGAGCATCTCCAGAGGGTGACTGACACTTTCGGTGACTCCGGGACTGGACCTGCATTGACGTGGGACACTGAAGTCTCCTGGTATAAATGTTTCAAAAAGCACCGTACCGCCGGAAATATTAAAGCGGGTTGGGATTGGCCAAAACTGTCAACTCTGACAGGTCTTGGTACCTTCAGAGGCGGATCAGCCAACACGCGAGGGGATCGAAGCTTTCATGATTTTCTGGCCCGAAGTTCCAGGAAATCTGTGAGGGTCTTTACAATGCGAAAATTCCCCTCTACCGCGTGTTTGAGCGATTGGCCAGGATGTAGGGCACTCGATAACTTAGTCGCTCAAGGTCTTGAATGCAGTCGTCAACCCAACACCCTACAAGCTATTTCAAAACCCTCCGTAAGACGATCATGAAGCAAGCGATGTTAAAGAATGCTTCGTAGATGGTGTCCGAGCGCTCGTAGCGAACGACGAGGCGGCGAAAATTGCCGAGCCAGGCAATGGTTCGTTCGACCTTCCACCGACGCTTGTACCGGCGCAGCGCTCGGCCATCTTGGGTGCGCGGCTTGCTGCGATTCCCGCGATG
>Ga0099791_10001058_pt1 | contig 10646 bp, 8 predicted proteins | sample Rivendell_Oct201_7_FD_77318 | JGI IMG/M metagenome (GOLD analysis project Ga0099791, IMG submission 77318) | Vadose zone soil and rhizosphere microbial communities from the Eel River Critical Zone Observatory, Northern California to study diel... | ecosystem: Environmental > Terrestrial > Soil >... | reverse complement strand
GGCAAGTGGAAGCTCCTCCCCTGGTGGCAGCCGCCCTTTCCGATGGCGGTGCGCACCGACCTCCTGGAGCAGATCAACGAGAAGAACCCCGACACCTGGGAGGACTGGCTCAGGATCGGCAAGAAGGGCAAGGCCATCGGGCACCCGTTCGGGACCGCCCTCGGCCACAGCGGCGACGCCAACGTCACGCTGCTCTCGATTCTCTGGTCCTACGGTGGCGCCTACGTCGCCAAGGACGGCCGGACGATCACGATCAACTCGAAGGAGACGCGACAGGCGATGGACTTCGTCAAGCGTCTCTACACCGAGGCCATGGACCAGGAGGTGCTGGCGTGGGACGACGCCAGCAACAACCGCTGCCTCAACGCCGGCAAGTGCATCGCGATCCACAACCCGATCAGCGCTTACGAGTCGGCCAAGAAAGACAAGGTCCTGATACCGGGGACGCAGAAGGAGATCGCCGCGGTCATCGACCACATCAACACGCCGCGGGGTCCGGTGGACCGGAAGGCGACAACTGGCTTCTGGTGCGTCGGAATCTGGAACTTCTCGAAGAACCAGGATCTCGCCAAGGATTTCCTGCGCTACCACTTCCAGCCCGACAACCTGAACAAGTGGGTGGACGCCGGCCACGGCTTCAACATGCCGTTCCTGACGAACCTGACCAAGCACGCCGTGTACAAGAGCGACAAGCAGTACCGGTATATTCCCGAAGTCGCCAAGGTGACGGTCCCGCCCTCCTGGCCGGGCCCGACGACCGCGGCGTCCCAGCAAGTCTGGGACCTCTACATCATTCCCGACATGTTCGCGCAGCACGCGACGGGCAAGATGACGGCCGACCAGGCGATCGCCTGGGCCGAGAAGGAGATGCAGGAGATCTACGCCGGTCGCAAGCGCCGACCCTGACGCGGTCGTCTCGGCCCGCGTCGTTCACGGAGTCGCGCGGTCGCCGGCGCCCGCGCGATAGTGGGTCGCGTAGGCGCGGCGGCAGCGCTCGCGCAGCTCGATCTCGTCGGTGAGGAGCCCGGCGAAGCGCGCGGGGGAAATCTCCGCGAGATCGAGCGACGGCCTCCCGTCGAGGATCCACTCCGCGATCGCCTCGCCGAGCGCGGGCGACACGCTGAGGCCGCCGACGCAGCAGCCGCTCATGACCCACGCGCCGGCCACGCCGGGCAGCGGCCCGACGAGATAGCGGTCGTCCGTGGTGAGCGTCGGCAACCCGCCGCGGTGCTCGGCCACGCGGATCGTCGGGTCCTGGAAGATCGGGAATTGCTCGCGCACGCTCCGCGCGAGCCGCCACAGCACCTCGATGTCGAGCGGCAGATCCGCCATGTCGAACGACGGCGGCAGCGTTGCCGCCTCGAGCTGGAGAGGATCGGCCTCGTACCCGCCCAGCATGAGGCCGCCGCGCTCGTGCCGCACGTACACGTTGGCGTCGATGACACGGGCGATCGGGAACTCGGGCCCGACGCCGGCGATCGGCTCGGTGATCAGGAGCTGATGGCGGGTCGGCACCACCGGCAGCGCCGCGCCGAGCCGGCCCGCGACGAGCCGGGCCCACGCGCCGGCGGCATCGAGCACGGCGCGCGTGCGGATCGTGCCGCGCGGCGTTCGCACGCCCTCCACACCTCGCGCATCGAGGTCGAAGCCGGTGGCCGGCGTCTGCGGGAGCAGCACGGCTCCGAGCTTCTCGGCGGCCCGGCAGTACCCGAGCGGCAGCTCGGACGGCTCGACGTTACAGTCGGTCGGGCTCCACGTCACCGCGACGATGCCGCGCTCGCCCAGGATCGGCAGCCGCCGCCGCGCCTCTTCGACCGAGACGAAATCGATCGCCACGCCGGCGGCTGTGCCCCGCGCCACCTCCCGGGCGAGCTGCTCGGCGTCGCGCTCGGTACGCGCGATCTTCAGAGCGCCGCTCTGCGTGAATCGGAGGGGCTGGCCAGTCTCGTCGGTAAACGCCGCGAGCTTCGTCACGGCGCGCTGCGCGAGCCGGGTGAGGGCAGGGGTAGCGCGGACCTGGCTCGAGAGGCCGGCGGCCCGCGGCGAGGTCTGTGCGGCGAGCGCGGCGCGCTCGAGCACCGCCACCCGGACACCCCGGCGCGCCAGGTGGTACGCCGCGCTGGCGCCGAAGGCTCCGGAGCCGATCACGACGACGTCGGCCGAGGCTATCATGGGGCTCACAATAACCCTGGCGGGAGGCGTCCTGAAAGCGATCGTCCTTCGGGAGTTCGGCGGCCCCGACGTCCTGCGATGGGAAGAGGTCCCGACGCCCGCGCCGGGCCCGGGCGAGGTGCTCGTTCGGGTGCGCGCGGTCTCCGTCAACCGCACGCTCGACCTGCAGGTACGCCAGGACGGCGGGAATTACGGCGTGACCTTGCCCCTGGTCATGGGCTGCGATCCGTCGGGCACGGTAGCGGCCGTGGGCTCCGGCGCCGATCCAGTGAAGATGGGCGATCGGGTCGCGGCCTTCGGCTTCGTCGGGTGCGGGACTTGCGCCCACTGCGCCGCGGGCGATCACCGCCGCTGTGTCGCGCGCAAGATGCTCGGCGTGCAGTGCTGGGGCGGCTATGCGGAGTATCTGCGCCTGCCCGCCACGAGCTGCGTGGCCGTGCCCGCCGAGGTCTCGTTTGCAGACGCGACGGTGATCGCGCGGCATTTCCCGCTGGCCTTCGGCGAGTGCCGTCTGGCCGAGCTCAAGCCCGGGGACTGGGCGCTGGTCATGGGGGCCGCCGGCGGCCTGGGCAGCGCCCTCGTGCAGGTCGCGAAGAGCCTGGGGGCGCGCGTGGTCGCTGCCGCCGGGACCGACTCGCGCGTCGAGGCGGCCGTGGCGCTCGGCGCGGACGCCGGAGTGAACTATCGCCGGCTCGACCTCGACGCCGAGGTGAAGCGGATCACAGCGGCGCACGGCGCCGACGTCGTGTTCGAGAACATCGGCGATCCCGCGCTCTGGCCGGGCGCCTTCAACGCGCTGGCGCCCGGGGGTCGGCTGGTCACCGTCGGCGCCCACGGCGGCGGGTTCGTCACGCTGGACGTACGACGCCTCTATCAGCAGCGGCTGCGGGTCATCAGCGGACTGGGGGCGGACCGCCGGGAAGACCTGGAGCGCTCGTTCGAGCTCGCCGCCGGCGGCAAGCTCAAGATCCTGGTCGACCGCATCATGCCGCTCAGCGAGGCGGCGGCGGCGCATCGGCTCGTCGAGACGAACGCGCCGCTCGGCAAGGTCATTCTCGACCCCACGCTGGACGCGCGCTAACGAGGCGCGGCCGCGAAGGCGTTGCCGAAGACGTAGTCCGCGACGCGCCGGCCCTGCGCGATGCCTTTCGTCTTGTCGAAGGCCCAGTGGATCCCCAGGTAGATGCGGCTCTGGCCGTTCTCCTCCTCGGCTTCGGAGAGCGTCGAGAAGCTCTTCGATATCAGCGGGCGCACGTTGCCGTCGTTGTCGCGTGTCTCGGCATTGAACTCGTCCGAAACGAACGTGAACGGGATGCGATCGGTCCCGTAGAAATGGCGCAAGATCTGGAACAGTGCGCCTCCGAACCCGGCGTGGCCGGACGGGTAGGCGGGAAACGGCGGTGTGAAGTTCGGTCCGTTGAGGTTACTGGCGGGCGCGCCGAGAGGAGAGTACGTGGGATCTTGCGGCGTACTCCGATTGCCGTCGGGCTCACGAATGCCGGCGACGGGGCGCCAGAACTCGTAGTGGTACTTCGATTCCCAGATGGCGATCCCAGCGTCGGCCATGGCCACGTTGATCAGGGCCAGGAGGCGTGCCAGCTCCATCGGGCCGGTCTTCCGCTGCTCGGCGATGTGCATGGCGATCTGGTTGTACAGCCGGGGCGGGGCACAGAGACTCGGCGTGCCGTCGTATGCCCAGAAGATGCCGGTCACGGTCTGGTCGGCGGTACGCGCGGTCGGCGTGATCACGCCGTCGCCCCCGAGCGCCTTCACTTCCCTGAACGCGATCGCGTAGGCGCGGCTGTCCAGATCAGGTGGCGGCGGCACCCGGAACTGATCGCCCGAGCGGAGCACGAACGGCTCGACCTCGCCCCAGTGCGCGCCGAGCGCGAGCGGGCTCAGGCTGATCGGATCCTGGCGCCACTTCCCCGGCGCGTCGCTCGTGATGAAGTCGACTCCGACGTGAGGCTCTGGGTGCCGAGAACCGTCGTCAACACGCCGGGCGAGAATCGCGCCGGCCGCTGCGCGCCCGAGCTTGATCCCGTTGACCTTGGCGCGCCCCTCCGGGATGGCCCCCAGGTCTTCGACGAGAAGCTCGTCGAGCGCGGCCGCCTGGGACGGGTAGAGACGGATCAGCGTGTCGTGCGCGGCCAGCGCGATGGCGGCCGCAGCCGACGTTTCGGCGGGAGCGGGACGAAGCCCGGAATAGCTCTGACACCCACCGACGATCGCGTTCATCGCGTCGAAGACGGCGATATGCACGATCGCCATGGCCCGACTCGATCGCCCGGGTCCCAGCTGCTCGCCGAAGACGCGCGGGTCGCCCGGCGGGGGCGGCGTGTGGTCGACACCGCTCGTGTCGATCGCCACTTCGTTCCAGTGGCGCAACCGATCCCCGGCGCCCGTGCCGCGTCGCCGCGGTTGCGCCGAGCCGAGGCTCGGCTGGGCGCCGAAGCGCGGGCCGAAGACATCGCGGAGACCGTTCGGAAACCCCTGTGCGATCGCCCGAGCGGGCAGGCCGAGCGCGAGCATCCCCAGCACGAACGCGCGGCGCGATGGCGAGCTCTTCATGCGCTCTCTTGCGAGCAGGCGCCGTGCCAGACCTACCTTGGCCGGGATTCCGGCGACTTTGCGCGGTGGGCTTCCACGGGCATCCGTTCACGGAGCGACACCGAGTCACCAGCTGTCACGGGCTCGACGTCGCCTCGGATGATTCTCAAGAATGATCGGCCAAGCCGGTCCCGCGCGGATCGGCTTGGCTTCGGCCTGCCGGACGGGATACTCTACCCGGCGGCGGATGCTTGACGCCGGACCGGGGTGCGGGACGGTTGCCCGCCAATAGAGGCGCCTCAATAAGGAGACCAGCATGAGCTACGAGGTCAAGGTCGAGGACGTCGAGTACCTCCGTCACGGGAACACGCCATACCTGGCGACCATCTATCGGCCGCAGGGCAGTGGGCCCTTCCCGATCATGGTCGAGCTCCACGGGGGCGCCTGGTGTCGCTCGGATCGTCACGGCGACAAGGTGATCCACGAGGCGCTCGCCAAGAGCGGCGTCATCGTGGCCACGCTCGACTGGCGGCAGCCGCCGACGGCGCCCTATCCCGCGTCGTTCCAGGACATCCACTACGGCATTCGCTGGATCAAGTCGCGGGCGGCGGAGCTGGGCGGACGAGCCGACATGGTGGGCTCCATGGGCAACTCGAGCGGCGGGCACCAGGCGATGCTGCTGGCGATGCGGCCGTTCGACCCGCGCTACAGCGCGCTGCCACTGCCGGGCGCGCCGGCCCTCGACGCGACCGTGCGCGGCGTGATCATGACGTCGCCCGTCATTGATCCGCTCGGTCGGTATCGCTACGCGAAGGACCTCAAGGCCAAGGGCGGACCGACCCCGGTCAACCCCGATGAGCTCATCCCGTGCCACGACGCGTACTGGAAGACCGAGGAGGCGATGGACGAGGGCGCGCCGGCCAGCGCGCTGGAGCGGGGCGAGAAGATGCAGCTGCCGCCCGTCCTTTACCTGCAGGGCACCGACGACGGCGCGCACCCGCGGCCGCATCTCGAACGCTTCGTGGCCGCCTATCGCAAGGCAGGCGGTGTCGTCGACCTCGAGCTGTTCCAGGGCGAAGGCCAGGGCTTCATCATGCGCAAGGTCGGCTCGCCGAACTCGACCCGCGCGCTCGAGATGATCAGCGAGTTCACGCACAAGCAGATCCGCTAGCTTCGCTCCCGCGGCGACGGGCACCCGCAACCCGCGGGTGCCCGTCCCGACATCTTGCCGCCGGCCGCGCGAGCGCTAAGGGGCGCGATACGCGTCGATCACTTTCAGGATGCGATCGCGGGCCGCGCGCCTGACCGAGGGGTCGGAGAGATCGCGGCCGACGTAGTCTTCCTCGATCTCGTACATTTTCACGAAGCGCGGCGGCTGGCCCGGCGGCGCCGTCTCCAGGAACGGCGCGGTCCCGGCGAGAATGCCGTCCCAGACCTCCCGCACGAGGCTCCAGAACGGCTGGCGCGGGGCGGCGAAGGCCCGAGCCGCCTCGCACTCGCCATCCGGGAGCCTCACGGACCAGTTCTTGCCGACCTCGCGGGCCAGCGGCGTGCGCGTGCCGTCGCGGTGGATGGTCTTGACGTTGTCCTGCCGCTCGAGCCAGCTCTGGCCGTACGCGATGATGCGCGTGGTCCGGTCGAGGGTGTCGTAGTCCGAGCGCCGCATGTCGCGAGTCTCACGGCCCGGAATCGGCGCGTAGCTCGAGCACGACCACTCGGGATAGGCGGTGTCCGTCGTCCAGCGCGCCGCGCACTGGTAGCGCGGGCCGTCGTCGAGATTCGTGACCCGGCGCGTCCACAGTCCCGCCGTCGCCTTCAGGTCGCGCACCTGCCAGCTGCGCGGCGCGACGAATTCGTATAGGAACGGCGCGTCGTACTCCCAGTCCTCGGACTGATGCCTGATCAGGCTTCCGTCGCGGATGGCGCCGCCGAGATCGGTGAGGAACAGGATGCGCTGCAGGCGCACGCGGCGCGGCGAGATCGTCTCGGCGGCGATCCACTCCTTGGCCGCCTTGTCCCGGTTCACGTCGTACACGCGCGCGTCGCGTGTGTACCCGGGCTTGAGGCTCTCGACCTCGACGTAGCTGTAGTCCACCAGATAGCAGCCGGCCATGCTCCTTACGGCCTGGAGCCCGCGGTCGAGCCCGTCGCCGGCGGCATCGGCTCGCAAGCCGGTGGCCACGACGAGCGCCAGGAGAGCCGGGAGGATCGCGCCGAGCTTCCGCATCGCGTGAGCTAGCGTTCACCCGGCGCCGCGGTCTGTCAACTGATCTACCGCTTCACGTAGACCGTGTCCCCTTCGACCCGCACCTGATAGGTGGCGACGTCCCCGGAGACGGGCCCGCTGAGGAGCTTGCCGGTGCGGACGTCGAAGCAGGCGTAGTGCAGCGGGCACTCGATCACGTAGCCCACGAGGTCGCCCGTCGAGAGGGGCGCGCCGGCGTGGCCGCAGACATCGCGGAGGGCGTAGAAGTCGCCGCCGACGTTCACGACGAGCGTGCGCTCGCCGCCGACCACGACGCGCTTCATCGCGCCCGGCGGCAGCTCGGAGGCGGCGGCGACCGGAACGAAGCCTTCGAGCATGCCGCGGGCGCCCGGGCGACCGGCCTAGTTCAGCTTGAAGCCGAACATCCGCGCGGCGTTCTCCGAGGTGACCTTGCGCAGATCGGCCTCGGGGACGCCGGCGAAGATGCGCTGCAGGAAGTCGCGGGACTTCGGCCAGGTCGACTCGGCATGGGGAAAGTCGCTTCCCCAGAGCATGTTGTCCACGCCGATCATGTCGCGGAGCTGGACGCCGAGGTCGTCCTCCATGAACTCCACGAACATGTTCCGGCGCCAGTACTCGCTCGGCAGCATCCCCTCGCGCGACTTCCAGCCGCGCGTGAACACCGGCCGCTCGCGGTACGTGAAATCCATCTGCTTGAGCCAGTGAGGAATCCACGCGGCCTCGTGCTCGACCGAGCCGATCCGGAGCTTCGGGGCGCGATCGAAGACGCCGGCGAAGATCATCGCCGACAGCGAGTAGCGTACCCAGTAGTCGGTGGTGGACCGGCCGGCACCCGTGAGCTCGCCGAGGTCCATGGTGAACTCGCAGCCGGGAATCCCGCCCCGGGGCGTTCCGATGTGCAGGAGCAGCGGCATCCCGACGTCCTGCGCGGTCCACCAGAGGCGGTCGTAGATCGGGTGGCGGTACGGCCGGTCGGGCAGCGGCGAGACGGGGATGAACGCCCCGACCAGGCCGAGCTTCGCGCAGCGCTCCAGCTCCAGGCAGGCCTCCTCGACGTCGTCGACGTTGAGCATGGCGATGCCCTTGAGGCGATCGGGGAACGGCTTGCAGAACTCCGCGATCCAGTCGTTGTAGACGCGGCAGATGGCGGTCAGCAGACCGCTGTCCGGGATGCGGTACCAGAAGAGCCCCTGGCTCGGCTGCAGGCACGCGCCCCAGACGCCGTCCATCTCGTTCTCTTTGACCATCGCCTGCGGCTCGTAGGCGCCGAGGCGAACGTCTTCCCAGATGCCGAGGAAGTCGATGTTGGACGGGTCCTCGAACCGCTGGCCCGCCTGCATGACCGCGCCCAGCGTGCCGGCCTGCCGGCCGTCGATGAACCACGCGTCGTACTTGCGGCCGGCCGGCGTCTCCACCCGCTCCATCCGCGGCGCGCGGTCGCGGTACCGCGGCTCGATCCGGTTCGTGTAGAGGTCTGGCGGCTCGATGATATGGGAATCGGCCGAGATGAGCTTGTGCTCGGTCATCGCACCCTCCTCGCGCTCAGGATCGAAGTCCGTAGTAAGCGGCGCAGTTGTCCCACAGGATCTTGCGCTTGCTCTCCTCGGAGATCGGCAACGTCAGAAACGACTCGACCGCCCGCGGGAACTTCGAGTCACCGTGCGGGAAGTCGGTGGAGAAGACGATCCGGTCGTCACCGATCGCGTCGATGACGTGCCGCACCGGCTCCTCGTCGCACTCGACCGACACGAAGCACTGCCGCTTGAAATAGGAGCTGGGCGCCATCGTCAGCTCCTTCGCGTAGATGTCGCCGAGCCACTCCCAGTGCTCGTCCATGCGCCAGAGCAAGAACGGCACCCAGCTGCAGTTGCCCTCCAGGAAGGCCACGCGCAGCCGCGGATGGCGCTCGAGGATGCCGCCCGCGCAGAAGGCGCCGGTGGTCAGCATCATTTCGACCGGATGGGAGTAGATGTGCTTCAGCATCGTGTTGGCGCCGAACTGCTCGCCGACCTGACGGAGCTGGGAGCCCGAGCCCTCGTGGAAGCCCAGCGGGACTTCCAGCTCCTCGAGCGCGGCCCAGAGCGGCTCGTAGTACGGGTCGTGCCAGTTGCGCCCGTTCACCTCGTTCGGCCGCAGGAACATGCCCCGGAAGCCGAGCTCGCGCACGCACCGGCGCGTCTCCGCCACGGCGTCGGTGACGTCGAACGGCGAGATCATGCCGGCGCCGATCAGGCGCTCCGGGTTCTCCTGGCAGAACTCGTAGAGCCAGTCGTTGTACGCACGCGCCATGGCCGCGGCGAGCCGCGGCTCCATGTCCGGGACGGTCAGGGCGAAGAGCCCGCGCGAGGGATAGACCACCGCGACGTCGATGCCCTCGATGTCCATCGCCTCGAGCTGAACCTTCGACGTCCAGCCGCGCTCCGCGTACGGCCGCCAGCGCTCCTGGTTGAGGGCGTAGTTACGCCCCTGACGGCGGCGGTTCCGATCCGCGTCGACGCCGGAGACCCTCCCCCACGGCTTGCCGGCGTGGGCCAGCCGCAGATCGCCCTCGTCCTCCGTCAGGCCGATGGGCGCCCGGTCGCGGAAGGCCGGATCGATGTACCGGGTCCACAGGTCGGGGGGCTCGATGATGTGGATGTCGCTGTCGAGGACCTTGAACTTGCCGTGGGCCATGGCTCACCTCCGTGCGCGGGCACCGTAACTCCCGACGCCTTCGTTGTCAAAGCCCGCGGACAGTGCTATCTCATCGTCGATGATCCCGGTGCTCGATCTCGGCCCCTATCTCGCCGCGCGGCCCGGCGCGGAGGCCGCCGCGGCGGCCGAGATCGGCCGCGCCCTCACGGACGTCGGCTTCTTCGTCGTCGTGAACCACGGGATCTCGCAGACGCTGATCGACAACACGTTCGCCCAGGCCCGGCGCTTCCACGCCCAGCCCATGGACGCCAAGCTCGCCCTGCGCATGAACGAGCACAACAACGGCTACATGATGCTGGGCTGCTATGCCGTGTGGACCTCGGACGTGAACGCCAACGACAAGCCCGACCTGAACGAGGCGTTCTTCGTCAAGCGCGAGCGCGGGCCCGACGATCCCCTGGTGCGCGCGAAACGGCGCTTCGCCGGGCCGAATCAGTGGCCGGCGGACCTACCGGGCTTTCGCGAAACCGTGATCGCCTACACCGACACGGTGGACGAGCTCGGCCGGAAGATCCTGCCGCTCTGCGCGCGGGCACTCGATCTACCGTCCGACACGTTCGACCAGGCCTTCGCCGAGAGCCAGTTCAGCTTCCGGCTGACCCACTATCCGCCGGTGGCCGCCGAGGCCAATCAGTTCGGTATCGCGCCGCACACCGACGCCAACTTCATGACCTTTCTGGCCCAGACCGAGATGCCCGGCCTCCAGGTACGGATGCCAGATGGAGCGTGGGTCGACGTGCCGTACGTGCCAGGCTCCTTCGCGGTGAACTCGGGCGACATGATGCAGCGCTGGACGAACCACCGGTTCAAGTCCACGCCGCATCGGGCGCTGCCGCCGGTGGACCGCCCGCGCTACGCGATCCCCTACTTCATGGGACCGCACCTCGATACCGAGATCGCGTGTCTCCCGACCTGCCAGGGGCCCGGCAACCCGCCGCGCTACGCGCCCATCACCTATGCGGCGTACCTCGACTGGTGGTACGACGCCAACTACAACGCCGCG
>Ga0099791_10001057_pt1 | contig 10646 bp, 15 predicted proteins | sample Rivendell_Oct201_7_FD_77318 | JGI IMG/M metagenome (GOLD analysis project Ga0099791, IMG submission 77318) | Vadose zone soil and rhizosphere microbial communities from the Eel River Critical Zone Observatory, Northern California to study diel... | ecosystem: Environmental > Terrestrial > Soil... | reverse complement strand
GACGTAAGGATGCGCCACCCCCTCGGAGAGCGTCCATTGTACTTTAGTATTGGTTTGCCGCCGATATCAGCACGACGGTGGCCGCGCCAGCAATCTCTTTACCGTAGTTTAGGACCGGTGTCCGCCACATCAGGGAACGACGGCACGTCAGGTGCTTCCCCAAGCACTCCACTAGGCAAGCTCTCGTGCGGTCAAAGAATCTCGTGCAGCCACCTGGGCCCGCCGACTGATGCGAACGCATTTGTCGATCCCATCGTCTAGTAGATTCGTCTCCACTCTTCTGGCTTAATCGTTAGGCTACCAGCTGATCTCGCCATTGACGCCGAAGTGGACTTGGGCACAAGCGGCGACGCTCACTCCCTTCAACCTCGCCTCAACGTCAGCCTGCAGGGTCTAGAGCGCGAAGCCGCCCAGGCACTGGTAGACGGCACGCACCAGGAGTGTCCACACTCCAAGGCCACGCACGGCAGCATTAACGTTGTGACTAGCCTCGAAACCAGACCTGCCGCACATGTGGCGTGACGTGTTTGTCGAGAAGACTGTCTGCCGATTGGAGAGAGTGCGACGTTCGAAGAACTCGACCACAATGTCCGCAATCGCCGTCGCTTTCTTGGCGTTGCGCCATGACTATCGCTGCCGCCCCGTTCGCCATGACGGGTTGTTCGGGAGCGCAGTCCAGCAAGACAACACCGACAGGTCTGAAAAGGGCGCATCGAGCGACCAGGGTGGCGTTCGAGGTAATCGGGCGGACGGCTCAGACGGGAGGCGGATGGACGCTGGCGGGCTGTCTCTGAGGCCGGGGGGCAGCGGCGGCAAGTCCGCGGAACATGCGCAATCGACAGCCCGGGGCCGCGAGAACGGTCCGGTCACCGACCACGAATGGCCCGACGGGCTTCGTGAGGCGTCACATGGTCCGCTCAGCAAGCCGAGAGGGAAGCGCACATAGTCCACCTCGCGAATCCCGGTTCATATCGCACATTCCGGCCACAACGCCTCGACCGATACCATCGTCCAATAGATTCCAATTCAATCGGGTGCGATACACATGAACCAGACGCGATCACATCAGAAGCGTGGAAGGAGATTCCAAGTGTCTGACAACATCCATCACACGACAACAAGCACAAAGCAGATAAATGTTACAAGGCGCTCATCCCACTATTGGCGGATAACGTTTGATCATCCGCCGCTCAACATCTTCGGTCCGGAAACCATTCCGCAACTAGATGAGGTCATCACAGCGCTCGAAACCGACGAGGACGTCAAAGTGGTCGTCTTTGACAGCGCCGTCGAAGGCTTCTTCCTTACGCACTACGATTTCCTTGCGAGACTTGAGGATACAACTCGACTACCACCGGGACCGACAGGGCTGCAGCCTCTGCCCGACATGCTGGTACGGCTTAGTCGTGCTCCGGTGGTATCGATCGCGTCAATTCGCGGACGCGCTACCGGTGTCGGAAGTGAGCTTGCACTAACCTGCGACATGCGCTTCGCGAGCCGCGAAAAAGCCATCTTGTCCCAGTGGGAAGTCGGGGCTGGTGTGGTGCCTGGAGGTGGCCCAATGGCACGGCTACCGCGTCTGATGGGAAGAGGTCGCGCACTGGAAGTGCTTCTGGGCGCTGACGACATCTCGGGCGATCTGGCTGAACTATACGGATACGTCAATCGCTCATTCCCGGATGCTGACCTCGATGCGTTTGTCGACGCGTTAGCAACCCGCATCGCATCGTTCGACAAAAGGGCGATCAGCGAAACCAAGCGCTTCGCCGACGTGGCCAGTTTGCCGCCTGACTTCGAAATCGCTCCGGAGTGGGATGTGTGTCTGGCCTCGATCATGCGGCCAGCCGCGCAAGAGAGAATCAAGAAGTTGATGGAGCAGGGATTTCACAAGCCCGGTGATGTGGAGAACCGCTTGGGCTATCACGTCGGTCAACTCGGGCGGTAAGAATCGGAAAAAGGAGAATCCAGATGTCACATCACGCCTCAGGTCCCAACTTCGGATTTCCTCGTGGCGATGCCCGGCTCGACATGACCGATCTCTATGCGTACCCCAAGCCAGGTGACCCGGGTAAGTCAATACTGATCTTAAATGTGCACCCGTCTTTCAGGTTGGATTCACCGGAGCCAACGACTACAGAGCCCTTTGCGCCCGGAGCGCTGTACGAAATCAAGATCGACACCAACGGTGATGCCATTGCCGATATTTGTTACAGCGTTCAGTTCGCATATTCCGAAGATGGGAAGCAGACTGCGACAGTTCGCCGTCTTCAGGGCGTGCAAGCCGCTGGCGTGGGCGAGGAGGGCGAAGTTATCGTCCAGCAAGCACCGGTCTCAGTCGGGCGAGAAGCCCTGGTGGCGAAAGCCGGCGACTACCGTTTCTTCTTCGGTTGGCGTAGCGATCCTTTCTTCTTCGACGCAATGGGCAATTTCAATCACATGCAGTTCACGGGCGACGACTTCTTCGCGCATAAGAATGTTTGCGGCATCGTGATTGAATTGCCCAGCTCGGCTCTGGGAAGCAATGAGGTGGGAATCTGGGCTCGTACAGTGGACAAGACTGGGGAAGGCTGGACCCAGGCAGACAGGGGTGCAAGACCATTGCAGGCGGTTTTCCTCGTTGGAGAGGAGAGGGAGGCGTACCTAAGCGGGGAGCCAGCGAATGATGATCGCTTCATCGGCGTGTTCGCGCACGAGTTGGAACACACAGGCGGCTATACCCCGGAGGACGCAATGGGTGTGGCGAGAAAGTTGCTGCCAGACATTCTTTCCTATGACCCTCGAGGCCCGGCGCGCTTTCCGCACAATGGCCGGACACTGACCGACGATGTTGTCGACGTTTTCTTCTCTATGCTCACGAACGGGAAGGTGACAGGAGATAAGGTTGGGCCGCACGGCGATCTACTAGACGAGTTCCCGTACCTCGGGCCCCCGCACGACTAGCGTCCGCGGCGCAGGCTACCAGATAAGGCGCAGTGCAAGTCGAATTCGTTGCAGTCGCCGACTCCGGCGGTAACCTCGTTGCTTTCCAACGTATGGATGGGGCGCAGCTTGCCTCGATCCAAATCGCCGAACACAAAGCCCGCGCGTCAGCGACTTTCCGCCGTGAGACCAAGGTCTTCGAGAACGCTATCCAGCTCACCAACTCCAACTCTGTACTCACGCTCGACGGGATCATCGCGTCTCGCGGCGGGCTTCCCCTCATCGAGGAAGGCAGACTGGTCGGCGGGATCGGTTGTTCGGGAGGAACAAGCTCGCAGGACGAGGTGACCTGCAAGGCCGGCGCGGCGGTCATTAACAAGTAGTGCTCGCAGAAAGGAATACCCATGTCCACTCCAATCCAAACCCACTACGAGCCAGTCAGCGGATCGACGCAGAGACAGTCGGCGTCTTCCATCGTCCAATCCGGCCCAAGCTTCAGACTAGGAGACGCGATGAATTACAAGGCATGGGTTGCCAAGGCAGCGAGACAGCCGATGGTGCTCGAAACCGTTGATCTCGGACCGCTCGGGGCCGAGGACGTTGAGGTCGCTGTCGAATATTGCGGCCTGTGTCACTCCGATCTCTCCGTCTTGAACGATGACTGGGGTATTTCGCAGTACCCTGCGATTCTCGGCCACGAGATCGTCGGTCGTGTCACGGCCGTCGGTTCGAATGCCAAGCGACTCCAGATCGGAACGCGCGCCAGCGTCGGCTGGTACTCGAATAGTTGCATGCATTGTCACCAGTGCATGTCGGGAAACCACCACCTTTGCCCGCAAGTGCAGCCGACCATCGTCGGTCATCGCGGCGGGTTCGCGACTCACATTCGCGCGCACTGGGCCTGGTCCATCCCGCTGCCGGAAAAGCTGAACTTCGCCGAAGCCGGGCCACTCTTGTGCGGGGGCATCACCGTCTTCGCGCCGCTGGCGATGTACGCCAAGCCGACCGACCGGGTGGGCATCATCGGCATCGGCGGGTTGGGGCACATGGCTGTAAAATTCGCCGCGGCTTACGGCTGCGACGTGACAGCATTCACATCGAGCGACAGCAAGTTCGATGAGGCCAAAGGTTTCGGCGCGAACCAGGTCGTCTCGAGCAAAGACTCGGCGGCCATCCGGAAGCTCGGTGGCAGCTTCGACCTCCTGATCAGCACGGTCAACGCCAAGCTAGATTGGGACGCCATGATCGGCACGCTCGCGCCGAACGGCCGCCTGCATGTCGTCGGCGCCGTGCTGGAACCGATCCCGGTCGCGGCATTCTCGCTCATCCTGCAGCAGCGTAGCATCTCGGGCTCGCCGACCGGCTCGCCGGTGGCGATCGAGACGATGCTCGACTTTGCGTCACGGCACAATGTCGCGCCGCAGACCGAGCATTTCCCAATGAGCAATATCAACGAGGCCTTCGCTCGACTCGAAGCAGGCAAGGCCCGTTACCGCATCGTGCTGGACGCGGATTTCTGATCCGGTTGACCGAGTAACAGGACGCGCCACCAACTCGCAGGGCTTTTAAGCGGAGCTAAACGATGCGCCTTTTCAGGTCGCCCCGTTGGACCCAATGCTTGCAAATCTCCCGCTCGGCATTAGTGGTTTTTCTGACCCTTGGACCATTCCAATTGCTGTCCCAAGCTCAAGGAAAGGAACGTCCCTTGGAACACCCTACTTCTTATCGCACGACACAACCAGGTGGCTTTCTGGTATGCGCTGCGCGAAGCCGGTGTGCTTGAGCCAGTGAACGGATACGGCCGAGTGTTCAGGACACTGACTGCAGAAGGTAGATGAAGCCAAGGCTCACTTCGCCGCAATAGGCGGTTCGAATGGGATCGATGCAAACGTCCCGTAACCGCAGAGTCGAAACGGCTCAAGGAGAAGAAAGCATGGCAGTTGCGCCGATAGCAACCCGCCCCCCTTTGCCTCCGTTCACACGCGAGAGTGCGCTTCAAAAAGTGCGCCTCGCCGAAGATGGCTGGAACACTCGCGAGCCTGGGAAGGTAGCTCTGACATACGCGATCGATTCACGATGGAGGAACCGCTCGGAGTTCATCAACGGACGAAACGAGATCATCGCTTTCCTCTCTCGCAAGTGGGTCAAGGAATTGGACTACCGGCTCATCAAGGAACTGTGGGCGTTCACCGGGAACCGCATCGCGGTACGCTTCGCCTACGAGTGGCACGACGACTCGGGTCACTGGTATCGCTCCTACGGCAATGAGAACTGGGAGTTCAATGACGACGGGTTCATGGCCTCACATCAACTCCCTCGCACACTTCCTCTTCAAGGAGGCTGATCTCCTTGGTCTCATCAGGGCCGGCCGGGCGATGTCCGCAGACGTCCTACTTGATGCCATAGAGCAGATGACAGTCCGCGAGAAATGGAGGACTGTAGGCCGCCTCGGGAGTTCCGAAGGATTCGTCGCCGGTCAGCCGCCCTTCCAAGACTTCTCGATCCTTTTCAAATTCCGCGATCATGTTGTCCATGACAAGGTGGTTCAAATGGGCGAGGATCGTGCCAAGCGGTACAACAACAAGCTGGCCGACCCTGTCTTTGGGCACTTTCATCTTGGGCATGCACTGTTCGGGGCCCGGACCTACTGGGGGATGGTCGTGGAAGTCCATCGTCTTCTGGGTGTGGACATGGCCTCCTTTCATCGACATTACAATCTCAAGCCCTGGGCCGACGAGGACGAGCGAGCACTCCTCGAACGGTTGGCCGATCGCTACTCCAAAGGCCTCGAAGAAGATGCGGCCGTCTAACTCCGCGCTTGAGCGGGCCGGCTGCTCGCGCCGCTCGCATCCGGCCGCTCACGCGAGCGTTGGGCGACGGAAAGGAAGCTCGTGGGTGTGTGAAGGCGAGGCTAAGCCGACTCCTGATCCCGAGAACGTACGCGCTGAGTACCGGGCTGTTGTCGATTACCACACTTCAATCGTCAACACGCGCTTCACGATCGCGGGCCTCACGTCATCCCGCGGCGTTGGATCCCTGATCGGCCCGTTCTTGGATGGGCAAGGAAACCCATGTCAGAGAGGCTAGCGAGGTTCATCAGCCACAGCCTTGGGCTAGATCTGCTGTACGCCGGGGGACTGGTCTTCTGGTATTCCGCGCTCTTGGTGTCTCTCTGGTTCCTCGCGTGGTCTTGGCGGTAGAGCGCGACTGGCCGCAATGCGACCGAGAAGTGTAGCGGAGGGATGCCGCTGACTGAGTGGACGCCGCCCCGGGAGTGGATGACCGTCCTCGCCGTGGACGCCATGTACTTTCACGGAGCCAAGGAGGCGCTCAAGAGGGCGGCGGCGGCCACCAAAGCGATCGACAAGGCTGAGATGCGGGTCGGTCGGCACCAGGCCAAGATCGATCGCGTCAACCAGCAACTCGAGGAAGGCGGGCTTGATGATTCGGCCCACTACGACAAGCTCGAGCCCCTGGCGCTCCAGATGGAGAGCATCGAGTATGACGTCGGCGCGGCGTACGGGCCATTCCTACAGCATCTCGCCACTGTGCACGTGTTCGCCGCGGCAGCGCTGGAAGCCCACGTGAACATCCGAGGGCAGGAACTGCTCTCCGGGCGCGTGTTGGATCTCTTCGACAGGGTTTCTCTCGATGCGAAGTGGCTCTTTCTTCCCCGCCTGCGAGGCCTTCCAGGCTTTGAGCCCGGCGCTCAACCCTTTCAGGGCTTCGATCGGTTGATCCGGACTCGGAACAGGCTTGTGCACTATCGCGTGCAGCGGGAACCCTGGCGCGGTTCTGCCGTGCCGCCGCAATTCCTTGCTGACCTGGGCTTATCACTGGAGGCGGCCGAGGGCTCAATAACAACGGTCAGGGAGATGGCGAAGGAACTTGCTCGCCAGCTGGGCGATAGGGAGCCTTGGTGGCTCGATGCTGAGAACCCGAGCTATTTCGAGATTGAGCAGGAGCGCAATCCGTGAGCTGGTCGCCTAACAGCACGTTCGACGCACAACGAACCAATCGAGGGCAACAGCTCCGCTTGACAGGATCGGACATGATGAGGCGGCGGATATTTGCCAACTTCTCGCCCAGCATCGACCGGGATGAAAACGGGATTATCGTAGCGATGAAATGGTGTGGGTTGCTGTCACTCGGTATCAAAGCATCTTGTCCCCTAAGTGCCCGCAGGGCCGAGAAAACCCGCGACAAACGAGACTTAATTGGGAACGCCCTGAACGAATCCCCGCTTCGGCACCAACCCACTACAGCCAGCCACGTACTTCGCTACGGTGAGCGAGACCGCGCGGCTCCTACTGGAGGGCCCGGTTCCACGAGCTGCGATCCCACTCACGCCGACGCGATCACCACCGTGTCGTTTCAGGGCCCGTTCTAAACACCGCGGTGCGGCTCCGGTCACATGGGGTATTCCCTCGACTCTCGCCACTGCGGGCCTCACACTTCATTCCACCGTTCACACCACCTTAATTCCGTCCTTTATGAAAGCTATGGAGGGAAGGATGACTGAGAAGCTCACGGCCCTCCCGCCGGCTTTCGCTCGCCTTGGAGGTACCGGGCAGGTCTGTAGCCCGGAGGGAGCTGAAACGCGACTTTAAATCCCGACACCCGATCGACGTCATTGGCGCCTCCGTCACCAAAACAACGATTGTCGACCTAGATTCATAACCCTCCGAACCAGCAACAACGGGCGCCCAGCGTCGACCCCGCCGCGCCGTTCGCGAAGGCGTCATGGATGTGCGCCCGGACCGTAGGTTTTTTGGACGCGAGTCGGACCCGCGGCGCCGTCGCGATTCGCCCGACGCCAGTGGATCGTTGGGTTATGAGGGAAATTCAGACCCTCACCTGCACCAACGCCCACCAACGAAACACAAGAAAAACTGAGCCTTCCACTCCTCGGCTCTTGGCGCTCTTTGGGGCGAGTTGGGGCCCGTACTCGGAAAGAAGTCGGAAAGGATGGCGCCCGTCGTATCAAGCGACCGCGCTAGTATGCTGGAACTGGGGTAGGGCCTCCGCTTGGCCTACGGGCCACCATTCGTTTCCATTTCCCCAAATCGCGCCGCGTGTACAACCGCACTTTCTGACTCTGCTTCCGTTCGGTCCTAGTGACGCGACCGGCGGTCAATGGAGCAGCTGGGCAGCGGTCAGCGATATGACTCGCCAGGCGATTCATCTTTATCGAGCAGCGGCAATGTGGGCAAGTAGTGCGCGGTTCTGACCGCCTTCCTTTAGCCTTCCGGCGCTTCGGCTTCCCATATCGGCTCGACGGTACGCGGGCTCGGGCGTGCTTCGAGACTAGGGTGAAGCTACTCATCCCGTCTGTCCTCCAGACTGAAAACTATATAGCAGGTCGTTAGGTCTCTCATTTTCTCTTTGCTTCCTCCCGGTTACTTTGGAACCGATTCTGCTTCTAGGGGGAACGCTGTGCCATCACTCGTTAAGTCCGGGAGCTTTCTGACGAGTGACCGTAGATCCTCGATGACGGTCGGCAACTGGCGAAGACATTCCGGCGAATGTAAATCGAGCCGAATTCGACCAATTCCGCCCGGCCACCATTGGGACGGGAACCCGAGATTATCGGGGTTCTTGTCGCTGTCCGCTCGATGTGTAGAAATGCGAGTAGGGCCATCCGCCGGCGTTCCATGCGAGATCGAAAAGCGGTTTGAGGGCCTGCTCGGCGGGTGCGTTCTCATCCTGGACGACGACCTCGGGGATGATGGCGAGATCGGCGTCGAAGGTCTCCTTCGGGTCCCACATCGCGCCGGGGGCGGAGAGCATCTTCCAGCCCGTGACACCCGACAGCGCCATACCGAGCATGATAGGCCCGGTCACTCCAAGAAGCTTCCAGAGTCGTTGCGTCGTCGTCAGGACCTGGATTGCGCCGCGCTCAATGAGGAGCCCGTAGAACCCGCCATGGTGCGCTGAGAAGTTCGGGAGACCTCCCGCGGCCTCGAAGCCTCCATCACGAAAGAGTTGGATGTACGTCTGTCGGCTCACATCCGACCGAGTAGTGTGCACGACGAAGCCATCGAGGTTGTAATGCCAGTCCGACGGGTCGCCCGCCATCGGCTGAAGCAGGTTCGGGATCTGAGATCGGTCCTCAGCCACCCCCACAAACGCCGGCCAGACATCGAGCGACGTGAGGGGAAGCGCGTGGAAGATCAGCTTGCCCCCCTCGCCCATCCGGATCGGAATCTCGCCGGCCACGATCCGCGCTATGCGATCGAGGCGAAACCGCCTCAGACGCTCGCGCGCCGTCTCCACCTCGACGAAGCCCGCGCGGATCTGGCCGACGTCGAGCTGAAAGCGGCCAGAGGCGCCACGTCCGTAGAACCTCGAGACGCCCTTGAACGTCACCATGTGCAGCCGAAGCGGGCTCTGGAGTATGCGGATCAACAGGCAGGGCGGGTCGGCGGCGCGCGGCACTCGGTGAAACGTGACGCGGGGGATGCGCGGATCAACGGAGTGGCGGAGAAGGTCGTCCAGGCGGAGTTGCGCCTGGTCGAGGTTAACTTCGGGCAGCCCGACGATCCCCTCCGGTATCGCCAGCGGCGTGTTCGTCGCGTCTCGCGCCTCGCGCACCCCGTAGATCAGGTCGCCACCGACGCTGTTCGCGAACGAGCTCGCATCGGCGAGGAACTCGTGCTTGCTCTTGTCGTCGTCGCCGGGAAGCCGCTCTTTGTATTCGAGGTGGCGCCCCTCTGCTACACCGTTCGTCACCAACGAATCGAGGCATGCGGCGTCGATGTGGCTGAACGGCAACCCGAACGTGCTCATATTTCCCCCTGGTCGGGCGGCGCGGCACCGTCGGTCGATCACAACCTAGCACGGAGGCTGACCCTTGAGTCTTGTCACGTGGCGTACCATTAACTGGTTAGGCAGAGCTTGTGGAGGGGAACACTATGTCACCTAGTGCGCCGTCCGAGGGTCGTGGCGGATCGCAACGCAGATTCATCGGCCGAGTCCGCATCTTTAATGAGCAACGCCAGCGCGAGTCTGCCGAAGCCGGGCATCCGTTAGTCCCAGATGAACAACTTGCGGTCCTCGAAGACTACTTGGACATCAGTCGGCGCCGCAACCTGACACGTATACCGATGTTCAAGCTACAAATGCATATGCTTCAGGATCTAGTCGTCGCCGAGAAGGGGATCGGAGAGTACCGGAAGATGGCGAAGGCACTTACTGGGGACGATGAACGCGACGAGGAGGACGAAGGACCTGACGAGGAGTCGTCGAGCGACTCAGAGTCTTCCAGCCAAACGAAACCAGTACCGCTCAGCGACGAGCTTCGCGCCATTCGCCGTGAGTTGTTTTTCCTCAAGGCCGAGGTGCGAACCCTCCGAGACATCGGGGACGGCATTGCTTGGCGGCTTTTCGACTATGACCGCGCCGTCCTCCACGAACTCGCTCGACGACCGTCAGGGAAGCACATCAACGTTCCGGGCATAGTGGCCGAGCTACATGAACTGGGAAATTACTTCAATCAGCCAGGTGGAGTAGTAGCCGTGCTGAACGATCTGACGAACTTCTTGAAGTACGGGGACATTACCGTCAGGCACAACGCTAGCGAGTTCGAAATCGTTGAGGTGAAAGCTGGAAGCTCGGGCAGTGGGCGTCTCACCCGACAGAGGCAGGGACTGACTGAACTCGTATCGCTTCTGAGTAAGGATCAGGGCCGGGAGGTCGACGGCAAGCCCGTGAAGTTCTCGTCCGTC
>Ga0099791_10001052_pt1 | contig 10664 bp, 7 predicted proteins | sample Rivendell_Oct201_7_FD_77318 | JGI IMG/M metagenome (GOLD analysis project Ga0099791, IMG submission 77318) | Vadose zone soil and rhizosphere microbial communities from the Eel River Critical Zone Observatory, Northern California to study diel... | ecosystem: Environmental > Terrestrial > Soil >... | reverse complement strand
GAAAGTGAACTGAGCCATATTCGATCACTGAGTGATCGGCAGCAAGACGAATCTCTGGAACAGGGGCAACCAGATCCGTTTCCAATCTGATGATCTGATAGGTATCGTCTGCAATCCAAGCGCGCCCTTTGATGGCCACTGGAAAAGACGGGCCGTTCGCGCCCACCCTGTAGCTCTTCATGATATTCGGCTTATCGGCACGCTGACGAAAATGAACCTGCCAAGCGGGATGACCATTCACGTTGGCCAGCCCTTCGCAGGTCATTTCATAGTTTTCTGAAATCTTGGGATGGAAGAGCAACACCAGAGCCGGCAGGCCCAGTGTTTCCACGCCATCGGGGAAGTCTACGGGAGACGTGCCGCGTTTTCGGTACTCTTCAAAGCTGAAGCGGCCGGGCCTTACTTCTTCAAAGGAAGCAACATAGTCGAATTTTCGATTCTCTGTGTAGGAGAAGCCTCCCCATTTATTAATAGCCTGGTGAAATACGGACTCGGTGGCCGCAAACTTTTCGAGGTTGCCGACGAATTCAAGGACACGTAGTCCAGCCTTCTGAAGCAGCTCGTCAACCGCGCAGCCTGTCTCAGACTCGACTAGGGGCACATTCTCATCGACGTCGGGTGGTAGCCAAGTAGAGGGAACTGGGACTGAACTCATCAAAGTCGGCAAGAATGGGGTCATTGTATCGCCGGCGATCTCCGCAGGAGCCTTCAGGCTTGAGAGCTGTGTTTTAGCCGCGGCATCTCCGGGATGGTCCCGCAGGTGCGCTTCCAAGACATTTATGGCTCGCTCGTTGTCGCCAACTTTAGCTAGAGCGGCAGCGAGGAGCGGTTCAATGAGAGCTGCTTCCTGGTGGCCCAATTGCAATGCACGCTCAGCTTCCCGAATGGATTCACCAGAAGAGCCTTGCTGGAAGTAGGCGCCGGCAAGTGCCGAATGGCCCCTCCACGAGGTGGGCTCAGCCTGGACCGCCCTTTGTGCGAGCACAAGCGCCTCGGCGGGTTGATCTTCATTCAACAATCTCTCGCTGAGCGCAAGCAGAGCGCTACAGTAATTGGGATCAATGTTTATTGTCTTGAACCAGTAGACTTTCGCTTGATTCCAATCGTTGGTCCGCGAGGAATAGACGCCGAGAAAATAGTTTATGTCGGCGTTGTCCGGCGCGACGCGGTAGGCTGCTTTGAGGTGCTTTCGAGCTTTGCCCGGTGCATTCGCGCGCAGGGCCTCGACCGCCTTTCCCAATTCTTTTTGGGTATTGCGGGAAAGCACCGTATGCCTGCTAACGACCGCAGAATCATCAGCGAAAACGCCTGCCGGGAGGAACACAGTGAGCAACAGCAGGCAGGAGTTGCAAGTTAGGAGCGCCAAGAGCCCAACCCATGTTAAGCGAGACAACGACCTGGTATCCATTCGTCTTCATGATCAAGTTGCGGCTTAGTGGTTGTTACTGGCAAAGCTGACAGAGAAGGTGGTGACAACAATTCGCTCGCGGGCCAGGGCTGCCGAATTGACTATCTATAAAAGCTTGGCGTTGCGGAAAGGAATGAACGTATCAGGTCTTCAGAGTTATGCTCTTTCAGGGCGACCTCTACCACTGATACATTTTTCTCGGGGCAGCTCCACCGGCTCCGAAGACTGCGGGTAGGTAAGTTCGACGTTTTACCCCTAAAGGGCTATTAGAGCGGTAGTGACGCCTCGATGATTGTGCCCTGGGAGGAGCCTGAACTAATCTGAAGAGTCCCGCCCAGAGATGCCAATCCCTCGCGCATCCAGGTCAATTGAGTTTGTTCCCATTGTTGGGAACGAATACCAAGTTCTTCATCGGCGATCCGGAGCAAGATGTGCTTCCCAGCTACGCTCAACACGGCAGCCACGGGTTTCGCGTGACGAGATTTAGCGATCTCTGATAGCGCGCCTTGGGCGACACGAAACAAACACATCGAGATGTCCGAAGGGAGGCACGCTGGGACGTTTTGTTCCGAAAAGCTTATAGCAATCCCATTATGCTCGCTAGTTTCCCTGCAGAGTTTCTTGAGCGCGCGGGCCAGACCTAAATACTCCAAGGCGAAAGGGTGCAGATCGTGCGATAGGCTACGGGTCTGCTCGGAAACGCCGGAAACCTGGTCGTAAAGTCTGTCCAGCGCGGCCTTCGCGGAAGCGCCGCATTCGGCTCGTAGCTCGTCCACGCTCAAGCCCACTAGCGTTAGTCGTTGAACAATGTCGCCATGCAGCCATTGGGCGATACGGTGAAGGTCTTCATCTCGTGCAAAAATCAGGCTCTCGCGCGTGGCCCTCAATCTTTCACCGATACTGAGTCGCTCGGCGACCAGAGCTGCCATCAGCATCAAGGGCAATGCGAACGCCGTCAGCAGGATCTGCATAGACAGAACGTGACTGGCAAGGGACGATGTGCCGAACGGCCCTCGACCATGCATCGCATTCCAAGCAGAAATAATTGCGACGACAAGCACCGACGCGCTTAGTCCTCCAGGGCCAAATCGCAATGCTGCCCAGAGCAAGAAGGGAAGCGGTGCATAGACGAATGCAGGAATTAGGCCCGGGGCACTTTCTGCACCGAATACTAGAACGCTGACCACTACGATTCCGACCCCTAGCGCAGCGGCTTCGAAATACACGGAAGGTTTTAATTTGCGAAGCTGGGATATTTGACTCGCGCCAAAGATCACAAGAGGTGGAACGATGGTGAGATTCGCGACCATGTTAGAGGTCAGCCGAATCGTCCACACCATCCAAAAGTTGCGACCGAGTCCTGTCAAGATCGTGCTTCCGGCGTCCAGAAAAGACGTCACCAAAGTGGCGAGGCCCACACCGAAAGCCAGAAAAATGACCACCCCCTTAAGACTCTGAAACAAAGAGGTTTCTTTCTTGAAGAAGTGGATGCAACCGGCACCGAGGAGCGCCTCACTGACGTTGCCCACAAACCAACCCAAAGCGGAGAGCACTGGTACACCGAACTGTAGCTGAATCAAAAGATGGGCGGGAAGCACGGCCAGCACAAAGACCCACCAGATCCGGGGAGGAGTCAGCAAGAAAACGGCGAGCAAGATTGCGTTTGGGGGCCAAAATGTGGAAATCGGCTGACCCGCCGGTGTGAAGAAAAAACCAATCTGCGATCCGGCATAATAGCTTACTGCAACTAATAGCGCGATCATCAGCGTACGAAGCGGGGGGGCCAGCGACAGGGTGAGGCTTCTCGCCAACGTGCCCAGACGATCGAATAGCATCCGCAAGGCAGACAGGGGCGCAATAGCTTCATGGCTCATCGTGTATCAGCTTTCCAATTAATCAAACTGATTAACGCTTGGCGGTAGCTCACGAGTAAGAATCCAGTTGAACAAAGAATAAATTCAGTCTAACCTGATGTGAACAGCCAGACCCATCGAATAACCTCAGGGTCGGTAATTAGAGGCCGCCCCCAATACCACCACGAACCCGAATGGTACCAGAGTTTTGCGTTGCGGTAACCTCGGACTGAGATCAGGAAGAGGAGACAAATGGCTCACCGCGAGCCGCGAGTTTCACGGCCCTAACTAAGTCGTGAGTTAGCAACATTTTGGAAACATAGCCGAGTGCGCCAGCCTGGAGGGCCGCCTCAATAATTTCCGGGTCAGTTTCCACTGAACAAATCACGACGACGGGACTTGGACCGAGCTTCCTTAACTCTCTTGTTACCTCAATCCCGTTTCGAAGGGGCATTTCGAGATCGAGGACAACGACATCGGGCCTAGTATTCTGAATAACATCGAGAGCCATTTGGCCATCTTCTGCTGAGCCCACGACGTGAAACTCGATTCCCAACAAGTAGATAAGCCGGCGTAAAACGGGCGGGCTATCATCGACGGCGACTACCCTAAGTCTCATTCCGGTGCGAGGCCTGTCGCATGGTCGATTTCAGTTAAGTTCATGAGACTGACTGAATCCAGGAAGCAGGGATATAGGAATCGGATTCGACTGGGGGGCGAGAACCACCGCCAGGAAAATGCGCCGGAGCGATCACGCAATCAGAATGACAGTTTTCACCGAGGTTCGTCATAGCGGGAACGCAACTACGTTCGAGAGATTATAGGGCTAGTTTTGGTCTAAAGCAGAGTCTCTGACGCTCGAAGGAGAAGCTTTCCACGGGTCTTGACGAGTGCACCCTGTCGGTGCCACTCGCGCAAAAGGCGGCTTACGGTGAAGAGAGTCATCGAGGAGGCGTAGGCCAGATCTTCATTGGTCACCTCGAGTTCTAGGCCGCCGCTTACGTTTCTGCCAATGCCACGCGCAAGATTAATTACGGTTTGGGCGAGTCTCTGGCGTGCTGTGTCCGCGGTCACGGCTGCGTGAGTTGCGAGATACCAGTTGAAGTACTCCGAGGCGATTGAAAGGGCATTTTCGAGCAATCTCGGATATCGCAAGACCAGTCTTCGGATGGTGCCTCGGTCCCATGCCAGCGCTTGACTGTCCTTCAGCATTTCGGTGCTCACGAGGTAGGAGGCAGGAGCCAAGAGGATTGTCATACCGCCAAACAATTCGCCTGGCATAATCCATGGAAGCAAAAGCTTTCGACCGTCAGACGTGATATAGAAATATCTGGCGCGGCCTTTGGTGAGTAGAAAGAGGGCCGCTGCGGGCTGGCCTTGGCTTATCACCACAGTGTCCGCAAGGAAACGCCGTTGTGTGGCGCCGCTCAGAATGAGGCTGAGTTCTGCGGGAGGTATGCCGTCTAGAAGGGGTGACCTGAACCCATCGGCTAAGGCAGCAATAGGGGAACTCATGAAAACCTCGGGTAAGTGGCTCCGGGCACTTACAAGTCGAGCACGTCGGCGAACGAGACAGTACTTGAAGAAACTAGCAGGGTTCAATTGAACTGCGTACTGGCAAAACTGACAGTTTCAGAAAAGACCTAGCGGGGGCTGAAATGTGGGTGCTGCGAAGTGGAACGAATAGGCTATTCGCATCCGGGGGAAACGAAGCGGCGCTTTTCGTTAGCCAGCTTGATCGCGAGAATCAGATCCGTACCCAAACGCGGCTTTAGAACGTAACCGAGAGCTCCGGTTTCAAGGGCCGCGCGACACGTGTCGCGGTCCCTGTCGACCGTAAGAAAAACAATACTGACCGTAGGACTAACCACTTGAAGCCGCCTGGCCGCTTCAATGCCGTTGAGAACTGGCATGGAGATATCGAGCACTGCGACATCTGGGAGCAGTTGCATAGCAGCGTCTACTGCTGCTTGCCCGTCACCTACTGCTGCAACGACTTCACAGCAATCAGCGGAGAGGAGGTCACGAACGTACTCCCGCATCTCCGTGTGGTCATCAGCCAGCAATACGCGGATTTTTGACAAGCCCACACCCAACCTAACACGCTTCGTGCGAAAACATATTTGGCTTGCGGGAGAGCCGTCAGGCGTGGGGAAAACGCCATCTCGTCCAGTCGGGACGCGCGGGCCTCTTGAACTTATATTGCAAAGAATGAGGGAGGATGTCAATCTGGCGTCTAGGCGGTGTCGCCCACATCTGAATTCCAAGGTCAAGGCCACTTGGCACTCCTCGTGCTAGCCAATCGTGCCGCGAAGTTAGGGAACCCTGAGCGGGAGGTCTAATGACACGATTTCTCGGACAGAGGCTCAGCTCCAGTCTAAATGCTTGGTTGATAACGGCGATCGCACTCTTGCTGACACAGGTGGTCCTGTCGATGATGTTTAAGGACCGTCCCAGTGCAGCAGGCCGAGCCGCAATGGGCTACTCGCCAATGTTGATGACAGCTACAGCCATCGCCATCGTTAATGCCATCGCGCGAACCGCAAGAATGACCATCCTATTTTGGGCATTTTTCACGATCGGGATTGTGCTGTGGTTGATGGACATACTGCTGTGGACGCGGTTTAGCGTTGAGTTTCCCGACCGATTCAGTCTGCTTGTAGCCATGCTGTCACTTCTGCTGGTGGCCTATTTCCTTTCTGTGGAGACGACTCAGCGCAAACGAGCTGAAAAGGCACTGACCGAGAGTGAAGAACGGTTACGCTTAGCGGCGCAGGCTGGGAAAATGTATGCGTACGAGTGGGATGCCAGAAAGAATAGGATCGTTCGTTCGGCCGAGTGCATTGACATCCTTGGTGGCGTGGCGAATTTGGACAATGAGACCTTCGATCGGATGTTGGCTCGAATTCACATCGAGGATCGCGAGCGGTTCGCCAACGCCGTGAAGGCACTCAGCCGGGCACATCCGATCTGCCAACTCAGCTATCGCATCGCGCGATCGGATGGCAGCATCATTTGGTTGGAGGAGAGTGCGCAGGCGTTGTTTGATTCACATGGAGCGATGATGCGATTGGTCGCGATGGTAGCGGATGTAAGCAGGAGAAAGGAAGCAGAGAAAGCTTTGTCGGATTTGAGCGGCAGGTTTGTTGCTGCCTTAGAACAAGATCGGACTCGTGTGGCGAAGGAGTTACACGATGACGTAAGTCAAAGGCTCGCTCTGGTCGCGATCATGCTGAAGAGTTTGGGGCAGAATCTGCCAAAAACGAACGCGGAGATAGTAGCGGCGTTACAGAGTATGTGGCAGACAGTCAGTGAAATTTCGTCTGAGATTCACTATCTATCACGTCAGCTTCATCCCTCCACCCTGGGATTGGGTTTGGGATCCGCATTGAGGACGTTCTGCGAAGGCGTTGAGAGGCAATACGGACTGAAAGTAAGGGTGACTTGCCAGCGCGTTCCAGATGCTGTGCCGGGTGACGATGCAATGTGCGTCTATCGAGTCGCTCAAGAGGCGATAAGCAATATTGTGAAACACAGCCAAGCCAAAGAAGCGCGCCTGGAACTTACCGGGACATCGGATCATCTAGAGCTTGTTATAAGTGACGAAGGTAAGGGTTTCGAGTACGACACCGAGCGTGAGCTTGGCTTGGGCCTTTTGAGCATGAGGGAGAGACTACGTCTTGTTGGGGGCACGCTAAGAATCCGAGCGGGGTCGGGCGGGACTGAAGTTGTGGCACAAGTTCCTCTAAAGCCGGCTGTGCTCAGGACAGGTGCCCCGGAAACTAAAACCACCGATCACCTGAGTGTCTAAGATCAGTTAAATGCCCGTGCCATCTCTTTGGGCTTCTCCTTTGACTTGGCGGCATAAACCATCGCTTTGGTTTCGAGCACCTCTGCTCGTGCTTTGCGGTTCGTTTTCTGGAGCAGCCAAGCATATATTTTCGAGATCTGGGCCAGGGCTCGATAGTCTCGGGGCGAGGACTTCTCCAGAATAGCCAGCGCACGCTGGCAAGAAGGCTCTGCTTGGACATAATAGCCACGAAGCATGTCAGCGAGAGCCGAGCCTTCTAGCACTTCCGCTACTTCCGCGTGCTCCGAGCCCAATGCGGCCTCTTTGATGGGAAGTGCCTGTGCGAAAAGGGCTCCTGCCTCATCATATTTGCGTTGCTGCAAGTACATTTCGCCAAAGTTCTGCAAGGTGCGTCCGAAGCTAATGGATTTTGCTCCGGGTTCTTTGTTCCATAGGCTGACAGAACGCTTGTACAGGGATTCCGCATCGGAAAGATTGTGTTTAAAATATTGAAGCAGTGCGAGATTGCTAAGGACCGGCGCCAAGTCAGGGTGATCAGGCCCGAGCCGCTTTTCTCTAATGGCTAGTGCACGTTGAAAGAGTTGCTCGGCGCCAGAATATTTGCCCATCAGCTGCTGAATGGCTCCCAAGTTGTTCAGCGCGGTGGCAACATCAGAGTGTTCAGGTCCGAGATTCTTCTCGAATATACCTAGACTTCTAAGGTAGTACTGCTCGGCTTCCTTATATTTGCTCTCGTCGCTATAGATCCCTCCCAGGTTGTTAAGGGTTGTAGCCACGCTAATATTGCCCGCTCCGAAATTCTTTTCTCGAATGGACAGTGCACGCTGTAACAGCACCTCGGCTTGGGGATAATTGCCCTGAGTTTTTCGAATAAGCGCGATGTTGCTGAGAACTGTTGCCACTTCCGGATATTCCGAACCAAATGTTCCTTCCCAGATAGCGAGTGCGCGTTGAAAGTTCGATTCAGCTTCGGAGTACCGTCCGAGCTCTTGTTGAGCCATTCCAAGGCTGTTAAGAACGTAAGCATCTTCGGGGTGCTTGGGTCCACGTGTCTTTTCCACGATTGCTAGAGCACGCTCTAACGCCGTACCGGCTTCCGCGTACTTAGCTTGACGCTGCCAGACGGCCGCGAGATTGCACAAGGCGGTGGCGACTCTGGGATGTTCTGCGCCAAACGCTTTTTCCCAGATGGAGAGCGCGCGTTGGAATAGAGGCTCAGCTTCCGAATACTTGCCTTGGTCTTTGAGGAGCACGCCAAAATTATTAAGAACAATTCCCAGGTTAGGATCTTCCTGGCCGCCGGTCTTTTGTCGAATGGCCAACGCGCGCTGCAGCAAAGCCTCTGCTTCCGAGGATTTGCCCTCCTTCTGCTCGAGGCTGGCCAGATTGGCAAGGACCGTAGCGACATCAGAGTGTTCTGGCCCGAGGTTTTTCTCCCAGTTCACTAACGTACGCCGGTAGAGCGCCTCAGCTTCCGCATACTTGCCTTCCGAGCTGAAGAGACCTGCCAGGTTGTTAAGAACGGAGCCGGTCGAAATATCGTCTGGTCCGGAAGTTTTCTCACGAATGGTCAAGGCCCGCTGGAACAGCGCCTCGGCTTCCGTGTATTTTCCTTCCTCTTGCCGGAGAGAGGCCAAATTGTTCAGAACGGTGGCCACGGCAGGGTGCTCCGGTCCAAGCGCTTTTTCCCTGATGTCGAGAGCGCGGTGCAGAAGATCGGCCGCTGCGGAATATTTTGCCTGCTCTTCAAAGAGCGTGGCTAGATTGTTCAACAGCGTCGCCGTCTCCTGATCGAAGGGCCCATGAACTTTCTCGCTGATAACTAAGGCATGTTGATATAAGGGTTCCGCTTCCCGGTAGTTATGGCGCGCGTACTGGAGGGCAGCAAAATTGTTCAAAGCTGTTGCATAGCGAGGGTCCAGCTCTCCAAATTCTGAGGCTTGCTTCAATGCGTTGCCGAAGAGAGCCTCGGCCTGGTCATAGCTGCGCTGCTGAAATGCCTGCATCCCTGCTGTGTTTTCATTCTCCCATGACGGCAGTTGCGCAACTGATGCCATGGCGAGACAGAGGGAAAGCAATACTGCGAGCACCATGCATTGAACTTTCATTGTCCTGCCTCCTCGACAATCGCATCGCAAGAGTCTTGCGAATGGCGGTGTCGAGGGGAACTGTCAGAATTGCTAGCTGTTGAGGCCGCTTCGGAACGATAGTCACTCGATGCGGAGAATTCGAAGGCGGGCAAGCTCCCAAGCGGAAAATAAGCAGGCTGCAAGACACGGATCGTTAACGTCAGGCGGTTGTACGACACCTAGTCCGAATGAAGGTATTTGACCAAGAGAACTTCATTGCCCTTTTCGCATACACGAGTTCGTCGACCAGGTGCTTCGCTATCAGCACGCCGTAGCCCCCGGGCCGCAATCCCTGTTTTTCCCGGAAGAGCGCATGACGAATTGGATCGTAGGACGGGTTGTTAATGGCTGCGTGTTCTATCTCATCGAGAGAGAAACCCCTGCCAGCGTCCTTAATCCTGCACATGATCATCTTTCGCGTACGGACGTAGGAGATTTCGATATGAGGTTGGAGGCGTCTGATTTTGTGTAAAGAGATCGACGTCTTCGCTACCGGTGGTCCGCGACCCGGTGATGGTTGATTCTGGCCGAGCTCTAGCACCGTGGCATTGTCGGTTACGTGAATTATGTCCCACTCTCCACATTTGAGAACGCAGCGCAAGACCCCGATGACTTGACGATCTGCGTCTACTACGACCGCAGCCTTTCGTCGTAATGGCTCATCTTGCGCGCGGGCAGCAACAGGCATTGGCGTAACCGATTAAATTAACTACCTACGACAAAATCCAACTACTTCGGTCTTTAACGTCTGGCCCATTGAAACCGTATATTTTTTCCTTCAATTCTCTTTAATGTAACGCTGGGATCAGCCGAAGCAACGAGCTGATTTCTGAGAAAATCCGCCAGATCGAATTTTCTCCCTGCGAGGTTGACTTGCAGCCCGATTAACCTTGGGTCCAAACGAACCAAATGCATACCACCGATATATCGCATCACGCATACGGTTAGAGCCAAATCAAATCGCACTAATTGGGCCTCCGGGACAGAACCTTGCAGGCTGACAAGTCGCTCCGACCATCGAGGGCCGTCATAATCTTCGGGGTTCAGACCCCTGTAGTCAGCCGCTTGCAAGAGACTAATTAGAACGCGCGCCTGTGCCCTTGCATGTCCATGGTGAATCCAGGACAAAGAGTAGCCATCGGACTCGTAAAATTTCTCAACCTCGGATCTGTAGAACGAGAAGTCTGGCCACCGTAAGTCGGGATCGTGTGCAGCAGTAATCATCTCGCGCAGGCTGGCGACGCCAGCGGCGGATGGGTCTTGCCCGACTGCAGCGATGAACTGCGCATTCGCTAAACTCACCAAGAACGGCATGAGCAGTACAACAGTAATAGTGCGTGCGAACAACGACGAAGTAAGGAGCGTCTTGCACATAGACCGAAGCCGATTGTTTGCTGGCCGCTGTAATGGTGCGAGCCAAGCGCCCGCGACTCTATTCGAGCACTGGCGGGAGAATAGGGCAG
>Ga0099791_10001049_pt1 | contig 10694 bp, 9 predicted proteins | sample Rivendell_Oct201_7_FD_77318 | JGI IMG/M metagenome (GOLD analysis project Ga0099791, IMG submission 77318) | Vadose zone soil and rhizosphere microbial communities from the Eel River Critical Zone Observatory, Northern California to study diel... | ecosystem: Environmental > Terrestrial > Soil >... | reverse complement strand
GGCCGCGCGCTCGCATTGATTGCTCCTGGGCTGGCCGAGGACCCTGTTCCCGCCTGCTGCATTCGAAGCGCGCGGTTTGTCGACTCGACGACCGGCGCATCCGCGTCGGTGCAACTCGAACGATCCGCCGTCGAATCCCAACCCGATCTCATCGTCGCGAGCCGCGCGCAGTTTGACGGAGCGCTGCTTGCCGCGGCGCGGCAGGCGGGTGTCGACGTCCGGGCGTCGCGCGTCACGGACCTTGCGCTGGAGAACGGCGGCTTCCGCATCGAGACGCGCGCGGGCGTGCTGCGTGCCGCGCGCGTGATCGGCGCGGACGGCGCGAACAGCCTCGTTCGCCGGCGCGTCGCGCGACCCTTTCGGCGCGATCAGCTCTCGATCGCGACCGGGTTTTTCGCGCACGGCGTCTCCAGCGACGAGATCGTCATCGAGTTCGTCGCCGATCCGCCCGGCTACATCTGGTCGTTTCCGCGACCAGATCATCTCGCGATCGGAATCTGCGCGCAGGCGGACGCCGGCGTCAGCGCCGACACACTCCGACAGGTGACGGCGGCGTGGATCGAGAAGACCAACCTCGCGCGCGGCGCGCGGCTCCAGCCGTATTCGTGGCCCATCCCGTCGCTCAGCGCGCGCGACTTCGACGACCTCGAGCTGGGCGGGCCGCGATGGTGCCTTGTCGGCGACGCGGCGGGCCTGGTCGATCCGATCACGCGCGAAGGCATCTTCTTCGCGCTCGCGTCGGGTCAGTGGGCGGCTGAAGCACTCGCCGCGACGTCCGACCCGACGATGTACGCGTCGCGCGTCAGGGATGAAGCGATCCCCGAGCTGGCGCGCGCGGCCAGAGTGCGATCGGTCTTCTTCACGCCGGCGTTCATCGCATTGATGATGGACGCGCTGCAGCAGAGCGAGGCGGTGCGCGCGGTGATGGCGGACCTCGTCTCTGGCCGCCAACCCTACGCGACGCTCAAGTGGCGGCTGCTGAGAACATTCGAAGTCGGCCTGGCGTGGCGCTATGTTGCGCAAGCTCTCCACCATTGACCTCCTATCCTCCGTGTCCCCTGTGGTGGATAGTTGTTTATCGTGAGAAATATCCGTCGCGGGCTCTGACGCGGGCATCCGGCTGATCGACGTCGACGTCGATCGCATGCCAGGAAGATCCTGTCGAGGCTGGCGGCACGTAACCGAGCAGATATTGGAAGCGCAGCTCTCGCGCGACGGTCGTCAGAATGGCGGCGAGCTCGCGCGGGTCTTTCGCATAGGACGATCGTCCGCCTGTCGCCGTCGCCAACTCCGCGAACACGGGCGGGCGCACCGGTCCTAGCGCGATCGGGTAGACGAGCACGTCGCGCCGCCGCGCCTGTTCGACGAGCTCGGCCGCGCTGGTTTCGCTGTATCGGTCGGTCCCATCCGACAGCAGCACGAGCGCACGACGTCCTTTCGCAGACTGAATCGCATCGAGCGCGACCAGCGTCGCGTCGTAGAGCGGCGTCGTCCCCCACGCATCGAGGCGATCGATCACCGCGAGCGCTGCCGCGTGGTCTGTCGAGAGCGGCGCGGCGGCCTCGGTGTCACTGCCGATCGCGACGACCATCACTTGATCGTCTTTCCGCAGCGCGCCGACGAACGTCCTTGCCGCCGACTTCGCGACGGCCAACCGATCGCCTTTTCCCGCCATGCTGAAGCTGCGATCGATCCCGATCGCCACGGCCAGCGGAAACTCCCCCGCGGCGAACACGGTGATCGTCTGCGGCACACCGTCCTGCATGACCCGAAAGTCGTTGGCCTTGAGATCCGTGACCGGAACACCCTGTCGATCGATGACAGTCGCGTACACCTCAACCAGGCTGACGCCGGTCGTAAACTGGGCGTAAGTGAGCGAGCCACCAAGGATTAGTGGTACAATCCATGCGATTCCCGTTCTCGTACACCGCTGGAGCATCATATGTTTGGTTCACTCGGGCTGCCTGAGCTGCTGATCATCCTCTTCATCGTCGTTCTGATCTTTGGAGCAAACCGCTTGCCCGGGTTGGCCAAGGGGCTGGGCAGCTCGATCAAGAACTTCAAAGAGGGCATGAAGGACGGCGAGTCGCCAGCCGACCACAAGTCATAGCACCACGCGTGAGTCGCCCATTCGGCGGGTGACGCGCTCGCGATCCAGGTACTCGAGCAGCGGGATCGCGAACTTGCGGCTCACGCCGAATCGCTCCTTGAACGTGGCGACGTCGATCCTCGCCCCGGCGCCCGCCGAAGCTTTCAGCGCCGCCACTTCCGCTTTCAACCGCTTCAGCGCTTCGTCGTGAAACAGCAAGGTATCGATCCGTACGAGCACCTTCTGGCGCTGCAGCAGCTTCAAGACGCGGTCGACGGTTGCGGTGCCCGCGCCGGTGTCCGCGGCGATCGCCGACGCATCTGGCGGCTTCAGGCCGCCTTCTCGAAACGCGCGCTCGATCGATTCTCGCGCCCGCTCGTCTTCCGGTGACAACGCCACGCGGTGGGTCGCCAGCGCAATCCGGTCGCGGCTGACGATCGTGCCGGCAGCGGCGAGATCCGTCAGCGCGCGCTCGAAGACCTTCGCGTGACCGCGGGCGAACACGCGGTCGCGCAGCTCTTCGCGCGGGATCCCGTCCGAGAGCGGTTGCGCCCGATGATGTTCGCCGAGCGCCGCGAGCATCGCGCTCTTCAGCTTCTCGAATACCGCCGGCGTCACCAGCACGTCGTCCGCGCGCACCGCGTCGCCAGACTGGACCAGCGCTTCGACGCGCGCGTCCAGTGCCGCCGGATCGATGCCGACGCGTGAGATCATCGAGGCGATCGGAAACCCTGCACCGCCGGCGTCTTCGATCATCACGGCCGCCGCTCGGTTGTCCGACTGGATGCGATCAGCGGCGGACGGATCGAATGCGAGCCGCAGCGCCCGCGACAGCGCCGCCTCCGTTCGAATCGCGCCGCGCGGTGGATGCGGATCCAGAATCACGCCGCCGGCGATGGTCACCGCCGGCGAGTACGCGCGCAGAATGTAGCGGTCGCCGCGCGCCAGGACCGTCGGTCGCTCGAGGCGTAACCGTACCAACGCGCGGGAACCTGGCGCAATCGCGGGCACCCCGCCTGTCGCGTCGAGCGGACCGACGAGCGCCACGCGCCCGAGAATCTCCGCCGTGCCCTGATGAAAGCGCACCCGCGCGCCGTGCTTGATCGACTTCGCGCCCGGCAGCACGTTGACGATGGCGTCGGCGAGACGCGTTTCCTCGAACGCCGCCGGCGTGACCAGCGTCTGCCCTCGATCGATCTCGTCGACCTCGACGCCGCCGAGATTCACGGCGGTCCGTTGTCCCGCAACCGCTTCGGGCCGCGCGGCCCCGTGCACTTGCACCCCGCGCACCTTCACCGTTCCGGTCCGGCTGAAGCCGGACACCACAGACGTGGGCGCCAGCGCCAACTCGTCGTCGACGTGAATCCGGCCCGACACCAGCGTGCCGGTGACGACCGTGCCGAATCCTTTCATCGTGAAGACGCGATCAATCGGAAGGCGCGTGACGCCGTCCACCGGCCGTCCGCCGACCTGCGCGCTGACGTCGGCGAGCGCCCGTCGAAACGCGTCGAGGCCGTCTCCGGTCTTGGCGGACACGGGCACGATGGGCGCGCCTTCGAGGAACGAACCGGCCGCGAGCTCACGCACTTCGAGGCGCACGAGCTCCAGCGTGTCGGCGTCGACCATGTCTGATTTCGTCAACGCGATGAGGCCCGCGGGGACGTGCAGCAGCCGGCAGATATCGAAATGCTCGCGTGTCTGCGGCATCACCGATTCGTCCGCGGCGACGACGAGGACGACGAGATCGATGCCGCCGACGCCGGCGAGCATGTTCTTGACGAAGCGCTCGTGGCCCGGAACGTCGACGAACGCGACGTTGAGGCCGTCAATCGTCGTGTGCGCGAAGCCGAGGTCGATCGTGATGCCGCGCGCCTTCTCTTCCTTCAGCCGATCGGGATCGGTCCCGGTGAGCGCGCGAACCAGCGCGCTCTTACCGTGATCGATGTGGCCCGCGGTTCCGACGACAACGGATTTCATCGTCTTCGTGTATTCGAGGCTACCGTCGTCCGCGTTTGCGCATCTGTCGCTCGTTGCGACCTGGACGTTGTTTGCGCGGCTTCTCGCGCTTCGGCGCCGCTTTGCTGCGCCGCGGCCCTCGCTCGCCCTCGCGGACGCGCTCGAGAATCTCCACCAGGCCGAGATCCACCTGGCGCATCTCCATGTTGACGCGGATCACCTGCACCTTGACCTTGTCGCCGAGACGATAGACCCTGTGCGTGTTCTCGCCTCTGAGCAGATGCGCGCTTTCCACGAACCGGTAGTAGTCGTCCGCCATGGTCGAGATGTGCACGAGCCCTTCGACGAAGTGCTCGATCAGCTCGATGAACAAGCCGAATGCCGCCACGCCGGTGACGTAGCCTTCGAACTCATCGCCGACTTTGTCGGCCATGAACTTCACTTTCTTCCACTGCACGAGCTCACGCTCGGCGTCGTCGGCGCGGCGTTCCATCTCGGACGTATGTCTCGCCACCTCCGGCAGTTCTTCGATCTGGTCCTCGCGGGTCTCCTCGGTCAGGAGCCCATGCCGCGCCGCACGCAATGCGCGATGGACGACGAGGTCGGGATAACGACGGATGGGCGAGGTGAAGTGCGTGTAGCTCGACGCCGCGAGCCCGAAATGTCCGAGGTTTTCTGGCGCATAGCGCGCCTTCTGCATCGTCCGCAGCATGAGAAACGCAATCGGCTTCTCTTCGGGCTTGCCGTGGATTCGCTCGATGAGCTTCGGGAAGTGACGCGGGCGAAGGGCGCCTGCCGGCGCGGCGAGGCTGTAGCCGAAGCCGGAGATGAACTCCTCGAACTTGGCCACCTTCAGAATGTCCGGCTCTTCGTGAATGCGATAGAGCGACGGCGCGTTCTGTGACTCGAGATACGAGGCCACTGTCTCGTTCGCCAGCAGCATGAACTCTTCGATCAGGCGATGCGCGACGTTGCGCTCGAGCGCGATGATGGCTTCGACGCGGCCGCCTTCGTCCATGATGACTTCGGCTTCGTTGAGGTCGAAGTCAATCGAGCCGCGCCGGCGCCGCGCGTCGTTCAGAATCTGAAAGAGCTCGCGCATCTGCTCGAACATCGGCACGAGCGCCGCGTACTGTTTCATCAGCTGCGGATCGCGATCGGTCAGGATGCCGTTGACGGCGGTGTACGTCATCCGCTCATCGCTGTTGATCACGCCGTCGTGGAACTCGTGGCGCACCACCTGCCCGTGGCGATCGATCTCCATCAGACACGACTGCACCAGGCGATCCACGTGCGGATTGAGACTGCACAATCCGGTCGCGAGCTCCGACGGAAACATGTGGACCGCGCGCTCGGGAAAGTAGACCGACGTGCCGCGCTCGTACGCCTCGCGGTCGAGCGCGCTCCCCTCCTGGACGTAGTGCGAGACGTCCGCGATGTGGACGCCGAGCCAGAAGTGGCCGTTCGGCAGCTTCTCAATCGTGATCGCGTCGTCGAAGTCGCGCGCGTGCTCGCCGTCGATGGTGACCGTCGTCACGTCGCGGAAGTCGGTCCGTCCGCGGATGTCGCGTTCGGAGACGGCGCCGCCGAGCCGCACCGCCTCTGTGACCGCTTCGCCAGAGTGCGCGTCGGGAATGCCGTACTTCCTGATGATGATTTCGGTGTCGACGCCGGGCGCATCGATGTCGCCGAGCACCTCGGTGACGTGTCCGATGGCGCCACGTGTCGCCGTCGGCCATCGCGTCAACTCGACGACGACCATGTCGCCGGGGGACGCGCCGCCTTCCTGACCCGGCGGGATGAAGATGTCCATCAGCACGCGCCGATCGAACGGCGCTACGTAACCCATGCCGTTCGCCCTCGACTCGGCTCGGGACGAGTCGTCGCGGTCGTAGCGGCCGACGATGGACTCGTTGGCGCGCTCGAGGATGCGGATGATGCGTCCTTCGGCGCGCCCGCCGTCCTTGATGCGCTCGATGCGCACGACGACCCGGTCGCCGTGCATTGCTTCGTTGAGATGCGGTCCGGAGATGTAGATGTCGCCGCCCGCTTCGAGCGGACGTTCGGGCGTGACGAAGCCGTAGCCGGCGGGATGCGTCTGCAGCCGGCCGACATACAAGTCCATCTTCTCGGGCAGGCCGAAGCGATGACCGCGAATCTGAATGAGGTCGCCGGAGGCGACGAGGGTTTTGATGTGCCGCTTGAACGAGGTTCGCTCGTCACGCGGCACTTTGAGAATCTGAAGAAGCTCCCGCATACCGGCGGGATGGTGCACGCGCTCTCGCATGAGCGCGAGCACCTGATCGCGTGAAAACATCTAGCGGACCGTATCAGCTGAAGGAGTTCTAGTCACAACCGGCTTTCGACGGCGATTCTCGGGCCGCGACAACGCGGGGTCCCCTCCGCGCACGCCTGCGCGGTGGGGTGCGAGCGGAGCGGCCCGGCACGCAAGACCGAGTAGACGCGCCACGCTCAGGCTACCAGAATTATTTGGAGGTCGCCGACGTTCGTGCCGGTCGGACCTGTGTGAATGAGATCGCCCAGCGCGTCGAAAAACGCGTAGGCGTTGTTGTCCTGAAGAAATGGATCGGGCGCCAGCCCGGCCGCGGCCGCGCGCTGGATGGTCGTGTGATCCGCCACCGCGCCCGCGGCGTCGGTCGGACCGTCGATGCCATCCGTGCCGGCACTCGCGAGCATGGCCGGCGTTCCGGCTTCTGCGAGTAGTGCGGCGGCGGCAAGCGCGAACTCCTGATTGCGTCCGCCTTTTCCCTGTCCGGTGACCCGCACGGTCGTCTCGCCGCTCGACACGATGCAGGTTGGGCGCGTGCTGTCGGCCGCGCGCGCCAGGGCCCCGCGCAGAAATGCCACGGCGCTGGTTCGCGCTTCCCCGACGACCGGATCGCCGAGGCGCACGACGTGGTATCCGCGCGCTGCGGCCTCGGTGGCCGCACCGCTCATCGCATCGCGGCGGGAGCCAATCAATGTCGTCGTCGCGCGCGCCAATTGCGCATCGCCAGGCTTGGGTGTCTCGGCGACGTGGCCTGCGGCGCCGCGCTGGATCCGGTCGACCACTGCCCGCGGAAACGCATCTGCTCCGCCGAATCGCCGGAGCACGTCGAGCGCGTCGGCGAACGTGCTCGGGTCGGCGACGGTCGGGCCCGATGCGATGACGCTCAGATCGTCGCCGACGACGTCGGAAATCACCAAGGTGCGGCAGACCCCGCGCGCACGCACGGCCAGACGTCCTCCCTTGATTGCCGACAGATGCTTGCGGACCGTGTTCAGCGCATGGATGTCGGCCCCCGCACGCAGCAGACGATCCGTCGTCGCCCGCTTGTCGTCGAGGGTCACATCGTCAGCCGGCACCGCCATCAGTGCGGACGCGCCACCCGACAGCAGCACGAGCAGCGTGTCGTCGGGACCCGCCGATTCCGCGAGCGCCAGCGCTCGACGTCCTGCCTGCTCGCTCGCCGCGGTCGGGACCGGATGCGCGCCGACGATCAGCTCGAATCCATCCGGCACGGCCGAAGGCTCGGGACTCACGACGAGACCCGCGCGAACCGTCACACGCTCGGCGACGGCAAGCGCCATCGGCGCCGCGGCCTTTCCCGCCGCCAAGCAAAGATGCTGCGGCCCGTCGATCGCCGCGGCGCCAAGCGCGCCGCCGACGAGCTCACGCGCGTTGACCGCGCGAATACCGGCCCGCACGATGGCCAGGAGATCGTGTCGAAGCTGTTCGTGAGAACGCGTCAGTGGGAGTGTTTGGGATCCGACCAGGCCGACAGCCCGGTCACGACATCGAATTTCTTCAGGAGCGAGCTGACCAATTGGGGAGCGTCGTCTTGCGTGGAGAGTTGTTCGAGCTGGCTGAGGATTTTCGCGAGCGCGACTTCAACATCGGTGATCGCGCTCTCTGAATAGTACGGTCGCTGCTGCTGGAGGCAGCGATGATGCTTGACGAATTCTTCTCGATAAAACTCGATGATCGGGTGTGTCGCGTTGATCGGCCTCGAATCGCTCACGAAGCGTGGCATGCAGGCCCTCGAGAAAATTGTCGTTGATCGACATCCAGTGTAAATCCGATGAAAAACTCATGTCAAGATTGTGTCAATCTGGTCAGGGTCACCGATTCCAGGCCGCGACCAGCCCGCCCAGGCACCCGACAGCCATCCCACCGAGCACCACGAAAAAGCAGAGTTCCCACGGCAGGAAGCGGACTGACGACAGATTGATGGCGGAGGCCAATGGCACGAGATATCGTGCCCTCAGCGCGAAAAACGCCGCCAACAGCACGCCGAGCGCCATTAACGCCCCGATACCGCCCTGCAGGACACCCTCCATCACAAACGGACCGCGGATGTAGGCCTGCGGCGCCCCCACGAGCTGCATGATGTCCAGCTCGTCGCGACGGGCAAACAGCGCCAGCCGGACCACGTTGGCGACGGTCAGCGCCGCCGCGATCGTCAGGACAGAGGCCAGCACGAAGCCGACACCGCGAATGAGCGTGATTGTCGACAGCACGCGAGTGAGCCATTGGCGGTCGTACCGCACGTCGGCGACGCCGGGCGTCTGACGCAGCCGCGCGCCCAGCGCTTCGACCGACGTCTGCGCCGACGAACCGGTCCGCAGACGCACCTCGTACGACGCCGGCAGGGGACTGTCGCCAAGGGTGTCGACCGCCGCGGCTAGGTCGCTGAACGTTTGCTTGAACCGGACGAGCGCATCCGCCTTTGACACGTATTCATGCGCCGCCACGATCTCGCTGGATGTCAGCAGCAATTCGATGGCGCGACGCTCAGCCGGCGTGACCTCATCTTTCAAGTACACCGACATCTCGGCGGCGCTGCTCCATTCCGCCCCCAGACGCTCCAGATTGGCGGTCACGAGCAGAAACCCGCCGAGGACGAACAAGGCGAGCGCGATCGTCAGGGTCGACAGGAGGCCGGACTGCCGCCCGCGCCAGAGGCTGCGAATCGCTTCGTCGAACGCATAGCGAAGCGCGCGCATTCTAGTGGACCGTATGAGCTGACGGAGTACTACTCACGACGAGCCTTCGACCGCGATTTTCGGGCCGCGACGACGGAGCGGCCCGGCAGTGAATTCGAGAAGACACTCCACTAGGCAACCTCGACAACGCGGCCATGGTCCAGCGTGATCGCGCGCCGGCCGACGCGCCGAATCAACTCGCGATCGTGCGTGGCGACGACGACCGTTGTGCCGCGCGCGTTGATCTCGCGGAAAAGGTTCATGATTTCGAGCGACAAGTCTGGATCGAGGTTGCCCGTCGGTTCATCCGCGAGGACCAGCTGCGGGTCATTCACCAGGGCCCGCGCAATCGCAATCCGCTGCTGTTCGCCACCCGACAGCTCTTCCGGATAGGCGTTCATCCGATGCTGCAGGCCGACCCACTTCAGCACTTGAAAAGTCTTTCGCTGCTGTGTCGCGAGCGGCAAGCCGAGCACGCGCATGACGAACGCGACGTTTTGAAACACCGTGAAGCGCGGGATGAGCCGGAAATCCTGGAACACGAAGCCGACGCTGCGGCGGTAGGTTTGCACCTGAGACGGCCGCAGCGTTTTGAGCTCGCGGCCCAGCACTTTCAGATCGCCTTCGCTCGGCAGTTCCTCGCGCAGGAGCAAACGCAGAAACGTCGACTTGCCGGCCCCGCTGGGACCGGTCAGGAACATGAACTCGCCTTTGTCGATGGTGAGCGTGAGATCGCGCAACGCGTAGACGCCGCGGTTGTAGAGCTTCGATAGGTGGTAGGTGTCGATCAAGTCCGGGGTTCCTCCCCCGGCTTACTCTGCCTGTGCACCACGAGTCGCTGTTGGACCGTCAGATGAAGGCTCTCAGTATAACACGCGGCTGATGCGTCGTTGCGCGCGCGGGATGGCGGAATTATGCTTCGCGCGACCTCAGCCTTCACGACAATGATTATCGGCGAGACCTTTTCACACTATCGCGTCATGGAGCTTCTCGGCGCTGGTGGCATGGGCGAGGTCTACAAAGCCGAGGACACACGCCTGCGCCGGACCGTGGCGCTGAAATTCCTGCCGATCTCACTGGTCCAGGACCACGAGGCGAAGGCGCGGCTCATGCTGGAAGCGCAGGCCGCATCCGCACTCGACCATCCGAACATCTGCACGATCCACGAAATCGATGAAACGCCTGACGGTCGGTTGTTCCTCGCCATGGCGTACTACGAGGGCGAGACGCTGAAGCAGCGGATCGCCCGCGGTACGCTGTCGGTCGGCGAGGCGCTCGATATCATCGCGCAAGTCGCGCGCGGACTCGGCGCGGCGCACGAAGCCGGGATCATCCATCGCGACATCGAACCGGCGAACATCGTCGGTGTCAGACGCCGAGCGCCTTCCTCAACAGTTCGTTGACGCGCTTGGGATTGGCTTTCCCCGCCGCAGCTTTCATCACCTGACCGACGAGGAACCCGAACGTCGTCGTCTTGCCTCCGCGGTACTGCGCGACTGCATCGGCATGCCTCGACAACACGTCCGCGATCAACCCGACGATCTGCGACTCGTCGTCGATTTGCGTGAGCCCTTCTGCCGCCACGATCTCGCCGGCCGTGCGGCCAGAGGCGAACATTTTCTCGAAGACATCCTTTGCGATTGATCCGCTAATCGTCCCGTTG
>Ga0099791_10001047_pt1 | contig 10697 bp, 5 predicted proteins | sample Rivendell_Oct201_7_FD_77318 | JGI IMG/M metagenome (GOLD analysis project Ga0099791, IMG submission 77318) | Vadose zone soil and rhizosphere microbial communities from the Eel River Critical Zone Observatory, Northern California to study diel... | ecosystem: Environmental > Terrestrial > Soil >... | reverse complement strand
CCGAGCGCGGAGAGCACGATCCGCGCGCGCTCCCGGGAATCGAAGCGGTCGTGAACCTCGCGGGGGAGAATCTCGCCTCCGGACGATGGACGCGCGAGCGGAAACGCCGTCTCGTGGAGAGCCGCGTGGCTCCGACCCGGTTCCTCGTGCGCAAGATGAGCGAGCGTGAGCCCCGGCCAGGCACCCTGGTCAGCGCGTCCGCGGTCGGGATCTACGGGAACCGTGGCGAAGAGGTGCTCGTCGAGACGAGCGCTCCGGGGGAGGGAATTCTCGCGGAGCTGTGCCGGGCCTGGGAAGCGGAGACGCTCGCGGCGCGCGAGGCGCGGATCCGCACCGTGGTGCTCCGGTTCGGCGCGGTGCTGGATTCCCGGGGAGGCGTTCTCGCGAAGCTCGTGCCGGTGTTCCGTCTGGGAATCGGCGGAACCCTGGGTAGCGGGAAGCACTGGATGAGCTGGATCGCCCTCGCGGACGTGATGCAGGCGATCGAGCTCGCGCTCACGAACGAGCGTCTCGAGGGGCCCGTCAACGCGGTCGCGCCGTTACCCGTCCGGAATCGCGAGCTCACGCGCGCGCTGGGACGAATCCTGAATCGCCCGGCGCTCCTGCCGGTGCCGGCTCCGGTGCTGCGCCTGATGTTCGGGGAGATGGCGGACGAGGCCCTGCTGTCGAGCACGCGGGCCGTGCCCGAGCGGCTGGCCGCACTGGGCTACCGCTTCCTCTATCCCGAGCTCCTGCCCGCGCTGCGGGCGGCCATCAAGCTCTAGGCCCCAGAACCACCAGCGCGATCACGCCCGCGCCGAAGGACGCCGCCAGAATCAGCGTCACGTTCCGCCGGTACTCCGGCGAGCCCCGCAGCGCCGCGTAGCCCGCTTTCGCCGCCGTGTTGGAGAGCGCCGCGAGCGCAATGCCCAGGGCTGCGGTTTCCACGGGCAATCCGCTGCCGGTCATTCCGGCGAGGCTCAGGGTGATCGCGTCCACGTCGGCGATCCCCGCGAGGATCGACGCGGCCACGATGCCCCAGCTTCCGGCGTAGCGGCGCGCCGCCTCCACGGCGAGGAGCACGAGCGCGTAGATGATTCCGAATCGGATGGCCTCGCGAAGCTGGAACGGATTCTTGAGGCCGCTCTCCTGTGCTGCCTTGGATTTCTGGCGGCGAGCCAGGAAGGCGATGGCGCAGGCTCCTCCCAGGAGCGCCGCTCCCAGGAAGGGTGCCAGGGGAGGCAACGCGGAAGGCCCGGCGATGGCGGCCAGCACCGCGACCCGGATCAGCATGACCATCGAGGCGAGACCGGCGCCGATGGCCAAGGTACCTCCGCCGCTCTTCACCGTGCGCGACTGGTTCGCGAGCGATACCGTCACCGCGGTGCTCGAGGCCAGTCCTCCCAGGATGCCCGTGAGGAAGATCCCCTTGCGCGCTCCCCAGAAGCGCACCGCGAGGAACGCCGCGAAGGAGAGCCCGCAGACCGTCACCACCACGATCCAGAGCTTCCGTGGATTCCAGACGCCCCAGGGGCCGTAGCCCTCGTCGGGAAGGAGGGGGAGGATCACGGCCGCGAGCACCGCGAGCGTGAGCGTGGCGCCCAGCTCCTCGCGCGTCATCGCCCGGGGGAAGGACTCGAGACGCTCCTTGGCCGCGAGCAGGACCGCGATCGTGATTCCGATCGTCGCGGCCAGCAACAGAGCGCCCGTTCCCGCGATCGCGCCGACCCAGTACGTGGCCATGGCCGCGCTCTCGGTCGTCGTGCCCACGTGTTCGGCGGAGCTCGTCCGCCAATAGGCCACGACGGCGAGCGCGGCCACGGCGAGAAAGCCCGACACGACCGCCGTGGTCATGCCCCCTGTGACGACGGCGAGGGAAGCGCCGAGGATCGCGAAGATGGGGAACGTCCGGACGCCGGCGAACATGTCCTCGCCCGCCGAGTGCGCCGCCCGCTCCCGCTCCATCCCGATCAGGCCCCCCAGCATTCCGGCGATCAGAATCCGGAGCAGGGCCGGACCCGGCTGATGGACGAAGTCGATCGCCTCGTTCACGCCGCGCCGCCGCGCAGCAGGCGGCGAAGGACGAAGGGAAGGATGCCGCCGTTCACGTAGTAGCGCGACTCCTGAGGCGTGTCGATCCGGACCAGGGCCTGGAAGGCTCGCGCCCCGTCCATCCGGAGCGTGACCTCCTTCGCGCGGTCCGCCTCCGGGCGCGACGTGTTCGCGATCCCCTCGATGTCGAAGGTCTCCTTGCCCGTGATTCCGAGCGACTCCGCGTTCTGTCCCGCCGGGAACTGGAGCGGCAGGATCCCCATCCCGATCAGGTTGCTCCGGTGGATCCGCTCGAAGCTCTCCGCGAGGACCGCGCGCACGCCGAGAAGCTTCGGTCCCTTCGCCGCCCAGTCACGCGACGAGCCGGAGCCGTACTCCTTTCCTGCGATGACGATCGTGGGCACGCCCTCGCCCGCATAGCGCATGGCGGCGTCGTAGATGGACATCGGCTCCCCGTCCGGGAGGTGAACGGTGACGCCCCCCTCGACGGCCGGCACCATCCTGTTCCGGATGCGCGTATTGGCGAACGTGCCTCGCACCATGACCTCGTGATTTCCCCGGCGCGACCCGTAGGAATTGAAGTCCAGCGGCGGAACGCCGTGCTCGATCAGGTAGCGGCCTGCGGGGCTGTCCTTCTTGATCGAGCCCGCGGGGGAGATGTGGTCGGTCGTGACGCTGTCGCCCAGGAACGCCAGCACGCGGGCGCCGCGCACGTCCTGGATCGCCGCCGGCGTGGTGGGCATGGCGTCGAAGTAGGGAGGACGCTTCACGTAGGTGGAATCCGGCTCCCATGCGTAGCGGTCTCCTTCCGGGACGGGGAGATTTCGCCACGTGTCGTCCCCCGTGTAGACGTCGCGATAGGTTTCCCGGAAGGTCTCGGTCCGCACCGCCGAGCGGATGGTGTCGTCGATCTCCTTCTGCGTCGGCCAGAGATCGCGCAGGTACACCGGCTTCCCATCCTTGCCCGTGCCCAGAGGTTCGGTGGTGATGTCTTGGTCCATCCTTCCCAGGAGCGCGTACGCGACGACGAGCGGCGGGGAAGCGAGATAGTTCGCGCGCACCTCGGGATGAATGCGGCCCTCGAAATTCCGGTTGCCGCTCAGCACCGCCGCCACCACCAGACCCTCCTGCTCGATCGCCTTCGAGATGGGCGGCGGCAAGGGACCGCTGTTCCCGATGCACGTGGTGCATCCGTAGCCCACGGTGTAGAACCCGAGCGCTTCGAGATACGGCGTGAGCCCGGCGCGCTGGAGGTATTCGGTGACCGCCTTCGAGCCCGGCGCGAGGCTCGTCTTGACCCAGGGCCGGGACGTGAGGCCGCGCTCGACCGCGCGCTTGGCCACGATGCCGGCGCCGACCATGACGGAGGGATTCGAGGTGTTGGTGCAGCTCGTGATCGCAGCGATCACGACCGCGCCCTCACAGAGCGGGAAGGTCTCACCCGCGAGCGTTACTTGCGGCAGGGTGGCGGCCGCGTGACCCGGGGCTCCGTCCCCTCCTTCTCCCTCCCAGCGCTCGATCGGCTTTGCGGCCGTGACCGGGACCGTCTTCGCCACGCGCATCGAGGGGAGCGCCTCCTCGAAGTTCTTCTTCGCGTCGCGCAGACGCACGCGGTCTTGCGGCCGCCGCGGACCGGCGAGCGAGGGCTCCACCGTTCCCAGATCCAGGTGGAGGAGGTCGGAGTATTCCGCATCGGGAGTGTCCGCCGTACGGAACAATCCCTGCTCCTTGGCGTACGCATCGATGAGCCGGAGCTGCTCCGGGGCGCGCCCCGTGAATTCCAGATAGCGCAGCGTCTCCTGGTCGATGGGGAACATCCCGACCGTGGCGCCGTACTCGGGAGACATGTTCGCGATGGTGGCGCGGTCGGCCACGGGAAGGGTCCCGAGCCCCGGGCCGAAGAATTCGACGAACCTTCCTACGACTCCCTTCTTGCGCAGCATCTCGGTCACCGTGAGCACGAGATCGGTCGCGGTGGATCCCTCGGGGAGATGCCCCGTCATGCGGAAGCCGACGACTTGCGGCAAGAGCATGGACACCGGCTGTCCCAGCATCGCCGCCTCGGCCTCGATCCCGCCCACGCCCCAGCCGAGCACGCCGAGCCCGTTGATCATCGTGGTATGGGAATCGGTGCCGATGAGCGTGTCGGGATAGGCCTGCGTCGCGTTCCCGGCACCCGGGAACACCACGCGCGCCAGATATTCCAGATTTACCTGGTGGACGATCCCCGTCGCGGGGGGAACGACCCGGAAATTCTGGAACGCCCGCTGCCCCCATCGGAGAAAGAGGTAGCGCTCCCGGTTTCGCTCGAACTCCTTCTTCGCGTTGATCCGGAGTGCGGCGCTGGATCCGTATTCATCCACCTGGACGGAGTGATCGATGACCAGCTCCGCCGGTTGGAGTGGATTGATGCGCTTGGCGTCCCCGCCCAGCTCGGCCATCGCGTCGCGCATCGCCGCCAAGTCCACGACCGCGGGAACGCCCGTGAAGTCTTGCAAGAGAACACGGCTCGGGGAGAAGGCGATCTCGCGGGTGGGCGTCGCCTTGGCGTCCCATCGCGCGACCGCTTCCACGTCCTCGGCTGTGACCACGCGGCCGTCCATCGTGCGTAGCAGGTTCTCGAGGAGGATCTTGATCGAGAAGGGAAGACGGTCGACCGGCAGCTTCGCCTTCGCGAGCGCCTGGAGACGGAAGATCTCGTAGCGTCGATCGCCCACCGTGAGGGTCGACCGCGCACCGAAGGAATCGTTCATAAGCGTGGCTCCAAGGGGTGGCCGGACACTCCGGACTCATGGGACGAGAATCAAGTTTGGGCCAAGAATACCTGTTTCGGCGCGGCGCGCGCGAGGGTACATTCTGCCGCTCATGTCCCAAGCCGAGCCGCAACGCCGCTTCCCGTGGATTCCACTCCTGATCCTCGTCGCATTCGTCCTGGTAACGGTGTGGATCGCCATCGCGTCGGCTCCGCACTTCACGCGTCCACGACTCGAAGGCTACATCCGAAGCGCCGGGGCCTGGGGACCGTTCATCCTCTTCGGGCTCATGATCGCCCAGATTCTGATCGCGCCCATTCCCGGTGTCTTCATGCCCATCCTCGCGGGCGCCCTCTACGGTCCGGTCGTGGGAGTGCTCATCGCGGCGGGTGGAACGCTCGTCGGAACGGCGACGGCGGTCTTCATCGGGAGCAGGGTACGGGTGCTGCTCCTGAAACGGTGGAACGGAGCGGGCAACGTGGAGCGGGCTCAGACGCTGATGGGTGGAAAGCGCTGGCTCGCGCTGGTGCCGCTCTTTCTCTTTCCCTTCACTCCGGCGGACGCGATCTGCTTCGTCGCGGGGATGATCGGGATCAAGCCGCTACGCTTCGGGCTCGCCGTGCTCCTCGGGCGCGTTCCCAAGGACGGTGCGCTTGCCCTTGCGGGTGCCGGCCTCATTCACCTCGGAGATCTGGTCCGGCACTAAGGGTGGCGGCCCTTTCGCACGATCTTGATCGGGGTCCCCGGGGGGATTGTCGCCGTCGCGCGCATGTTGTTCAAGATCGCCGTCTCCTCGAGACTCAGCCCCTGCGGTCCCATGCGGCTCACCAGCTCCGTGAACATGCCCTCGTGGTCGGTGGTGACGACGTGCACGCGATCCGCGGTGACGTCCCGCTTGGCCGGATCGCGCAGGGTCGCGACGCTCCGGATGGAGGCCAGGATCTGCTCCGACGCCGCGTCTCCCACGGCCCGGCTCTGCCCCAATACTTGTAAGAACTGACCCGGCCGGATCCGGACGAATCCCGCGATCAATGCCTGCTTTCCTCCTTCTCCCTGCGCCAGCACCTGGCCGATCCACGCCGGGAAGTCGCGGAAGGTCTCCGCCCGCCCCGAGGCGTCCGAGAGCTTCTTGTCCGCCAGAAGCGACTGGACGAACTGGTCGGGCGTGGCGGTGGAATCCTTCGAAGTCTGGAGGGTCAGCTCCATCAGACCGCCGGCGGTCTTGCTGGAAGCGACGACCGAGCTGGGTTGATTGAGCGTCTGCCATCCGTCGGGGAAGATCATCTCGATGCCGAGATCGGGATGATAGAAGCGATTCGCGATGAAATATCCCGCGCGCGGATCGTCGCCATACACGATCCCCTCGATGTGCCCGCGGTAGGGGGCCGCGTCAACATGGAGATCTCTCCTCCCGCCTGCCACCGCCGCCTGGGCGAGCTGGCTGGTGCGGATCTCGCGGTCGCCGGGATCCGGGTGCGTGGAGAGAAAGCCGGGAAGCTGCGAGCCCTGGCGCTCGCCGACTCGCTTCAGCATGGAATAGGTCTCGGGGATCACGCGCGGGTCATAGGTCGCCCGGGTCGCGTAGCCCACGCCCAGCTCGTCCGCCTGCGTCTCGTTGTCGCGGCTGTATTTCAGGAAGAGAAGCCCCAGCCCCTGCTGTGCCAGGCCGGTGTAGGGGCGGAGCGCGCCCACGAACACCGCGCTCGCGAGAAGCCCCACGCCCGCGATCTGCGAGCGCGTGATCTGCTGCGCGCTGTGGCGGGCCGTCACGTGTCCGCACTCGTGTCCGAGCACGCCCGCCAGCTGGGCCTCGGAGTTCAGGTACGCCATGATTCCACGCGTGATGTAGATGTAGCCGCCGGGGATGGCAAACGCGTTCACGACCGGGGAGTCGAGAACGCGGAAATGCCAGCCGAGCGTCGGAAGGTGGGAGACGGACGCGAGCCGCTGCCCGACCGAGTCGACGTAGTGCTGCACCGTCGAATCGCCGTAGAGCCCGTACTCGGCGATGACCGCCGGATCGGATTCCCTGCCCATCGCGGCTTCCTGGCTCGTGCTGACGAAGGAGATCTGCCGCTTGCCCGTCGCGGGATTCGTGGAGCATCCCCCGAACGCGAGCGCGACGACCGAACCGAGAAGGAACGAGAATGGGAGCACACGATGGTGCCGTGAAGTCATGAACGCTCTCCAAGATTGTCCTGGGTGGTAGCCATGGAACCCTGTCGCGGGCTATAGTAACACCGGATCACAATCGCCCCGGTTCCGGAAATCAGGCAGCCAGGAGCCCATGCCCGCCACCTCGGTCGATCAAGCTCAGCTCTGCGTCAACACGATCAAATTTCTTTCGGCGGACGCGGTCGAGAAGGCGAAGTCGGGGCATCCGGGCGCGCCCATGGGCGCCGCCGACATGGCCTACGTGCTCTGGGCGAACTATCTCCGATTCGATCCCGGCGATCCCCAGTGGCAGAATCGCGACCGGTTCGTTCTCTCGGCGGGTCACGCCTCGATGCTCCTCTACTCGCTCCTCCATCTCTTCGAGTTCGATCTTCCGATGGAGGAGCTGCAGCGATTCCGCCAGTGGGGCTCGAAGACCCCGGGACATCCCGAGCGCGGCCACACGCCGGGCGTAGAGGCAACTACCGGGCCGCTGGGGCAGGGCTTTGCGAACGGCGTCGGAATGGCGCTCGCGCAGCGCATGATGCAGGCGCGGCTCAAGCGTCATGCCGAGCTCCTGAATCACCGCGTATTCGGAATCGTGAGTGACGGCGATCTGATGGAGGGAATCTCCTCCGAGGCGGCCTCGCTGGCGGGGCACTGGAACCTGGGCAACCTGACCTACCTCTACGACGACAATCGCATCTCCATCGAGGGTCCGACCGGGCTCGCGTTCTGCGAGAACGTGGGACGCCGGTTCGAGGCCTACGGCTGGCACGTCGAAGGGGTCGACGGAAACGATCGCGACCAGGTGGATCAGGCGCTCTTCCGCGCGGTGGCGGAGGAAACGCGGCCGTCCCTGATCGTGGCGCGCACCATCATCGCCAAGGGCGCTCCCACGAAGCAGGGAACCGCGAAGGCGCACGGCGAGCCGCTGGGCCAGGAAGAGCTGGACGGCGCGAAGCAGGCCGCGGGCTGGCCGCTCTCCCCCTCCTTCTATGTACCCGACGAGGCGCGCGCGCATTTCCACGCGCTGGCCGAGGAGAAGCGGAAGCAGCGGGCGGAATGGAACGAGCGCTTTGCCGCGTTCCGCCGCGACGACCCCGAGGGCGCATCGCTCTGGGACACCTATTTCACGCGCAAGGTGCCTCCGAATCTCGAGGAGCTCCTGGTCGCCGCCGCTCCAACGTCGGAGGGCGCGACGCGCGCCCACTCCGGCGCCGTGCTCCAGGCCGCCGCGGCCGCCGTTCCCTCGCTCGTGGGAGGCTCGGCGGATCTCGAGCCCTCGACCCTCACCGGCATCAAGGGCGGCGGGGACGTCGTGCCGAGCGGGCTCACGTGTGGCGCGCCGGTGAACTACTCCGGGCGCGTGCTCCACTTCGGGGTGCGTGAGCACGCCATGGGAAGCATCGCCACGGGGATGTCGCTCTACGGCACGTTCCTTCCCTACGTCGGAACGTTCCTCATCTTCTCCGACTACATGCGGCCCTCCATCCGCCTCGCGTCCCTGTCCCAGGTCCAGGTCATCTACGTGTTCACGCACGACAGCGTGTTCCTGGGAGAGGACGGCCCCACCCATCAGCCGATCGAGCATCTGCCCTCCCTGCGGCTGATTCCGGGGCTGGAGGTCTGGCGCCCCGCCGACGGTCTGGAGACGGCGATGTCCTGGGCGCGCGCGATCCAGCGCGACAAGGCACCTACGGCGCTCGCGCTCACCCGGCAGAAGCTGCCGGCAATCCAGCGTCAGGACGGATTCGATCGCAGCGAGATCGCGCGGGGCGGATACGTGCTGGACGATTCCGAGGGCGGCCCGCCGGAGGTGACGATTCTCGCGACCGGGTCGGAGGTCTCGCTCGCGCGCGAGGCGCGGAACATCTTGCAGTCCGGCGGCGGCATCCGCGCGCGCGTGGTATCGATGCCCTGCTTCGAGGCGTTCCGCCTGCAGCCCGATGCCTATCGGGAATCCGTGATTCCCAGGGGCTCCCGTCGCGTCGTGATCGAGGCGTCGCGGATCGAGCCCTGGTGCGGGCTGGTCGGCGAGGATTGCCTCTGGATCGGCCTCGACCGGTTCGGCGCCTCCGCTCCGGCCGCGGTCATCGCCGAGAAGCTGGGATTCACGCCGCCTGCCGTGGCCGAGAGAGTGCGTCGCTGGCTGAAACGGTGAACGCGCGTCCCCGCGCGCTCCTCTTCCAGCCCCTGCTTCTCCTCGCCGCCGCCGCGGCGCTCCTTCCGTTTCTCCATTACCTCACCGACGACACCTTCATTCATTTCCAGTTCGCGAAGCATCTCGTCCAGGGGAAGGGCTTCTCCTTCAACGCGGGAGAGCCGACGTATGGAGCGACCAGCCCCCTCTGGGTGCTTCTCCTGGCCCTCGCGGGGAAGGTGCTTCCCATCCGCGTGGCGGCGCCCGTGGATGCCTGGTCCATGCCCGCGCTCGCGTGGGTGGCGAAAGCGTACGGTCTCCTCGCGCACCTCCTCGCGGTGTGGATCCTGGTTCGGCTGGGGAAGCGTCTCGGGTGGGGAGAAGGGACCTCGCTCGTGCTCGGGGTTCTCATGGCGGCCCAGACCTGGGCGATGCGATGGGCGCTCTCGGGCATGGAGACCCCGCTCGCCACCGCTTGTGTCGCGCTTGCGCTCTACGCGCTCGCGGGCGTTCTCATCGAGGGCCGCGCCGGCTGGACGACCGGTCTCGCCCTGGGAGTCGCCGTGCTCGCGCGCCCGGAGTGCTACCTCTTCGCCGCGATCGTGGTGGCCGCGGTCTGGATCGGTGCGGAGCAGCGGCCCCGGCGCGCGCTCGAGGCGGCGGGGAGTTTCGCGCTCGTCGTCACACCCTGGCTGATCACCGCCTGGAGCTGGTTCCACACGCTGGTCCCCAACACCGCGGCGGCGAAGGCCGGGGCGCTCCTGCATCCGGGCCTCTTCGTCGCGGGGATCCACTCCGCGTTTCAAGTGGAGCTCGTGGCGGACGCGCTGCCGCTCGCCTTCTTCGTCCTCGTGCTCGCGTTCGGGAACCGGTCCAACGCGCTTCCCGCGGCGGGAGGGCGCCGCGTGTTCTGGCTCGTGTGTGTGGCATGGCCCGCGCTCCTCGTTCTCTCGCTGGCGCTCCAGGGCGTGCAGGTCGTCTCGCGCTACCTGGTCCCGGCCGCTCCCTGCATTCTCCTTCTCGGAATTGCATCGCTCCGCTGGGTGGTGGCGACCAGCTTCCCCAGGCGATACGGGCTCGCGCTCGGGCTCCTCGCCGTGGTGTTCGTGGCGCAAAACGCGGCGTTCACCGCGCTCGTCAGCGTGCCGAACACCCGCGCGCACACGCACGGCCTTCGCGCCTCGCTCGTGGATATCGGGATCTGGGCGCGGGACCGCACTCCGCCGCGAGCCTGGTTCGCCGCCGCGGACATCGGCGCCTTCGGCTATTACTCGGAGCGCAGGGTCCTCGATCTCTACGGGCTGGTCACGCCTCAGCTTGCCCCCATCACGGTGCGCGATGGGTACGACGCCGTGGTGCGCCGGGTCCTCTTCGAGGTGGCCGGAAGGCCCGAGTACCTGATCGACCGCCACCCGGTCGAGGGCCGGCTCGCGATGACCCTCGACGAGCCCTCTCCCTACCGGTTTCTCTTCTCGCGCCGGATCGAGAATCTCGGGATCACCCGGCCGGGCGGCTTCCACTATTCCGTGTATGCGATCGACTGGAGCGTCGTGGACCAGACGCGACAGCGGGTCGCCGCCCGCGCGTTGTCCGGGAGGCCGGAAAGAGGTATAATG
>Ga0099791_10001043_pt1 | contig 10715 bp, 7 predicted proteins | sample Rivendell_Oct201_7_FD_77318 | JGI IMG/M metagenome (GOLD analysis project Ga0099791, IMG submission 77318) | Vadose zone soil and rhizosphere microbial communities from the Eel River Critical Zone Observatory, Northern California to study diel... | ecosystem: Environmental > Terrestrial > Soil >... | reverse complement strand
CGGGCGGGCGCGCGCACCGCGCTCGTCGAGCGCTATGGATTCCTCGGGGGCATGGCGACGGCGGGCATGGTGAGCACCATCTGCGGGCTCTATCACACGTCCTCGTCCGGACCTCCCGAGCCCCTCAACGCGGGGCTCGCCGAGACCGTCGCGCAACGGCTCGCGACCATGCCCGGCTGCAGCGCGCCGGTGCGTCGCGGTCGGACTCACGTCCTTCCCTACACGCCGTTCGCGTTTGCCTGCCTGGCCGACGAGCTCACGGCCTCGGCCCGAGATCTCGACGTCTACCTCCACGCATTCCTCGCGGGGCTCGACACCAGCGCCGGGCGGATCGAAGCGCTACGCCTCGCGACGTGGGAGCGGCGCATCGAGCTGACGGCGCGCGCGGTCGTGGACGCGAGCGGCGACGCCGTCGTCGCGCACCTCGCGAGCGTGGCGACCGTGACGGTGCCGCTGCCCGATCGCCAGCTCGCGTCGCTGGTTTTCGTCCTGCAGCAGGTCGACACCGAGGCACTCGGCCCCGGTCCGCGCGTGGCGCTGCTGCGGCTCCTGGCCAGCGCCGAGCGGGAGGGACGCCTGCCGAAGGGCGCCGCGAACCTGGCACTGGCGCCGTCGCCCCAGCCCGGCGAGGTCGTGTGCAAGCTCGCGCTGAGCGGAATCACCGAGGAGCTCCCGGCCAATCGCGATTTCCTGACGCTCGCCGAGCAGGAAGGACGACGCCGCGCCCTCGCGGTGACCGAATATCTCAAGACGCTGCCGGCGTTCGCGCGCGCCTTCGTCTCTCACGCCGCGCCGCAGGTCGGCGTGCGCGAGAGCCGCGGCGTGATCGGTCGCTACCAGCTCACCCGCGACGATGTCCTGTCCGGCCGGAAGTTCGAGGATGGAGTCGCCCGGGCGAGCTGGCCCATCGAGCTGTGGCAGGAAGGGAGCCACGGTGCCACGTACGAGTTTCTCCACGACGGGAGCTCCTATGACATTCCGCTTCGCTGCTTGCAGGCGCGGGACCTCGACAACCTGTTCGTCGCCGGGCGCTGCATGAGTGCCACTCACGAAGCCCTGGGCTCGGCGCGCGTGATCGGAACCTGCCTGGCCACCGGCGAGGCGGTCGGACGCGCGGCGGCGCACTACGCGGAGGCGCGATGAACCTGGCCGATCTGCTCCATTCGTCCGCCGAGCGCTACGCGGCGCGCCGCGCGCTGACCGACGTGCGGTCGGGCCGCTCGCTGAGCTACGGCCAGCTCGCGCGCGAGGCGCAGCGGGTCGCCGCGTTCTTGAAGGCCCAGGGCGTGGAGACCGGCCAGCGGATCGGGCTCCTGGCCCCGAACGACCTCGCGTACGTGCCCGCCGCCTTCGGGCTCCTGGCCGCCGGCGGGTGCCTGGTCCCGCTCGCCAGCAACCTCACGCCCACGGAGATCGCCGAGATCGTGCGCGAGGTGCAGCTGAACGGCTGCCTCGCCTGGCCGGGGGCCGACGCGCCTCCCGGCGCCGGTCACGCCGTCCTGGAGGGCGGTGAGTGCGCCAATTTCACCTTCGCGTGGCTCGATCGCGACGCGCGGTCCCCGGACGAGTTCTACTCGCTGGATCCCGCGTTCATCCGGTTCACGTCCGGCACCACCGCGCGGAGCAAGGGCGTGGTCCTCTCTCACGCCGCCACCGCCGCACGGGTCGAGGCCTCCGACCGCGTGCTCCGGTTCAGCGAGGAAGACCGGATCCTCTGGGTGCTCCCGCTGGCCTATCACTTCGCCGTCACGATCGTCGCCTACGTGCGGGCGGGCGCGCACATCCTGCTCTGTCCCGACACGCTGCCCAAGGCGATGGTCGACGCGATCCGGCGTCTCACGCCGAGCGTGCTCTACGCCGCGCCGCTCCATTTCGAGCGCATGGCGAACCTCGGGCCGAGCGAGCGGCTCTCGAGCATTCGCGTCACGCTCTCCACCGCCGCGCCGATCTCGCCCGCGGTCATGGAACGCTTCGAATCCGTGTACGGCGTTCCGGTCGGGCAAGCCTACGGCATCATCGAGGCGGGGCTCCCGTGCATCAATCTCGGCACCGAAGGGCTTCCGGTCACTTCTGTCGGCCGACCCGTTCCCGGCTACGACATCGCCGTGCTCGCCGACGACGGCACGCGCTTGCCGCCGGACCAGCTGGGCGAGATCGGCGTGCGCGGCGACGGGCTCTTCTCCGCCTACTACGCGCCGTGGCGGCGGCGCGAGCTGATCATGAACAATGGCTGGTTCCTCACGGGCGATCTCGGCCTCCTGGACAAGACGGGCGCCCTCCACCTGAAGGGGCGGAAGAAGACCGTCATCTTCGTGGCGGGCCTCAAGTTCTTCCCCGAGGAAGTCGAGGACTGCATCAACCAGTTCCCGGGGGTCAAGGAATCCCGCGTGTTCAGCCGGCCGCACGCGCGCGTGGGTGAGGTGCCCTGCGCCGAGGTCGTCCTGGACCCCCGGCACTCGGACCTCGAGGCCCTGAAGGCGCATTGCGCCCGCGTGCTGTCGACCTACAAGGTCCCGGTCGAGTTCACGGTCGTGGACGCGGTTCCCAGGACGCCGAGCGGCAAGATTCGACGCTGACCAGAAGGAGCACGCCATGCGAGTGACGGCAGCGGTCCTGTACGACACGAAGAAGCCCGTGGTGGTGGAGGACGTCGAGCTGCTCGAGCCCGGTCCTCACGAGGTGCAGGTACGGTGGGTCGCCAACGGCGTCTGCCACAGCGACCTGCACGTGATCACGGGCGACTCGCCCCATCCGTTGCCGGTGGTGCTCGGCCACGAGGCGGCGGGCGTCGTCGAGAAGGTCGGCCCGGGCGTCGAGACCGTGGCGCCGGGCGATCACGTGTGCTCGAGCTACATCCCGTCGTGCGGGAAGTGCTGGTACTGCATCGGCGGCCAGCCGACGATGTGCGCGCTCCGCGACAAGCCCCGCTGGTTCATGTTCGACGGCACCACGCGCTTTCGCAAGGACGGCCGGGCCCTCCACCACTATCTGCAGGTCGCCGGGTATGCGACGCACTCGGTGCTTCCGGAAGAAAGCGTCATTCCGATCCGGAAGGACGCCCCGCTCGACGTCGTGTGCCTCGTGAGCTGCGGCGTGCTCGCGGGCGCCGGCCCGGTCTTCAACCGCGCCAGGGTGCCGCCGGGCGCCACCGTCGCCGTCTGGGGCTGCGGCGGCGTCGGGCTGAACACGATCCAGGCCGCGCGGCTCGTGGGCGCGGCCAAGATCATCGCGGTCGACGTGATGAGCCAGAAGCTCGCGTGGGCCGAGGAGTTCGGCGCGACCCACGTGGTGGATGCCTCGCGCGAAGATCCGGTGGCCCGCGTTCACGCGCTCGCCGGCCGGGGCGGCGTCGACTTCGCCTTCGAGATGGTCGGAACTCAGAAGACCATGGAGCAGGCGCTCCTGGCGACCCACCGCGGCGGCACCTGCGTGGTCGTCGGGGTGTCACCCGCCGGGACGCGCCTGTCCATTGATCCGTCGCTGCTCCTGCAGCAGCGCGTGCTCACCGGCAGCTCGTTCGGCGGCGGCCACCAGCGCACGGACGTGCCCATGCTGATCGATCTCTACATGAGCGGGAAATACAAGCTCGACGAGATGATCAGCCGGCGCCTGCCCCTCGGCGAGCTGAACCACGCCTTCGACCTCATGCTGCAGGGCGAGGTCAAGCGGAGCGTCATCGTCTACTCGTAGACGCGATCAGCCGGCCTTGACCGTGGCCGCGGCGCGGCGCCGTAGCTCGTCCTCCGGTACGTCTTCCTTGTGCGTCCCGACGTGCCAGATGTGCCCGAACGGGTCCTCGATGGTGCCGGTCCGGTCGCCATAGAACTTGTCCTGCACGGGCTGAAGGATCTTCGCTCCCTCCGCGACGGCGGTCTTCACGGTCGTGTCGACGTCGGGGACGTACAGCATGATGCCGACCGCCGAGCCGCCGAAGTTCCGTGGTCCACGCGCGCCCATCTCCGGGTGCTCGTCGGCCAGCATGATGATCGAATCGCCGATGCTGATCTCCGCATGCCCGATCTTTCCGCCCGGGCCGGGGATCCGCATGCGCTCGGTCGCGGCGAAGACGCGCTTGTAGAAGTCGAGCGCGCGCGCCGCGCCGTCGACGATCATGTACGGCGTCGCGTTGTGGTATCCGTCCGGAACTGGCTTCACCTTGCTCATCGGTGCCCTCCATGCATCCGCGGTGCTGGCGCGGACGCTCCGGTCGTTGCGGGACGTTCACCGTCCATCCTACGCCCGGACGCCAGCGCCCCCGGACCGAGCGCTTCGACCGCTTGTCCACCCCGCCCGTCAGGTCAGGCGCTTGCCGCGAGTCGCCGGCACGAGCTGTCCGTAGCGAACGCCCTTGACGGCGAGGAGCTCGTTGGCGATGGCGCGAATCCGGCGGGCCGAGCCCTTCAGCGCGATGACCTCGAGGCAGGAGTGCTCATCCAGGTGCACGTGCAGGCTCGCGGTGATCGAGCGGAATCCGTGGTGCTGGATGTCCGTCAGCTTGTCCGCGAGCGCGTGGGTCTCGTGGTCGTAGACGAGGGTCAGAACGCCCACCGTCTCGCCCGGCGCCGCGGCCCATTCCTCCTTGACCAGCTCGCCGCGGAGCAGATCGCGGACGAACTCGCTGCGGTTGCCGTACCGGCGGCCGGCGCGGAGCCGATCCAGCGTCCGCATCAGCCGGGCCGGTAGCGAGACGGTGAAGCGGACGGCCCGTTTCTCTCCCATGAACGGGAAATGTACTGGATCGGCCGGGGGCCGTGTGGTATTACCTTCCCTCAAATGTTCATACGACCGTCTGGCGTCGGTCCGCGCCCGGTCGCGGGCCTGGTCCTGGTCGCCGGCATGCTGACGGCGGCCGGCGCGCTCGGGCAGGAAACTCCCCGCCCCTCACCGGAGACGCCGCCGCCGCTCCAGCAGGAGGCGCCGCCACCGCCTCCGCTGGACGAGCAGCCGTCGTCGTTGGCGCCGGTCGTGGTGACGGCCCCGCCGCCGCTCTCGTCATCCTCCGAGGTTTTCATTCCCGGGAAAGACTTCGAGCTGCTCCCGCAGGGCCGGCCGGCCGACCTCCTGCGCCTCATCCCGGGGTTCGTGATCAGCCAGCATCAGGGCGGGGGCAAGGCGGAGCAGTATCTTCTCCGCGGCTTCGACGCCGATCACGGCACCGACGTCGCCCTCTACGTGGACGGGCTTCCGGTCAACCTTCGCAGTCACGCCCACGGCCAGGGGTACGCCGATCTACACTTCCTGATCCCCGAGACGGTCGCGCGGCTCGACGGCTTCAAGGGGCCCTACTACGTGGAGTACGGCGACTTCGCGACCGCCGGCGCGGTGAACTTCGTCCTCCGCGACTTCGTCGAGGAGAACTATGCCGAGGCGTCCGGCGGCTCCTACGGGACGCAGCGCTATATCACCCTGCTCTCACCGACGCGCGACGCGCTCAAGACGCTGATCGCGGCGGAGTACTACCGCAACGACGGCCCCTTCGAGCACCCGAACGGCTACAACCGCTTCAACATCCTCGGCAAGGCGAAGGCCACGCTGACCGCAGGCATGGACCTCTCCGTGTGGGCCTCGTATTACTGGGCCAGCTGGCACGGCTCGGGCGAGATCCCGGTCCGGGCAGTGCGCGCCGGGATGCTCTCGCGCTTCGGCGCCATCGATGCGAACGAGGGCGGCCAGACCCAGCGGGCCAACCTCAACCTCGACTGGAACTGGCGTCTCGACGAGGCGCAGACGATCGCGGTTCGAGGGTACGGGAGCTACTACACGCTCGACCTCTTCAACAACTTCACCTTCTATCTCAACGATCCCGTGAACGGCGACGAGATCACTCAAAGCGACCGCCGCTTCCTCGCGGGAGTCGACGCCCAGTACCAGTACAAGAGCAAGCCGTTCGGGGCGAGCCTCATCAGCACGGCCGGGTTCCAGTATCGGATCGATACCCCGCGCGTCGTGCTAGGGACATCCATCCAGCGCCACCGGACGGGGCGCACCCAGGACGTGAGCATTGTCGAGCAGTCCTACGCGCCGTTCGTGAAGTTCGATCTCGTGCCGGTCCCCTGGCTTCGCTTCGTGACCGGGGTGCGCGGCGACATCTTCAGCTACGACGTGAACACCCGGGTGAACACGACCACCGACGATCTGAACGGCAGCGTCATCAAGGGGCGCCCGAACGTGAAGGCCAACCTCGCGCTCGGCCCCTGGTGGGATACCGAGCTCTTCGCCAACGTCGGCACCGGCTATCACAGCAACGATGCGCGCGCGGTGATCGCCGATCCCACCCTGACGGCTCTGCCGACGGCGCTCGGATACGAATTCGGCGTCCGGAGCAAGGTCATCCCGCGGGTCGAGCTCTCGGCAACGTACTGGTTCCTCAACCTCGCGAGCGAGCTCGTCTTCGTGGGCGACGAGGGCACGACCGAGGCGCGCGGGCCGAGCCACCGGCAAGGGTTCGAGTTCGCGATGCGCGCGAAGCTCCTCGACTGGCTCACGTTCTCGGGCGACGTGACGTCCACCCATGCCACCTTCGACGGGGGCGGGGCGGTGCCACTGGCGCCGCTCGTGACGGCCCGCACCGACGTGACGGTCCGCCTGCCGTTCGGGCTGTCCACCAGCTTCGCGATGCGGTACCTGGCCGACCGCTGGGCCGACGAGGAGCGTACGCAGACCGCGCGCGGCTATCTCCTCTTCGATCTGGTGGCCCGGTATCGCTACAAGTGGATCGAGGCTTTCTTCAGCATCGAGAACCTCACCAACATCGAGTGGCGCGAAGCCCAGTTCTACTTCACCTCACGTCTCGCCGGCGAGCCCGCCGCAGGCGTGCCCGACATCCACTACACCGCCGGCACCCCCCGCTCCTTCATGGCCGGCCTCACCGTCCGCTTCTAACCCCGATCCGACGCTCGCCAATACAAGACCTCGCCCGATCCCCATCTGACGGTCCGGACGCTCGCGCAAGTAGTCCGGGTCGGGCGGGGGGCGGCGTGGTGCCCTCTGCGGCCCGTGTAGTCAGGGTTGTCCCGAAATCCCGCTCGCTAGGTGATCGTGGAGGGCGAAGGCTACCGGGCCGCAGAGGGCACCACGCCGCCCCCCGCCCGACCCGGACTACTTGATCGCGACGGCCTTGACCTGCCGGAAGTCCGTCAAGCCGGCGAGAGTCTTGAGCACGCCGTCCTGGACGAGCGTGGTCATCCCCTCGTGCCTGGCCATCTCGAGCATCTCGGCCACGCGCGCCTTGGCCTGGATGAGCCGCTTCATCTCGTCGGTCGCGATCATCAGCTCGTGGATGCCCAGGCGCCCGCGGTAGCCGGTCTTGGAGCAGGAGGCGCAGCCCTTGCCGCGGTGCAGGACGAGCTCGTCGTACTTCAGATTCAGCGTCGCGAAGGCCTCCTCGCCGAACGCCTGCACAATCTCGTCGTACTCGGCGCGGTCGGGATGGTACTCGGACTTGCAGTCCTTGCAGATGCGCTTGACGAGCCGCTGCCCCAGGACGCCGAGCAGCGCGTCGGCGAAGTTGAAGGAGTCGCACCCCATGTCGAGCAGACGAATCACCGTCTCCACGGCGCTGTTCGTGTGCAGCGTGCTGAAGACCAGGTGGCCGGTCAGCGACGCCTCGATGCCGGTCGACGCCGTCTCCTCGTCGCGCATCTCGCCGACCATGATCACGTCGGGGTCGGCCCGCAGGAACGCCCGCATCGCGGCGGCGAAATCGAAGCCGATCTTCGGCATGACCTGCACCTGGCGCAGGCCGTACTGCGTGATCTCGACCGGGTCCTCGGCGGTCCAGATCTTGCGCTCCGGCTTGTTGATGTGGCCCAGCAGCGAATGGAGCGTGGTCGTCTTGCCCGAGCCGGTCGGACCCACGCAGAGGATGAGCCCGTAGGGCTTCTCGGCGACCTTCTTGATCTCGCGCAGGTTGCGCGGCGTGAGGTCGATCTTGTCGAGCGGGATCAGCTCGCTCGAGGAGAGCACGCGCATGACCACGTCTTCGTTCTGGTTGGCGGTGGGGATGGTGGCGACGCGGAGCTCGATCTCCCGGTCGTGCATCCGGAACTTGAACTTGCCGTCCTGCGGCTTGCGGCGCTCGGCGATGTCGAGCTGGGCCATGATCTTGATCCGCGCGACGATGGCCCGCCGGTAGGCGCCGGGAATCTTCTGATACTCGCTGCAGCCGCCGTCGATGCGATAGCGGATCACCGTGTCGCGCTGGGCGCCGTAGGGCTCGATGTGGATGTCGGACGCGCGCGCCTTGTAGGCATCCACGATGATCTGGTTGGCGAGGCGGATGACCGCGCTGTCGTTCTCGTCAAGCTCGCCGGAGCCGACGTCCAGCGTGTCGGCGACGTCCTCGTTCCGGAGATCGCCGAGAATCGTGCCGATCGAGTCCCGGCCGGCGCCTTCGCCGCTCACCTGGTTGAGGAAGAGCAGGATGTCCTTCCGGAGCCCGACCGCCCACTTGACCTTCCGGTTCTTCAGCGCCTGGCTGACGCTGTCCACCCGCTGCAAGTCTTGCGGGTTGTCGATCAGCACCACCACCGCGCCGTCCTCGCGCCGCAGCGGCAGCCAGAAGTTGCGCCGCAGGTACTCGAGCCGCAGGCCCTTCATGAGATCCGGCGGCGGCAGGATGCGCTCGTCGTACTCGACGAACGGGCACTCGTAGAACTGGCTCAGCGCCACCCCGAGCTCACCCTTCGGTACCTTGTACTGCTCGATCAGGATCGACTCGACGTCGGTCTGGCGCCGCCGTGCCTCGGCCACCGCCGAGCTCAGCTCCTGCGGCTCGATCCGGTGCTGGGCCAGCAGGTAGTCGAACTTGGTCTTGGGTCGGGACTGAGCCTGGATCAGCTCCTGGCTCTGGCTCAGCTGCGCCTGGTTGTTGAAGGCAATGCCCAGGGTCTTGGCGATCCGCGAGGCGCCGGTCTCGTCTTCCTTGGTGAACCGGGCCCCCCGCTTCTTGTTCAGCAACTGGATGACGCCGATGGGCTTGCCCTCGTGCACGATCGGCATGCCCAGGATCTGCTGGGTCCGGAACCCGGTCTTCTTGTCCCAGGAGCTGTCGAAGGCGAGGGTCGGGGAGATCCGGGCCAGCTCGGCCTTGTCGTAGGCATCGGCGACGTTCACCACCCGGCCGGCGGCAGCCACGTACCCGGCGATGCTCTTCTCGTTGACCGGCAGGCGGATTTCCTTCACGGCGTCGAGGGCGAGGAACTTCGAGTAGAGCTCCTTCTTGGCCGGGTCGACGGCGTAGATCGTCATCCGGTCGGCGTCGAGGAGCCCGAGGATCTCGCCCTGAAGCTCGATGAAGATGCTGTCGACGCCCTTGGCGGCGTGGATCCGGTCGACGAGCTGGACGAGCCGCTGCTCATAGGCCAATCGCTGCTGCAAAATCTGCACGGATTCTTGCTGGGCCACCACGCCTCCAATGACCGCCAAAGACAGCAATCGCTACGAACCATGCTAGTCTAGCAGATTCCTTTCGGGGGGCGGAAAGCATGGCCGGCATGAGGCGGGCGGACGTGGTCGTCGTGGGCGGCGGCGTGAACGGGGCGAGCACCGCCTATCACCTCGCGGCCCGCGGGATGAAAAACGTCCTTCTGCTAGAGCGGCGGCATCTTGGCGCGGGGGCCACGGGCAAGTCCGGAGCCCTGGTGCGCATGCACTACACCAACGAGGCCGAGTCCCGGCTGGCGCTCGAAAGCCTCAAGATCTTCAGGGACTTCCGGAATATCGTGGGCGGCGACTGCGGCTTCGAGCCGATCGGATTCCTGCAGATCGTGCCCGCCGGCTACGAGGAGGCGCTGGCCCGGAACGTCGCTCGGCAGCAGCGTCTCGGAATCGCCACTGAGGCCATCGCCCCGGACCGCCTGCGCGACCTCCTGCCCGGCGCCCGCGTCGACGACATCGGCGCCGCCGCCTGGGAGCCCGACTCGGGATTCGCCGACCCCAACGCCACCACGTTCGCCTTCGCCGAGGCGGCCCAACGCCTCGGGGTCACGCTCGAGACCGGCTGCGAGGTGACACGCATTGTCACCGAGCGTGGTCGCGTTACCGGCGTCGAGACCTCTGCGGGGCCGGTGACGGCGCCCGTGGTGGTGCTGGTGCCGGGGGCGTGGGCCGCTCGGCTGCTGACGCCGCTCGGGCTCGATTTCGGTCTCGAGCCCCATCGCATCCAGATCTCGATCTTCCGCTGGCCGGCCGGCTTCCACACCCGGCATTGCGCGGTGATCGACGCGGTCCACCACTCATGGCTGCGACCCGAGGGCGAGGCCACGACGCTGATCGGTGTCGAGCTCGGCGTGGCGCACGCCGACCCGGACCGCTTCGACGAGGGTGTCGATCCGGACTTCGTCGCGATCTGTCGCAAGGCGCTGGCCGCCCGTCTGCCGGTCTTCGGCGACGCGACGATGCGCGGCGGCTGGGCCGGGATGATCATGATGAGCGCCGACGGGCGCCCGATCATCGATCAGATCCCGTCGGTCGCGGGACTCTATTGCATGCTGGGCGACTCCGGAACCTCGTTCAAGACGTCGCCCGCGATCGGCCGCGGCCTGGCCGAGTGGATCGTCGACGGCAGGCCGCGCACCGTCGATCTCACCCCATTCCGGTCGACGCGCTTCGCCGGGGGCCGGCCCTGGCAGGACGAGGACAACTACGGGCGCGAGCGGCTGACGATCTCGCGCTGAGGCTCAGCGGCCGAGCGCGGCCAGCATCTCCTCGACGCT
>Ga0099791_10001040_pt1 | contig 10721 bp, 11 predicted proteins | sample Rivendell_Oct201_7_FD_77318 | JGI IMG/M metagenome (GOLD analysis project Ga0099791, IMG submission 77318) | Vadose zone soil and rhizosphere microbial communities from the Eel River Critical Zone Observatory, Northern California to study diel... | ecosystem: Environmental > Terrestrial > Soil... | reverse complement strand
CCGGGACCGGGCGGCCCGGCACGGGATCCAGCTCAGCACGACCGTGGCGTCCGACGTGGGCACGATCGAAGCGGATGAGCGCAAGGTGAAGCAGATCCTCTACAACCTGCTGAGCAACGCGGTGAAGTTCACGCCGGACGGCGGTCGCGTCGGCGTCAGCGTGCGCGCCGAAAGCGGCGAGGTTCGCGTCGAGGTGAGCGACACCGGCATCGGCATCGCCGGCGAGGACCAGGAGCGCATCTTCGAGGAGTTCCGCCAGGTCGGGCGCGAGCGGTCCCGCGAGGGCACCGGCCTCGGGTTGACACTGACGAAGCGCTTCGTCGAGCTTCACGGCGGCCGCATCTGGCTCGAGAGCACCCCAGGCGGAGGCAGCACCTTCGGATTCACCCTGCCCGTCCGGCGCGCGGCCGCGGTGCAGGCATGAAAGACCTCGTGCTCATCGTCGAGGACAACGACAAGAACTTGAAGCTCGCCCGAGACCTCCTCCGCTATCACGGCTTCGACACTATCGAGGCGACCAGCGCCGAGGACGGCATACCGCTGGCGATCGCTCACAAGCCGCACCTGATCCTGATGGACATCCAGCTGCCCGGGATGGACGGCGTCAGCGCGCTCGAAAAGCTGCGTGCCGACACGGCGACCGCGGCGATACCGATCGTCGCGATGACTGCGTCGGTGATGAGAGAGGACCGCGAGCGCTTCGACAAAGCGGGGTTCGACGGCTTCATCACCAAGCCCATCGACGTGAAGACCTTTCCCGAGCAGATCCGGGGTCACATCCGAATGGGTCGCGCATGAAGCGGACCCCGAAGATCCTTGCCGTCGACGACACGCCCGAGAACCTTCGGCTGCTCGAGGCGATCCTGAGCCCCCGCGGCTACCAACTCGTCACCGCCCAGTCCGGCACGGCCGGGCTCGAGGCCGTCCAGCGCGAGCACCCTGACCTCGTGCTGCTCGACATCCTGATGCCCGACCTGAACGGCTACGACGTATGCCGCCGGCTGCGCGACGATCCGGCGACGAGATTCCTGCCGATCGTGATGATCACCGCGAGCGGCGATCAGGAGCGCGTGCAGGCCCTCGAGGCGGGCGCGGACGACTTCATCGCCAAGCCGTTCAATCAGCTCGAGCTGCTCGCCCGCGTGCGCTCGCTTCTCCGTCTCAAGGAATACCACGACACCATCAAGCAGCAGTCGAGTGAGCTCGCGGAATGGAACCAGACGCTCGAGCGGCGCGTGCGGGATCAGGTCGAGGAGATCGAGCGCGTCGGCCGGCTGCGCCGATTCCTATCGCCGCAGATCGCCGAGCTCGTGCTGTCGCAGGAGTCGCTGCTGCAGCCGCACCGCCGCGAGATCAGCGTGCTCTTCTGCGACCTGCGCGGGTTCACCGCATTCTCGGAGACGGCGGAGCCGGAGGAATCGCTCGCCGTGCTTCGGGACTACCACGCGGCCGTGGGCGCCGCCGTGTTCCGTCACGAGGGCACGCTCGAACATTTCGCCGGTGACGGCGTGATGGTCTGGTTCAACGATCCGGTGTCGCAGGACGACCACGCGCTGCGCGCGGTGCGCACGGCGATCAGCGTGCGGGAACGGATGGCCGAGCAGCTCGAGAAGTGGCAGAGGCGCGGGCATCAGCTCGGATTCGGTGCGGGCATCGCGATGGGCCACGCCACGCTGGGACGCATCGGTTTCGAGGGCCGTTACGACTACGGTGCCGTCGGAAATGTCACGAACCTCGCGCAGCGCCTCTCCGCCGAAGCGAAACCGGGCCAGATCCTGGTGAGCCAGCGTGTCCTTTCGGCGATCGAGGCCGCCGTCGAGTCGGAGAGCCTCGGGGATCTCGCCCTGAAGGGGTATTCGCGGCCCGTCGCGGCGTACAGCGTCGTCGCGCTGCGTGCCCTAGCTCGTCCTGCGGTCGACTGAGCCAGCGGGACGACCGAGCCGCCGCTAACTCGCGCTATCTATCGCGCCAATGAAGGGCCATCATGCGGCTGTGAGGACGCGAACGGGCCCGGTGCGAGTGTTGATCGTCGAAGATGTCGCGGACCTACGCGATTTCTACGCGATCCTCCTGCGTGAAGAAGGCTACGAGTGCGCGTGCGCGACCGACGGCAGCGACGCGCTGCGCTGGCTGTCGTGGGATCCCGATGTCATCCTGCTCGATCTCATGATGCCGGTCATGGACGGTTACGAGTTCTACGCGCGCCTGCGCGATCTTCCTGGCGATCATCCACCGGTGATCGTCGTGTCCGCGGTCGCGCCGAGACGGACCGAGCTTCCGGGCGTACACGCCACGCTCCCGAAGCCGTTCGAGTTCACGCAGCTCCTCTACCGCGTCGCGGCCGCGACGCACGGAGCCGCCGCGAACTAGGCGACCTGCGCGCGCTGCAGCAGCGCGGGTAGCGCCTCGGCGGCCTTCGCGCGGACCTCGGTGGGATCGAAGAGGAGCGGCACTCCGCGGCGCACCAGCAGCGTGCCGTCGACCAGGACATCGCGCACCCCGCGCGAGCCGCCGCCGAAGACGATCCGCGCAAGAGGGTCGCCGCCCGGCCCGGCGAGCCGCTCGCTGTCGATCACGACGATATCGGCGCGCCGGCCGACCTCGAGCGTGCCGATCTCCGTCTCGAGATGGAGCGCCCGCGCTCCGTCGCGTGTCGCCATGCCGAGCGCGTCAGCCGCCGTGAGCGAGCCCTGCCCGCGCAGCGTGCGCGCGAGGAGCGTCGCGAGGCGCACCTCCGCGAACCCATCGAGCTCGTTGTTGCAGGCCGCGCCGTCGGCGCCGATACCGACCGTGACGCGCGCCTGCCGCAGCCGAACCACGTCCGCGACGCCCGAGCCGAGCTTGAGGTTCGACGACGGGCAGTGCGTGACCGCGCTCCCGCTCTCACGGAGGAGCTGTAGCTCCGCATCGTCGACGTGGACGCCGTGCGCGATCACCGTCCGCGGTGTCGTGATCCCGACCTGCGCGAGGTAGCCGATGGGTGACATCCCGGTCACGCCCTGGACCGCGGTGCGCTCCTCGGCGCTCTCGTTCGAGTGCGTGTGCACGAGCAGCTCGCTCATCTTCGCCAGCATCCCGACGGCCTCGAGCAGCTCGCGCGTGCACGACAGCGCGAAGCGCGGTGCGTACGCGTAGCCGATGCGGCCCGCGCCAGCCTTGGTCCATCGCTTCACGAGACCGGCGCTCGCGTCGAGGGAGTCCCGCGTGGTCTCGACCAGATCGGCAGGCACGTTCTCGCCGGTGTCCATCATCGCCTGGCCGAACCGCGCGCGGATGCCCGACCGCACCAGCTCCTCCGCAACGACGTCGCCCCAGCGCGTCGTGCCCATGTCGAGGATCGTCGTCGTCCCGGTGGTGATGAGCTCGCCGAGACCAAGGCGCACGCACGCGCGCACCGACGCTTCGTCATGCGCGGCCTCGAGCGGCCAGATGAAGCGGCGGAGCCAGTCGAGGAGGCCGAGGTCCTCCGCCAGCCCGCGGAAGATCGTTTGCACCAGGTGCACGTGCGTCTGTACCAGGCCGGGCATGAGGTAGCAGCCGGAGCAGTCGACGACCTCAGTGTCCGGGGGCGTCTGCTCGACCGAACCGATCTGTGCGATGCGCGCGCCACTCACGAGCACGTCCCCGGTCGTCGCGCGCGCCCCATCGGCCATCGGGAGCAGCGTGCCGCCGCGAAGCAGGATCGCCATTAGTGTCGCGTCCCGGGGGCGGCAACTTCTCGAGCGAGCGTCTGCGCCCAGCCGGCGGGCCGGCGTACGGCTCGGCGTTCGCCTTCGCCGGCTGCTTGCCGTTTCGCTTCGCGACGGCGCAGTAGCCAGCAGCGAGCGAGAGAGTTGGCCGCCCGGGGACGCGACATTACGAATACGCCAGCTCGCGCAGCGCGGCCGCGAGCGCGCGCGTTCCGAGGATGACGTCCTCGGCCGCCGTCGCCTCCTCCGGGCAATGCGAACGACCACCGATGCTCGGCACGAAGATCATCGCCGCGTGCGCCGCCGCGCTGAGCACCTGCGCATCGTGGCCCGCGCCACTCGTCATGTCCCGCGGCGTGACCCCGACGGCGACGCACCCGCGACGGGCGACATCGGTCGCGCGATCGTTCAGCTGGACCGGCGGCCGATCGCGCAGCGTGCGCACATCGACCGCGAGGTTGCGCTCGCGCCCGGCGACCTTGCAGACCTTCGTGATCTCGGCGACGAGCAGCGCGTGCTGCGCGTTGTCACTGTGGCGCGCGTCGACGGTGAACCGCGCCACTGCCGGGACGACGTTCACCTGCGCGGGCTCGACGTCGATGGTGCCGACCGTCGCGACCGCGGGCGGGCCCATCTCTCGCGCCGTGTCCGCGATCGCCAGCATCATCGCGGAGGCGCCGAGGAGGGCGTCGCGCCGGCGATCCATCGCGGTGGCGCCCGCGTGATCCGGCTGCCCGCGGACGACGACCTCGAGGTGCGTCGTACCGACGATGGTGCGCACGACGCCCAGACGCGGGCCCTGTTCCTCGAGCATCGGGCCCTGCTCGACGTGCAGCTCGACGAAGGTGTCGATGTCGCGGCGGACCGCCTGGGCGACGTTCGCGGGATCGAGACCGACGCCGCGCATCGCATCGGCGAGCGTCACGCCATCGCCGTCACGGACGCGCGACGCCTCATCGGGCTCGATGCGGTCGGCGATCGCGCGCGCCCCCCAAAAGTTCGTGTTGAAGCGGCTCCCCTCCTCTTCGCAGATGGCGACGGCCTCGAGGATGCGCAGGGGCCGACCGAGCTGCGACACAAGACTCGTGACGGCCTCGACCGCGGCGACGACGCCAAGCGCGCCGTCGAGCGCGCCACCGCCGCGGACCGTGTCGATGTGCGACCCGGTCACGATGGCGCGTCCGCCGCGCGAGCCTTCGACGCGCCCCCAGATGTTGCCGACGGCGTCGCGCCGCGCGAGCAGCCCCGCCTCCTTCATCCAGCCCAAGACGAGCTCCGTCGCGGAGACCCACGACGGCGTGTACAGCGCGCGGTAGAGGCCGCCGCCCGGCAACGCGCCGCGCTGCGCGAGCTCGTCGAGACGGCGCAGCAGTCGCCGCTCGTCGATCGCGACCGCCTCCGCCGTCTTCACGCTCCCATTCTCGTCACCAAGCGCCCGAGCCGGCTGCGTAGCGTGCCCTCGGCAAATTCGCCCTCGTCGAAGACCGTGACGCCGCGCACCAGCGTGCGCACGACCGCTCCGCGGAACGATCGCCCGACATACGGGCTCACACCGCTGCGCGCCTGCAGCTGCTCGGGCTCGAAGGTCCAGTCGCGCTCGAGCGCGATGAGTGCGACGTCCGCGTCGGCGCCGGCGCGGATCGCCCCCTTTCGCGGCGACAGCCCGAGGAGTCGCGCCGGCGCGCCCGCGACCAGACGCGCGAGCGCGGGGAGGCGGAGGCCGCGACGGTGCACGCCCTCAGTGAGCATCACCGGAAGGAGCGACTGAATACCGGTAACGCCACCCCACGCCTCCCAGATGTCGTCATCGCCACGCGTCTTCGCCTCGGCCGGGCAGGGCGAGTGATCGGACGCCACGAGATCGATCTCGCCCGCGAGCAGGTGCCGCCACAGCCGCTCCCGCGACGATGCGTCGCGGATCGGCGGCGCGCATTTGAGCGCCGGTCCGATGCGTTCGACGTCCTCCGCGCTGAAGGACAGGTAGTGCGGACACGTCTCGACCGTGATGCCGGCGCCACGCTCGCGAGCCCGAAGCACCGCCGCGACCGCGGCCGAGCTCGACGCGTGCACGACGTGCACGCGCGCGCCGGTCTCGCGGGCGGCGTCGCCAAGCCGCTCGATCGCGCGACGCTCCGCGGCCGGCGGCCGGGACTCGAGCCACGCGGCGCGGTCGCGGCGATTCATCGATTGCAGCTGGTCGGTCCCCTTTGCGACGAGCGCCTCATCCTCGGCGTGCACCGCGACGAGATGGCCGGCAGCCACGGCCGCGGCGAGCGCGGGCGCGAGCGTGCTCGCATCGAGATGCGGGAACTCCGGTACGCCGCTCGGACACAGGAATGCTTTGAGACCGACGACACCGTGGATCATCAGGTCGGGCAGCGATGCCTGATCCGACGCGACCAGTCCGCCCCACAGCGCGTAGTCCACGATCGCGGAGCGCGCGGCGCACGATTCCTTCGCGCGCAGCGCCGAGGCGTCGAGCGTCGGCGGTAGCGAGTTCAGCGGCATGTCGGCGATCGTCGTCACGCCGCCGGCCGCCGCGCCGCGCGTCGCCGCCCGCCAGCCCTCCCACTCCTCGCGGCCGGGCTCGTTGACATGCGCGTGCGCGTCGACGACGCCAGGGAAGACGTGAAGCCCGCGCGCCTCGATCTCGTCGAAGGCTTTCCCATGGCCCGGCTCGACGATCGCGTCGAAGACACCGCCGGCGATCAGGACGTCCGCCTCGTGAACGCCTTCCTCGGTGACGACACGGCCGCCGCGGATCGCCAGATCTGCGGTGGCCGTTCTAGACCTCTTCGATGAGGAAGTCCTGCGCGCCCTCCCACAGCGTGAGGCGGCCGAGCTCGGCAAGCTGCTCGTTGCCCTCGATCACCGTCGCGAAGTGATTGCCAGCGAGCTGGCCGACCTTGCTCGCGAAAAGGCACGCGCCATACGGAAAGAGGACCTCCATCTCGGAGATGCCACCGGGATAGACCAGCATTTCTCCCGGCGCGGGATGACTGGTGTGATTTTCGTAGTCCACGCCGAGACGTCGGTCGCCCATCGGTACCCAGGTGGACTCGCCGCTCCAGCGGACGTGCACGAGCTTGCTCCGAAGTGGAAGCATTCGCCGGATCGCATCCACCGTCTTCGGCGCGTGCTCTTCTTCCCAACGCGCCTTGAACGTGTACGGCCCGGCGGTGATGCGAAGCATCTTCATCGCGGGCGTACGATACCCGCCCGATGGCGCGCGCGACGCTTTCCACGCACGTGCTCGACACGACCAACGGTGTGCCGGCAGCCGGCGTCGAGGTCGCGCTCTATCAGGACGGGACGCTCGCGGCGAAGGGGACCACCGGCAAAGACGGCCGCGTGGCGAGGCTCGGCGACGAGCACGAGCCCGGGACCTACCGTCTCGTCTTCGATGTCGGCGCGTACTTTCGCTCGCAGCAGCTCGATACGTTCTTCGGCAGCGTGACGCTCGAGGTGCGCCTCCGCGATGGCCATCAACACATCCCGCTCCTGGTATCGCGCTACGGCGTCGTGTCGTACCTCGGTAGCTAGATGGCGTCGGATCCGATCACCGGAAGGCTTGCCGCGGTGTTCGAGCGCGCGCCCGGGCTCGCCGCGGCGCTACGCCACGGCGACGAGGACACGCCGCGCTCGATCATCGCGAAGGCTCGCCGAGCGCTCGCGGAAATGAACGAGACCGAACAGATCGCGGTCCTCGACGCGCACCCGCGCATCGGCGCCGACCCCGCCTCGTTGTCGCTCCACTCGCGGCGTGAACAGGGTGACGCGAGCGACGCGGCGACATTGCGTGAGCTCGCCGCGCTCAACGACGCATACGAGAGGAAGTTCGGCTTCCGGTTCGTCGTCTTCGTCGCCGGACGCTCGAAGCGGGACATCCTGCCGGTCCTGCGCTCGCGTCTCGCGAACACCCGCGAAAGGGAGCTCAAGGCCGGGATCGACGAGTTCTTCGCCATCGCGCTCGACCGCCTGGAGCGCCCGCGATGACGCCGATGGAGATCCAGTACGGCAAGACGCGCGTCGTCTTCTTCCGTCTCGCCAGGCGCTCCGCGCCACCGTTCGCGGCCAGCGTGACGATCGACGTGTTCGGCGAGCGCTTTGGCGCTGCATACACCGAGGGTGACAACCGCGAGGTCGTGGCCACCGACACGATGAAGAACTTCGTCTACGCGACGGCCGCTGACTTCGAGGGAGGCTCGACGGACGAATATGTGATATTCCTCGGCCAGCGCCTTTTGCAGACCTACCCGCAGATGGAGCGCATCCGGGTCACCGCGCACGAGGTGCCGCTCGACCCCGCGCACCACATCACACCGATGGGACGGACGAGCTATTCGCCTCCGCCGATGGGGCCCCGTGACGAGAGTGACGTGGTGTTCCGACTCACGCGCGGCGACGTCGCGATGTCGGAGGCTGACTTCGAGCGTCGTGGCGACGCGATCGTCGCGACCGCCGGGCGAAGCGGGATCCTGGGGATGCGCCTGCTCAAGACGACGGGCAGCTCGTTCGCGTCGTTCGCGCGGGATCAGTACACGAGCCTGCCGGAGCTCACCGACCGGCCGCTCACCATCCGCCTGGACGCGTACTGGCGCTACGACGACCCGCAGCGCGCCAGCCGGATCTCGAGCGGGCTCATTCGTCGCGCGCTCGAGCAGACCTTCCACGAATTCGACAGCCGCTCGATCCAGCATCTCGTGCACGTCATGGCGACGCGTCTGCTGAAGGGTTTTCCGGTCCTCAGCGAGGTCGAGTTCGCCGCGGAGAACCACACGCCGGACCCGGTCGCGGAGGGCAAGGGCGACGTGCGGGTCTTCGCGGAGCCGCGGCAGACCTTCGGGAAGATCGGGCTCGTGCTCCGCCGGTAGATCGCTAGGAGAGACCGCCGAGGCCGACAAGCGCTCGGGCGTGCTCGAGCTCGCCGAGGTGACGGACCGCGTGCTGGAAGAGATACGCCTCGCAGACATCGGCGACGCGGATCTCGCCTTCGGGCACGATGAGCGCGAGGAACGATCCCTTCAGCTTGTCCGCCGGCGGCCGGTCCATCGCCTTTCCGGCGAACCGGTCCAGCGGAAGAGACGCGAGAGCGCGCTCGGTGCGCGCGAACACCGCGGTCTGGTACGCGCGCCACGCCTCAACGTCGCCGAGTCGGATCCGCTCGGCGTCGGCCATCGGCGTGCCGCGCACCGGCGGCTCACCGACGAGTCGGACGCGCCTGGCCCAGCCCTGCTCGTCCCACAGCAGCGCGCCGGCTCCGAGATGCCGCGCCGCGTTGCGGTCCTCGCCGACGACGAGATGCATCAGCGTGAACGCGATCGGCAGCACGCCCGCTCGCTCGAAATGGTTCACCTGGTCGCTCGTGAGATCGGACACGCCCTGTTGCCAGAGCGAGTGCACCGCGGCGATGCGCTGGACGATCGAGGCGCGCCATTCCTCGGAGGCCGCCGCGGGACGCGCGGCGCTCGTCTGCATGCGGCCGAGTCTAGTCCGGGCGGAAGTCGGGCCAGCGCGACTCGTCGTTCGCGAGCCCCGAAGCGATGAGCACCGCGAGCGCCTCGATGACGGGTCCGCGCGCGATGCCGGTGAGCTCGGTGAGCCGCGTCACGTCGGTGTGGCCATCGATGGCCGGGATCAGCGCGGCGACCCGCTCGGACACGACGGCGCGGTTATGCCGGTCGCGCACGAGCGCACCACCGAGACGAGAGTCGTGGACGATCGTGAGGTTCGGACTCAGCTTGACCCGCGTGTGATCGCCGAGCGTGTCTTTGATCTCGCGCAGCCGCGTCTGGTAGCGCACGATCTCGCGCGCGACGTCAGTCAGGCGCAGCTCGTAGAGCCAGGTCTCGCCGACCGCCGCGTACCCGACGCCACGCTGCCGTTGGATGAAGTCGCCGGGCTCCGTCCGTTCGCCGCCGTCGACGGGCTCGAGGGCGCCACGCCGCACGAGATACCAGTCGTCGTCGCTTCCCTCGACGAGCTGATCCTTCGCGAGCATCCGCGGGCGCAGCTGCGACGCGAGCGACGCCACGATGTCGGACGGCAGATCGCGAAGCGGGCTCTGCCGCTTGAGGAAGACGTCCGCGAGCCACATGTCGGTCCGCTCGCGCATGGCGACGGCGAAGATCTGCTGCTCGTCCATGACACGACGCAGCTCTTTGCCCGGCAACACGAACGCCGTGCACGGTGTGTCGGCGACCACCGAGGCCGCCATTTCCTGCTCGTCGAAGAACACTAGCTCGCCGACGAGCGATGGGGCGCTCACGATGGCGAGGGTCCGGAGCTCGACGGTCCCGACGACGCGCATCGTGCCGTCGACGATGACGTAGGCCTCGTCGAGCGGATGGTGCTCGTCGATGAGCATCTCGCCGACGTCGAGCTGGCGCTTTGTCGCGAGCTTCTTCAGACGTTCGCGCGAGGACTTCTCGAGCAGCGCCAGCGGCCCGAAGGCGAACGCGTCCGGCAGCTTGCTCATTCGGCCCGCGGGAGCGCCGCGCCGATGATGTCGCGGATCGACGCAAGCCCCTGCGCGCGCACATAGGCCGCGAGGCCCTCGATCACGGTGAGTGGCGCGGTCGGATCGGCGAAGGTGGCGGTGCCGACCTGCACCGCCGACGCGCCGGCCATGAGGAACTCGAGCGCGTCGCTCGCGTTCGTCACGCCGCCCGCGCCGATGATCGGGATCGACACGACCTGGGCGACCTGGTAGGTCAGGTGCACCGCGATCGGTCGGATCGCCGGCCCGGAGAGCCCACCGCTGCCGGTGCCGAGCATCGGACGCCGCTTCGCGACGTCGATGCGCATGCCGAGGACGGTGTTGATCGTCGTCAGGCCGTCGGCGCCGGCCTCTTCACATGCCTGCGCGACGGCGACGACATCCTTCGGAGCGTTGGGCGTGAGTTTCACGATGACCGGCTTGTCGGTCGCGTCCTTGACCGCCCGGGTCACCTGCGCCGCGAGCTGCGGGTCCGACCCGAACAGCATCCCGCCCTCGACGTTCGGGCACGACACGTTCAGCTCGAACGCGAT
>Ga0099791_10001039_pt1 | contig 10725 bp, 8 predicted proteins | sample Rivendell_Oct201_7_FD_77318 | JGI IMG/M metagenome (GOLD analysis project Ga0099791, IMG submission 77318) | Vadose zone soil and rhizosphere microbial communities from the Eel River Critical Zone Observatory, Northern California to study diel... | ecosystem: Environmental > Terrestrial > Soil >... | reverse complement strand
GAAGTTCGTCCGCAGCGCAGCGGGCTACGACGTGCACCGGATGACCTACCGAGGCGACGGTGGATGGTCGTGGCCCATCACTTCAGGTCGACTCGCCACGCTCGCCACGCGCTACCTCCGGCACATCGGCACGCCGAAGTTCTTCGAGTTGGACTGACCGCCGCCAACCACACCCTGCGCCCCTCAGCAAGGTGTCTTCCCCGGACAGATACATCTCAAGCTTCAGATCACAACGGAATCGGCCGTCGATCTTCAACCGACGGCCGATCCCGTGTGCGATCGAACATCGCCTACTTAGCTCTCATCCGTGGTGGGATGCGTCCTAATCGTCATGGTCGTCGTCATCACCATGGTGCGCCAGGTCGTAGAAACCAAGGCTGTTACCGGGACCCGTGACCGGCTCGCGCGGGTAGATCCCGATGAAGGCGGGAGCGGGCGCTCCACGGCTCCCATTGCTCTGCTGATAATCGATCATGGCTTCCAGGGCGTCAATCTGCTCGGGAATCAGGCTGTCGAACTGCGTTCCACCGTGCCCCATGCCGGGGATGTAATACACGGCCAGCAGATTCTCCGCCTCCCTTCGCCCGATGGTCTTCGCGACGAGATTCTTGTATCCCTCGGCTTCGCCGGTGCTGACGATGGGATCGGCGCCCCCGTGCATGATGATGAGCGGTCGGGCCAAATGACCGAAGCAATCCTCTCGTCGCAGGTCGATCTGGACGTACGCCGGGCTGTTCAGTGGATTCCAGAGCTTGACCTCCGCGTCGGTCGGCCGGACGCCGCTCGGGCGGTACGTCTCGTCCCATCGTGGTACGGAATCGCGAAGGTAACCGACGAGGGCGTTGTAACTGCTCTTCCACATCGCCTCAGAGCCGAACCAGCGGCCGTCGTTGTATTTGAAACCGTTCGTGAGCTCCATCGGGATGTCGTAGATGTTGCGCAACGCCGTGAGTTGCGCCTTCGTGAGCGGCGGCGACAGTCGCTCCTTGAACGGATTCCACTGCGGATTCCTCGCGCGCTCCGCGATGATGTCGTCGATGCGCGGGGCGATGACGTCGTAGTTGCGCACCACTCGCGACACGCTGCCCCATTGGGTCAGCTGCGAGTTGTAACCGAACCCGGAAATGCCGCCGTCGAACATCAGCGGATACGCCTCGACCATCCACCTGGTGTGGTGGCCGCCGTTGGAGGTTCCGACGAGCAACGTGCGCGAGGCGGCCCGTCCGTACTGCGTCTGTACGAGCGCCTTGGTGTAGACCGTCAGCTCCACGAGACTCTGGCGTGATTCGTAGTAGTCGTCCTGCGGATTGTCCGCGATCGTCCCGCGAAACCACCCCTCGTCGCACGAGGCGAAGGCGTAGCCCTTCGTGAGGGCGGCTGCCTGGAACGCGCCGGTGCTGAGCTCGGTTCCCGAGAAGCCGCGGGTAAAGATGGCGATCCTTCCGTTCCATGAGACGGGTAGAAGGACCTGGAACTTGACGTCGGAGCGAATGAGCCCGTGGATGTAGCGGTGTGGAACGGGCGTTGTCCGGACCTGATCGATGTCCCAGGTCGCCGGGACAGAGGCTGCGTTGACAGGGAACGCACTGAGCGCCAGCGACAACACAGCGAGAAGCGGCAAAGCAGATTTCCTGTTCATGTGATTCCCTCCGATGGGACTGCTTTCCTATGGTCGACACCGACCAGGCTGAATGTGCCGGGTTCTAGGACTGTGCTCGGATCCAGCCGTGACGGACGTTGCGTCGTTCACCACCGAGCTCAGCGAACCGTTGCTTCATCTTGGAGAAGTTGGCGTGAGCTCCATCCTAGACCCGATGGAGAGAACACAAGTCAAGCCGCGGTGTGCTAGTCAGCGGCTCCTGCCATTCGTGCCCCCGGAGGTAGCGTCGCGAGCCGGTCTCAGTAACGCATCGGGACGTGTGGCGTTCTCTCGCTCGAGACGCCACTCATCCGTAGAATCTCGCTGCGAAGGGCCAGGTCCGATCACCGGCGGGCGCGGCGAGCCATCTTCTGTCAAGGCGGCGGTGACCAAGCTGCGGCCGTTCACCCCTCAGAATTCCGATCTGCCTCAGGGTACAGTCTGCTTGCACCGCGCGGATCCTCGGTCGCTATCCGCGCGGTGCCCCGGTTACGTGGACCGATCGGTGGCTGGTGCTCCTGCGAACTCACGGTGTGTACTCCATCTCCTCTGCCGCAGCTCAACCTGATGGAGGGAGCGTCTGCGAGGTACCGCCCAAAACGATGGGTCCTTCCCCGCTATCTGACGGCGGCGAGCGCCTTGTCGTAGTCGGGCTCCTGCCCGATCTCCGGCACGAGTTGGCGGTAGACGACCCTGTCGTTTTCATCGAGGACCACCACGGCGCGGGCGGAGATTCCCGCGAGCGGGCCGTCCTCGATCAACACGCCATAGTCTTCCGCGAAGTTCTTTCCGCGCATCAGCGACAGTGGCACGACGTTCTGGAGTCCCTCGATTGTGCGGAAGCGCTTCGAGGCAAACGGGAGGTCGGCCGACACGACGAGCACCACGGTGTTCGCGAGCTTCCCGGCGGCCTCGTTGAACTTGCGCGTGGAGGTCGCGCACACGGCGGTGTCGAGACTCGGGACGATGTTGAGGATCACGAGAAAGGCGCGGTCGCTGAGGCAACGCGCCTGCTGGCGGCTTGTACTTGAAGACCAAGGTCTAGCGAGACCTTCGCCGCTTTGACCACCTTGTACTTGAAGACCAAGGTCTGGCGAGACCTTCGCCGCTTTGACCACTTCACCGCACGAGCGGGACGCGTATTTGCGGAATGGTTGGGTTCCGGTTCGGAGCGCGTCTCGGCCCGCTTAACACCAACTTCTGCTAATCATGAGAAGGGCAAGGCCGCTGAAACAACGCGCCCGCCGGGGCGCTTGTACTGAAGACCAAGGTCTAGCGAGACCTTCGCCGCGTTGACGACTTATTACCCGAGCGTTAGCGGTGGTTACCAACCGGAGCGGTAGAATCGTTCCGAGCATTCGCATCACGTAGCCGATCAGCAAGTACGAAGAAATTTCGGGGGGTCTTCACATGACGTCAAGGGCACGCCGCGAATCGCGCGGGATGGTTGCGTCCCGGTTTGGAACCGCGTCTCGTCCGTTTGTTACTCCAACGGCGCGTTCGACAACAGCACCGGCTACAACCTGGGTACCGCGGGGACCTTCACGTTCAGCGGCGCCGTCGGGCTCATGAAAGACATCCCGTACCTCGAAACCATTTTCGACGCGCGCCGCGCTGTCAGTTCGGATCGTGCAACGGCTGAGGTGTGCTGATGAACCGCGTGGGGCTGCAGCGATCGCCATCGGGCTCGTGGCCGTATCGTCGACCGCAGGAGCGGTTGTCGGCCGCGGACATCTTCGCGGCCGAGATCGTCGCGAAGAACGTGGCCGCCCGGGGCGGCCTCGACGCGTGGCGCAAGGTCGAGACGATGGTGTGGATTGGCCACATCGAAAGCGCCCACGCGCCCTTGCCTAGGATGCAGTTCAAGTTGGAGCAGAAACGGCCCAACAAGACACGCCTGCAGTTGAATGCGCTCGGCGACAAGTCCGTGCGCGCCTTTGACGGCATGCATGGCTGGAAGCTGCGCCCGGCCCACGGGCGGCCGGAGGTGCAGCCGTATGCGCCGCAGGAGTTGAAGTTTGCGCAGGCCGGGCACGGGATCGACGGTCCGCTGATCGACTACGCCGCGAAGGACAATTCGGTGACGCTGGAAAGCGTCGACCAGATCGGGGAACGCAAGGCCTATCACCTGAACGTGCGCCTGGCGAAGGGTGGCACTGAAGACGTCTGGGTCGACACAATGACGTACCTCGATATCCGCTACGACCGGATGGCCGACGGCCTGGCGGGTGCGCCGCGGCGGGTGTCAGCGATCTATGGTGACTACCGTACCGTCGAGGGGCTGCAGATTCCTTTCCTCATCGAGACCGGGGCCGGGTTGGGCATGACGCCGGACAAGATGCAGATCGAAACAGTGGTGCTGAATGCGCCGCTGGATGACTCGACCTTCGAGAACCCGGCGGCTCCGCATTCGCGCAATCGAGGGCGGCTGAGCGTCGTGCCTCAAGCTCCCGCGCCGGCCGCGCTTTCGACCGCACCGAGCGCGGCGAGTGAGGAGCGAGGACCGGCACCGCAATGAGCGCCTGGCGGTTGGCTCTGGCGGCTTGCGTGCTTGCGGGGCTCGCGCTACCCGGCCATGCTAACGCTGCAACGGCCGACAGTGTCGGCCGGTCCATCTACCTGCGCGGCGTACTGGGCTCCGGGGCGCCGCTCGAGGGGACCCGCGAGGCCGGCGTGGTCACGACCGGTGCGGATGCCGCCTGCGTGAACTGCCATCAGCGCAGCGGTTTTGGGTCCGTCGAAGGAGGCCTGTCGATCCCGCCGGTCGTGGGCGAGTATCTGTTCCATTCACGCGCCCAGGATCCCAGCGAGCCCGTGCTGCCGCATGTCGAGAGCCTGCACGGCAATCGCGATCCGTACACCGATGCGACGCTGGCGCGGGCGATCCGCGAGGGCCTCGACTCGCAGGGCCGGCCCCTCAGCTACCTGATGCCACGTTTCGCGCTCAGCGATGAGGACATGGCGGCGCTGGTCGAATATCTAAAGAAACTCAGCGTGCGCCGGGTCCCCGGCGTGACCGACACGGTCCTGCACTTCGCCACGATCGTCACGCCGGACGCGGATCCGCTGAAGCGCCGTGGCATGCTCGACGTGCTGGAGCAGTTCTTCGTTCAGAAGAACCTGTTTCCGCTCAAGCCCAGTCCGCGCATGCTGACCTCCGGCAAGACCCAGTACAGCAAGAGCATGTACATGGCGAACCGGCACTGGCAGCTGCACGTCTGGGAGCTGACCGGCCCCGCGGCCAGCTGGCGGGCACAACTGGACAAGCATCTGGCGGCGGAACCCGTGTACGCGGTGCTGTCCGGGCTCGCGGGCAGCAACTGGGCGCCGGTACACGAGTTCTGCGAGCAGAGCGCCATCCCCTGCCTGTTTCCGAATGTCGAGGTGCCGGTCATAGCGGAGCGCGATTTCTATCCGATGTATTTCTCCAAGGGCGTGCTGCTGGAGGCTCAGCTGATCGCGCGGACCATTCTCGGAGCGGACAATCACCCGGCCGCGGGCGCGGTAGAGCAGGTCTATCGGGCCGGCGACAGCGGCGAACCCGCGGCCGAGGCCCTGGCTGCGCAGCTCAAGGGGCACGGGGTCACGGTGCACAGTACGGTGCTGGCCGCGGGTGCTCAGGGGCACGGGGTCACGGCCGCGCTGCGCAGGACAGCGCTGCGCAAGGATGCGCGCGGCCGGGCACTGGTATTGTGGCTGCGCCCCGCCGACATTGCCGCGCTCGGCGATGTGCCGGCAGGCGCGGCCACGGTGTACCTGTCGGGACTGATGGGCGGGCTCGAGAAATCCCCCCTGCCCGCGGGCTGGCGCGAGCACACCCTCATGACTTACCCGTTCGATGTTCCGGACAGGCGGGGTGTCCGCCTCGATTACCCGCTCGGGTGGTTCTCGTTCCGCCACATTCCGGTGGTGGCGGAGCAGGTCCAGACGGATACCTACCTGGCGTGCAGCCTGCTCGCGGATGTCCTGAACCGCATGGCGGACAATTTCGTGCGACCCTACCTGATCGAGCAGCTACAAGCGCTGCTCGAGCACCGCCTCATCACCGGCTATTACCCGCACCTGACGCTCGCCTCCAATCAGCGATTCGCATCCAAGGGGGGTTACGTCGTGCATTTCCGCGACCCCGGCAACACGGCTCTGGTCGCCGAGGGCGACTGGATTGTGCCTTGACAGTCACGCGGGCCAATTCGGCCATCGTGGTACGGTTTGTAGGTAGCTCCTAAGCAATAACCCGCGCTTGCAAAAGGAAACCCCGAGCCATGATCCCGCGATCCCATCCTCGCCTTCGCCCCCACACGCGATGCCCCACGCCTGCAGCCGTGGGCGGGCGCCACAGCGTCCTCGTCCGCCTGGCTCTACTCACCGGCGTAGCGCTCCTCGTGCTTGCTGCTTCCGGCGGGTTCGCGAACGCTGCGGACGACGGGTTCTCCGCGCCGGCTCCTGCGGCGAGCGGTCCGATCAGGTCGATCCGGAAATATGCGGTCCCGGCCGTGCGTCTCGTGCGCGACGACGGCAAAGTGGTCTCGCTGCCGGACGAGATGAACGACGGTCGGCCGATCGTTCTGAACTTCATCTTCACGACCTGCAGCTCCATCTGCCCGCTGATGAGCTCCGTGTTCGCGCAGTTCGAGCGCCGGCTGGCAGCCGATGCCGACAAGGTGCACCTGATGTCGATCTCGACCGACCCCGAGCAGGACACGCCGGGACGCCTGCGCGAATATGCCCGTAAATTCCACGCCGGTCTCGAGTGGCAGCACTACACCGGGACGCTGGCCGCGAGCATCACTGCCCAGCGGGCTTTCGACGTGTACCGCGGGGGCAAGATGAGCCATACCGCAGTGACGCTGATGCGCGCGGCGCCCGGCAAACCCTGGCTGCGGATCGAGGGATTCGTCAGGCCCGATGATCTGGTGCGTGACTACCGGGAGCTGCTCGCGGCGCGCTGAGTGTTACGCGCTGACGTTCGTCGCGCACAGGCGAACGACGTCCTGAGACTTGATTTCGCACGATTCTTTTTCAAAGCCCAAGCGGCTTCATCCGCAGTGCCGAAGTCCCGAACCGGTGATTCTTGCCCTCCATGCGCACGAACAAGCAGCGAACCCATGACCGCCAGGTGCACCCCCGCGCTGTCGCTGCAAATGCGCTGCAGTTCACCTCCCCGGCCATCGTGACCTCGAGCTGGTCCGTCCTCGCGTCACTCTCCTCGGCGATGTGGGGCGCGAGCAGAATTTGAATGTGAAGGAGCCCGATCCGGGCGTCGGAGGCCAGGCGCAGCACCTGCATTGCGTCGGGAGCGGCGGCGCGCTTCGCGGCCACACTTTCGGCGGAGGATCACGAGAAGGGCGCGGTCGCTGAAGCAACGCGCCTGCTGGGGGGGCTTGTACTGAAGACTAAGGTCTAGCGAGACCTTCGCCGCTTTGACCACTTCACTACACGAGCGGGACCCGTATTTGCGGGAATGGTTGCGTTCCGGTTTGGAGCGGGTCTCGGCCAGCTCATTACCAACTTTCTGTTAATCACGAGAAGGGCAAGGCCGCTAAAGCAACGCGCTCGCCGGGCGGCTTGTACTTGAAGACCAAGGTCTAGCGAGACCTTCGCCGCGTTGACAACCTATTACACGAGCGTTAGCGGTATTTACCAATCGGAGCGGAAGAGTCGTTTCGGAGCACCCGCATCAACGCCGCCCCGATCAGCAAGTACGAAAGAATCTCTTGGGGGGGTCTTCACATGACGTCAAGAGCACGCCGCGATCGGCGGGAATGGTTGCCTCCCGATTGGAGCGCGTCTCGTCTGTTTGTTACTGACTTTTCTTGATCACGAGAAGGGCGCGGTCGCTGAAGCAACGCGCCTGCTGGGGGGCTCGTACTGAATACCAAGGTCTAGCGCTTTGACGCGCTAGCAGAGCAGGCATTTGAAGCCGAGGGTCAAACATGTTCAGCCACCAATTGATTTCTCGGGGCTTGCCAGCGGTTCTGTCGGTCCGGATGCGAGCGGCGCCCATCCAGGGCCAAACGCGTTCATGTTCTTCGAGAACTAACGCGCGGTCTCATGCCCATTCCTTCCACTGCGGGCGCGCGATCGCACAATGCCGGTGCGCGCCGCGTCGGCGGCGGCCGCGAATCAAGCTCATTCCATTATCCATGATCTGCCGCCGAGCTCGATTGATCGTTCGTCGCGTCCCCTCGAGAGCGCCCGGTTGAGCCGTCCGAAGTGAAACGGGGGGAGGCCTCAAATGAAGCGCCCGGTGTCATTGGCAAGGTTCGTCTGTCTCGGATTTCTGATCTGCGCAGCGGGGGCCCTGAAAGCGTCGCCGAGTGCCGCCGAACCTGCCGCGCTGGAGACCGCGGCGCGGGCCCCCAAAGGTTACGCCAGGTCAGACCATCGATACGAGCTGCCCAAGGTCGTCCTGGTGGGCCGGGACGGGCGGAGGGTTCCCATGAGCGAGGTGGTGCCGCGCGATGCGCCGGTCGCGCTCACATTCATTTTCACTAGGTGCGGCTCCGTCTGCCCGATGCTCTCGAGGACGCTAGCGGAGCTGCGCAAGCGGATGCGGGCGAAGGCGGACGCGCTGCGCGTGGTCTCCATCACCATCGATCCGGAGTACGACACGCCCGAGAAGCTGCAGGCGTACGCGGAGCATTACGAGGCGAGCGCCGGCTGGCAGTTCTACACCGGCGAGCCCGAGCAAGTCGACGCGGTCCTCCACGCCTTCGACGCCTTCACCCAGGTCCGCGAGGAGCACAAGCCGATCACGTTCCTGCGTCGGGCGTACGGCGATGAATGGACCCGGTTCGAGGGAACCATGACGCCCGAACACCTGGCCGCGGAGCTGATCCGCGTGCAGCAGCGTTGACGGAGACCAACATGAATACCCAATTGGTGAGAGTATCGACAGGGATCACTTTCGCGGCAGTGCTGCTTGCCGCCGGAAGCGCCCACGCCATCCCCGCGTTCGCGCGCAAGACGGGCATGTCTTGCAGCGCGTGCCACGAGGCGTGGCCGCGGCTGAACGAGTTCGGCCAGCAGTTCCGCGACAACGGCTACCGATTGCGCCACGGCCGCGACGCGCCGCCGGAGCAGCCCTCTGCCTACTGGCCCATCGCGTTCCGAACCACCGTCGGTTACCAGTGGCTGCGTCAGACGCTGCAGCAGACCGACTCGGGCACCGCCACCACGCAGACGGGCACCTTCGGGTTCACCGGCCTCGACATCCACTCTGCCGGAACGCTCGCTGATAGGGTCAGCTACTTCATCACGTACACGCCGGCCTTGCGAAGCGCGGGCTTCACGCTGTCGCCGAACGAGGGCGATCTCGAGTCGGCCTGGGCGGGCCTGCACGAGTTACTGGGTACCACCTGGCTGAACCTTCGCGTCGGCAAGCACGCGCTGGACCTCCCCGAGGACGAGCACCGCTCGATCACGCTGACGCAGGGATACAACGAGTACCACTTCCATCCGGCCGGGAGCGCGGCGACGTTCGAGCCGGGCAACAACCAGGTCGGCATCGAGGTGTTCGGCCACGACGACCTGTCGCGGCTGCGCTATTCGTTCTCGTTCGTCAACGCCAACGGCGCGCCGCTCTCCAACAACCTGGTGTCGTCGCCCGCCCTCTGGGGACACGTTCAGGGCACGCGCCACTTCGACAACGACATCCTGCCGGCGGTCAAGGTGGGCGCGTTCGGCGCTCTCGGCTGGCATCCGGTGGCGACGCAGCAACTCACGGCCGGCGGCGTGGCGACGCCCGTGGTCGGCTCGGCGAGCTCGGAAGCCCAGTTCCGCCGGCTGGGCGGAGAGGTCCATCTCTACCTGCTGAGCAATATCTACCCTCTGACGCTGACCGGCGTCGTCACCTATGGGTCGGACGATCAGGCGCTCATCCAGGGCGGCACCAGCGATGCGTCGTTCTTCGCCGGCTGGGGCGAACTGAGCTACACGCCCACGGTAAACGTGGTCCTGATCGGCCGCTATGAACGCATCGGCAGCAAGACGCAGGGAGTGGCGAACAACCCGCGCGACCTGGGCAACCTGACCGTCTTCACCGGCGGGGTCCGCTACACGCTGGAGATGAGCAACCGCACCGAGGTGGCGCTGCACGGAGAGCTCTCCTCGGCCAGCCGCGTGGTCGACGCCAGCGGGAACCTGCCCAACGCGCTCACCGGCCTGATGGCCATCGACTTCGTCTTCTGATCGAGGAAACCATGCGACCCAAGCTCATTGCGTTGATGCTCTGCGCACTGCCGCTCTTCCCCTCTCGCGCCGACATGTCGCCCGGCGGCGGCGGCACGGTGGCTGCCGTGGTGCCCTCCATCGACCTGGCGCAGATCACGCGGGGGCGCGGCGTCTACCAGCGCTTCTGCGTCTCCTGCCACGGCGAGCGCGGCGACGGCCGCGGCATCTCCGCCGAATGGCTGAACCCCAAGCCGCGCGACTTCACCCGCGGCATCTTCAAGTTCCGCTCTACTCCCTCGAACAGCCTTCCGACGACGGAGGACCTGCTGCGCACGCTGCGTCGCGGCCTCCACCACACGAACATGCCCTCGTGGGAGGTGATCGGCGAACGGAACCTGAAGGCGGTGGTCGAGTACATCAAGACGTTCTCGCCGCGCTGGAATACCGAGGCGCCGGGAACGCCAATCCCGATCCCGCCGGCGACGCCCGACGGCGACGCCGCGCGCGCCCGCGGCAAGGAGCTGTACGCGACCCTGGGGTGCTTCAATTGCCACGGCACCAGCGGCCACGGAGATGGGCCGGCCGCCGCCGAGTTGAAGGACGACTGGGGCGAGCGGATCGCACCTTTCGATTTCACCAACGGCGCCCGTCTGAAGAACGGCGATCTGCCCGAAGACATCTACCGCACGTTCATGACCGGTCTCACCGGCTCGCCGATGCCGTCCTATGCGGACGCGCTCAAGCCCGAGGACGGCTGGGCGCTGGTCCATTACCTGCGCGCGCTGCAGCGCGGGGAGACGAAATGAATGCGGGAATGCGGTATCAAGCAGATCACGGGGCGCGACGAGAGCCGGATTGATGGACGACCGTGCTACCTGATCTCCCACAGCGATGCCGTCTGCATGCGAAGTGTG
>Ga0099791_10001038_pt1 | contig 10729 bp, 8 predicted proteins | sample Rivendell_Oct201_7_FD_77318 | JGI IMG/M metagenome (GOLD analysis project Ga0099791, IMG submission 77318) | Vadose zone soil and rhizosphere microbial communities from the Eel River Critical Zone Observatory, Northern California to study diel... | ecosystem: Environmental > Terrestrial > Soil >... | reverse complement strand
TGTTCCGCGGCGATCGCGGGATCAAGCGTCAGGGCGTGGCCGCCTACGCGATCTCGGCGCTCGACATCGGGCTCTGGGACATTGCCGGCAAGGCAGCTCGCCTTCCTTTATATAAGCTCTGGGGGGCGGTGACCGACCGGGTCACCGCCTACGGGAGCGGCGGGTGGCCGGCCTACGGGATCGACGACCTGATCGGTGAGGCGCAGCGCTACGCCAAGCTCGGCTGCCGCTACTACAAGATGAAGATCCACCACCCGGATCCGCGCGAGAACCGCAAGCGCGTGGAGGCGGTCCGGCGCGCGCTCGGCGACGACGTGCGGATGATGGTGGACGCGAACCAGAAGCTCGACGTGCTCGGCGCGCGGCGCCAGGCCGCGATGCTGGAAGACTTCGACCTGGTGTGGTTCGAGGAGCCCGTGCTCGCCGACGACCTCGCCGCGTGCGCCGAGGTCGCCCAGTCGATCCGGATCCCGGTGGCGACGGGCGAGAACAACTACACGCGCTTCGAGTTCCGCGACCTGCTCGAGCGGCGGGCCGCGCGCTACCTGATGCCCGACGTCTGCCGCGCCAACGGCTTCAGCGAGACGCTGAAGATCGGCCACCTGGCGGCCGCCCACCAGGTCGCCGTGTCGCCGCACGTGGTGCACGAGCTCTCACTTCACATCGTCGGCGCGCTCTCGAACGGCTTCCTGGTCGAGCTCATCGACTGGACGCCGCCGGATCTCTTCGAGGGATTGCCGCCGTGCGAGGATGGTCACTTCCGAATCCCGGACCGTCCGGGCCACGGCGTTGCGCTCGCCCGCGGCGCGATCGAGAAATATCGGACTGGTTGAACAGAAACATCAAGCTCCTCTACGGCTTCTCCTTCTTCGGTCAGCTCGTCCCCGCTTCCCTCCATGATTCCGCTCACTCAACTCCGGCGAGATGGAGTTCGTGTGCGCGGTGACAGCTGACGAAGTGGCCACGTGAGATTTCCTGCCAGGCCGGCGTTTCCGCCCGGCACACAGCGGTCGCGTGCGGGCAGCGCGGGTGGAAGTAGCATCCGCTGGGCGGCGAGGCAGGGTTCGCCACCTCGCCCTGCAGCACGATGCGCCGGGACCGCACGCGGGGATCGGGCTCGGGCACCGCGGATAGCAGCGCGGCCGTATACGGGTGCCTGGGTGTCTCGAAGATCTCGGTCGTCTCCGCCAGCTCCACGATCCGGCCGACGTACATCACCGCCACCCGGTTGCTGATGTAGCGCACGACGCTCAGGTCGTGCGCGACGAAGAGGTACGTCAGCCGGAAATCGGCCTGCAGATCGACCAGCAGATTCAGGATCTGCGCCTGCACCGAGACGTCCAGCGCCGAGACCGGCTCGTCGGCGACGACCAGCCGCGGATGCAGCGCCAGCGCGCGGGCGATGCCGATGCGCTGGCGTTCACCACCGCTGAAGGCGTGAGGAAAACGCCGCATGTACTCCGGGCGCAGCCCCACGCGGGTCAGCAGATCGGCCACGCGCTCCTCGCGCTCCCGGCGGCTCGCCATGCCGTGGACCAGCAGCGGCTCGCCCACCAGGTCGAGCAGCGTCATGCGCGGGTTCAGCGACGTGAACGGATCCTGGAAGATCATCTGCATCTGGCGACGGAGCGCGCGCAGCTCTTTCGGGCGCAGCTTGCCCAGATCGACCACGGAGCCGTCTGCCGCTCGCATGTGGATCTCACCCCGGGTCGGCTCGATGGCCCGGAGTACACAGCGCGCGGTCGTGGTCTTCCCGCAGCCACTCTCGCCGACGAGGCCGAGAGTCTCGCCCTCGTCGATGTGGAAATCGACACCGTCCACAGCGCGCACGTAGCCGACGGTCCGCTTGAGGAAGCCCTTCCGAATGGGAAAGAGCTTCTGCAGCCCGCTGACGCGCAGGAGAGGCGGTTGCGCCGCGCTCATTCGTCGACGTTCATTCGTAGAGGAAGCAACTGACCGCGTGTCGATCGGCTACCGGCCTGAGAGTCGGCGCCTGTCGATCACACCGTCCTGCCATGAACTCGGCGCAGCGGGGATGGAAGGGGCAGCCGCTCGGCCGGTCGTAGGGATGCGGCACGGCGCCCGCGATCGGCGTCAGCCGCTCCCGCGCGCGCGCACGAATGCGGGGAATCGAGCGCAGCAACGCCCGTGTATAGGGGTGCCGCGGCGTGTGAAAGATCGCGTCCACCGGCCCCTGCTCGACCACACGGCCGAGATACATCACCACCACGTCGGTGGCCATCTCGGCGACCACGCCCAGATCGTGCGTGATGAGCATGATGGCCATGCCGTCTTCCTGCTGCAGCTGGCGCAGCAGCTCGAGGATCTGCGTCTGGGTGGTGACGTCCAGCGCCGTGGTGGGCTCGTCGGCGATCAACAGCGTCGGCTGGCAGGACAACGCCATCGCGATCATCGCGCGCTGCCGCAACCCGCCGCTCAGCTGGTTGGCCAGCTGGTCCACGCGCTGCTCGGGCGTGGAGACGCCGACCCGGCGCAGGATCTCGATCGTCTTCTCGCGCGCCTCGCGACGGCCGACCGGCTGGTGCAGACGGATGGCCTCGATGATCTGGTTGCCGATGCTGTGCACGGGGCTGAACGAGGACATCGGCTCCTGGAAGATCAGCGCAATCTCCGCCCCGCGGATCGCCCGCATCTCCGCGCTATTCGGCTCGAGCTTCGCCAGATCCACCACGTCGGCCGCGCTCCCGTTGGGGCCCGGCCGCCGGAACCGGATCTCCCCTTCCACGATCCGGCCCGGTCGATCGACGATCCGCAAGATGGACCGCGCCGTGATGCTCTTGCCGCAGCCACTCTCCCCCACTACCCCCAGCGTCACGCCCGGACTGAGGTCGAAGCTGACGCCGTCGACTGCGCGTACGGTGCCTTCGTCCTGCGCGAAGTACGTCTTGAGGTTTCTCACCGACAGCAGCGGGGCGGCGGCCGTCGGCGCGGTCATCGCATCTGGGTCCTAGCGTCCGTAGGGATCGGCGGCATCGCGCAGGCCGTCGCCGAGGAAGTTGAAGGCCATGACCGCGACGATCACGGGCACCGCCGGCAGCATCAGCCAGGGCGAGATGGCCACCGTCTGGACGTTCTGCGCCTGCTGCAGCAGCACGCCCCAGCTGATCGCCGGCGGGCGCAGGCCCAGGCCGAGGAAGCTCAGCGCGGTCTCGCTGATGATCATCGCGGGCAGCGCCAGCGTGGTGGCCGCGATGATGTGGCTCATGAACGAAGGCACCATGTGCACGAAGATGGTACGCATCTGGCTGCAGCCCACCAGCCGAGCCGAGACGACGAAGTCCTCCTCGCGCATGGCCAGGAAGCGCCCGCGCACCACGCGCGCCAACTCCGTCCATCCGAGGAGCGAGATGATGATCGTGATCGCGAAATAGACCTGCATGATGGACCACTCGCGCGGCATGGCGGCGGCCAGTCCCATCCACAAGGGAATCGTCGGGATCGAGCGAAGGATCTCGATCGTGCGCTGGATCACGGTGTCGGTGACGCCGCCGTAGAATCCGGAGATCCCCCCGAGGATCACGCCCAGGACGAGGCTCACCGTCACCCCGAACAACCCGATGGTGAGCGAGATGCGCGTGGCGTACATCAGCCGCGACCATACGTCGCGGCCTTGCACGTCCGTACCGAGCAGGAAGACCGTCGTCCCGGCGTCGCCACCGCTGTCGACCCCGATCAGATGACGCGTCGTCGGGATCACGCCGAGCCATCGATACTGGAAGCCCTTGACGAAGAAGCGCAGCGGGATCTTCTGACTCGGATCAGGTCGGTACACCCGCTTGAAGGTCGCGGGATCGCGGACGCCCTTGACCCCGTGCACGTACGGCCCGAATTGCGAGCCGTCGAACCAGTAGACGCGCTGCGGGGGCATCAGCCCGCGCTGTGCCTCGGAGGCGTTGGGATCGGCATAGGCGAGGAAGTCAGCGCCGAGCACGACCATGTAGAGACCGATGACGACGAGGCTGCTGGCGACGGCCACCTTGTGCTTGCGGAATCGCCACCACATCAGCTGCCACTGCGACGCCACGAAGATGCGCGCCTCGGTGACGGAGTGCGGTGGCTGAACCGGAGCGCTCGTGGGATCGAGGACCACGTTGGATGTCGCCATCAGGTCTCCTCGAGCCGGATGGGCGGATCGACCCAGACGAGCAAAATGTCCGAGATGAGCGTGCCGATCACCGTCATCACGCCAAGCAGCAGCACGATCGTGCCCGCCAGGAACATGTCCTGCGCGATCAGCGCCTTCAGCAGGAGAGGTCCGACCGTGGGCAGCCCGAGCACGAGCGACACGATGATGCTGCCCGACACGATGTACGGGAGCGTGTAGCCGATGGTGCTCGCGAACGGGTTGAGCGCCATCCGCACCGGATACTTCAGGATGACGCGGAGCTCGGACAGCCCCTTGGAACGCGCGGTCACGACGTACGGCTTGCGCAGCTCGTCGAGGAGGTTCGCGCGCATGATTCGGATCTGCTGCGCAGTGCCGGCGAGCCCGAGAATCAGCGCGGGAATTGGCACATGCTTGCACAGGTCCCAGACGCGCGCCGCGCTCCACTCGGCGTCCTGGAATTCGGGGGAGAACAGCCCGCCGATGTGCGCGTTGAACAGAACGAACCCGAGATAGAGGATCACGAGCGCGAGCAGGAAGTTCGGGACGGCGAGGCCGATGAAGCCCACGAACGTCGCCACGTAGTCGCCGGCCGAATACTGGCGCACGGCGGAATAAATGCCGATGGGCAGCGCGAGGATCCAGGTGAGGATCAACGCCGCCACCGAGATGACCACCGTGAGCCACAGGCGGTCGCCGATCACTTCGGTGACCGGGCGACGCCACTCCATCGACATGCCGAAGTTGCCGACCACCATGAGCTTCATCCACTTCAGATACTGGATGTAGATGGGCTGCCCGAGGCCGTACTGGATGCGGAGGTTCCGCGCTTCCTCGTCCGACACCACGCTCCCCATCGACGCCATCTGCGCGATGTACGAGGTGACGTAGTCGCCCGGCGGGAGCTGGATGATCGCGAACGAGAGGACGGAGATCGCCCAGACGGTAAAGACGGCGAGCAGGGCGCGACGGCCGATGTAGGCGAGCACCGTCGCGCCCTCTCGCTACCTCAGTTCTTCCAGTAGAACGTCGCGGGCCGCGAGACGCCCGGCGTCTTGCCGTCCGGACTGTTGTACATGCGCGCCGGGATGTTGCCCATGTTGTTCTTGACGACGCGGACACCCATCGCCGCCGGGCCCTGGCCGATCACGCCGATGATGTAGACCTCCTCGGCGGCGATCTTCCAGACCTCCTTGCCGAGCGCGATCCGCTCCTTTTCCGGCACGCCGAACGCCTTCTTCCACTTCTCCATCATCTCCTTCATCCGGGGCTCGGGCTCCTTGCCCTGGGTGCCCCCGGACTGGAACCACTTCGCGTAGAGCGGCCCCGAGGACGCGACGGCGTCCACCTCGAAGGGGAACACGTGAAGCGGGAAGGTGAAGAGGTGCTCGCTGCCGTCGTTGTTCCAGGCGCCGAGCTGCTGCTCGTTGGCGGCCGTGCGCTTGAGCGCGAGGCTCCGCTCCACCTCCTGGACCTTCAGATCGATGCCGATCTTCTTCCACTGCTCGCGGATCATCTCGGAGATCTGCGTGTACTGCACGAACTGGCCGCCGAGCGTCATGATCTCGATCCGCAGCCGGCCCTTGCCGTCGGCACGCAGGCGATAGCCTTCCGCGTCCTTCTTCGCGAGCCCGATCTTGTCGAGCATCTCGTTGGCCTTCTTCACATCGAGCGTCGCCCACAGCTTCCGGTACTGCGGCCCCGGGTTGTACTTGTTGCTGTCCACCGGCACCACGGAGCCCGGCGTGCCCGTGCCGAGCCAGAACGTTTCGTTGATCTGATCCCGATCGATGCCGAGCGAGAGCGCGCGCCGGAAGTCGGCCGTGTTGAACCACTTCCCGATCTCCGGATCGGCGTCGTAGTTCAGGTTGAACTTGATGATGAGGTCGCAGTAGTCGCCGGGATCCAGGTAGACCTTGTAGTTGCCCTTCTGCTGGTTCTCGAGGAACACCGGCAGCTTGCCGAGGTCGACGTGCCGCGAGGCGTAGTCGTACTCGCCCGCGATCGCGCGCAGGTTCAGCACTTCAAGATTCTCCGCGAGCGTCAGCACGACCTTGTCGATGTAGGGAAGCTGATTGCCGGCCGTATCGACGAAGACGCTGTACGGGTTGCGCTCGAGCGTCCACGTCGGCGTGTTGATCGGCGTCACCGTCTTCCACGGCGACAGCACCGGGAGATCCGGGTTGACCGCCCAGTCGTCCCTGTTGAGGAACAGGCGCACCCAGCTGTCGAACTTCGCGTCCTTCACCTTCTTGTCGAGCTCCTCGGCCTTGACGTACTTCGGAAGGAACTGCTTCAGGTAGTGAGCGGGTGCGAAGCCGCCCAGCGCGCGATAGCCCCACATCTGGCCCGCGAGCTCGGTCGAGCCGGCCAGCACGTCGGGGAGCATGAAGTACGGCTCGGGGAACTTGTAGCGCACCGTGTAGGTGTCGACCTTCTCGATCACGCCCTGCTTGCCGTTGATGGCCAGGACCGCCGACGGCGTCGGCACGAGGTCCTTGTTCCGGTAGATGTCCTCGAACCAGAACACGAAGTCGTCGGCGGTGAACGGCTTGCCGTCGCTCCACTTCATGCCGCGACGCAGGTGCAGGAGCCACGCCTTGCCGCCGTCCTGCATCTCGAGGCCCTTGGCGAGGTTCGGCAGGACCTTGTCGCCCGTGTAGTCCCAGAACATCAGATGGTCCGGGCCGGAGCAGCAGCGGAAGCCGTTCCAGAAATCCGCCGGGCCGGTGAAGCCGGCGCGCCACGTGCCGCCGTACTTGCCGATCTCCTTCAGCGGCTTGATGACCAGCGGGTCCTGGCCGATACGCTCGGCGACCGGTGGCAGCTTGCCCGCCTTGACGAGGGCCGTGAGCTGCGGTGACTCGCTGAAGCTCTTGGGGAACTTGGCGGGGTCGGTGACGACCTCCGGGCCTTCCAGCTTGCCGATCAAGGTGCTCTTGCCGGCGCTCTGCGCCAGCGCCCCCGCGGCGATGGCGCCACAGAGGACCGCCACGACGAGAACCACTGTGAGTCGGGATCGGACCGTGCGGATCTGCGGCCTACGCCAACACTTGCTCATGACGCCTCCCCTTGTTCCACGCGGCTCGAACCAGGTGCTCGTGCCCAGCCCGGGGGCCGATTATCGTGACATGCCCGAGGCAAGTCCAGAGTCGATGCCTAACGGGGGCTTCCCCGTGCTCCGGCGGAGATTCGCCGGCGGCTGCTTTGCGCAGCCGCGCTCGGGGGCATAATCCGGTCGCTGACAAGGGGGGCTCATGGAGTTGCTCTCGCTGGCCGAAGCCTGGCGCTGGATTCAGATCGGCTTTTGTACGGCCGTCGGAGCGAGCGTCATCATTCTCGGGATCCTCGGTGCTCTGCTGGGATCTTCATCGGGCGACGAACCGGAGGCCCCTCACTGCTCCAGATGCTGTCCTCACCCGGATGACAACGACGTCGACTCGCAATGAGAGAGACATTTCGTTCACACTCTGCCGCAGCCCCTGCTTTCGCTCATGGCTGGGGTCCTCGCGCGAAGCCGGGGAGATCCGGGGACGTCTCGCTGGGAAAATAGCACTCGCGGTTCGAGTCCCTGAGCATCATGCCTGGTCCCTGGGGCGGACGCATCATCCCGTTGACGGCCATTACGGCGGTCGTGGCCAGCGCCATGACGCTGGTCGCGCTCACGCTGCGCCAACCGAACCTCCCGAGCTATGCCCCGACGCCACCAGCGCCGCGGGACAGCGGCCATACCCTCGTCGGCTCCGTGCTCTACACCGTGGACGCGACCAGTTCGGAGCAGTGGCGCTACTTCTCTTTCCACCTCGGTTCCGTCATCGAGAACGCCGGCCCGAAGGACTGGGATCTCGCGTTCCGCCGCCACCAAGTCATCGCGAACGGCGGTGCGGAGTTCGCGGGCAGCGGAGGCATCCTCGACCTCGGCGAGGTTTCTTTTGCGGACGTGAAGACGGTCCCCGAGACGGGATATCAGGCGAACGATCGCGGCCCGGATCCGCGCAACCCCGCCATCGGGAGCTGGTACCGGTATGGATTCTTCTCTCACGTCCTGACCCCGAAGCGGCACGTGTGGGTGGTGCGCACGGCGGACGGGCGCTACGCGAAGATGGAGATCGTCAGCTACTATTGTCCCGGCTCTCGCCCCGGATGTCTCACATTCCGCTACGTCTACCAAGGTGATGGATCGAGGAACGTCGGCGGGACCTAGCCAGACTTTCCAGGCGCGCACGAGTTTCGCCACGTAGGCGCGTAGGAGGCAAGTTCGTCGTCGTGGTGGCGATAAGCCCGTCTATCCCAACCCGTAGAAGCGCATCGCGCCGCCGGCCAGAACGCCGCTCTTCGTTGCTGTGGATAGCGCCGTGCGCCGTGAGATCATTGCCGGCGCTCCGGGGAAGAACCCATCGGCGTGCGGATAGTCGGTCGCCCACAGAATCTTGTTGGGCCCGATGTAGTCCGCGAGCACGTCGAGCGCGCCTTCGACCGGCTCGAACGAGATCCAGCAGTTCCGCTGGAACAGCTCGCTGGGGCGCGTCGTGAGACCAGAGTCGTTGAAGCCCTTGTCCTCGAAGTGGCGGTCCATCCGATCGAGCCACGGCGCGATCCAGCCGCCGCCGGACTCCAGGAAACCGATGCGGATCTTCGGGAAGCGCTCACACGTTCCGCCCCAGATCACGGCGAGCGCCACCAGCATCATCTCCATCGTGTGCGAGATGATGTGCCGAGCGCCGCGTCCCTCGAAGCGATCGACGCCGACGGTCGGCATGCCGCCCGAGGCGCCCTCGTGGAAGCCGATCGAGAAGTCCAGCTCCTGCGCCTCGGCCCAGAACGGATCGTAGTCCGGGTGATTGGCCATCCGGCCGTTGTAGGGGTTGGGCCGGAGAAAGCCGCCCTTCATCCCGAGCTGTTTTCGCGCGAAGCGCATCTCCTCGATGGCCAGATCGACCGATTGCATCGGCAGCATGGCGATCCCGAATAGACGATCCGGATACGGCGTGCAGTAATCCGCGAGCCACCGGTTGTACGCACGGCACATCGCCGCCGCCAGCTTGGGGTCCTGCACAGCTCCGGAGAAGAGCCCGATGCTCGGGTACAGGAACGCGGCGTCGATGCCGTCGAGGTCCAGATCCTTGATGCGCTCGTGCGGGTCGAAGCCACCCGGCCGCCCGTCCTTGTACATCATCGTGTCGGCCGCCACGGATCCGTCACGGGCGCCGACGGCGCCCAGCCGCCCCAGTCCCTTCGGGTTGCCGAGGATCTTTCCCTCGACAAGCAAGCGCTCCTTACCGTTGTCACCGATGATCAGGCGAGGGGCCCGCTCGCGGTACGCCGGGTCCATGTATCGGTCCCAGAGGTCGATGGGCTCGAGGATGTGGCCGTCCGCGTCGATGACCTTGTACGCACGTGCCATGGCTCGCCTCCGTCGGGATGGATGGTTCCTTCTTCGCCGAGGAGGGTCGCCGTGTCAAGCACCCCTCGGCGGCGGACCGCTCAGTCACCGTAGTGGGACGATCCCGGCGCCGGCCGCTAGCGGGGTCACCACCGTCACGCTGTCCGAAACCCTGTCGTGGACGTCACTCAGAAAAGGCTGATTTCTGCCCATCTCATGAACACGCGGACGGGTGGCCAAAAGGAGATGGTTTGCGATAAACGCGGTCCGTCGACGCCTGAGACACGGGTTCGAATCCCGTTGGCTCTCGGGACGCAGCCTGCCCCTGCTAGAGAGGGGAAAGACACGCGACCCCACCCGCTCGGAGCGTGGTAACAGGCGCGGAGGCCTCAGGACTCGAAGAACGTCTCGAGGATCTGCTGATCGACCGGGTCGATGGATGTCAGGCGGATCCGCGTGACCGGCGTTCCCTCGCGCTGGTCGGTCCCGATGACCTTGCCGTAGAGATCGCCCGAATCGTAGCCGAGCCCAGGGTAGTTGAGCCGGAAGCGTAGATTGGTCAGCAGAGGCAGGGTGCCGTCGAGCCGGACGTCGACATGCCGGCGCCGCAGCCGGACTACGGTGCCGGAGGTCTCGTCCTTGCCGAGGAGCTTGCCCTCGAACACTCGACCGACGAACGGCAGCAGCACGGGCACTTGCTCATCGTCGTTCGCCATCTCGGGAAGCCGCTGCGCGAAGCGGCCGCTAATCGCTCGCAGCTCGTAGAGCAGGAGCGGCTCGGCCACACCCTTGACTTCAACCGGGAACGGCTCGCCGACCTCGACAAGGTCGCGAACGCGCGCGTAGGTGTGGGGGCTCAAGAAGATCTGCCCCCCGACCGTGCACCCCTCGACACGGGCGGCCAGGTTGACGGCGGCACCGACCACTGCGTACTTGGCGCGCTGCTCGGAGCCGATGTTCCCGACGACGGCCTCGCCCGTGTTGATGCCGACACCCATCTCGAAACGCGGCAGCCCGCGCAGCGTGTGCGCCTCGTTCACGTCGGCCATCGCGCGCTGCATGGCGATGGCGGCGGCCGCGGCGCGCTCGGCATGATCGGGATGGGCGAGCGGCGCGCCAAAGATTGCGAAGATCGCGTCGCCGATGAATTCGTTGATCGTGCCGCCATGGGCGATGATGACGTCCGTCATCCGCCCCAGGACTTCGTTGAGGACGGCCAT
>Ga0099791_10001037_pt1 | contig 10732 bp, 9 predicted proteins | sample Rivendell_Oct201_7_FD_77318 | JGI IMG/M metagenome (GOLD analysis project Ga0099791, IMG submission 77318) | Vadose zone soil and rhizosphere microbial communities from the Eel River Critical Zone Observatory, Northern California to study diel... | ecosystem: Environmental > Terrestrial > Soil >... | reverse complement strand
TTCGAAATGCTGAAGTTTTCATGAACTAGACTGAAGCGATCTTCCGAATTGCGCATCGACGAAATTCGGGCAGCGAATTCCGGCTTTTCAGGCGGTGAGCGACGCGGCGTTTTACTTACCGCGTTCTGGAAGATCGGGCTGAAAGTCTCGAGGGACATTATTTTCAGCCAACCGGCCGGTTTTCTTTAAGGATTCGGTTTGTGTTCGAAAAACCTCGATAAGGTAATCGATCTCTGCCTTCGTTTGCTTCGGATCGGGGACAACTGCCGGGAAGCCGCACGTCGCCGATTGATCTGGATCTGGGTAAAGAGAATTCATTGCGAATTCAGTTTGTTCGTGATCTCTTCGGCCCTTTTCATGAGCACGTCGGATGCTGGTTTTTGATATTCCTGGTACAATTCTTCCAAGGAGTCGAGAGTTCCCTGGTCGGCTTTAAACATACCTTTGTTGGATAAAATAGCCAAATCGGTATCCTTGCCTACGCCAGGGGCTACCTCTGCCCGGCGCTTAGATGCATAACAGGCAAAGATCGTTTGATGAAGTGAGCGACCACTCATGTGTCCGAAACCAATCATGGACTGTAAAGCCTGGAGCGATCCACTCCCAATAGCATGGTAGCCAATCTGATGAAAACTGCTGACTGTTTGTCCTGGGTTTCCAACATAAAAAAGATGCCCGCCATGCGCGTCGATGCCTGTCACAATCACCTCTACGTTTAAATTGAATGTCGCAACCTGATTATCGATACCAAAGAAGATCTGCGGCTGTTGACCGATGGCCGGCGCGCCACCTTGATAAAATTGCAATCGGGTGAGGCCGCGAGGCCGAAACACCTCAGCTTCTATCTGCGCGTCGCGCATTTCGGCATATTTGATCGCGGTTAGTTGCGCTAAATCTCGAACCAGTGGCGGCGCGACACCACTTTCGACCACGTTCCTGATCAGTTGTGCCCCCCGAAGTGCATCGCCGGCAACTACCTTGTCGGTAATATTCGTGATTTTGGGAACCTCATGCTCGAACTCGGTCAATCGACCCAAAGTGACCATTCGATCTGATATGACAACCACATTCTTCGCGGCACCGTCAGCACTGGCGCAAAGGGCACTGATGCAAACTGTCATCGATCGCTGTTTAAGTTAACGGCTTTGCCGAATCAATCTCTTTCATACAAGCCGATCACTCTCACCACCTGTGATACGCTGGGTGACCTTCCTTCACCGCGACAAAAATCCCGCGACATTTAGCACACACTTTTCCGCCGGCGCTCAATGTTCCCTCGACCGTGGCGCGATCATCCGTCAGATCGACAACTCTGGCGGACAGAAAGACCGAATCGCTCGTCGGCGTTGGTCGGAGCAATTTGATGGTGTATTCCGCGGTGACGGTGCATGGCGGGCGATCCTCTTTTGCGCGCTTCATCAGATGATAGGCGGCTGTCCAGTTGCAATGACAATCGAGCAACGTGCCGATGACGCCGCCATTTAAAACTCCATCAAAAGCTTCGTATTTTTTCTCTGGTTTCCATTCAGCAACGATTTCGCCGTTCTTCGGGAAACTTCGGATGTGCAAGCCGTGCGGGTTTGCCGGGCCGCAACCCCAGCACGCGTTGTTCGGAGCAAATTTTTCCTGAAGTGACTTGTCACTCATCAGCGAAACTTCTTTAGGCGGTACAGCCGGGTGGGGCCCGACAACGCGTTGAGGACAACGCGTTCCACCTTCGAGCTTATGCGCCGCGTCCAGGAGAGTTTGGATACGGGCGCAATCTAGGGCCGGTATAAAGTGAGCGCGGTCGGATCAAACGATTATTATCGTGTTGCTCGGTAACGTGCGCGCACCAGCCGGCCACGCGCGATGCAGCAAAAAGGGGCGTGTTCAACTCCGGCGGGAACCCGAGCATCCAAAATACCGGCGCGGCGTACAGATCCACATTGGCACAAAGATGTTTCTCACGATCCATGACTTCTTCAAGCTTCTCACAAATCGGAATCCATTCTTCCTTGCCCGTGCGTTTGCCCAGCTCGCGCCCGATCTCACGCATTACCGGCACGCGTGAATCGCCTTTTTTGTAAACGCGATGGCCGAAACCCATTACCTTTTCTTTGGTCTCCAGCTTTTTCATCAGCCAGGCTTCCGCGCGATCGGGCGTCCCGATTTCCTCAAGCATCTTCATCGATTCTTCATTGGCGCCGCCGTGCAATGGTCCTTTAAGCGTCGCGACTGCTGAGGTAACTGCTGCGTAGATTCCAGCCAGAGTCGAAGCCGTCACGCGCGCCGCGAACGTAGAGGCGTTGAATTCGTGGTCGGCGTAAAGATTGAAAATCGTATCCAACATTCGGATTTGCCAATCCTGCGGAACTTTGCCTTCCAGTTTGTAAAAGAAATTGCCGGCCTGTGTGAGATCGGGCCTTTCCGGCAGCGGATCCTCCCCGTGCGAGATGCGCCACCCGTCAGTGATTAAAGTGGAAACACGCGCGATCAGGCGAATCGACTTACGAATGTTGGCATCGTGCGAGTTGTCGCTGAGATCCTTGTCGAACGCGCTCAACATCGACACCCCGGTGCGCAGCATATCCATCGGATGGGTTGAGTTCGGCAGCAGCCGCAGCATTTCGATCACTGGGCCGGGCAGCCCTCGTTGCGCAGCAATTTGCTGGGAGAACTCGGCCAATTGTTTCCCGTTGGGCAACTCGCCATTCAACAGCAGATAAGCGACCTCCTCGAAACTCGCTTTCTGCGCCATTTCATGAATGTCGTAACCCCGGTACATTAGCCCGGCGTTCGGATCGACCCAGCAAATCGCCGTTTCGCCAGCGATGACGCCGGCCAGGCCGGGGCTGTAGTCCGGTTTGACTTCTTTTTTCATCAATGTGTTTCCATTACTCGCGATTCACAAACGTTCAACAACTTAGGATTTCGTGATTCAATCGCGACCCCACCCACCGGCGGTCGGATCGTAATCGAGCAAGTCGTACAGTTCCTGCCGCGTCTGCATCCTGTCGATCCAATCGGATTGCGTGCCGGTTTTCTTTAGTGCTGCAAAAAACTTTTCACTCGCTTTCATCGAAACGCGAAACGCGCTCTGCGGGAAAATCACCATCCGGTACCCGAACTCCGCGAGCTGTTCAAAGGTCAACAGGGGGCTGTTTCCAAACTCAGTCATGTTCGCGAGCAACGGGAGATCAATTTCCTTCGCAAAATCGCGAAACTCCTCGGCGCTTTGCAATGCCTCCGGAAAAATCGCATCGGCGCCAGCGGCGAGATATTCACCCGCCCGTTCGACCGCGCGATCGAAACCTTCGACCGCACGCGCGTCTGTCCGCGCGATGATCATGAAATTCCGATCCCGGCGCGACGTGACCGCCGCTTTGATTTTGCCGACCATCTCTTCAAGATCGACAAGCGATTTCCCTGCAAGGTGTCCGCAGCGCTTGGGAAATTCCTGGTCTTCAATGTGACAACCAACCAGACCGGCGGCTTCCAATTCACGAACTGTTCGGGCCACATTTTCTGCGCCTCCAAATCCAGTATCGGCATCGACAATTGCCGGAATCGTTACAGCATCGGCCACATAGCCGGCGAGCATTACGACCTCCGTCATCGACAGCAACCCAATATCGGGCACACCGGCAGTCGCGTTCGCCATCCCAGCGCCGCTCACGTACACCGCCTTAAACCCAGCGCGCTCCACCTGCCGCGCAATTGCAGCGTTCGGCACGCCGGGTAGCATCACCGCGCCTTGTGCTATCAACTCGCGTAATCGAGCCGCTTTGCTGTTCTTTGTCATGTGGAGCGAAGTCGAGACATCTCTTGCTATTTCTTCGGCATTTCGATCGCGCGTATCAGCTCATCCACGTTTTTCGCTTCATCGAGCTTCCACACAATCTCGATAATCTTCCGAACGCGATTGCTGCCGAGCATCGGCTCAACCAGCACATTAAACTTCTCTTCGACCTGTGAATCTTTCAGCGGATTCTTCGCGTGCCCAAGCGGATAATCGACACGCTTGGTCAGTCGTTCTCCATCGGCAAGATCGACATGGACAATGTTTGCAACCGCTTCTGGATACATCCCGCTTAGCTCTGCATTGCGTTCCACCTTCACGTTCTCCAAGAATTTCCAGACCTGAGGATCTTTGAAACGCGCGGGCTCGAATTGTTTGTCAGTAATTTCGCCGTCGATCAGGGCAATTGCCGTGATGTACGGCAAACTGTGGTCGGCAGTCTCGCGCGTCTTCGGTTTCCACTTCTCGGGCTCGCTCCCTATGATATCCACCGACGCGTCGTGACTCTCAATCACGACGCTTGTTATTCTCGAAAGATCGCCAATCTCGTTTCGCAAAGTTAACGCCGCTTCGATGGCGCTTTGGCTGTGATATTCAGCAGGCCAATATTTGATGCTGGTCATCAAAATCATTGCGGCTGGGCCGTGCTTCGTTTTGCCGAACGGAACAGCGAATTTTTCTCTGACGTTGCCCAGCGAAACGCCGAGTTGTTTCTCGAAACCCATTTGGCCCTCGAAAATCGGGCCCGGTCCGGTCATCCCGGCGCGCGCAAGGAGCGCCGAAAAAACTCCGTGCCGTGCGGCGTTGGCGAAGGCCACGCCTTTCCAATGCGACAGCTCGCCTACGCGGGCCTGTCGCATCGCTGCGCCTGCAACTCCGGCGATGTTCACCGCATGGCGCGTTTTTTTCGGATCAAGCTTCATTAACTTTGCGCACGCGAGAGCAGTGGAAAACGCGCCGTAGGTCACATGATCCCAACCGCGGGCGCGAATACTCGCCGCATCGCAAAAGCGACATTGCACTTCATAGGCCAGCGCAATCGCGGTGATTAATTCCGGTCCAATCGCGCCAACACTTTCCGCGACCGCCAACGCTGCGGAAATATTATCGCTGGGATGCGCTGGTTCTTTCGATAAGTAAGTGTCGTTGTAATCGAAATAACGAATGGCGCAACCGTTCGCGAACGCCGTCCAATCCGGCGGCGCCTTGTGATTTGTGCCAATAATTGTCGATCCTTGTTTCGCCAAAAAATCCGAAGCAACCCTTCGCGCAATCGCGCACGGCTCTTCCTTCCACGCGCCGAGCGCGCAGCCTAACGAGTCCAGCACGCGCCGCTTCACTTCATGCACGACCTCCTTGGAAAGATCCTCAAATCGGAGTGCACACGCGTAATCAGCAAGTTGATGAGCAAGCGTTGTCTTCATGCAGAATGAACTTTGAATCTGCCGATGATTTCGTCGCCAGCAAGGACGCGATCCGCAGAATTCTGGGTAGCTGAAGCGGTTGCCCTACAATTAAAGAACGCGCACAATCTATGCGTGAGCGAGTTTCAATTCGGTGGCGAATTTGTCTGGCACCCATCGCCAGAGCTGATTGCGCAATCGAATCTCCAGCAATTCATCGATAAGCATCAGCTCGGTTCGTACGACGAGCTAATGCAAAGATCGACCACCGACATCCCCTGGTTCTGGGACACGGTCCTCCGCGATATCGACGTTCAATTTTACAAGCCATATTCGCAAGTGGTCGATCTAAGCGATGGAAAACCATGGGCGCATTGGTGCGTGGGCGGCGAAATGAACATCGTCCACAACCTGCTCGATAAATACGCCGACACGAAGATCGATAAGAAGATTGCCATCAAATCTGAAATCGAAGACGGCACGACGCGCGAGCTCACCTACAAAGAATTGCGCGATCAAGTCGATCGCATGGCGAATGCGCTCCGCGTTCTCGAGCTCGGCAAAGGTGACGCCATCGGCGTGTTCATGCCGATGGTTCCGGAAATCGTAGTCGCGATGCTCGCGATTATTAAGATCGGTGGAATTTTTCTCCCGCTTTTCTCCGGTTTCGGCGCAGCGGCAATCGTGTCGCGATTAAACGACGCCGAGGCAAAAGCGCTCTTCACGGCTGCGGGAACGTATCGACGCGGGAAATTCTGCCCGATGAAACCAATCGCCGATGATGCAGCCGCGCAAATTCCGACGTTGCGGCATCTGGTCGTTCTCAATCAGGCCGGCGAATGGCTCGTCGAAGATCTCAGCCCTGATGCGGGATCACCGACAAAATTGCCCGGGCCTTTTGATGACGCGCCGACCGAGCGCACGTCAGCCGAAGACCCGATGATGATCATCTACACGTCGGGCACGACTGGAAAACCGAAGGGCGCAGTTCACACGCATTGCGGCTTCCCGATCAAATCCGCCCAGGACATGTGGATGGGACTCGATCTTCATCCTGACGAAACCCTTTTTTGGATGACGGATATGGGTTGGATGATGGGACCGTGGGAAGTTTTCGGAACACTCATCCTCGGCGCGACCATGATGCTCTTCGACGGCGCACCGGATTTTCCCGGTCCGGATCGGACATGGCAATTGGTGGATCGACATAAAGTCACCGCGCTCGGGGTTTCGCCGACATTGATCCGGGCGCTGCGGTCCCGCAGCGGCGGGAGCGATGAGATCGTGCATCGACACGACCTTTCCTCGCTGCGCAAGTTCGCTTCCACCGGCGAACCGTGGAATCCCGATCCGTGGATGTGGCTATTCCAAAATGTCGGGCGCGGAAAACTTCCGATCATCAATTATTCCGGCGGCACCGAAATCTCCGGGGGCATTCTCATGGGCAATGTGCTGACACCGATGAAACCGTGCGCGTTCTCCGGGCCGCTCCCTGGAATGGCTGCCGACGTTGTCGATGAAAATGGAAAATCCGTGCGCGGACAAGTGGGAGAGCTGGTGATTCGCGAGCCCTGGATTGGAATGACCCGCGGCTTTTGGAAAGATCGCGAGCGTTACATCGAAACGTACTGGTCACGTTTTCCGGACGTATGGGTGCACGGCGATTGGGCGGCAATCGACGAGGACGGACTTTGGTACATTCTCGGCCGCAGCGACGACACGATTAAAATTGCCGGCAAACGCCTTGGTCCCGCAGAAGTGGAATCGATTCTCGTGGCTCACGCGCAAGTCAGCGAAGCGGCGGCGATCGGCGTGCCGGATTCAATCAAGGGAGAAGCGCTAGTTTGCTTTTGCGTTTTGAAGAAGGGAGCAAATAGCGATCTCAGCCTCGCAGCCGAACTAAAAAAGAACGTCGGCCGCGATCTCGGCAAAGCCCTCGCCCCACGGGATGTGCTCTTCGTAGCAGACATCCCAAAAACACGGAACGCGAAAGTGATGCGCCGCGTTGTGCGCGCCGCGTATCTGGGCGAAAAACTCGGCGACACATCTGCGCTGGAAAACCCAACCTCCCTGGATGAAATCAAGCGCGCGGCGGCAGCACAGCGGGCTTGATCTGTCTATTCAGCGCTTAGGAGTCTGATCCGGTCGGTTACGATATCGGCTTCGTTGACGAAACCGTCAGCGCGAGTCACGCGTTCGACTGCGCAATAGCGTTCAACGGTATCGAAACCGATACTCCATTGCGCACGCAGGTGGGACAGAGACCAGTTTTCCCAAAAATGAAATCAACGTTCGTGGGTACACGCGGTGAGATCGAGGTGCGCACTCGGCGCCATTCGATGCACACGTCGCTCCTGGTCTCGCATCGCGACGGGAATGTGATGATCGACTGTGGGCTTGATTGGCTCGGAAAATTTGAGCGGCTGCATCCCAGCGCGATCGTGCTTACCCACGCGCATCCCGATCACGCGTGGGGCTTGAGAAATGGTGCGCCTTGCCCGGTGTATGCGCCGCAAAAGACCTGGCAAACACTGAAGTATTGCGCCGTGAAAGATCGTCGTCTGATCAGAGAACGTATTCCGACGAAGATCTGCGGAATTAGGTTCGAGGCCTTCCCGGTTGAACACTCGATTCTGGCTCCCGCGGTTGGATATCGGGTGAGCGCAGGGCGTGCGTGTATTTTCTATGCGCCGGATCTCATATACATCCACGAACGCGCTCCGGCATTGAAAGGCGTGCAAATTTACATTGGCGATGGCGCCACTCTAACACGCGCGTTCATTCGCAGGCGCGGCAAAGCACTCATCGGACATGCACCTGTTCGCACGCAACTGACATGGTGCCAGAAAGAACGCGTGCCGCGCGCAATCATCAGCCATTGCGGATCTGAAATCGTCGAAGGGTATGAACGCACAATATCCGCGAAACTCCGCGCCATCGGCGCCGAGCGAGGTGTCGAGGTGCGCATCGCCTATGATGGAATGAAATAGAAATCATGACGGCGGATTGATGCTTCCCGAAAAAGCGACGCGAGGACGCGTTCGGACTCCCAAAACTTCGCGAAATCAAATACGCGTCCTCACAATTTTGCACGAAGTGCTTTGGGAGTGCGGTGGGTCGTCGCACCGCTTTTGTATCTTAGGATCCAGGACACACTCGCTCTTTCCGAATTTGGAGCTTCACATCCGGAGTTTACCCTAAAAGATGCGTCTTTTTCTCTGCGGCGACGTGATGACCGGCCGCGGTATTGATCAGGCGCTGCCGCATCCCGTGAATCCGGTTTTGTACGAACCGCATGTGCGCGATGCGCGTGAGTATGTCCAGCTTGCCGAGAAAGCTCACGGGCCGGTACCGCGTCCGCTGAGCTTCGATTACATCTGGGGTGATGCGCTGCGAGAACTGGAACCCGCCGACGTCGATTTGCGCATCGTAAACCTGGAGACCGCCATCACATCGTCCGAAACACCCTGGCCCGACAAAGGAATCCATTATCGCATGCATCCTCAGAATATTGGCTGTCTCTCTGCCGCGCATATCAGCGCATGCGCTGTGGCGAATAATCACGTGCTCGATTGGGGATACGACGGGTTGACCGAAACACTGCAAACCTTGGATGCGGCAGGCATCGCGCACTCAGGCGCGGGCAGCGATGTCGAAGAAGCGATGCAGCCCGCGGTGTTCGATAGAGGCGCAAAGGGTCGCCTGTTCTTGTATTCATTTGGCTCGCCGACGAGCGGTATCCCGGACGAGTGGAAAGCCACGAGCGTTTCCCCGGGAGTAAATCTGCTGGATGATCTTTCGGAAACCACGGCGGCGCGAGTATGCGACCAAATGCGAGCCCATCAGAAACCGGGCGACTTGATCGTCGCGTCGATCCACTGGGGCAGCAATTGGGGCTACGAAATCCCGCGCGAACAGGTCGTATTCGCCCATCGGTTGATCGAGGAAGGCGTTGCGATTGTGCATGGGCATTCCTCGCATCACGTGAAAGCGATCGAGGTGTTCGGAGGCAGGCTTGTTCTTTACGGCTGCGGCGATTTCGTCACTGATTACGAAGGAATCAGTGGCTACGAAACGTTCCGTGGCGATTTGGCGCTGATTTATCTCGTCGAACTCGATCCAGACACCGGCGAATTGATGAATGCGCGGCTGGTTCCGATGCAAATGCGGCGGTTCCGGCTCGAACGTGCGTCGGCTTCCGATTCCAAATGGCTTTGCAATCTTCTGAACGAACTCGGAGCGAAGTTCCGGACGCGCGTGAAACTGCAAAGCGACAACAACTTGAACCTTCAGTGGCAAGGAAAATAATGAACAAATTACAGGGCCAAACCCTGCCGCGTTGGTAGGGCGCGCTGTCCTCTGCGCGCCGCTTGGTATTTACAAAGACCGGCGCGCACGGAGTGACGCGCCCTACCTAGGCAGCTAGATGCGCGGCGAGTTCACGCAGGAAATCCTCGACTTCGTGTGGGTCCTTGAGTGAATACCTCGCTGCGGTGGGCTGCGATTGCTCACTCACCAGAATGCCGACACCCACTTGCTTGAGCGCGCGGAACGCGTCTTCGTCGGTGGTATCATCTCCGATGTAAATCGGCCGAAGGTTGGCGCGATTCAAGCCCAACGTTTCTAGCAGCCAGATCACGGCCTTGCCCTTGTCCCAATCGGTCGCCGGCAGAAGTTCGTAAACTTTTTTCCCGTCGATCCTGCGAAGCGCGCGATGTCGTCCAGCCACTGCGTCGACAACTCTCTGAACTTTCGGCACGTCGTTCTCCCCCACGTTTCGATAGTGCACCGCAACGGAGAAATGCTTTCGCTCTACCTGCGCGCCCGGGATTCCATCAAGCGCGTCGTGTAGCTCGTTGTGTGCCGCGTCGAGATTTGGCAAAAACTCGGTAGCCACTTGCCTCCGCAATCCGCGCGGACCGGCGATATCAAATCCGTGACTTCCGGCGTAAACGATGCCGTCAACATCCACGCGGCGGCGAACGTCATCGAGGTCGCGACCGCTAAGTATCGCGACCGGCGCTCGCGCGCTGAGCTCCTGCAGCGCCTGTCGCATTGAATCGGAGAGCAACGCGTTCTCTGGATGGCTTACGATGGGCGTAAGCGTGCCATCGTAGTCGAGAAAAATCGCCAGCCGTTTTCCGCCAGCGCCAGCAATTATCTCTTCAACGCGATTCAGCGCAGAAGGAAGCATAGTGAGAACGTCCCTGAGCTTGGATGAACTACAAGCTAGTCACGACGAGTTTAATTCCATCGGTTGCGGGCTGAGGGCAGGCCGGCTCCACCTGCGCGACCTGGAGACGCCCTGCCATCAGGCCGTTGCGCGTCGACTGCCGCGCAATTCAATTGTGGAAGCTCCTACAAACGAGCTAACCTTTTGACTGTTGCCAAGATGAATCGGCTCATCGTCGTTTCCAACCGACTGCCATTTGCGCTTGATTCGACTGGGGAAGACTTGTGGACGGTCACACCTGCTGTCGGCGGATTAGTCTCCGCGATCGAACCGGTGCTGCGTGAGCGCGGCGGAACCTGGATCGGCTGGCCTGGA
>Ga0099791_10001034_pt1 | contig 10738 bp, 9 predicted proteins | sample Rivendell_Oct201_7_FD_77318 | JGI IMG/M metagenome (GOLD analysis project Ga0099791, IMG submission 77318) | Vadose zone soil and rhizosphere microbial communities from the Eel River Critical Zone Observatory, Northern California to study diel... | ecosystem: Environmental > Terrestrial > Soil >... | reverse complement strand
TCCCTTCAAGGTCGATTTCAGGCGCTTCTTATTCCCCACCTGGGAGGCAATCCAGGCCAGGATCTCGCTGTCGATGTCGGTCGAGCGGTTGGCCCACGAGGCGAGTTCTGTCGCCGGATCGAGGGCAAGTTGGCGCGGCGGCACCGCGTGGCCGGCCTCGGCCAGCGCGAAATGAGCCACCGATTTAATCAAGAGGTCGTCGAAACGGCCCGCATCGGTGCGCTCCGCTGCGGCGGCGTCGATATCGAGCAGGACATTCGCCTCAAGTCGGGTAACCGGCGCACCGGATTTGCCGCCCGCCGCCGTCAGGATCCGGGCGCACAGCGACGCGTCGTCCGGATCGAGCGTGCGAGAGAAATGCACGCGGCCGTCGACCGTCGGACCTTCGCCCGTAATCACACCCTTGAGCACGTCGCGGAGCGCTGCGGCCGAGAGTTCCGGCACCTCGATTTTTGAGCGCTCGATGGCACCCATGAGATTCTGAAAACTCCGATCCTGATCGGCCGGCAACGGCGACGGATCGAGGATTTTAACTGAAGCTGGTTCCATGATACTCATCCCGCACATTGGCGATGCTTAAAATGCTGCGCATGAACCACCGATTAACGTGCAGCTTGCAAATTAGTCGCACCAGCGTCCGGGTCGGTTCGATTGCCGCGCGAGCCAGCGCCTGCCCCGATCACGCGCCGACGACCAGCCACACAGCTGCCTGAAACTTTTTTATGCGCCAGCATGCTCTTGCGGTTACTTCATTCCGCCTGCCGGGGCACGCGCGAAACGGGCATTCTTAGCCGCCAACAAGTTATTTAACTGTCTTTCCTAAAGGTCTATATGAGATGCCTGCGGGTCGCCGCCAAGGTGACCAAAACCACTAAAATGCGGAGGTCTTTGCAATGACTCTTCAAATTGGCGATACCGCCCCGGATTTCGAAGCCGACACGACCGAAGGCCACATCCGCTTTCATGACTGGATCGGCGATTCGTGGGCCGTCCTGTTCTCCCATCCGAAAGACTTCACGCCGGTCTGCACCACCGAACTCGGCACCATGGCCCGCCTCAAACCGGAATTCGACAAACGCAATGTCAAGATCATAGGCCTTTCGGTCGATCCGGTCGCCAACCACAGCAAGTGGGCGGTCGACATCAAGGACACGACCGGCTTTGCGCCGAACTACCCAATGATCGGCGACACTGATCTCAAGATTGCTAAAACCTGGAATATGCTGCCGGCAGCCGCATCGGGTGACGCCTCGCAACGCACGCCCGCGGACAACCAGACCGTGCGCAACGTTTTCATCATCGGCCCCGACAAAAAGATCAAATTGATCCTGGTCTATCCGATGACCACGGGACGAAATTTCGATGAGGTGCTGCGCGTGGTCGATTCCCTGCAACTGACCGCGAAGCACAAGGTGGCGACGCCGGCGAACTGGAAACAGGGCGAGGATGTCATCATTGCCGGCTCGGTCAGTGACGAGGATGCGAAGAAGACCTATCCGCAGGGCTGGAAGGCGCCGCGGCCTTACCTGCGCATCGTGCCGCAGCCGCGCTGAAGCTCCGTCGCGAACAGCGGCTTCGATTGTCGAGACCGGAGCAGTCGTTCCCTCCCGCGTGTGCGCGTTAAATATGCGGGCGGTTTGCGGTTAGGTGAAGCGCGTGGTCTCTTTTCCCGGTCGTGGCTGGGCTTAGTCGCAGCCACGCCGATTATTTTTGCTCTCTTTGCCTCAGGCTCGCTGGGGCAAGCCCGGCGACGACGGCGGATGTGATTCGAAACGAACGAAATCCGCTGCAGTAACGTGCGCCACGTCATGCTGGTGTACCCGACTTCGTCTGCCTCGACGCGGCCTTCTTCGCGAGCCTGATGCGGGGCCCGATGGAAGTGCCTCATCCCTCGCCGCCTAGTATGGCTCGCGGAGCGGCTTCGTGCGCCGCTTCATGCAGGGGAAGGAAGGACTCCATTTGCCGACAAGGCGCTGCCAAGGCGCCGGCGCGGCGATGACGGCGGATGCTCCTTTTCCCTGGCAAGAAAGTAGGTTATTGAATACCGTTAAACGGACTCGTTCCCTGCTTTCATGCCCTGCAGGTCCGGCAAAGCCCGGTGGCGAACTGAGATAGGGAATTCGTCCGGTTCGTTCAGCACCGACTCCAATTGGAAACAACACGGCCCCCGACGCCGCCCCGCTATTGAGGCAGTGAAGCAGTCGAACCTCATCATCAATGCGGGCGCGTCGCATCGATTATAGGAAATATCCTATACAGGTATGCCTATAATGTCAATAGATATCTACCTCCATTCTAGGGCCTGCAAATCAGCCTGGTGCTATTTGCAGCTTGGGAGTGTTAGCCCAATAGAAATAAATACCCGCATGAAAACCAGTTTCATCTGTTTCAAAACATATGTTCTATGTCGAACTTAACAACGGTTTTTTACTACGTTTCTGACGAAAGCAGATAAATAAGAGGACATTGCCGGGAATGAGCACGTTATGTCGGAAAACCGACTGAAGCCAACCGATTTATTGAACAACGTGGCGTCGCAAACAACAAGCGCTTTGACAGGCTTTCGTCCGGTGCTAGGAGAGATCGTTACAGGGGGCGACGTGCGCGGGACTGATCGCGATAGAGCCGCTGAAGCGCTGCGCGACCGTGAGGTCGAACGGATCAAGGCCGGATCTGGTGCGATCAATCTAACATCGAGCGTTTTCGGCGGGGCGAGCTGGGGCGCGAGGGCGATGATCCTGGTCAATCTTCTTAGAAGCAATACGCCGATCTCGCTGCGTGAACTCCAGATCGGATCCGAAGGGATCCGGACGGGATCGGTACGCGTTGGCCAGGAAGCCTTCAAGCGCGGGCGGGCCGGCGAGGGCCACGGGCACGATCGGAAGCAGTCCTCAACACGGATGCCTTTCAATTTTGGAAAGCAAGCAACATGAACAAAAGAGCCGAGGATTCGCTGGGTTATAATCTCCGTCTGTATGTCGCAGGACAGACGCCAAAATCGATTGCAGCGGTCTACAACTTGCGCCGGCTCTGCGAGAAATACCTGTCAGGACGGTATCGTCTCGATGTGATCGATCTCATGGAGGACCCGAACCTGGCGCAACGGGATCAGATCATCGCCATACCCACCCTCGTACGGTACATGCCCGAGCCGATCAGACGCGTCATCGGCGATCTCTCGAACAGCAAACGTGTGCTGACGCGGCTTGGTATCGATGTCAGTGCGAAGGCATAGCGGCCACGAGTGCCGACTGGCTTGCGACTCGCGGCGGAGTAAACGTGAAGAGCATGGTCAAAAAAGTTGACGCGTTGGAGATTGAGACGCTTCGTTTGCGCCTGACCGAGGCCGAGGAGGCCCTGCAGGCAATCTCCAAGGGCACGATCGATGCCCTGGTCGTCAGAGGCCCGACGGGGCCTCAGATTTCAACGCTGGCCGGCGCCGAGGAGCCCTATCGCCTCGTCGTCGAGCGGATGCACGAGGGAGCGCTCACGCTCGACGAAGATCGGCAGATTCTTTACAGCAATCGCCATTTGGCCGATCTCCTCGGTTATCCGCTTGGGCAACTCGTCGGCAAGCCGGTGGCGAGCTTCCTCGCGCCCGGAGAAGAGGCGCGCCTCGCAAGTCTGCTCGATGCTGGCGCAAAGCGGCCGTCCACCCGTGAGCTCAAATTCCGGCGCCGGGACGGCGGTGTGATGCCGGCGCTGGTTGCGGTCGGTTCTCTGGCCCTCGACGAAAACTCGGCACTGCTGTTGATCATCACCGATCTCACGGCTCAGAAGAATTCCGAGGAAATTGCGGCGGCGGAGACCTTCGCGCGCTCGATTCTCGAGCAGGCGACCGATGCGGTCGTCGTCTGCGATGCCGACGGGCGCGTCAGCAAGGTGAGTTGGGTGGCGGAACGCCTGCTGGGCAAATCCCTCGAGGGGAAACTGCTGGTCGATGCCTTGCCGATGGAAGTAACGCCCCCTGCCCAAGCGCTTCTTTCCGGTGTCCGGATGTCGTCAAGGCAAATTCTGGATCTCGTGTTCCAACGACACTCACTTCATGGCGCGGAAGCGCAAATTTGCTTGCCGGCGCTTTACGACAAGTATTTCCTGCTCAGCGCCGGTCCGCTTAGCGACCGACTCAACGGCTGCATCGGCGCCATATTCACGCTGACCGAGATCACCGATCGCAAGCGGACCGAGACGCAGCAGACGATGCTCATTGCGGAACTCAACCATCGCGTGAAAAACATTCTGGCGATCGTGCAGTCCGTGGCTTGGCAGACGCTTTCTGCCAACCAGTCGCCGTCGGAATTCAAGCGGGCGTTCGATGGCCGGTTGCGCGCCATTTCGCTCGCGCACGATATCCTGACGCAGGGCCGCTGGGGCCACGTCGACTTCGAGCAGTTGGTGGAGCGGAGCCTCGCGCCATATCACGGCGGGGATCGCGGGAGGCGAGCGCAATGGTCAGGTACGCGATTGTCGCTTCCCCCCAACATGGTGGTTCCGCTCAGCATGGTATTGCACGAGCTGTCCACCAATGCGGCAAAGTACGGAGCTTTCTCGGTCGAACATGGCCGCGTTGATATCGTCTGGCGAACCGACGGCGGAAAAGTGCGATTCACTTGGATCGAAACGAACGGACCCACGATTGAGGGAGAAATCAAGGCAGGTTTCGGGAGCAAACTGATCTCGCGCGTCGTATCCTACGATCTCGTGGGCACCGCGGGTCTTGACTTCGATCGCGAAGGATTTCGCTGCACTCTGTCCTTTCCGGTGCCTCAGCTGCGGGCGGAAGGGTTGCGGCCGCTTTCCACCGCTGAGCCTTCGCCAGTTCATTGAATCACTTACGCGTCGTCGCCGGGCTTGTCGCGGCGACCTCGCGTTTGAAGGCACAGAGCAAAGAATCGAGGTGGCCCGGGACAAGCCCGGCCGCGACCCCGGAGGGGGCGCGGTTGCACAAAGCTAACCCCGTCTGGTGAGCGCGAATTGCGGATTAATCAGAACCGCGGGGCAAGGCGAAGCGGGGTCCGCACGGAGACGCTGGCGCGCTTGGCCTTTCTCATCCTGGCCGCTCCCTGGTCTGCCTGCCGGGCTTCAGCAAGCGAGCCGAATTCGACGCAAACGCGGCGAAGCGCCGATTCATCGAACGGCTTGGCGATTCTCGGCAGATTGCGGAATGCGGCGGGAAACTGATTGGGATCGTCGTAGCCGGAGGACAGTACGCACGGGATGCCGAAGCTGATCAGCTCTGGAAGCACATCGAAGACCTTGCGACCTCGAAGGTTGACGTCAAGAAAAATACCGTCGGGGTGGTGCTTGCGGACGGCATCCATGATGTCGCCGACTTCCGAGATGAGCCCCACGACTTGGCATCCGAAACGACGAAGAATCAATTCCAGATTGAGGGCGATGAGGCCCTCATCTTCGACAACTAGAATTCTCAGTTGTGACAACGAGACCTCAGGGGCTATCGACCCCCCCAAAACGTCCACGTGGCGATTTGGCGAGTTCACAACAGGCTCCTTCAAGGTCAGAGATTTGCCTCGGGACCGGCGGGAAGGCGTCTGAATGTCGGCTTTCATCTTCGATTTTGCGGCAGAGAGTCCCAAAGCTAGCACTCCGAAGACAGGTTCGCCCCGTGTTCGCGGGCGTTTTGCACAGAAACAACACCGGGCGTCGAATTGGGCCAAGTGGACCAAAACGCTCGCGTACTCGATCTGGACAACGCAGCAACTTGCACTTTCTTTCGGGTCATGGCGGCTTGTCCGAGGATTCACCTTAATGCCTGATTCTCGCCAAAAAAGCGTGAATCCCACGAGAGGTATGGGGATCATGGCGGAAAGTGCTTTGACCACCATCGCAACGCGCTCCAGGCGCGTTGCGATGAATGGGAATTACCGTACCGCGCATGACCGCTCCCGCGTTTGACTTGGGTGCGAGAGCTGGCGTGAGAAGCCCTTTGCACAAGCTGTGCCCTGACCCAACCTGCTCCAATCTCATGCGACAACCTCCAATCGCCTCGTCGGCCGCCGCTCCACCACAGCTTCCAGGTAATAGTCTTCGATTTGCCGCGCGCGACTTTGCGGCGTATGGCTCCGCAAAAATCGCTGCCGGCCGGCAGCGGCGATGTCCCGCCGGCGCTCCTCCGGCAACTCGTTGATGACCTCAATGACCTGGCGCGTCTCCTCGACGACGAGAATCTCCCGCCCGGGCGCGAAGAAGGTCTCGAGGCCAGCCCATTTGTCGGTCATGATCGGGACGCCGGCAGCGGCCGCCTCGAATAGGCGTACGCTCGGCGAAAATCCCGCCAGCCGCATATTGTGGCGGGTTATGTTCAGGGTAAAACGCTGGCTTGCGTAGAATTCCTGGTGTCTGGTTGGCGGCAGATGCGCGATGCGGGTGACGTTTGCTGGCCACCGAACATCGTCCGGATACTTAGGACCAGCGACCACAAACTGTTGGTCGCTCAAATGGCGGCATGTTTCGAGCAGCAGCGCTTCCAGCGCTCCCTGGCGGTCTGGAGCATAGGTACCGAGATAACCCAGGGCCCAACGCGATGGAACATCGGCCTCGGCGGCTGAGGAAAGGTCGGCGGAGCAGTGGAGAGCCCGCGCACGGGGACTGCCGTAAACCTCCTCGATGACGTTCAGCAGCGGGCCGCCTGTGAACGAGAGATAGAGATCGAAGCGCGGAATGAGGGCGGCGGAGATGTAGGCGGTCTCGCCCGCATCGAGGCCCGCCAGCGTGACCGGGGTATCGATATCGTAGAACGCCGTGATCCCGCGCGCACGGCTCGTGATCCAGTCGGCGAGTCTCACGCCGTCCGGCACATAGGACCCGATCATCACAAGATTCGCATTGGCGACGAGCTGTCCAAAGCGCTTAGGAACTTCGCGCAAAGTGTCATACAGCTCGATTCGGCAGTACTCGGCGGCGGTCAAGTCGCGATTGTCACGATACCACGGCACGTCGCGCTCGAGGAACGTCACCTTATGTCCGCGCTGGTGCAATGCCTTCGCGAGAGCCCGGTAGGTCACAGCATGACCGTTTCCCCACGATGACGTGATCGACAATCCGAACATGACGATGTCGAGAATCATGCTGCGGCCTCGCCTTTCCGTGTCGTCGCATCCAACAACTCATCGACCTCATGGGCGCGACGTTCGTAGGTGTGATGGGCCAGGATCCGAGCCCTTGCGGCGGCCGCGATCAGCCGGGCGTCGTCAGGTCCAAGTTGTGCCAGCAACTCGGCGACCTCTTCCCCGTCGGCGGCGACCAACACTTCGCGTCCGGGTTCCAGAAACTGCCCGATGCCGTCCCACGCGTCGGTGATCAGGCAAGCGCCGGCGCCCGCAGCTTCGAAGATGCGCGTCGGCGGAGAAAAGCCGCAGCGCGCCATACTCTCGCGATTGACATTCAACGTGGCTAATGCCGAGCCGAAGAAAACGTTATGGTCGGCGGTCCCGACATGGCCGATGCAACGAACGTTCGCTGGGACGAGTTTGTCGTGCCAGCCGGCGCCGCCCAGCAAGAAGCTGTGATTGCGCAATATCGTCGCCGCTGTGAGAAAGAACGCATCGACGCGGGCTTCGCGGTCCGGCAGGCGGTTTGCGAGAAAGCCGAGATCGCAGCGATAGCGGCGGCGGCCCGGGACCGGATAGTGTGTCGTCGGGTCGAGAGCATTGTAGATCGGGACGCACATGCGAGCCCCGATCTTGCCGTACCCTGCAACGACGGGGTCACCGCCGCCATAGGTCAGAACCAGATCGTAGAGGGGAACGCAGCGTCGCAAATGATGGGCGGGATCGGCGCCGATCGCCTCGAGGGTCGCCGGGGCGTCGACGTCCCAATAGACGCAAAGAGCGCGTGCCGGGCAGATCGCCGGGACCGCCTGTTCGAGCTCGGCGTCGAAGACGCCAACTCCGCTCGCCTTCACCAGAAGATCGGCATTCCGCGCCGCATCCGCGAGAGCCGCTTGCCAGCCGTCAGAGGTCGCCGGATAGACGACCACGTTAGCCCACGCCGGATCGGCGATATCGCGATGCCGCTGACGGTCGAAAGCGTTGGGCTCATAGAAAGCGATTCGGTGCCCGCGGGCCGCGAGCGCCTTCAGCAATCCGCGATAGTAGGTGGCGGCGCCATTCCAATAGGAGGAGACAAGGCTTGATCCGAAGAATGCGATGTTCATTGCGGCACCGGCTGCGTTGCGGACGCTGCATCGAGCTGCGTTTTCCGCACCGTCCTTCCTCCGAGTTCCTCGACGATCGAAAGGAGTTGCCGGACACGATGCGCACAGGTATGGCGCGCTCTTATCGCCCGCAAGCCCGTGGCGATAAGATCCTGCGCCAAATCCTTGTCCCGCAACACCCGCGAAACGGCGTCGGACATTTCCGATCGCGTTGCGACGCCGATATAGGCGCCTTCCGGGAACAGGCGTTCCTCGTCGCGCCACGGCGAGGAGATCAGCGGGATGCCGCACGCCATGGCCTCGAACACGCGGATCGTCGGTATGCCGCGCAATATGTCGCAATAGGGCCGGCGCGGAATGTGCACGGTCACACGCGCACGGGCATAGGCTTCGGGCGCGCGGTGGTTGGGCAACCAGCCCGCATGGGCGATGCCACGGTCGGCCAGCATGGTGCGGACTTCATCGGGATAGCGAACGCCATGGATGCGGGTGCGAAGTCCGAGCGCAGCGGCGGGCTCTATCAGGTATGTGGTGAGTTCGCGGCTGCGCTCGTCATCGCCCCAGTTGCCGATCCAGATCAGGTCGGTGTCTTGCTGCGCCGCTGTGGCGGGCCGAAACAGGGTCGTGTCGGCCGCCTCATGCCAGGTGAAGGCGCGCTGCGTCCAGCCGTGCTTCAGATAGATTTGGCGGATTACCTCGCCAAACGCCAGGACGCCGTCGTAGCCGTCAAGGTCGAATGAGCCGAGATCGCTGGGCGCGGTGACCGAGCGGTGATGGCTGTCGTGGAACAGGAGCGTGTAGCGGGCGCCGCCGACACGATGCCGTCCGATCGCTGCGATCAAAGCCGGTGCGTTCCACTCCTGCACGATCACCACGTCGGCGCCGTCCGTGGCCTGATCGAGGTCGATATGGTTTACATCATAGGTGTGCACCGCAGCCCCGGACACGAGCGCGGCCGCTTCCGCGAGAGCTGCTGCGCCACCGTCTCTCACGGCATTCATCCGGCTCCAGCCGTCCTTCGGCTCATAGACGGCGACCTCGACGCCGAGCCGAAGCAATTCGCGCGTGATGCCGCGCAGGAAATGCGCGTGTCCGTTGTTCCAGCACGACACGATCGACTGGCAGAACAGCACGACCTTCATACCGCGAACTCCAATGCCGCGCTGGCGCGCACCGCCTCCTTACCCTCCCCCGCCCCCTCCCTAACCCTCCCCCGCAAGCGGGGGAGGGAAGGGTGGGGGAATGGGGGAGGGTAGGGAGACGGTACCCGTGTCGGCGAGGCCGTCATCTTCCGATAGAGCTGCAGGTACGCGCCGACCATGGCGCGTTGCGAATAGCGCCGGGCCCGCATTCGTGCCTTGGCTTGGAGCCGGGCTCGCAAAGCTTCGTCCCGGCAGACCGATCGCAATACCGAGCGTAATGCGCTCCGATCGCGTGGAGCGACGAACAAGGCGGCGTCGTCCCACAATTCGCGGAAGCTCGGCAGGTCGGACAACACCAGGGCACATCCGGATGCGGCGGCCTCAAGCACGGTCAGTCCGAACGGCTCATATAGAGCGGGTGAAACGAAAATCGAGGCGTCGCGCATTTCGTCGAGAAGCGCCGGGCGCGCCAGAGCGCCGAGGGATTTGATTTGGCCATACGCAGCCTTCACGTCGCCCCCGTCTGGTCCGCACATTTCCCCGGCGACCCGCACGGGCCAGGGAAGCTCAGAGGCGATCGCGGCGACAGCCGCGAGATTCTTTGCCTCGTCCCAGAGGCGCCCGGCTCCGAGGATATACGGCTGCTTTGCGGTTGCGCATGCCGCGATGGTCAATCCGTTCCAGATGACGCGGCCTTGAGCGCGAGGGCGGTACGTCGCCGAGATGAGGTCGTGAAACGCCGCCGATGGGGCGACCCAAGCATCCGCGGCGGACAGTCCGGCCGCGACCCGATCGCAATACGTGAGCCACCGCCCGCCAGGGAGTTGGCCGGAACGACAGGCCAGCCACCAAGTCTGCACGCAGGAATGAGCGACGATCAGCACCGGCGCCGACCAATTGAGATTTCCTTCGCGAAAGCTGTTGAGGTGCACCACGTCCGGCTGAAACGCGTCGGCGATGCTGCGTAGCATCTGGCCGGCGCGCCTTATGTCGGTCCCCTCAGGGTCCATCCACTCCAGCAGCAGATCCGTCATTTTGAGTTGCAGACCGTGGACGCCGCGCAACGGGCGAAGTTGATCGGGCCGCGGGCGGGGGCCGATGACGGCGAGCATCACCTCGTTGCCGGCCTTGCAAAGCGAGCACGCGAGTTCGGTCGCATAGACCCACACGCCGCCGACTGCGTCGGCCGTCATCAGGATCCTCAGGGGCATGTTCATGCTGCGACCTCAAGCTCACACAGGCGACGCGGCCGCTGCTCTTGCACGTCGCTGAACGCGCGGAATTGACTGAGATAGTGGTCGTGCGCCCGCTCCCAAGCGGTGTCGTCCGGCTCGCCCCACAGGCGGCGGTAATCCGGTGAGCCCGGATAAGGGAACAGCGGCACCGGATCATTGGCCCACACGCCGGCATCCCGCATTTG
>Ga0099791_10001032_pt1 | contig 10743 bp, 7 predicted proteins | sample Rivendell_Oct201_7_FD_77318 | JGI IMG/M metagenome (GOLD analysis project Ga0099791, IMG submission 77318) | Vadose zone soil and rhizosphere microbial communities from the Eel River Critical Zone Observatory, Northern California to study diel... | ecosystem: Environmental > Terrestrial > Soil >... | reverse complement strand
GCGCGTGGCGACGCGAATCACCTCGGGCCGTCACCGTCGGCGGCGCCTCGTTGAGCGACCAGCCTGGCGTTTCATGTCCGCACGAAACACACTTCAAGAACATCCGCTCCTGCTCGAACTGCAATAGGCTGTCGTGGCCGTGCAGCCCGCAGAACACCTGACGGACCCGCTCGATCACGCCAAACCCGTCCACGTGCGTCTCCTCGCTAACCGTCCGGACCCCTTCGTCTGATGCGACCGGATGGGGGTAATTGGTCACCATGTTCGCCTGCTCCTCCTGCCGTCGGCTCCTATAAATAAGGACGCCGACGACCGACTTGCGGTTCAGGTGACTTCAAGAGGCGTGCCGGGACGAGCCAGCTCAGCCTAAGAGCAGATGAGCGGCGAAGTTGCGGGAGATGCGCGCCACGAGAGGCCCGACGGAGGGTGTTGGTGTGGGCAACAACGGCAACGCCACATGAGTTCATTCGATGCAGTTTGCGCGATCCTGAGCAAGCTGTTACCCACTCTCACCCAGGATGGCCCGCATGACAAACGCGATATTGGCGGGGCGTTCGCCCAGCCGGCGCATGAAGTATGGAAACCATTCGCGACCAAATGGGACGTACACCCGAACGGGATAGCCTTCTTTGACGAGCGACATCTGCAGATCTCTGCGAACCCCGTACAGCATTTGAAATTCGAACCGATCCGCGGCGATGTTGTGCTGGCGCGCGAATTGTCTCGCGAGATCGATCATCGCCCGATCGTGCGTCGCGATGGCCGGATAGTGCCCGGTGCTAAGCACCGTCCTCATCATCCGTGCATACGCCGCGTCGACGTCCGATTTTGTTTGATACGCGACGCTCTTCGGTTCCTTGTACGCGCCTTTGACGAGCCGTACACGCGCCCCGAGCGCCGTAATCCGCTGCAGATCGCGTTCGCTGCGATGCAACGCCGACTGAAGCACCACCCCAATCTGCCGGTAGCCCTGCTGCCAGAGTGTCTCGAAAATCTCGAGCGTCACGTCCGTGTACGGCGAGTTCTCCATGTCGATGCGGACGAAGAACCCGGCCGGCTCGGCGCGCTCGAGAATTTTCCGCAGGTTGTCCACCGCGCTCGCCTTGTCGACGTCCAGTCCGAGCTGCGTCAGCTTCAGCGAGATATTGCGCTCGATGCCCGACCTCGTCACGGCATCGATCACGGCGAGGTACTCGCGCGTGGCGGCGTCGGCCGTGTCCAGACTCGTCACGCTCTCGCCGAGAAGGTCCAGCGCGAGATGCAGCCGCTTCGCTTCGAGCGCGCGTGCCGCCTCGATCGCTTCCTCGACGGTCTCGCCGGCGATGAACCGGCGGGCGAAGCTCGTCGGATGGCGCATGCCGTACCGGGAAGCCATCTTTTTCAGGACGCCGCTGTGTGCGAGGAGATGGAAGAAAGTCTTGGACGCGCGATCGACCATCAGTGGGTCCGGCCGGTGGTCACGAGCAGGTGCTCGATCGTGCGTGCGTAGTAGCGCAGCACGACGCGTTCGCGCACCCGGAACCGGCCCCGCTCGGCGACGACGATGCCACGCGTTTCGAGCGCCTCAGCGGCTTCGTCGATCGCCTGGCGGCCGCTCGTCACGCCCAGGTTGGCGCGACGCGCGGCGAGCTCCTCGAGCAGATGATCGATGCGCGCCTCGAGATCGCGCCGGGCGATCGAGGGGCGCATCGCCGCGGCGAAGATCGCCGTCGGCAGGACTTTGTACTGTGCGCCGATGCGCGCGCGCACCAGGCGCGTCAGCGCCAGCACGTCGGTGCGCGAATGCACGTCGATGTTCGCGACCGGAATCGGCGCGCCGAAGGTGACGAAGGCGCGCGACCGATAGCCGACGGCGTAGCGCACCATCTCGGCCACCTCGCGGCTGAACGGGCGCTGCCGCTTCTTGGAGCGCTGGTGCGCGAGGATGCGGTCCTCGAGCACGAGGTCGTACGCGACCGCGGTCGGAATGATCACCAGATCGCTGCGATCGGCCGACAGCGCCGCGTTGAACAGACCGGTCTTCACCGGCTTCAGCTCACCGCTGTAGCTGCGGCCGCCTTCCGGGTAGAAGAAGAGATCGTGCTTCTTCAGGATCTCGCCGACGTAGGCCTTCAACGTCACGAGGTACGCCGGGTCTTTCGTGTTGCGCCGGATGGGAATCGCGCCGGTGACGTGCTTGTGAATCAGACCCAGCGGACCGCCGAAGAGGTTGATGCCGGCGGCGATGAGCGGCGGCCGGATGCCGTTGTCGTCGAGCACGAGCGGCTCGACGAGGTAATCGGTGTGGCTCTTGTGATTCGACGCGTACACGATGCGATGCGATCGCACCGCGGTGGTGACGTGATGCAGGTTCTCGTGCTTGCGCTCGATCTTGCGGAGGATCGGATACAGCGGATGCTGAAGCGCGCGGTAGAACTTATGGCGTTGAGTGGTGCGCAGCTCGTCGAGGTACGCATGCACCTGCTCGCGCGGGTACTTGAGCACCTCCTCGCGCGCGAGGACGGCCTGAGCGATGTCGTCCAGCATGTGAGCCGACTCGGACTATAACACGCTCTGAAGCTTGAAGTTTGAAGTCTGAAGTACGACGCTTTCAGACTTCAGACTTCCTACTTCAGACTTCAGACTTTCCGATTCGCTCCGCGATAGCCTCGGCGAATTCGGTGGTTGTCGCCGTTCCGCCGAGATCCGGCGTCCGGACAGCGCGCTCGGTCAGCACGGCGGCAAGCGCGCGCATGATCCGATCCGCGGCGGTGCCTTCGTCGATGTGGCGCAGCATGAGCACCGCCGACAGCAGCAGCGCCGTCGGGTTTGCCAGATTCTTTCCGGCGATGTCGGGCGCGCTGCCGTGCACCGCTTCGAACACGCCGATGTCGTGGCCGAGATTCGCCGCGCCGACCACACCGAGGCCGCCGACCAGACCGGCGCAGAGATCCGACACGATGTCGCCGTACAGGTTCGGCAGCAGCAGCACGTCGAATTGTTCGGGCTTCATCACGAGCTGCATGCATGCGGCGTCGACGATCCGCTCGTCGTACGTGATATCGGTGTACTCGCGCGCGACGCGGCGCGTGCATTCGAGGAACAGCCCGTCGCTCTGCTTCATGATGTTCGCTTTGTGAATCGCGGTCACTTTGCGCCGCCGGTGACGGCGCGCGTGCGCGAACGCGAAGTGCGCGATGCGCGTCGACGCCTTCTCGGTGATGATCTTCAGGCTCTCGACAACGCCCGGCACGACCTCGTGTTCGAGCCCCGCGTAGAGGTCCTCGGTGTTCTCGCGCACGATGACGAGATCGAGCCCCTGAAACCTCGCGTCGACGCCGGGCAGGTTCGCGACCGGCCTCAGGTTCGCGTAGAGATCGAGCAGCTTGCGCAGACCGACGTTCACGCTCGTGAAGCCGCCGGCAATCGGCGTCGTCACCGGGCCCTTCAGCGCCACTTTGTTCTTGCGAATCGAGTCGATCAACTCGACCGGCAGCGTCTGCCCGGTGCGCTCGAAGGCGCTGATGCCGGCGAGATGCGTTTCCCAGTTGATCGACACACCGGATGCCTCGAGCACGCGGACGACCGCCTCGGTCACTTCGGGACCGATGCCATCGCCGGGAATCAGCGTGATGGTGTGTGTCATTCGCGCACGTACCAGAAGAGCAGCAGGAAGCCGAGCGCGAGATTGACCCCCATCAGCGCGCCCGAGGCGCTCCGAAACGCGGCCGAGACGCCCAGGATCAGCAGCATGAGGGCCGTCAGCGCCGCCCGCGGCACGAATGCGTGCGGCGGCGGGCCGACAAATTTCATGACGAACAGGCTCACGAGAATGACCGCGCCGCAGACGAGCGCGACGAGGTGATAGGGCCGCAGGAGGTCGCCGAAGACCACGGTCACCATACCGCCGAGCCAGACGACCAGCGCCGCCAGCGCGACGTACCGGACCGCGAGCATCTGAACATTATAATTTCAGGATTGCAGAACGGTAGGATGGCAGGCCCTTTACAGATTGCCCAGATTGCCGACCGCGTGGTCGAGGCGGTCGCACGCGACGACGCGGTCGATGCGACCGCGCTGATGTTCCTGCTGCGCCGGTATCGCCAGACCGACACCGACGCGCTCCGTCAGGCGCTCGAACCGGCGCTCGCGCGAGGCCTGGAGGCACGCCGCGCGGCGACGACGTGTCGCGAGCGCGCCGCGTGGCTCCGTCTCTTCACCGAAGCGGCGACGATCTCCGCCGACGAACGCCTGCGCGAAGCCATTGCCGATCTGGTGCCCGCGCTCCGGCACGAGTGGACCGCCTGCCGCATCGTCGGCGATCTTGCGCTGGCGATCGAGGCGTGCCTGAACGTCATCAGCGTCTTCGATCCGCGCGATCTCGCGCCGAAAGCGATTGACGCGCTTGAGCATCTCATCGCCGCCGCGTACCGCCCGGGCGAAGGACTCGTCCACGATCTGGATTCACCCAACGGCGCACGCGGGCACCTGGCCGATCACATGTGCACGGCCGGAGCGCTGCTCAGCGCGTACGTGCTGACGTGGCGCCTGCCGTACGGGATGCTCGCCGAAGAGCTGGTGCAGTTTGCGCGCCGCGCGCTGTGGGACGACGACCAGGCGGCGTTTCGCGAATCTTCGGACGCGGTGACCGATTCGCGACCGTTCGCGCTCAACTGCGACGCGGTGCGAGTGCTCTGCCGGCTCGCGGCACTGCATCATGACGATGACTACCGCCACGTCGCGGTCGTTGCGGCGGACGCCAATTACAAGGCCGACGCGGAACGGATCTTGATGGCTCACGCGTTGAGCGCGGACGGACGCGGCCTTGCCGACGCCGCCGCGTACGGTCTCGCGCTCGCCGAATACACCAATCTGCAATAGAATCTGCAATCTGAAATCAATCTGAAATCTGAAATCTACAATCTGAAATCTCATATGCCCATCGATCGCGCTTCCCTGATCCCTGCGCTGAAAAACATCGCGACCGAGCTGCGGATCGATTCGATCCGCTCGACGTCCGAGGCCGGCAGCGGCCATCCGACGAGCTGTTGCTCCGCGGCCGAGATCATGGCCGCGCTGTTCTTCGCGGAGATGCGGTTCGATCCGAAAGATCCGCGGAATCCCGACGCCGATCGCTTCGTGCTGTCCAAGGGACACGCCGCGCCCGTTCTGTACGCCGCGTGGGCCGAGTCGGGCGCGTTCGATCGGTCGGAGCTCTTGAAGCTGCGGCGAATCGATTCGGATCTCGAAGGCCATCCGACGCCGCGGCTGCCGTTTGTGGACGTTGCGACCGGATCGCTCGGCCAGGGCATCTGCGCGGGGATTGGCATCGCGCTGAACGCGCGGCGGATCAACTCGGACTACCGCACGTACGTGCTGCTCGGCGACGGCGAGTCCGCCGAAGGCTCCGTGTGGGAGGCGGGCAACGTCGGCGCCGCGGACAAACTCGATAACCTGTGCGGCATCACCGACGTCAACGGACTGGGGCAGAGTCGCGCGACCATGTGGGATCACGACATGGAGCAGTTCGCCCGACGGTGGCGCGCGTTCGGCTGGCACGCCATCGTCGTCGACGGCCACGAGCTGACGGCGATTCTCGACGCGCTCGACGAGGCACGGCGTACCAAGGGTCAGCCCACGATGATTCTTGCGAAGACGATCAAAGGCAAGGGCATCTCGTTCGCAGAAGGCAAAGAAGGCTGGCACGGTAAGGCATTGAACAAAGCCGAGCTCGAGCGCGCAGTCGCGGAGCTCGAAAAACAGTTCGTGCCCGTGCCGGATGGAACTCTCGCGAAGAATCCAGCGATTCTCATCAAGAAGCCGACCGCCGCGCCACGCGCGCCCGTGACGCCGAAACCGGTCGCGCCGCCATCGTACAAGCTCGGCGACCAGGTGGCGACGCGCGAAGCGTACGGCGACGCGATCACCAAGCTCGGCGACGCCGATCCGCGCGTCGTCGCGCTCGACGCCGACGTGAAGAACTCGACGTTCAGCGACAAGTTCGAGAAGAAGTTTCCCGATCGGTTCTATGAGAACTTCATCGCCGAGCAGGTCATGGTCGGCGCGGCGATGGGCCTCGCGGCACGCGGCGCGATTCCGTTTCCGTCCACCTTCGCGTGTTTCTTCTCGCGTGCGGCCGATTTCATCCGGATGGCCGCCATCAGCAACGTTGGCATCAAGCTCGCCGGATCGCACGCGGGCGTGTCGATTGGCGAGGACGGTCCCTCCCAAATGGCGCTCGAGGATCTCGCCATGTGCACCGCGCAGCCGAATTTCGCAGTGGTGTATCCGTGCGACGCGGTCAGCGCCGAGCGGCTCGTCGCCTTGATGGCGTACCATCCCGGCCCCGCGTACATGCGCACGAGCCGGCCGAAGACGCCGGTCATCTACTCAAACGACGAGACGTTCACGATCGGCGGACTGAAGGTGCTACGCGAGAGTGGCGATGATGTGGCCACGGTCATCGGCGCCGGCGTCACCGTGTTCGAGGCGCTGAAGGCGCACGACGAGCTGAAGTCGAGCGGGATGCCGATCCGCGTCATCGATCTCTATTCCGTCTCGCCGATCGATCGCGACGAGCTCGTCGCGGCCGCGCGTGCGACCGGGGGACATCTGATTACCGTCGAAGATCACTATCCGGTGGGCGGCATCGGCGACGCGGTTGCGGCCGCGGTCGCCGACGCCGGGTTCACGGTCCAGCGCCTCGCCGTCCGAGAGATCCCGCGCAGCGGAAAAGCCGAAGAGCTCCTCGATCGCTTCGGCATTTCCGCCACGCACATCGTCAGTGCTGTCCGCGCGGTCGCTGGAAAGACGGTCGGCGCCCCGCGTTAGCGGAGGTTCTTCTCGAATTCACGGCCGGGCCGCTCCGCTCGCACCCCACCGCGCAGGCGTGCGCGGCGGGGACCCGCGCTCGCACCCCACCGCGCAGGCGTGCGCGGTGGGGGCCCCGCGTTGTCGCGGCCCGAAAATCGCGGGCGAAGGCTCGTTGTGAGTACCACTCAATCAGCGAAGACGGTCCACTAGGTCGATCGCGATGCGCGCAGCCTTCGCCGTGATCCTCGCGGCGGCGCTCCTGTCGGCGTGTGGCGGATCCGCGCCGGCGCGGCGCGACGCCTCGCAGAACGTTCTCCTCATCACGATCGATACCTTGCGCGCCGACGCGATTGGCGCGTCCGGCAACCGTTCGGTGTCGACGCCGTGGATCGATCGATTGGCCGCAGGCGGCGTCCGATTCACGGAGGCGCATGCCTCGACGGTCGTCACGCTGCCGTCGCACGCGAACATTCTCTCCGGCGTCTATCCGTTCCGGCACGGCGTCCGCGAAAACGCCGGCTTCCGGTTTCCCGCAGACGTTGACACGCTGGCGACGATCCTGAAGGCGCGCGGCTATCGCACGGCGGCATTCGTCAGCGCATTTCCGCTCGACGCCCGGTTCGGGCTGACGCGCGGGTTCGACGTCTACGACGATCGCTTTCCAAAAGGCGAGGCGAACGTGGCGTTTCGGGTGCCCGAACGGCGCGGCGCCGACACGGTCGCCGCGGCGCTGAAATGGATCGCCGACGTGCCCGCCGCCAATCGATGGTTCGTCTGGCTGCACCTGTACGAGCCGCACTTTCCGTACACGCCGCCAGAGCCCTACGCGTCCCGATACCGCGATGCGCCGTATCTCGGCGAGGTGTCGGCGACGGACGCGGCGCTCGGACCACTGCTGCAACCGATCGTGGACGGACAGGGCACGCGTCCCACGCTGGTCGTCCTCACCGGCGATCATGGCGAATCGCTCGGCGAACATGGCGAGATGACGCACGGACTGTTTGCGTACGAAGGCACGCTGCGCGTCCCGCTCGTCATCTATCAGCCGCGGCTGTTCAGCGCCCGCGTCATCGCGGAGCCGGTTCGTCACGTCGACATTCTGTCCACGGTTCTCGACGCCATCGGCGCGCCGCTGCCAACGGCGCTCGACGGCCGCAGCTTGCTCGCGCTCGCGGCAGGCGGCGCCGCCGCGCCGGCGGCCACGTATTTCGAATCGCTGTCGGCTTCAATTAATAGAGGATGGGCGCCGCTGTACGGCGTGTCGCGTGGATCGCTGAAGTACATCGACCTGCCGATTCCTGAGCTCTACGACCTGGCGGCTGACGCGACAGAGTCGCACGACCTCGCACCCTCGCGCCCCGGAGACGTGCGCGAGCTGCAGCGGTTGCTGGCCGCGCTTCGCGCGGACGATCGACCGGCCGTGCCGGCGCGAGAAAATGCGGACACGCGCGAACAGCTGCGGAGCCTGGGATATCTGGCCGGCACCGCCGCCGCTAAGACGCACTACACCGAAGCGGACGATCCAAAGCGGTTGATTGAAATCGATCGCGAAATCGACGACGTCGTGTCGCGGTACCAGCGCGGCGATCTGCGCGGCGCGATCGCGCTAGGCGAGCGCGTCGTGCAACAGCGGCCCGACATGCCGCTGTCGCTCGTCCATCTGGCTTTTCTGTACAACGAAGCCGGCGATCACGTGCGGGCGGTCGCCGCAATCCGCCGAGCGCTGGATCTCAATCCTGCTGCTCAGGATGTCGCCGCGCTCGGGGGCGCCTATCTCACGGAGGCGGGACTGCCCGACGAGGCGATCAAGCGGCTCGCACCGTACGTGCGCGAGGCTCAGCCCGACGCCGACGTCTTGATCGCGTACGGCGTGGCGCTCGCGTCGGTGCGCCGTACGCGCGAGGCGCTCGACGTGTTCACGCGGGCGCGGGCGTTGGACCCCGGCAACGGCCTGCCGCTGGTGGATGCCGCGACGGTCTATCTCATGACGGGCGATCGTGAGCGCGCGTCATCCGCATTCACCGAGGCGTTGACGGTCGATCCGACGCTGGCGCGCGCGCACAACGGCCTCGGCGTCATCGCCGCCGAGCGGAAGGAGTATCAGTCCGCTCTTGATCACTGGCAGCGCGCGGCGGCGCTCGATCCGCGCGATTACCAGACGCTCTTCAATCTCGGCGATCTCCTCATTCGGCTCGGTCGTCCATCCGAAGCGCGACCGTACTGGGAGCGGTACCTCGCGACAGCGCCGCCCGCACTCGAAGCGTCCGATCGCGAACGTGTTCGGAAATGGTTAACATCCAATCGACCGTAGACCCTTCACAAATTGTTCGAAAAGCACTGATTCGCTCGCTTGACAGGCTCCGTTGGCGGGTGCTGAATGGATTGCGCTGCGTACCGTGTCGGTTCGTGGCCGACCTTTCTCCAAGGAGCCTCCCGTCATGCAACGAGTGCTCTCCCTGATTCTCATGCTGTTGGTGGGCGCGCTGGCGCCGCCGGTCAGCGCCCAGTTCACGGGCGGCAACATTTACGGCACGGTGACCGATCAGCAGGGCGGCGTGCTGCCCGGCGTCGACGTCACCCTCACCGCGGTCTCCATCGGCGGACAGCCCCGCACGACGGTCACCGACTCGCAAGGTCAATTCCGATTCCTCAATCTGGATCCTGGCACGTACAAGGTGACGACGAACCTTACCGGGTTCAACAAGATGGACCGGGACGTCATCGTCACCACCGGCGTCAACACCAACATTTCGTTTCCCATGGCCGTCAGGTCGGTCGAAGAGACCGTCACCGTCACCGCCGAGAGTCCGGTCGTCGACACCAAGAAGATCGGGACGCTGACGACGCTCACGCAGGAAGAGCTGCAGAGCACGCCGCAGTCGAAGGATCCCTGGGCGCTGCTCAAGACCGTGCCCGGCGTGATCGTCGACCGCGTGAATGTCGGCGGCAACGAGTCGGGGCAGCAATCCGGGTTCGTCGGCAAGGGCGCGCTGTTCAGCGACACGATGTGGAACCTCGATGGCGTCGTCATCACCGATACGACATCGGGCGGCGCGTCCTCGTCGTACTTCGACTTCGACGCGTTCGATCAGGTCGCGGTGAACACGGGCGGCAACGATCTGAAAGTCCAAACCGGCGGGATTGGCATCAACTTCGTGACGCGCCGCGGGACGAATGCGTTCAAGGGGAGCGCGAAGCTCACGTATGACAACTCCAGCATGGAGTCGAGCAACCTGCCGGACTCGTTGAAAGGCGATGCGCGGCTGCTGGGCGCCGACAAGGCGAACCACACCGATTCCATCAAGGACTGGGGGTTCGACATCGGCGGCCCCATTGTCAAGGATCGCCTCTGGTTCTGGGGATCGTACGGGAAGAACGACATCACGATCATCCGGCTGAACCAGACACGCGACGAGACCATCCTGAAGAACACGAACGCGAAGGTGAACTGGTCGGCCACGAGGAAGGACGAGGTGTCGTTCTTCTATTTCAACGGGGCAAAGGAGAAGTTCGGCCGTTCTCCGGGCCAGGCTGGCACCGAGGACGATTCGTTCCTGTGGAATCAGGGCAACTTCTATCCCGAAGAAGGGTTGCTGCATCCGCTTCATGGGCTGTGGAAGGTCGAAGACAACCACTCGTTCGGTCCCAATCTTTTCGTCAGCGGCAAGTACGCGTGGTATGGATGGGGCTACGGCTTCGCGCCGCGCGGCGGCACCGACAAAGACGGCGGCATCAACTTCGACACCGACCACGCGTACGGTTCGTGGCTCACCTACACGGCGCGCAAGCCGTGGCACATCGTCGACGTGAGCGGCAGCGCGTTCCACGCGGCGACGGGCGGCAGCCACGAGTTCAAGTTCGGGTTCGGCTATCGCCGAAATCCGAACCACTCGACGACGCGGTGGAGCGGGTCCGAGGTGGTCGCGCACGTCAATCCCGGCAACGACAACT
>Ga0099791_10001031_pt1 | contig 10748 bp, 9 predicted proteins | sample Rivendell_Oct201_7_FD_77318 | JGI IMG/M metagenome (GOLD analysis project Ga0099791, IMG submission 77318) | Vadose zone soil and rhizosphere microbial communities from the Eel River Critical Zone Observatory, Northern California to study diel... | ecosystem: Environmental > Terrestrial > Soil >... | reverse complement strand
CATGATCGTAGCTTCGATGCCACCGAATACGAGGAAGCTAAGTGCGTAGAAGATGTACATCAGGCCAAGCCGCTTATGATCGACGGTGATCACCCATTGGTGAAGCTTGTCCACGATCGGGATCGCGGGTTGGGTTCTTGGCAAATTAACGGAGATAATCGACATGTGGTTTGTCTCTCCTGATCAACGGAGGCTCACCAGATAAGCCGTGACTGCGTCGAGCTGCTGATTGTTCAAGCCCATCGAGGGCATCAGGCAACCGGGTTTGAGGGTGTTGGGATTTTCGATCCAACGTCTCAGGTTTTCCCGGGTGTTCAGCGCCACTCCCGACGCAATCGTCTCGCGGCTCATCAAATGGGTGAGATCGGGACCGAAGCGTCCGTTCGCCGGAGTGCCCGCAACGGTATGACAATTGATACACGCGACGCTTTCGAAAATCTTCCGTCCCTCAGAGGCTGTGCCATCCGAGGGCGCCGTTTGCGCGGTTTGGCGTTGTTCTTGAACCCAGCTAGCGAAGTCCTCGGGCGACTGAACGTAGACCCGCAGCAGCATCTTGGCGTGCTGCGTCCCGCAATACTGAGCGCACTGTCCCAGGTAGAGCCCGGTCTCGTGGGGGTCGATCCACATGCTATTGGGATGGTTCGGAATCAAATCCGTTTTGCCCGCCAGCCGCGGGACCCACCAGCTGTGATCGGTATCCGCGGAATAGAGGTTGAGGAACGTCGGCGTCGGGTGGGCGGGGTCGCTCACCGGGACGTGCAGCTCATTCGCGGTCACCACCTTGAGTCCTGGGTACCGGTACTCCCACCAAAACTGGTGTCCGATCACCGTGACTTCGATCGCGCCTGGAGGCGGGGTGGGGTGCTGGGTCTGGAAAATGACGCGCGCGGTCGCGAGGAAGAGTACCACTGAGATCAGCACGGGCGTGAGCGTCCACGCGAGCTCTACCTGGAGGCTTCCGTAGACCTGGGCGGGCTCGCCGCCATTGTCACTCTTCCGCTTCCGGAAACGTATTGCGGAGTATGCAAGCAAGGCCGCGACGATGACGAAAATGCCTCCGGTGATCCCGAGGACGAACAGCGATAGGTCGAAGATGGATTTTGCGGGCGTCGAGACCGGAGCAAAGATGTCGGTTGGGCTCGAGGGCCGGTGTAACAGGTGCGAAATCGCCGTGGATAGCGTGCTCATCAAGATCTCAGCGAAGCCGCCCATGCGGTTTGCGCTTGGCGAGGCCGCCCTGCACGCGCCGTGCCCAGTTCGCAAATCGGAGTTTCGAGGGATTTCGTTATCTGTTGGAATGCGGGGGCGATGCGTTTCCGACAACCCCTGTCGCAAAGGCGACGAGTTCTCGGAGTCACGATTGCGGGCTCGCCAACGGATCAGTGCGACCGCGCCGCTAGGCACAGATCGTGAAGGTCGCCGGGGGAATGCACTGCCCGTCGCTAAATATTTTCGGTACTTTTTTTCCGTCCTGGATGCTCAGCGCGCTGATAGGGCTTGTCGCGGGCGTCGTTGCCTACAAGGTATTTTCGCTGCCTTTGATCAAGGCCCGCGTCACCCCGCAACCTCTCGCTTATCCCTCAATCATCCTGACGATCACCTTCATTGTCTGGCTTTTCTGGTACGGCCAATAGCATGGCGGCTCAGCTAAAAGGCGTCGTGGCCTCACCGCGGCTGCTGGGCCGCGTCGTCACGATCACTTCAATCATCCTGACGATTGCGCTCGCGATCGTCGTTCTACACCACCTCGATGTGCGCCCGCGCACCGACGATGCGATTGTCACAGCAAATACGATCCAAGTGGCGCCGGAAATCATCGGGCGGATCGCGACGCTGAACGTGAAGGACGACGCCTGCGTCCGCAAAGGTGACATCCTCTTTACCATCGAGTCCGAGCGTTATGACCTCAATCTGGCGCAGGCGAGAGCACAGGTGCAGTCCCTCGAGGCACAGATCGGCCTCACCAACCGAAGGGTTTCCTCGGAAGTTACCGCTATCTCGGTTTCCAAAGCCCAAGCCGATGCGGTGAGAGCGCGGCTTAAAGACGCGACCGATACGCTCAAACGTCTCGAACCGCTGCTCCCGGACAGATACGTCACGCCACAGCAGATCGATCAAGCCCGAACCTTAAGAGCGACGGCGGAGAGCGAGTTGAATGCGGCGCTTTCCGCCACCCGGCAAACCCGGCAGGCGGTCGGCGATGCCAATGCTCTGATCGCGCAGCTCGAGGGCGCGCGGGCGCTGGTCGGTCTAGCGGAGCGCGATCTAAGGAACACGGTGGTACGCGCTCCTTTCGATGGTCGGATCGTCGGGGTGACGACGTCGGTCGGTCAGATTGTCAGCCCCGCGCGCGCCCTCTTTACCCTGATCGACACCTCGCAGTGGTTCATCATGGCGGATTTCCGGGAGACGGATCTTCAGAGGATTCACGAAGGGGAGACGGTGACAGGATATGTCATGAGCGCGCCGAAAGTGCACCTTCAGGGACGGGTCGAAAGTGTCGGGTCCGCCGTTGCTGAGTTGGAGAACCTCAGCATCGCCGGCGTGCCGCCCGTCGCGCGTGACCTCAATTGGATTCGAATCGCTCAACGCTTTCCGGTGCGGATTGCCCTGGCGCATCCTCCCGAGGACCTGATGCGAATTGGCGCATCGGCGGTCGCGATCATTCATCATGATCCCGAATGAAACTGCCGCACCCGCTCTGATGGCACCGAGCCTGTCTGGGTGGACGGCTCCACGGTCGAGCTTTTTTCAATTCCTACGCGGCGAGCTGGCGCTTTCACGGCCGCGGACTTTCCGGATGTTTCGGATGACAGCGCTGGTGATGCTGGTGGTGATCGTCTCGATGGCGCTCCGCGTACCGGAGGCAGGGCTGTCCACGTACATGATCTTCTTCATTTCGAAAGCCGACGTCGCCACCACAGCAGGGGTGGGAATTGGCGGAATGGTCGGCGTCACCATCGCACTAATGCTGTCGTTGGTATTCTACTCGGTCGCGTTCTCCGAGCCCGCCGTGCGCTTGCCGCTGATGGCCTGCGCAACCTTCGTGGGAATGTATTTTCTTCGAGCATCGCCCAAGGGAGTGCTGGGCATGCTGATCGGCTTCGTTACCACGTACGCGCTCACGCTTATCGATCAAGTACCATCCGCCGAGGTACTCACTCGGTTCATTCTCTGGACCTGGGTGGTCGTCGGCTATCCGATTGCGCTACTGGTTCTATTGGATGTCGCCGTTGGCCGGCGAGCTGCGGACATTTACCGGGATGGAATCGCTCAACGGCTGCAGGCTGCGGGCGAGTACCTTCGCGGTATCGCTGGGCCTGCTTTCAAGCGTTTTCAGCGGACGGGTATCGACGAACTGGAGCCGTTCGCGAACGCTGGCCCCCCAGCCGCGGCGCCATTACGTATCAATCTGCTTCGCCAGGTTGAGCTTTTTTATCTGTTTCTTCGCGAGCTCCCGGCTCAGGCGAACCAAACACCCGAGGTGGGATCCGCTCTGCGGCGCGCGAGCGAAGTTTGCCTCGGGGCAGAACACGCTCTGCTGGGTGAACCGGAGACGCCGCTCCCGGGGCCCGCGAGCGTGGAACAGAGCCCGGCTCAGTCGTCCACAGCCTCGGGCAAAACACTCGCGCTGGTGCTGCCCCTCCTGGGATGCGTTGAAGACGTTGCTCGCAGCGTCGCTGAGCTGCGCAACCCACCTCCCCGCGCTGCTTCGAATGAATCGACTGCCAGTGCACACCCCGCGAGTACCGGCGAAGCCGCGGCAAGGAAAACCGAGTCCATTCAGTTTGCCCTCAAGGTGACGCTCGCGGCGATGACCGCGTATCTCATCTACACCGGCCTGGACTGGTCGGGCATCCACACGGCGTTGATCACCTGCTTCTTCGTAGCTCAGGACAGCGTCGGCGGAACCATCCATAAGTTCACGCTCCGTCTCCTGGGGGCGATCGTTGGTGGCGCTTTGGGCATCGGAGCGATCGTTTTCGTCCTTCCGCACCTCGAATCCGCTGGCGGACTCGCCCTGGTGACAGCGGCGGTGATGCTGCCGGCCGCTTGGATTGCAACCGGCAGCGAGACGATTTCGTACATGGGACTGCAGATGGCGTTTGCCTTCTGCCTCGCGGTACTTCAGGGATTTTCCCGGACATCTCACATGGTCGTTGCCCGCGACCGCGTGATCGGAATCATTCTGGGAAACGTCCTGATGTCCCTGGTTTTTACCGTCCTCTGGCCCGTGCGGCTGAGAGTGTCCGTGCGGCGGGCTCTGTCGCGCTCGGTGGAAGCCCTTTCCGCGATGATCCGAGGCGGACCCGAGGAGACTTCGGCGAATTTCCAAACGAACCTTGCCGTTGCCCGAAAGCAGGCCCCCGTGGCACGGCTCGAGCCGGGGGAAGACGATCGATCGTCGTTGATCCCGGCGATTGAATCGCTCTTCGTTCCGATCCATGTGATCTCGCAGACGGCGGGCGTATTGCCTGCAAGTGCCAAAGAAGCGCTCCATGCCGTTGCCGACCCGATTGCAAATTGGCTCTCTGATCTTGCCCGATCGTTCACTGCGGAGCTTCCGGTACCTGCTTTCCATCAGGCGGAAGCCGCTGTTCAGCGCTTGAAAGCCATCGTGAACGACTCCGCCGAGCGAGCCGGTGGGACGCAGGACTTGCAGCTGCGCTACTTCTGGTTGGAGCGTCTTTCCACCCGAATCCAGCAGCTCGCCAACTACGGACGCGAACACACCACGGAAGGAGCAGCGTCATGAGAACGCTTCCGCGACGTGCGAACGGACTCACCGTCGCGATTGCTTGCCTTGTCTGTGCCTGCGCGACCTCTCAGTTGAAGCGCGCACCCAGCGCCCCGAATGTGGCTTGGAAACCAGCCAGCAATGATCCCCACGACTTTTCGCTTCCAGCGGAGCCATCGCTTCCACTTCATCCGGAAGAGATTTCAACCAGCCACCCCGATCGCGGGTACACCTTGCCCGAACTGATCGACATTGCGGAGTCAGCAAATCCTGATACCCGGATCGGTTGGGAGCGAGCGCGCCAGGCGGCCCTCGCGGTCGGAATCGCGAAGGCGGAATACCTGCCGGTCATCTCCGCCTCGGCCCTCGCCGGCTATTACCATAACTGGTTTCCGGTCTCGGGCCAGAGCCAGTTGGCGTTTACACCCGGACCTCTGCAGCCCGGAGCGTCAACTCCACTACCGCCCCGCACTCAAACCTCAGGCCATGTTGGCATTGATACACTTAACTTTTTCCCCTTCCTTGCGCTCAGGTGGCAGATCCTCGATTTCGGTCGCGGGCCCGGAGTGGATGCCGCGGAGCATGCGTCGGACGCGGGGAACGCGGCGTTCACCGCCAAGCATCAGCAAGTCGTCTTCGACGTGACCCGCGCCTATCTTCGCCTGAGCGCCGCGCGCGCTCAAGCAGCGGTTGCGCGCGATTCGCTGGAGCGCACGCGCGCGAGCGCGAAGGCCGCCGAGGGACGCTACGCCCAGGGCATTGCGACGACCGTCGAAGTCACAGAAGCGCGCCGTGAGGTCGCAAGCGCAGAGTACAACGTGGTGCAGGCCGAGGCGGCCGAGACCACCGTCTACACTGCCCTGCTTTCGACGATGGGCCTCGACCCGGTACTTCGGCTCAACATTGCGTCGAATCCAAGCCGGGAGCTTCCTCCACAGCTCGAGGGCGACGTCCAAGCTTTTGTTCAATCCGCGTTGAAGACGCGCCCCGACCTGCAAGCTGCTCTTTCGCAGCGCGCCTCAGCGCAGGCGTTGATCTCAAAGAGCCAATCGGCATACCTGCCGCGGCTGAGCGTGCTCGCGACCGGCGGCGCTGCGGTGCTTAAAACAAAGATCGACGGGGGACCCTTCTCCACCACGACGATTCCGAACATCGGCGCAATCTTGAACTTCGAGTGGCTGCTCTTCGATGGCGGAATCCGGGAAGCGCAAGTGGAAATCTCTCGATCGCGGAGGAACGAAGCTGAGCACGAGCTCGAGAAGCTCCAACGCGACGCTGCGCAGCAAGTGGTCAATGCCTACAACGGAGTGAACGCCAGCCTTGCTCGATACAAGGCGGCGTTGTCGTTGGAGAAGACTGCCTCAGTGGCCGAGGACGCTACCACCAAGTCGTACGCGAACGGGCTGTCCACGTTCACCGACGTCAACAACGCCCAAAAAGCGCACTCGCTCGCGTCTGCGACGAAGGAACAGGCCTTTGCAGAAGCACTCATCTCCGCCACTGCGCTGACATTCGCAACCGGGCAGCTTGGCTCGGCGAAGTCAGTTCCGAGTCTTGCTCGTTGACTCGAATCAGGCGGTCCATCAAGAGAGAGTGACCGAATGCGATCAGCGCGCAGCCAACCGCTCGACCCTAAAGGCTCGCTTGCACACCCTTCCTGCTCAAGGGCGGCGCGTTTCGACTTTCGTCACGGTGGTGGTGCGTTGTCCTGGACCGCAGCAAAGGCCAGCGGTGTCCACCGGTCCAGCGGCCTCTGCCGCACCGAGTCTACAGCGCCGTCAGACCGACTGAACTGAGCTCGGAATCAGGCCTTGATGACCTGCGGAACCGGAGACTCTACGAGCCGGAACCGCGACGTGTCCACAGTGCGGATGGCTTCGAGCGCAGCGTCGAGCTCGGGTTGCGCGAAGACCTGAGTGTCGGGCAGTTTCAGCTTACGGGCGAAGTTCGTCCATGCGGTGTCGAGCAGGACGATCGGCGCGAAGCACAGCGGTACGGCCGCGTGCATTATGTCGATCGCGTCGTTGTTCGTGATCGTCTTCCCGTCTTTGACGAGGAATCGCACGAGTTCGACCTCGATCCACATCGGGGTCCGAGGCGGGTGCGGATTCGGAATCATCCTTTCGCGCCGACGATGGCGCTGGCGGTTGTGCTTGATGAGGTGAACGAGGCTGGGCCGCGTGAGCATCCCCTCTACGGCGTCCCGGAACGCCTGGTCCTGCAGGCGGTCGACGGCGGTGCCGAGCCGGAACGCGCCTTCGGGCGCGGTTCCGAAGATGTGCGCAAGCAACTGCACGGGGGCGAGGAACGCGGCGGGGGCGATGAAGCCAGCAGCGAGGCGCCGTTGAACTGTTTCCGGATCGAGGTCGCTCAGGAGCCAGAAAGGGCCAACACCATCGAGGAGGTCGCGGATCTTCCTGTAGGACTCCCTGCTGTTCCTTCCCATCTCGAGGATGTTTAGGATAGAGAACATCAGCGTCCCCCGATCGCGGAACGTCTCGAGGAAGTGGTCGCGGCGCGCCGGATCCTTCGAGATCTCCCGGACAGCCCAGTGGTCCAGGTACACGAGGGGTGGGCGGAGTCCGAGCTGCACGTCGCCGTTCGAGAGTCGGGTGATCATAGTGGCATCGCTCCCGAATGCGCCCCCCGCGGGAGCGTGTTCGGCCCGGATGCCGGCCATACGCTTCGCAAGGGCCTCTCTGCTGGCCGCGGCCCGCTAATTCGCCGTAGGTCACGCGTCGTCAGGCACGATGCGGCCCACGGGTCCGTCCAGTCGCATCCTCGGCGACGCGGGTGGAAGAGTAGGAACATCGCTCAACGGGTTAATGGCTGCGGAGTGAAAGATCCACTTTTGACCATGGTGAGGCGGCCGATGGTGGGATCCCTGCGAGACCAAGCTGGGCGGTGGAAAGATTGCCCAGCGGCTCGAGATTACGCCGCGGGCCCGCCTGCTACTCGCCGACCGTGCATCATCCGAACTCGAGAGGACCCGGTAATCCGGCGAAAGTCCGACGGCACCGAGAGCCTCGGCGGTTGCCCAACTGTGTCTGCTCACGGATCCGAATCGTCATCGAAGCGGTCGTGGGTGGCCGGTGAACCGAACTGCCCAGCCCATGGTCGCGATATCGCTGCCCGACTAATCTTGTTGCATCCAGCCGACGTTCTTCCCTCCACTGCGGTCGAGGATCTTCGGCTGGTGGGAGTGCCAGGGCGGGTGCCATTGATTGCGTAGTCGCCTGCGGCGCCACCGCTGAAGGCCTGCGAGACTTGCGCGTTGCGAGCGCCGGGCAGCCCTCCGCGAGATGCCTGTTCAGCCGAGTCTGTCGCGAGCGTGCCCCACAGTACGGGCATTTCGTCAGCACTCGCGACGGTAGCCGGGTCGAAGTCGGCGGCTGCTTCATCGGTGAGAATCTATCCGGATCGTCATCGAAGCGGTCATGGGTGGCTGGTGCGCCGAACCGCCCAGAGTCGCGATATCGGTGCCCGACTCCCCGTGTTGCGTCCGGCCGGCGTTCTTCTCTCCACTGCGGTCGAGGATCCTCGCTTTGTGGGAATGCCAGGGCGCGCGCGATTGATGGCGCAGTCGCCTGCGGCGTCACCGCTGAAGGCCTGCGAGACTTGCGGGTTGCGAGCGTCGGGTAGCGCTCTGCGAGATGCCTGTTCAGCCGAGTCTCTCGCAAGCGACCATGGGTCAATGGTCTCACTGATTGACGCCTAATTGACGTGCGGGCGCGGTTTGGAACGGAACCGCGGTAAACGAAACGGCACGGGACGGGAGAGGGTTCGAAGAAAATCAAGGCGATACAGGGTAACCGCGCGTGCTGCTTAGGTTTTATTTCGCCTTGAGAAACTTCAAATCCCTTTTCCCGCTCACTCAAGCCCAGAAAAAATCTGGGCTTTTTTCATTTCCAGGCTCCATGTCCTCCGTATGTCCCCTGCTGCTGCACGGACAAGTCGAGGAGTTCCACGGCGGTTCTATTTACATGCGGACTTAGGTGGGCGTACCGCATCGTCATCTCGATGGTGGCATGCCCCATGAGTTCCTGAACGGCCTTCAACGGCACGCCACGCATTACCAGGTGACTCGCGAAGGAATGACGCAGATGGTGCCATGTGAGCCGGTGTGCAAGGCCGGCTCGGCGGCAAGTTCTGGGAACCACTTCTTTGACTTCGCTGTGGCTGAATGCCACCCCATCGGCCTTGCAGAAAACGTAGGGGCCCTTGAGGTGCCGTTCTCGTTGAAGCTTCGCCGCCGTGCTCTTGGAGAGAGGAATCTCGCGGCTTCGTCCTCCCTTTGGCGTGCCTTCCTGCTTCTGCCAGAGCGTGCGCCGCACGACGATTCTTCCGGCGTGGAGGTCGATGTCTTCCCATTTAAGGGCCAGCAACTCACCAAGGCGAAGGCCGGTCTTCAATGCAATCGTCAACATCGGCAACCAGCGATCCTCGGCTGTCTGTAGAAACCGCTCCGACTCCTCGAAGGTTAAGAATCGGAAGTCGTGAGGCGAGACGCGGAGCTGGCGCACGCGTGGAACGTGCCCGAGCTCGCCCCACTCGACAGCCAGGTTGAGCAGCTTGCGCAAGATTGCAAGTTGGTTATTCACCGTCTTGGCGGACAACTTCTCACGAAGCTTCTGCGCCTTGTACGCCTCGATCTCCTGCTGCCGGATTTGGTTGAGTCGAAGCTTGCCGAACACGGGCTCGAGGTGATTCTTCAGTGCCAATCGCTTGGCGTGAACCGCACTCGGTTTGTTGTTGTTCTCGCTATAGGTGAGGAACCTCTCCTTGAATTGCGCAAGAGTAGGAACCTCGTTGACCTCCTTTCCAAAGGTACCGTTTTGCAGCGAGTCGCGCAGTTGGCGTTCATGCTGCTGGGCGCCTCGCTTCGTTTGGATCGGCGACGTTTGCCGGACGGCCTGAACCGAGCCGTCGGCGTGCCTATACTTCACGTCCACTATCCAGGTTGCCCGCACTGTCCTCTTCTTGTCCGTCCACTTCCTCAGTCTTACGCTCATCGTTGAGCTCCGAGCGCAGGACCGTCCTTACCCCGGAATTCTTCTAGCAGTGCCGTCCGACTGACGCGAATGCTTCTGCCAAAACGCATTGCCCAGCTGGGGCGATTCAGCCGAATGACCTCGTAAAGAGTCTTTCGGTTGACTCGCAAGAGGGTCGCTGCTTCGTCTACCGTGAGGATGTCGGAGATCTCGACTCTCGTCCGAGAGGAATCGTCGGAAGCGCTGAGGTTTTCAGTCTTGTTGTCCATGGACGAGCGCCTCATCGATTGAGCCGGGCGAGCCGGGGCCCGCCTTTATTGCCCATTGATAAGCCCTGTCTCCGCGTCATCAACTCGCTGCGCTGAGTCGCTCCACCAAGGCCTGCATCTCTTCGACCATTGGCGGGTATGACGGAGGCGCTTCCCTTTGCGCCCTCGCCTTCGCCCTCATCTCCTTAAACGCCAGGACCGTCCCATTGTAGAAGCGGCGCACGGTCGCGATCTCTTCGAGGGAGAGGCCGCGTCGCTGTTCGGCCGCGGCATGTCTTTGTTCCCGGTTTGAGCGGCCACCAAGCATCCTCAGCAACTCATCGCGAGCCGCGTCGATCGTGAGCGCTCTCGCGGGGCAAGTCTGCGTTCCCAATCTCTCGCGCCACTGCCGGATCGCTTCGTTGATTGCCTTGGCGCGATGGGGCGTGCGCACGAGAAACAGAACTTCAGGAAGGTATTTGTCCGGGTAGGACCGAGCATAGAAGGTCTCGGTGGCGCTGGCATCGACGTAGCTGCGAAGAAAGCCCTCATAGCTCTGAACTTTCGCGATGGTAGAGCCAGGCTTGGGATGTTTCCCGCTCAGGATGGGGTGCGTCCCCATCTCGCACTCGAGGAAGAATCGCCGCCGGGCACTCGGAATTTCGAGAACAGCGTCTGGAAGCACCAGGCGATCGGGCGTCCTGCTTCCGGGTCCAAGGTTTTGCCTCCAAGGCAGTCGAACGGTGTCTGAGGGAATCCAACGAAAGTCAT
>Ga0099791_10001029_pt1 | contig 10768 bp, 4 predicted proteins | sample Rivendell_Oct201_7_FD_77318 | JGI IMG/M metagenome (GOLD analysis project Ga0099791, IMG submission 77318) | Vadose zone soil and rhizosphere microbial communities from the Eel River Critical Zone Observatory, Northern California to study diel... | ecosystem: Environmental > Terrestrial > Soil >... | reverse complement strand
GCCAGTCCGGCCCGACGTCCTTCGACGCGATCGCGATGGCGTCGTCGATGCACGCGGCCAGGGCGAGAACAATTGCCGCGCCGACAGTTCGGACGCTGGCCGTTCCTCGATCGATCTTCATCCGTTCGGCTCCCTCGCAGCCTGTCCGAATAGTCCCAAATAACCGGCTCCCAGAGAATGAATTCTCAGATGTGGGCCAGGGGTATGGGTCCCACCTTAGAGTGGGACGGTTTGTGGTTGACGCTCCCGAAGCCAACTGGTCTGATCAACCTCAAGCCGCTTGGAACGAAAACGCGGCCGGCTGCGCCACAAATCTGCGCAGGACGGTGGAAACGCTGCAGTCGGCGTCGGACCGAAACGCCTTTGCCCCCTCCCTACCTCCCCCGCATACGGGGAGGGTAGGGAGGGGGCGGCAGGTTGCGTGCTGTGGGTTTGTGAATCAGAAAACATAAACGCCTTGGGCCACAGACTTTTGATGGCTCGACAACGTTAGGCGGTCCTTGGATGGCGCGCCCCGCAAAACGTCCGCCGTGGGGCCGGGCTTCGCGATACGCTTGCGGGCGCGGGGCGTGCAAGGATGAGGAGGGAAGCTGCAAGGCTTCGCCATAGCGAAAAGCTTCTCGACGGAGAAAAGGGTCGTCCACGGTGAGAAGAGGGGTGGGCTCCATGCGTAAGATCGGCTCCTTGAGACTGACCGTCGGCGCCAGCATCGTTGCGGTGACGGGCGGCATCTTCCTCGTGTACGCCCACGACAAGAGCCAAGTCGTCGGCCAAGTCGTCGGCCAAGTCGTCGGCAAGGTGGCCGCCGAGGTGGCCGACGCGGGCAGCATCCGCATCCCGGACCGTCCGGATTGGAACTGGGACGTGCGCCCGATCCTGTCGCAGAACTGCTTCTCGTGCCACGGCCAGGGCATGCAGAAGGCGGGCCTGCGTCTCGACATTGAGAAAGCCGCCTACGATCGTATCCCCGAGGACAAGAACAAGCGCGCCATCGTGCCGGGCAACCCGGGCAAGAGCGAGCTCTACAAGCGCATCATCTCGACCAACGCCGACTACAGGATGCCGCCCAAGGAGGCGCACAAGACCCTGCCGGCGCACGACGTCGCGGTGATCGAGCGCTGGATCACACAAGGCGCGCTCTACAAGCCGCACTGGGCCTACATCCCGCCGACCATCGTCAAGCCCGAGAACACCAGGTGGGACGGCCAGGCGGTCAACGAGATCGATCGCTACGTCTACGCGAGGCTCGCCAGGGAGGGCGTGTCGCCCGCTTCTGAGGCCGACCGCGAGACCCTGATCAACCGCGTCACTCTCGACCTGACCGGCCTGCCGCCGACCTTGGAGGAAGTCGACGCGTTCGTGAACGACAAGGACCCAAACGCCTACGAGAAGCTGGTCGACCGCCTGCTGGCGTCGACAGAATACGCCGAGCGCCAGACCAACATCTGGCTCGACGTGGCCCGCTACGCCGACAGCCGCGGCGGCCTCAACGACAACGAACGTCCGATCTCCTATCCTTACCGCGACTGGGTGATCAGCGCGTTTAAGCGCAACATGCCCTACGACACGTTCGTCACCTGGCAGCTCGCCGGCGACCAACTTGCGAATCCGACCCGCGAGCAGCTCCTGGCGACCGCCTTCCTGAAGGCCGGCCGTCAGGACTCCGAAGGGGGCTCGATCGACGAAGAGTTCCGCATGAACTACGTGCATGAGCGCACGGAGCTGATCGGCAAGGACTTCTTAGGTCTGACCGTGGGCTGCGCCAAGTGTCACGACCACAAGTACGACGCCATCGCCCAGGCCGACTACTATTCGCTCGCCGGCATCTTCAACCAGATGGACGAGCGCGGTTTGGCCTCCTTCAGCCGTGGCACGCCGAGGGGCGCGACCCTCACATGGCCGACCACCCTGCAAGCCGAGAAGCTCGCTCAGGCCCGCGCCGTCACCGCGGCCAAGGAAGCGGCCTATCAGAGCGCGCTGCGCGCCGCCCAGCAGAAGGCCGCGACCGCCGCCGTGCCGGACGCCGAGCGCGCCGACTTCATCGACGCGTCGATTAAGGCCGACACCCAGGCCTACTATCCGCTCGATAACGGCTACGCCGGCGACTTCTCGTCTCTGTACCTGGAGCCGCAGGAGCTGCCCCTGGGGGTTCCAGCCGAAGGCGAGGAGAGCCCCTTCGACGGCATGAACCGCGCCCAGGCGGCGGCCTTCCTGCAGAAGAAGATCCTGGCCGACGTCCGGGCCGGCAAGGCGCCCCCGATGGTCGAAGGCGCGCGCGCCGCGGCGGCCGGCGCCACGAACCGACCCGGCTCTGCGGGCTCTGCGCCGGACATGCGCGATACGCCCGGCAAGCCGGCCGCTCCAGAGGCCAAGAGCCCGAGCGAGCCTGCCGCCGTCGGCGGCAGGAGGAGGGATGCGTCGCCCTTCGGCCGTCGCGCCAGCATGGCGGGCGACCTCGCGGCCATGAAGGCCGACCCGGGCCTGCCGCGCCTCGCCGCCCGCGAAGTCGACTGGGCCATGGAGCAGCTCATCGCCTTGGGCTACACCGACGACCGCCTGGGCGACCCGCAACGCATCTCCAAGCGCCAGCTGCAGCAGTGGGTCCACCCGGAGGCGCTGCAATGGACCGACTCCGGCCTCGGCGACAGCAAGAAGGCGTTCGTCAGCAACGTGAAGTTCGTGCCGGGCCACAAGGGTCAGGGCATAGAGCTGCGCGACTCGGTGTTCTCCGCCGACAAGTCGGTCGGCATGTTCGAGCGCACCCAGCCCTACAGCTTGGACTTCTGGCTGAAGCTCAGGACCGAGCCCTACGTCGACACCACGAGGCCCAACGGCCCGTCGGCCTCGGTCCTCTACAACAACGGCGGCATCGAGGGCCAGGGCTATGAGCTCAGCATGGCCAACGGCAAGCTCGCCTACAGCATCACGCATCTTGCCCCGACCGAAATGCTGCAGGTCTCCACCACGGAGAACATCCCGACCGGCCGCTGGGTGCACATCACCTCGACCTATGACGGCAACTCCAAGGCGGAGGGCATGCACCTCTATGTCGACGGCAAGGAATGGCCGGTCGAGATCGAGCACAATCAGCTCACCCGGTCGTCCTTCCCGCGGTCCGTCAACAGCCAGTTCGGCAGCTATTTCGGCCTGGCCGCCGGGGTCAACTTCAACCGTCCGGAACTGGTGGACGGGGCGCTCGACGAGCTGCGCGTCATCACCCGCGCCCTGACGCCGCTCGAAGTGGCCTATCTGCAGGATGCGACGGCGGCGCTGGCCGTGCCGCAGCAGCAAGCCCGCGCCGACCTGGCCCTGATCGCCGCCGCGAAGGACCCTGCGGTCCAGAAGGCGTGGCAGGAGCTGACCGACGCGCGGCTCAGCGAGCAACGGATCGAAACGCCGGTCCACCGCATCATGATCGCCGGCGACCAGCCGATCCCGCGCAAGAGCTACGTGCTGGACCGCGGCGTCTACAATTCTTACCTCCAGGAAGTGAAGCCGCAGGGGATGCCGCGGGTGTTCGCGTGGAACGACAAGCTGCCGCGCAACCGCCTCGGCCTCGCTGCGTGGCTGTTCGACCCGAAGCATCCCCTGACGGCCCGCGTCTACATCAACCGCATGTGGCAGGGCCACTTCGGCAACGGCATCGTGCAGACGGCGGATGATTTCGGGACGCAGGGCACGACCCCGACGCACCCGGAGGTACTTGATTACCTCGCTGTCGCGTTCGTGCGCTCGGGCTGGGACATCAAGCACATGCACAAGCTGATGATGATGTCCGCCACCTATCGGCAGAACTCCAACATCAGCCGCGAGAACCTGGAGAAAGACCCGCGCAACTTCCTTCTCGAACGCGGCCCGCGCTTGCGCATGGCGGCGGAGACCATCCGCGACAACGCCCTGATGGTCTCGGGCCTGCTGGTCAAGAAGGTCGGCGGCGACGCCGTGTTCCCCTACGCTCCCGACGCCATCTGGGACGGCGTCGCCCAAGGTGCGGTGATCTATCCGACCAATGTGCCGGCCGAGCAGAACTACCGTCGCTCGATGTACACTTTCGTCAAGCGCAACGCCCCGGTCGCGAACCTCGTGTCGTTCGACATGCCCGACCGCCGCGATGCCCAGGTGACCCGGCCAATCTCCAACACGCCGCTGCAAGGCCTGGTGATGTTGAACGACACCCAGTTCATGGAGGCCTACCGCAAGCTGGCGGAGCGGGCGATCAAGTCGTCCGCCAACGAAGAGGAGCAGCTGATCACCCTGTGGCGCCTCGCGGTTCGCCGCCATCCCGCTGCCAATGAACTCGCGACCATCAAGGGCTACCGGGCGTCGGAAGTGGCCCTGATGCAGAAGTCGCCCGACGAAGTGAAGAAGCTGATCGCCATCGGTGCGGCGCCGGCCGATCCCGCGGTCGACCCGGTCGAGCTCGCGGCCCTGACCGTCGTCACCGCCAGCGTGATGAACACGCCCGACGCTTACACGGTGCGCTAGGAGGGCGATTCGATGAAGCTGATCATATGCGCGGCTTGGTCATTCCGGGGCGCCACCGTCAGGTGGCGAGCCCGGAATCCATAACCCTCGGCTGGTGGTTATGGATTCCGGGCTCGCCGCGTCGCGGCGCCCCGGAATGACCAGCATATGATTCGAATTTCGCTCTACAGGAGGGACAAGTTCACCCCGCGCCAGGAGGGAGAAGAATGACCAAGAAGATCGAAATCGATCCGAGCATACTCGCCAACCTGACCCGCCGGGCCGTGCTGAGCTCCAGCATGGGGCTAGGGGCCATCGCGGCGGCCAAACTGCTGGGCGGTGGTATGTCTCTGGCCAAGGCAGCAACCCCGGCCGGCGAATCCGGTCCCAACCTGGGCAAGCTGACCACCGGTCATTTCCCGGCCCGGGCCAAGCGGGTGGTCGACATCCACATGAAGGGTGCGGTGTCCCAGGTGGACACCTTCGACTACAAGCCCGAGGTCATCAAACGCCACGGCGAAGAGATCCCGCCTTCGGTCAAGGGCCGGGGCAAGATCTCATCCATGTCCAACGGCCAGACCTCGTTCCCGCTGATGGGTCCGCTCGCGCCGTTCCGGCAGTACGGCCAGTGCGGGCGCTGGGTGTCCGACCTGATGCCCCACATCGGCTCGATCGCCGACGATCTGACCTTCATCCACTCGATCTGGACGCCGCAGGTCAACCACGATCCGGCGGACATTCTGCTGCACACCGGCTTCCAGCTGCCGGGCCGTCCGGCGGCGGGGGCGTGGGTCAACTACGCGCTCGGCACCGACAATGCGAACCTGCCGTCCTACGTCGTGATGAAGTCGCAGTTCCAGGCCGCGGGCGTCGGCGCCACCCAGGCGACCTGGTCGGCGGGCTTTTTGCCCTCCAACCACCAGGGCGTGGAGTTCCGCTCGGGTAACGAGCCCGTGCTTTACGTGAGCAACCCGGACGGCATGAGCCGCGACGAACGCCGCGCTCAGATGGATGTCATCGACCAGCTGTCCCACTATCAGTACCAGATGAGCGGCGACCCGGAGATCTTGTCCAAGATCGCGCAGTACGAGATGGCCTACCGCATGCAGGACTCGGTGCCGGACGTCACCGACCTGCGCGACGAGCCGGACTACATCCTCAACATGTACGGCCCGCAGGTGCACCAGCCGGGCACCTTCGCCCGCAATTGCCTGCTCACCCGCCGCCTGATCGAGCGGGGCGTGAAGTACGTACATCTGGTCCAGGTCGGCTGGGACCACCACAACGGCATTGCCCGGCGTCATCCGCCCGATTGCTGGGCCGTCGATCAGCCTTCCGCTGCTCTGGTCATCGACCTCAAGCAGCGCGGTCTCCTGGACGATACCCTGGTCACCTGGAAGGGCGAGTTCGGCCGCACGGTCTACGCCCAGGGCGGGATCAACCCCAACGCGGGACGCGACCACCACGGCGGCAATTTCACCATGTGGATGGCGGGCGGCGGCACCAGGCCGGGGATCGCCTACGGCAAGACCGACGACTTCAGCTACAACATCATCGAGGACCCGGTCGAGATCCACGACATGAACGCCACCATGCTCTACCTGTTGGGCGTCGACCACAGGCAGCTGACCTTCCACTACCAGGGCCGCGATTTCCGCCTGACGGACACCGGCGGCAAGGTGATCCAGGGCATCATCGCGTAAGGTGCTGTCTGATGCAGCTCATCTGGTTTTTCGGGCGTTTCCACGTCCTGATCCTGCACTTACCGCTGGGCATACTGACGCTCGCTGTGGCGCTGGAGATTCTGGTCCGGTTCCGGCCGTTCAGGTTCCTGGAGAGCGCGGTGGCCCCCGCCTGGATTGCCGGGGCTATCAGCGCGTTGGCAACGGTGGCGTTGGGCCTCATGCATGCCACCGAGGACAGCTTCGAAGACATGGATGCGGTGGAAGCCCACGGCTGGGCGGGCGTGACGCTCGCAGCGGTGACCTGCCTGATCGCTATCCTGCGTACGCGCCTGCATCCCCCTCCCTACCCTCCCCCGCATGCGGGGGAGGGTAGGGAGGGGGCGCCCCGGCGGGCCGGGCCCGAGACGGCCGGCGCGCGGCTCTACAAGGCGGTGCAGCCGGCCTTCGCCCCAGGCGCGGCTCTGGATCGGGGCTATGACAAGCTCTGGGGCGTTCCGGTGGCGGCGGTCCTGTGCCTGATGTTCCTCACCGGGCACCTCGGCGGCAACCTGACCCACGGCGACACCTATCTGCTGCAGTACGCCCCCGGCCCTGTCCGGGTGCTGGCCGGTCTGCCGGCCGATGCCGGGCCACGGCCCAAGCCCACCGACCTGGCGTCGGCGGACATCTATCTGGACATCGTGCAGCCCGCTCTGGAGCGGCGCTGCTCGGGCTGCCACAACAACTCCAAGAAGTCCGGCGGCCTGTCGATGGCCACCTACGAGACCCTGATGAAGGGCGGCTCCAAGGGCGCGGTGATGACCCCCGGCAATCCCGCCGCCTCCGACCTGTTCCACCGGGTCAGCCTGGCGCCGACGAGTTCCGACTTCATGCCCAAGGACGGCAAGACCCCGCTCAACAAGAGCGAGATTGCCGCCATCAGCTGGTGGATATCGCAAGGCGCCCCCAAGAGCGCGACCGTGGGTAGTCTGACGCTGACGGCGGAGGCCTCCGCGGCCATCCAGGCGGTGATCGGGGCCACCGGCGGGGCGGGCGAGGAGGAGGCGGCCGCGGCGGGCTCGGACGAGGCGCCTCTGCCGCAGGTCGCCGAGGCCGACAGGGCGGCGGTGGCCAAGGTGGTGGCGGAGAGCTTCATTGTCAGGAAGGTAGCCAAGGGCTCCAACCTGGTGGACGTCGACTATGTCTCAACCGATCCGGTGACGCCTGAGATGATCAACGATCTCGCCAGCTTCGGGCCCAACATCCTGCGCCTGAACCTCAGGCACGCCGGCGTCACCGACGCGCAGGTCAGCACCATCGCCGGCTTCTCGAATCTGCGACGCCTGCGCCTGGAGGAGAACGCCATCACCGATGCCGCGGCCGCGTACATCGCCGGCCTGAAGAACCTGACCTATCTCAACCTGACCAACACCAAAGTGACGGACGCAGGCCTCGACCGACTCGCGACCCTGCCCAAGCTGTCGCGCATCTACGTCTGGGGGACGACCATCACTGCCGCGGCCGTGGACAAGGTCAAGGCCGCGTGCAAGGACGTCACTGTCTACGCCGGCCTCACCGCCAAGGACGTCCCCGTCCAAACCAAGATCATGACCCCCGCCAATTGATCGCGGGTGGGAACGACGCAAGAGGGGGCGGCCGTAGGGCGCAATAAGCGCAGCGCATTGCGCCATTCTAGTGTTCCGGCAGCGGACAACGTTTCGATGGGCTCGCAGGCGAGGAGCGGCGCCCCGGTACCAAGAGAGGGATGGCGCGCTGGATGGCCGACCGTGCCGTTGGCGTGATCCGCGATCGTTTCGGATGGGAGATCATTCGAGGAAAAGATGCGGCTCAACCAATTCGATTATCTGTGTGCTTCGGAGCACGCTCAGGCGTCGTTGGCGGAACAATACGCCGGGTTGCCGTTCGAGGCATGATCCCAGGCTGGGTTTTCTTGAGGTTGTGATGCCTGGTAGGGGCGACCCTTGCGGTCGCCGCTGTTGCCGGCGGACGCGGTGCGGAAACCGGGCGACCACAAGGGTCGCCCCTACCGCAGGCAATGTTGGAGGCCTCAGGCCACTCAAATGATCAAAGCGAGCGACTAGAAATGTGGGAGGAGCCGCACCCGGTATTCAGCTTCCGGGCGGTCCAGAAACTCTCTACCATCCGGCAGGTGGACGACCACTCGGGAAATCTCGAATCAATTCAATCGGCGCGACCCACGACGCCTCAATAACAACGCTGGCCGCAACCCCAAGGGAGAGAGAGCACATGCATTCGTACCGCCCCGCTTCCCTGCGCACCCATCTGCTCGCAGGTTCCATGTTGTTCGCCATCGCTCCGGCTGTCGCGGCGGAGGTTACACCGGCGCGGCTCGCCAATCCGGAGCCGGGCAACTGGCTGATGAACCACCGCACCTACGATGCGCAGCGCTATTCGCCGCTCGACCGCATCAACAAGACCAACGTCAAGGGCCTGAGACTCGCCTATGCGGTCGCGATCGGCGGGACGTCGGCGAACGAAAATCTCGAGTCGACCCCGCTCGCCGACGACGGCTTTCTCTACGTGGTCGATCAGTGGGGCGTGGTCTACAAGATCGACGGGCGTTCGGGCGATATGGGCCGGATCGTCTGGCGCATGGACCCCGGGCAGGAGAAAGCGCCGTTGTCGAACCGCGGCGCGGCGTTGTGGGGAAACGTGGTCGTCAGCGTTGCCAGCTATCCGGCGCGGGTCATCGCCACTGACAAGGAGACCGGCAAGGTCGTCTGGGAAACCAACATGGCCGACGGCCAGCCCGACCTGCAGCTCACGGCGGCGCCGCTGCCCGTCAAGGACAAGATCGTGATCGGTGCTGCCGGCGGCGACCGCGGGGTGCGGGATTTCATTGCGGCGCTCGACGGCGCGACCGGCAAGGTGCTGTGGCGAAAATATACGGTGCCGGCCCCCGGCGAGCCCGGCTCGGAGACATGGAAGGACAAGAACAACGCATGGCAGACCGGCGGCGGCGCTATGTGGGTCACGGGTTCCTACGATGTTGCCACCAACCAGGTGCTGTGGGGCACCGGCAATCCGGTGCCGATGTACAATCCGTACTACCGCCCCGGCGACAATCTCTACACCAACAGCCTGATCTCCTGGGATCCCGACACCGGCAAGATGAACTGGTATCACCAGTACGTCCCGGGCGACATGTGGGATTACGATGCGGCCGGCACGCACATCCTGATCGACGGCGACGTTGCCGGCCAGCCGCACAAGCTGGTGACGCATTCGGCGCGCAACGGCTTCCTCTACGCCTTCGAGCGCACCAACGGCCAGACCCTGCTGGCCAAGCCCTATATGGACCAGACCTGGACCAAGGGCATCGATCAGAAGACCGGCATGCCGGTCGATTACGATCCGGCCAAGGACATCCAGGTCTATTCAGGCGTGCAAGCTCAGACGCTGACGGACCCGACCAAGAAGTTGTGCCCGTCGCACGAGGGCGGCAGCAACTACTGGTCGGCATCCTACAGTCCCCGGACCCGGCTGCTCTACATCCCGTCGCGTCCGACCTGCGATGAAGTCACGATGACGCCGAACCAGCTCCGCAGTCCCACCACCGGGTCCATGTTGGGCGGCGGCATCAGGTTTTTCGCCCGAACCGAATCCGAGATCGTCGTCGCTGATCCGTTTACCGGCGAGGTCAAAAATCGCGTGCTCTCAACCTATCCGAACTACAGCGCCGCACTTACCACGGGGGGCGGCCTGCTGTTCACGGGCCTCGGCGACGGCACGTTCATCGCCTATGACGACACGAGCCTCGAGCCGCTGTGGAAGATCAATGTCGGCAGCGGCTTCAATGCGCCGCCGATGACATTCGAGGCCGGCGGCAAGCAATACCTCGCCATCATGTCGGGACTGAGCCAGATTTCCAAGGGCAGGCTCATCCTCACCCCGGAACTGCGCGAGATGCGCAATCAGACCATGCTGTTTGTGTTTTCGCTGTGACAGGAGGGAAGATGTCCATGAGTTACCGAAGCTCGATCTGTGCGGTTGCGTTAGCAACCGCATTGCTTGCAACGCCGGCGGCCGCCCAGATGGTCGATCTTGGCAAATACCCCAACTTCAAGGGCCAATGGGTTCGCACCGGCAACCCGAACAATTGGATTGCGCTCGCCGGACAGCCTCCGCTCACCCCCGAATATCAGAAGATATGGGAAGGCATTCAGGCCGACTTGAAAGCGGGCGGGCCCGGCAATTGGCCGTCGACGTTCTGCATTCCGGCCGGCATGCCGGCGATGATGAGCTTCTATGATCCGATGGAGATGATCGTCCTGCCGGACACCACGTACATCCTGATCAGCCACAACGACGATTCGTATCGACGGATCTATACCGACGGCCGCGATTGGCCGACGGATCCGGCGCTCACTTACGCCGGCTACTCGATCGGCCGGTGGGTCGACGAGGACGGCGACGGCAAGTACGATGTGCTCGAGGTCGAGACCCGTTTCCTCAAGAACCCGCGCGGCTACGATATCTCGGGCATTCCGTTCCACAGCGACAATCAGGCCGTCATCAAGGAGCGGATCTATCTCGACAAGGCCGACCCCAACACCCTTTTTGACCAGATCACCGTGCTCGATCATGCGCTGACGCGG
>Ga0099791_10001028_pt1 | contig 10772 bp, 7 predicted proteins | sample Rivendell_Oct201_7_FD_77318 | JGI IMG/M metagenome (GOLD analysis project Ga0099791, IMG submission 77318) | Vadose zone soil and rhizosphere microbial communities from the Eel River Critical Zone Observatory, Northern California to study diel... | ecosystem: Environmental > Terrestrial > Soil >... | reverse complement strand
GAGTTGCCGGATTCATCCATCCGGCCGCGGCATTTGGTGGCAAGGATGATCGAGTTGCGAATCCCAGGATGCCGGCTCAGCCATCGCCCGATGATTTCCTCGGAGGCGCCTCGCGGCCCTACCGGCGGGTACACGTCGGCGGTGTCAATCAGGTTCCCGCCCCTCTGCACGTAGTGGTCGAGGAGGGCGTTTGCTGCCGGCTCATCGGCCTCCTGCCCGAAGGTCATCGTCCCAAGGGCGAACTCTGACACGAGGACGCCGGTTCGACCAAGCAGGCGCTTACGCATCCTCAGGCCTCCAATCCGACTCCAGCTGTGAGCTTCGACAGGTTGGCATAGCTGATCGCCACGCTTTCCATCGGGTCGCGCCGGGGTTCGTCCTGCTCCACCACGAGCCATTTGGTACCCGCGTCGCGGCATGCGTTCAGCACTTCAACCCAGTCTAGGTTGCCTTCGCCAATCTCGGCATCGACCGGCCGGCCCCGATCGACCGCCATGTCTTTGAGATGGACGAGCGGGGCTCGGTGCTTGAAGCGGCGTATCCAGGTGGCCGGATTGGCACCGCCATATTGCAGCCAGTACGTGTCCAGCTCCGCCTTGAGGGCGTCAGGCGGAGCGGCGCCAAAGAGCGTCTGCAGCCCAGTTTGCTGACCGAACCGCTCCAGCTCATGACTGTGGTTGTGATAAACGAGCTGGAGCCCAGACGGGCGCAGCCGACTCGCCAGCTCAGCCGCTTCAGCCGCGAATCGCCGGTAGCCGTGCTCCGAGCGATACTCTTCGGGAAGGCTCGGTACGACCACGTATTCACAGCCCCACTCATTGCACTCGGCAGCCACCGTGTCGAGATCATCCACGAGGCGATCGAGCGCTACGTGCGCCGCGCAGGCGACCAATTCTGCGCGCCTCATCTCCTCGCCGAAACGACCTATCGTCTTCGGGCCCAGGCCCGCAACCTCGACCGACCGATAGCCGATTTCGCGCAGGCGACCAAGCACGCCCCCCAGGCGCGATGGGTCCTGGAGTTGGGTCCGAATCGTGTAGAGCTGGAGCGCGATCACGGCGCCACCACCAGGCTGTCATCTAGCGGGAGCAGGGATGGCAAGCGGCATCTGCTGCGAACTTCGACGTGTCGGCCGGTGGTGTAGGACTCCTCGATTGACTCCATGACATCGAGCACGTGGTACGCGAGATCGCCGGCCGCGCGTGGTTGGTCTCCCCTGCCTATGGCAAGCGCCATCTCGATTACACCCAGGCCGCGAAAATTGCCGGGTCCTTCGGTGTGGTGGTAGAGGAGCGGAACTTCTCGCCAAACCGACTCGTCCTCATTGGGTCGCACCTTCACCGGGCCCCCGAAATAGTTGGGATCGGGGACGCTCAAAATCCCTTTGCTGCAGTAGAGCTGCATGTTTGGGAGGTCGTGGCCCCAGATTCCAAAGCTGTTGACGAGAGCCACCTGAGCGCCGCTCTCGAATTCGATCAAGGCCGCCACGAAGGTGGGGGTGCTTACCTTGAAAGTCTCGCCCGCTCTCGGCCCACGGTCCGCTGTACGCGTCGGATAAAGGATGCGCGCCATTCCGGTGACGCGCCGCACCGCGCCCAGCAGGCAAACGAGCGTGGTGACGTAGTAAGGCCCGATATCGAGGAGTGGGCCGCCGCCGGCCGCATAGAAAAAACCAGGATTTGGATGCCAGTTCTCGGGGCCGCGATTGAGCATGAAAGCGGAACCTGCCAGCGGTTCGCCAAGTTCGCCTTGCTCGATGAGGCGAAGACAGGTCTGAATTCCCGCCCCCAGAAAGGTGTCTGGCGCGCATGCGATCTTGAGGCCGCTTGACGCTGCCGCGTCAAGAATGCGGCGACCGTCGTCGCGGGTGGTAGCCAGCGGCTTTTCGGTGAACACATGCTTTCCGGCGCGAAGGGCCGCCAGACTGATGTCCGCATGCGCGAGCGGGACGGTCAGGTTGACCACAAGCTCAACTTCGTCGGACCTGAGAAGTTCTTCACTGGTGCACGCCTGAGGCACCCCGAACTCTTTCGCTCTGGCTTGCGCCCTTTCCCGAACCTGATCCGCGCAAGCCACCACCGTCAGATGCGGTGAGGCGCCCATGTTCTTCAGATATGCGCCGCTGATGGTGCCGCATCCGATAACACCGACACGGATCGGACCGATCACTCGCGCGCCACCGGATGGACAGGCTAACCTTTGGACGGCGTGGGGACGGCGGCTGAATTCGATCTGGCGACCAAGATGGCCAAGCTCATGACCGCCGTCGAGCTCGAAGAAGCGCCTCTGGAGCTGACGGCGCACGACGTGCGCGGCGAGCCGGTCACATTTGCAGCGGCGGCACGCGGCGACTACCGACCATTCCACGTGGGCGACCGGTGGGGTCCACCCTGGAGCACAACCTGGTTCCACGTACGTGGACGGGTTCCGGTTGCGTGGACCGGAATGAGCGTGGTCGCCGTCTTCGACCTCGGATTCCAAGGCCACACCGGATTCACATGCGAGGCGCTTGCGTGGCGGGACGGCAAGCCTTGGCGCGGGGTGGATCCAAATCACCGCTGGCTGCCTGTCCGGTCGAGCGAGGTCGACTTTTACCTGGAAGCCTCCGCGATCCCAACGGCTGTGGTGGCCGGACCAGCCGAGGCTCCCTCCATGATCGCCCTCCGTGAGTCTAAGGACCCAGTTTTCGTTTTCCGACAGGCCGAGCTGCGGATCCAGGATCCATCGGCTCGGAAGCAGGCGCTTGATTTCAAAGTCCTTTATGAGCTCGCGCTTGCCCTCCCGGAGGGTGACCGGCGCACGGAGATCCTGGAAGCGCTGAATCGATTCGCGAACAGCAAGGATCCCGAAGACGTCAAAGGAGTCCTCTCACGACCGAGCACGGCGACCCATCAGATCACCGCGGTCGGACACGCGCACATCGACACCGCCTGGCTCTGGCCGCTGCGCGAGACTCGGCGAAAGTGCGCGCGAACCTTTTCGACCGCGCTCGCGCTGATGGACGAGTACCCCGACTACCGATTCGCCTGCTCGCAGCCTGCCCAGTACGCCTGGATGAAGGAGTCGTATCAAACCATCTACGAGGGCATCCGTCAAAAAGTCGCAGCCGGGCAATGGGAGCCGGTAGGTTCCATGTGGATCGAGGCCGACTGCAACCTTCCTTCGGGGGAGGCGTTGGTCCGGCAGTTCGTGCACGGCAAGCGCTTCTTCATGGGGGAGTTCGGCGTCGATACCCGCGATCTGTGGCTGCCCGACGTCTTCGGCTACCCCGCGTCCCTACCACAGCTGATCGCTGAGTCAGGTGGCGAATTCTTCCTGACTCAGAAGCTATCGTGGAACGACACGAACAAGCCAGCTCACCACACCTTTATGTGGGAAGGCATCGACGGGACGGCGATCTTCACGCACTTTCCGCCGGCGGACACGTACAACGGCAATTTCACCGCAGGCGAGATCACGCGCAGCGCGGCCGACTTCAAGGACAAGGAAAGCTCATCACGCTCGCTCTATCTCTACGGCTGGGGAGACGGGGGCGGTGGCCCGGAGCCGGACATGATCGAATCGGCTCACCGTCTGAGGAGCATCGATGGTGCGCCGCAGGTCGAGCTCGGCCGCGCGGCCGATTTCTTCGCGCATGCGAAACGAGAGGCGCACAACCTCACGACGTGGGTCGGTGAACTGTATTTCGAGCTCCATCGCGGCACTTACACGTCGCAAGCGCGGACCAAGCGGCTGAACCGACGCGCTGAACAGGCCCTGCGTGAGGCAGAGATCTGGTCCGTTGCCGTCGGAGAAGGCTATCCGGCCGACGTCCTCGATTCCACCTGGAAGCGCCTGCTGATCAACCAGTTCCACGACATCCTTCCGGGATCGAGCATCGACTGGGTTTATGAGGACGCCGAGCGCGAGCTCGAGGCCGTCATCGAGGTCGCGGGTCGCATCACCACATCCGCCCAATCCAGCCTGGCCGGCAGCGGAGACAACCTGACGGTCTTCAACGTCAACTCACATGCGCGCCGCGAAGTGGTTGAGATCGATGAGCGGCCGGTTCTTGTCAGCGCACCGGCATGTGGTTGGGCGTCGACCACCGACTTGGCGCCGACGCACTTGGAGCCGGTCTCGGTTTCGGGCCGCGTAATGGAAAACGGCCTGCTCCGGGTGATGTGGGATGAGCGTGGTCTCTTGACGTCGATCTGGGACAAAGAGATTGGGCGCGAGGTGCTCTCTGCGGGCGATCCAGGCAACGCGCTCCTGCTGCACGACGACAACCCGAAAAACTGGGACGCATGGGATGTTGACGCTGACTATCGCAAGAGCTTTGTGCAACTCACAGAGCTCGCGAGGGCCAACGTCGAGATGGAGGGGCCGCTGCGGGCCGCAGTGCGGTTCACCCGCAACTTCGGTTCATCCAAGCTGGAACAGCGAATGGTCCTCGACGCGGGTTCGCGGGTGCTTCGATTCGAAACCGAAGTCGACTGGCATGAGGAGCACAAGTTCCTCAAGGTTGCCTTTCCGGTCTCCGTCCGATCGTCTCGGGCAACATACGAGATCCAGTTCGGCCACGTCGAGCGCAGCACGCACACGAACACCAGCTGGGACCAGGCTCGTTTCGAGGTCTGCGCCCATCGATGGGCCGATCTGGGCGAGCCAGGCTACGGCGTCGCGCTGCTCAACGATTGCAAGTACGGCTACGACATCCAGGGCTCGGTCATGCGGCTGTCGCTGCTGCGCGCGCCCACCCATCCCGACCCGGCCGCGGACCGCGGCAAGCATCGCTTCACGTATGCGCTGATGCCTCATCCGGGAGACTTCCGCGAAGCTGGAGTGATCGCGGCCGCCGAGGACCTCAACATTCCGCTGCGGGTAGTGCGCGGAGGGATCAGTGTGGGCGAACGGCGTTCACTGATCGAGGTCGATACGCCACAGGTGGTGGTCGAGGCGATCAAGCGAGCAGAGGATTCGGACGCGGTGGTCATCAGGCTCTACGAAGCGTGGGGCGGCCGCTGCCGAGCGCGCGTGCGCACGTCGCTGACGGTGTCGAGAGCGTTTCTGTGCGACCTGCTCGAACGAAATCGCGAAGAAATTGAGGCGCGGGACGGTCAGCTCGAGCTCGACCTCACGCCGTTCAAGATCCTGACGCTGAAGCTGATCGTCTAGGGGCTACACCACCTGACCAGACCGCCACGACAGCCAGAGCGATCAGCAAAACGACCTCGGATAGCGTCCAGCGGTTCAAGCGCAAAGCGAGAGCCGTGCTGTTGATATAGGGAGTACTCACCAGCCACCCCGCCGCGATCGGAACTCGCCATCGCATGGCCGGCCGTTCCTCCCAGACAATCCATGCCGCCACGCTGAAAAGACACAGGTCCGAGCCGTGGAGATATGGCACCACCAGCAGTGAGCCGATCGCGCCCACGGCGATAACGAGCCCAGGGGTGTGGCGAAGTCGATAGGCGGCTGCAAGGCTTGCCAAGACGATGACGGCCCGAAGCGCAGTGGCAAGCCCGCCTCCCACACCCAACGCCCCCTCCAGCGTCAGGTTGTTGGCGCCCTCCGGCAGTGGTCCGCGCAGCTGGCTGAGATAAGCGGACACGCCCTGGCTTCCCATCAAACCGAAGGCCACCAGCACGATGACAACTCCCACCGCTGCCCACGAGGCAAAAATCCGGTATCGGCCCGCAACCAAAAGGGCGAACGGGATCAACAGCGCGGTGTTCGGCTTCAAGTACAGGAGGGACAGGGCGATTCCTGCGGTGAGGTCTCTCCTTTCGCGCGCGAGGCGCGTCGTCAACGCCGCTCCCGCCGCGACCAGCGGCGCCACCTGCCCCAGGTTCACCGCATGCAAGACCCACCACGGTGCGATGGCTGCTCCGGCGATGATCCACCGCTCGAGACCACGGCTCTGCGACGCCCACACCAACGCCGCCACCAGGGCCGCCAGGGTAATGGCCGCCCAGATCCAATAAGAAACCCAGTATGGGAGCGGTGCCAGGGGCGCCGTCAGCCAGGCGTCGGTCGGAGGGCTGAGGAATGGCTGAGCGATCTGGTCCGGCACCAACCGCATCTGCTCGATACCGACGAGGTTCTGGTCGTAGATAAGCGACCACCCCCGTTCTACACCAACCCTCGCCGCGGCAAGATAGGTGTGAAAGTCGATCCCGATTGGCTCGTAGCGATTTAGAACATCGAGCACGAGAGCAACGAGCACGATCGCGAGCCCAATCGAGGCCCACAACCGCCTACGGATTCTTCAGCTCCACGATCTCTCCATGCTCCGCGGACGCATACGCTCCGAGGATGACTTTGAGGACATTGACGCCCTCGACCTCGGTATTGATTGGCCGCCTCCCCTCAACAAGACAGGCGATGAAGTCGACAACCTCCGCGGCGTATGTGTCTGTCTCGCCGCTGGATTCTTGGACAACCATCTGCTCCCCGCCACGCGGCTTGTGATACAGCGCACGACCATCACTCCACAGGCTTCCCGCTTCGCCAACGATGGAGAACCTCTCGGTGCAGCCGGCAGGCTCATATGCCCAGCTCGTCACTATCGTCCCGACCGTGCCGTCCGCAAACTCAATGAGCACAGTGGCGGAGTCTTCGCCTTCAAGAATCTCAAGGCGATGTCGGCTGAGGATGGCCGCAACCTTCACGGGCGCGCTGTCAATCAGATGGAGCAAGAGATACGTCGGATGGTATCCGGTGTCGATGAGCTCGCCGCCACCGCTCGTCGCCCGTCGAGCGCGCCAACCAAGTCGATCGGGATCGATCGTCAAGGAGAAGATGTCGGTTGTGCGGGCGCCATACACCTTGCCCAACCTGCCGTCGCGAACCATCTGCCTTGCCGTTGCAACGGTGGGCAGAAACAGTTGGTTGTGCGCGCACATGAGCGTGACGCCCGCATCGGTCACTGCATGTGTCACCGCCTCGGCCTCCTCGAGGGTGAGGCACAGCGGTTTTTCGCACAGGATGTGCTTACCAGCCTCAGCCGCCGCCACGATCGCATCTTTGTGCAGGTGATGCGGCAGGCAAATGTCGACCGCATCGACCAACGGAGACGCGATCATCTGTCGGTAGTCGATGAAGATTTCGGGTCGGCCCGCCCGCTCGATGAACCGTTCGGCACGCGCTGGGTCGACGTCCGCGATTGCTGTTACTCGCGCGTGCTCCACGGCTTGCAGGTAACCACGTATGTGTGCGCCCGCGATCTCGCCGGCGCCGATGATGCCTACTCCGATCCTTCCGTCGCGACTCATCAGAGTTTGCTGGCTATATTGGCACCGGACCGGTACCGGTAGGGCAACGGCCCTCAAAACGCGATCCTGGCTTCAGGATCCTACCAAGAACCAATCCCGCCGGACGCCGCCCGTCCGCCTCGACGGCGCATCGTTCGCCGCCGCCGCGCTGCCGCACCAACTCACGCAGTTGGCGATCACACGCTGGATCTCAGGCTGGTGGTACACGGGAAATTCCTGGTCGCCAGGGCTGAAGTACACAACGCGTCCTGCCCCACGATAGAAGCAACAGCCACTGCGAAATACCTCACCCCCCTCGAATGAGCTGATGAAAACGAGCTCATCTGGCGTGGGGATGTCGAAGAACTCGCCGTACATCTCGTGGTGGGGGATAACGATCGGCTGCGGCACACCTTCGGCGATCGGATGGGCAGGACTCACCGTCCAGACAAGCTCACGCTCGCCGCCCTCCGCAGAACGCCACCTGAGCGCGCAGGTGGTTCCCATCAGCCGCCGAAAAATCTTGGAGTAATGGGCAGAGTGCAGTACGACGATTCCCATTCCTTCGAGGATCCGGGCGTGCACGCGGCTCACGACCTCGTCAGTCACTTGATCGTGAGCTACGTGTCCCCACCAGGTGAGGACGTCGGTTTCTGACAGCACCTCCTCGGTGAGGCCGTGCTCGGGTTCCGCCAGAGTCGCGCAGCGGATGCTCGCGGTTTCGCCCAGTTCACGACGCAGGCCCGCAGCGATCGCCGCGTGTATGCCGTCCGGATAGATGCGCATGACTGATTCGTCCCTGCGCTCTTGAACGTTCTCGTTCCAGATCGTCACGCGAAGCCGGCGACTGCCTGCCATTAGACCGCCAGCGCTCCCTCGGTCCGAGAGATGGCCACAGAATCGCGCCGCGCGGCGGACTCAACGGCGGCTGTCATTAAGGCATGCTGCCAAGGTCGTCGCGGCCCGACGACTCCGGTTGGCGGCCAGTTTGGATAGCCCTCACGAACTCCGTCAGCGTACCCCACGTCCCTGGGCGGGGCACGACAGGTAGCTCCGCGGTATGTGCCTCGCCCTGCCGCGGCCGAATCGTGACCCTCTCTCTTGCGTCATGTCGCCCTCGCCAGGGCTCGTCCAGACGATCTCGCCGCGCTCGAACTCCATTCTCCAATCGCCGGCCCACGGCGTGACAGGGCCGGCGCCGACCCAGCTCCCGCGCTAGCTGGCCACCACACCGCTTTCGAAGACGATCGATGCGACGGCGACCCTCGCAGCCGGCCCAAAGTGGAGCCTAATGATGAAACAGGACCAGAACTCAGCGCGGAACTACTACAGATGACAGCAGCGTCGTCATATTGCCTGGGGCACGAGTGGCCGATTTGAATTCGGATTCTGGTCGGGGGCGAGGGATTTGAACCCTCGGCCTCACGGTCCCGAACCGTGTCGATGCCGTGTCCTCCGGTGTCCGACAGACTCCCGCATGGTCCTCGCGAATACGAAGTCGACCAGGCTGGTGTCCTTTGGTGACCCCCTAGAGCCGTCCGGTGCCGGGAATGCGTGATACGGCTGTGATACGGAGGGGGATGCTCGCGGCCCTGTCAGCTGCTCAGGGAATTCGACCGATGAGCGAGGCCAAGTCGTCAGCTGACTATGCCGTCCACTCGCGCTGCGCTCTAGGTTTGCTTCACCGCGGTTGACGGAAAGCGGTCCAGCGTCGTTATTCCCGCAAAGTGATGTGGTTCCAACCACGCCATCAGGCGCCCGTAGTTCTCCGAAAGAGCCTCGAGATTGAGCGCGCCGTGCAAGGTAATCACGCGGGCGTCTCGCCACGCTCGTTGAATCGGCTCGAAATCCATGATCGCGGTCGAGCCCGAATTCCGTTGAAGAAGCTCGATCGCTTCCGCGCACCATCTGGCTGCATAGGCAGTCTCCACAAGGACCCGGGCGCCGAACAGTTGCAGATATTTCGGGTCAGCCGGCGTGCCGGCCGCAGCGAGCACACCGAGTTGGTCGGTTTCGTCGGCGTTCGCGCGAGCCATGAGCGTTGCCGATCGGATCTTGGAGTGAACCTCGGCGAGCATCAGATGGGTGAGCGGAGCCTCCAATTGATTCTTGTAGGTGGTGCCACGAATAGGTCGGCCGGCAGATCGCTCAAGGAACCGCTCCAGGGCACCTTCGGCGATACCAATCGACATTCCCCCCATGAGGCTGAACGCCCAGCCAAGCGATGGCGCCTTCCAAAGCGACCCCTTGAGGCCGTTGTCGAGCGATCCGCGGAGAATCTCCTGGAAGTCGACACCGCGGTAATCGGGAACGAAGAGCTCGTCTCCGACCAGCTTTATCGAAACACTGCCCGTGCCGCGCATGCCGGCTACCTGCCAGTCATCAAGAAACCGAAGCTGATCCCGAGGAACCTGCACGCCCACGAGATGGGGCCCCTCCCCATCGTCGGCAATGCATCCGAGGTTCGTGAAGGGCGCCCACAGCGAGTCACTGCCAAAAGTCCAGGGACCACCAGAAATGACCCAGCCACCCTCGACGCGCTTGGCGCGACCGCGGGAGGCTGGAAAGTGGCTCGAGCCGGCAACCCGCGGCCCCACCCATTTGGGTCCGTATACCTCGTCAACGACGCGAGCGCCCGAACGCGCAGGAATCCAGTTCGTCGAGGCTGCCACCCACACGGCCCATCCGCACGAGCCGTCCCATTTGGAAACTTCGGACACGACGTCCAGCTGCTGTCGAACCGATAGCTCGTCGCCGCCGAACTCAGCGGGACTGCCGATGTTGAAAGCGCCGGTAGCATCTAGATCGGCGATCGTCTCGTCCGAAAGCCGGCTCGCGCGTTCGGCCGCAAGCGCGCGCTCTCGCAACTTAGGTCCAAGTTCGCGCACCCTCTCGAGGATCCCCTTCAGCTTGTCGGATTCCTCGGGACCTGACGCCTGCGGTGAAATGGGCCGAACCATTAGGCCTTTATTTTGGCATCGCTTCATGGGGCGCGTCAAGCAAACCTTCGTTATCTGCGCAGCCGGCGAAGGTGGTCGCCTGGCCTGAGGACAGCGCTGGGAGTCGAGACCTGAGGGCTGGGCTAACCCCCGAGAACTGGTTCTCCTCCGCCCGTCAAGCAGGGTCACCGGCAGGTCGCACGGTGTGGTCGCGCGCGAGGTGGTGTTGCATCAGAAGGTCGGCGCCGAAGTCGTTGGCGGGGTCGCGCCACACGCTGTGCACGTGGTTGGCGTTGTCCTCGGCGTTATCGAACTCTATGAGGGTGACCGGGCCTTGTATTCGGAAGTAGTGGGGCTGGTCGATGGAGGTGCCACCGGCCCAGGCAAAGTGCAACTCTCCGACTCCACCAGCGGCCGCGATGCGGTCCATCTCGAAGCTAACCAACCCCGGGCGAGCACGCTGGACAAACCGTGCCAGTAGCTCGTCGAAGCGCCCGCGCTGGGTAGCAGAAAGGTCACCGACGCGAACGCCACGGGGATGGGCGCGGAAGTAGGCCAAGGCCTTGCGGTCCTCGTCGGTGATCATCGCGTCACGCCG
>Ga0099791_10001027_pt1 | contig 10776 bp, 10 predicted proteins | sample Rivendell_Oct201_7_FD_77318 | JGI IMG/M metagenome (GOLD analysis project Ga0099791, IMG submission 77318) | Vadose zone soil and rhizosphere microbial communities from the Eel River Critical Zone Observatory, Northern California to study diel... | ecosystem: Environmental > Terrestrial > Soil... | reverse complement strand
TTTGCGTCGGGGACGCCCCAGTTCGCGGTCGTCCCGGTGGGCAGCGCTCACTTCACGGTTGACCCCAGCGGCCGGCCTGTCGATCTCGCCGGCGCCTCGGGAGTCAAGATCGTGCTCCGCGGCTTTCGCGGTGACGTCAGCAACTACAACGGACCAGCGCGCCTGACCTCATCAGGCTCGATCCTGCTGGAGGTGGGCGCGATCGGAGACTTCGAGGGCGTCGTCAGCTTCGGCGCCGGCGTGAGCCGGCCGGCTTGCGCAAGCGTGACCGCGAGCTCATCCACGCTCACCCTTCACTTCATCGCTTCCGGCAGCTAGGCAGCGTCTGGAGGTCGTAGGAAGCAACATGATGAGCGCGGTGATGGAGCAACGGCCGTCTGCCATGCAGCGTGCCACGGAAGGTGACGCGGACTCCTTCGCGATGCTCATCGACCCGCTGCTCAATCCCGCGTACAGGCTCGCGGCCGTGATGCTCTCCGACCGCATGGCGGCCGAGGATGCCGTCCAGGAGGCTTCGGTGAAAGCGTGGCGCAACCTGCGCCAGCTGCGCGGCGACGAGGGTTCATTGCGCGCGTGGTTCCTGTCCATCGTCGCCAACGAGTGCCGCATGACGCGGCGCCGGCGCTGGTGGTCGGTGGTGAAATCGGCCGAAGTGGAATCCGAACGGCGGACCGATTTGCCCAGTCGCGAGGCTCTGGCCGACCTCAGGCGGGCCCTCGCTCGGCTCAGTCCGGACGAGCGCCTGCCGCTGGTCCTCTACTTCTACCTCGACCTGCCCCTGGACGAGGTCGCGCGCACGCTGCGCGTGACTCAGTCAGCGGCGAAATCTCGAATCTACCGGGCCGCACGCCGGCTTCGATCCGACCTGATCCTCGAGGAGGTGTCCTGACATGAGCCAGAATTTCCGCCGCGACCTCAACCGGGAGTTCGATGCGATCAGCGGCTCACCCAGCCCGGCCCTGTCTGCACGCGTGCGTGCGGCGCTGGCCGAGAACAGGCCGGCGCGAACCGGACCGTTCTGGATGGCCGGCCTGGCCGCCGGCCTGATCGCGGCCATCGTGGTCGGCGTGCTCGTGGTGGCGAGCTTCAACCGGCACCAGACGAGCGTCCTCCCGGGAACCGCGCCGACGCCGAGCACGACTCCGAGCTCGAACCCGAGCCCGAGCCCAAGCCCGGCGCAGACGCCGCCCGACTCCAACCTGCCGGCCTTCGTTTGCGCAGGCCCCGTCTCGCTCGTGGGCACCGGCTCGCCGACTGTGGCATTCGTCGACGCGGTGCGCACCGGCACTCACTCTGGATACGACCGCATGACCATCGAGTTCAACAACGGCGAGCCGGGCAGGGTAGATATGAGCCCCCACGACGGGACCACCTTCACTCAAGGAGCCAGCGGGCAGCAGGTCACGATCAGCGGCAGCACGGGCCTGCTCGTCATAATCCACGGCTCCGACGAGCACACCGCCTACGGCGGATCGACCGACATCAAGACTGCCTACTCCGTGCTCCTCGAGCTGCGCCAGGTGGAGGACTTCGAAGGCACGGTGCAATGGGGCCTCGGCCTGTCGAAGACTGCATGCTACCGCGCGTTCTACCTGACGAACCCGGCGCGGCTGGTGATCGACATCCAGAACAGCTAGTACATTGGTGCGGACCAAACGATCAGCTCAAGGAGTCCGCAATGTCCAGTTTCGCCTTCGACCCTGAAGAGACCACGCACTGGGAGACGAGTCATCCCCGCACGATCGCGCCTGAAAAGTGGAAGAAGTTCGAGGGCTACGCGGCCGAGATGTTCTCTGCCTTCGGGATGGACCTCGACACGCCGGGTACCAAAACCACTCCGACGCGCTTCGTGCATGCCCTCTTCGACGCCACCAACGGATACGAAGGCGACCCCAAGCTGCTCACGGCCTTCCCGACCGAATGCCGCGGGGGTCCCGACTGCAGCATCGCGCAGACGATCGAGGGCCCGATCGAGTTCTTCTCCCTGTGCGAGCACCACGCGCTGCCCTTCCACGGCCACGCCTACATCGGCTACATCGCGCACGATGAGATCATCGGCATCTCGAAGCTGACCAGGCTCGTCCGCGTCTTCGCCCGGCGCTTCACCGTCCAGGAGAGGGTCGGGGTCGAGATCGCCGATGAGCTCGTTCGCCTCCTGCAGCCGCACGGAGTGGCTGTGCACTTGAACGCGTTGCACCTGTGCACCCAGATGCGCGGAGTGCGTGAAGCTCACTCGCGGACCCTGACATCTTTCTGGCGCGGCAACTACGAAACCGATCCTCAGCTCCGGACCGAGTTCCTTCAGGCGGCCATGATGCCGGCGAACCACTGACCGGAGCGCTGTCGCCGTTCGAGGTCCTCTTCGAGGCGGACCTGCCTTCGTACTCTTTGCCAGGCGGACTGAGCAGGCTGTATGGCCGGCTCGGATTCGCCGACCGAGTCGTGTACTCGAATTTCGTGTCCTCGGTGGACGGTGTGGTGACATTTGGCTCGGGCGTCTCGGCCGGATCGGTCATCAGCGGCAAGAATCCTGCGGATCGTTTCTTGATGGGGCTGCTGCGAGCATGCGCCGATGCGGTGGTCATTGGAGCGGGCACGATGAGGGCCACGCCCGGGCACCTGTGGACGCCGTCTCATGTGTTTCCCGATCTCGCGGCTGAATTCGCGGCATTGAGACAAACACTCGGTCTCAGCGCCGAGCCGCGGCTGGTATTACTGACCGCCACCGGCGATTTGGACTTCAAGCATCCCGCGCTGGTGAACGGCGCCATCGTGCTGACGACCAAGGCGATCGCGATGCAGATCGGCAGCCGGCTCCCCCCTGCGTGCGAGGTGATCGCCCTGGGCGCGGGCAAGACGCTCGAGATCAAGCACGCTTTCGGCGAGCTCCCGAAGATGGGCTTCGACGTCGTGCTCACGGAGGGTGGGCCGACTCTCATGGGCGAGCTGGTGAAGGCGGCGCTCGTCGACGAGATGTTCGTGACACTGTCGCCGGTGCTCGCCGGACGAGGCAAGGAACACCGCATGGGGATGGTGGAGGGGGTTGAGCTCCTGCCGAAGATCCCGGTCTGGAGCCGCTTGCTCAGCGCCAGGCGCCACGGGGATTTTCTTTTCCTTCGCTATGGGCTGCCCCGGTCTTAAGCGTCGAATTCCCGCGTGCGCAGCGCACGTTTGGTCTCGTCCTGCGACTCGAGCAGGGAGCGCCGCATCGGACCGGGCAGGTCACGCGCGAGCCATCGGTCGGTGAGCGCGACGACCTCGGGCGTGACGATCGTTGTCGGGTACATCCACCTCACGAACATCAGGGCCTCATCGATGTCGTGCGATTCCCAGAACGGCAGCAACGTGTCGAAGTACGGCTGCACGTACTCCGCCAGCAGTGACTCCTGGTCGGGGCGATGGAAACCGTCGGCGATGGCCCTTTTGGCGGCGAGGGAAACCCGCCCGTGGGCGACCGCCTCCCACGCTTCCGCCTTGGCGTCTGGAACCGGACGCGCCGCCCGGGCCGCAGCGGCCGCGCGGCGCCCGATATCGGTGGGATCCCGCTCGAGCTCGTCGGCTATTACTTCTGGCCCCGCGGCACCCACTGTGGCGAGCGCAGTCACAGCCGCCCAGCGGACGGCGAAGTCCACCGTCAGACCATCGAGTCGAGTTCTGCCGTCGAGGAGCCCAGCCGCCCAGTCGAGGTCCGCGGGCCGGCGCGCGGCATCGATGGCGGTAAGGGCCCAGTGCAGCTGGAGGTCGCTGCCAGGCGGGATCCGCTGGAGGCGGTCAAAGGCCGCCCGTGCCACCGCCTCGCGCAGCGCCGCACGGCGCGCGGGTTGGGCGTACTCCTCGAAAGCGGCAAACGTGCGGAAGATCAGCGACTGGAACACGGCCGGGTCGGTCTCGACGTCGATGCACCGGATCGAGATGTCGACGTACTCAGCGGCGCGGAGCTCAGCGTTGCGCACCATGTCCCACAGGCTGCCCCACACAACCGCGCGCGCCAGATCGTCGTCGAGCCGGAATCGCCCGTCGAGGAGCACTGCTTGCGAGCCGGCGTCGAGGGTGACGCGCGCGTAAGTCAGATCACCGTCATTGACAAGCACGAAGTTACTTGCCATTTCGCCCACCAGTTGAGGCACCACGGTGCGCGCACCGTCCACGTCGAGCTCGACCGTCTTTCGCCTTTCGAACGCCCAATCGCCGTTGCCGCTGACGTCGAAGAGACCAATCCGCAGGTGGTGAGGGCGCAGGACGGGATGCGCCTGGGGCGCCGTCTGCACAACGGCGGCTGACTTGATCTTGCGGTCTTCGACCTCGAATTCCGCGGCCAGCTTGTTGACTCCGGCCTCCTCGAGCCACACGTGAGCCCACCCCTTCAAGTCGCGCCCGGATGCTTCTTCCAGCGCCGCGAGAAAGTCGGCGAGCGTGGCATTGGCATAGGAATGGCGCTCGAGATAAATGTGAACGCCGTCGAAGAACGTCTCCTCGCCCAACCAGGCGGCCAGCTGCTTGAGAACCGCGCCGCCCTTGTTGTACGTGATCTTGTCGAAGTTGAGATGGACCGAGTCGACGTCGGGAATGTCCGCGACGATCGGGTGGGTCGTGGGCATCTCATCCTGAATCCTGGCTGCGACCTTGGTCTCGGCCGCGAACCACGTCCACGCGTTCTTGAACCGCGTCGCCTCGGCGCTCGCGAGGCTGCCCATGTAGGTCGCGAAGCTCTCGTTGAGCCAGAGGTCGTCGAACCATTTCATGGTGACCAGGTCGCCGAACCACATGTGCGCCATCTCGTGGAGGATCGTCTCGGCTCGCTTCTGGCGCGCGGCTTGCGTGACCCTCGATCGGAAGATGTACCTCTCGCTGAAGGTCACGCATCCGGGGTTCTCCATGGCGCCGGCCGAGAACTCGGGCACGAACAGCTGGTCGTACTTGCCGAATGGGTAAGGAATGCCGTAGCGCGACTCGAAATAGTCGAGGCCCTGGCCGGTGAGCTCGCCGATCTCCGCCACTTCATTTGTGTCCAGGTAGGGCGCGAGCGACTGCCGGCAGTACAAGCCCAGCGGAATGTCCCGATGCTTGGTGTGGACCGAGTGGTAGTGGCCGGCGACGACAGCGGCGAGGTACGTGGAGATGACCCTGGTGGTGGGGAAGCGCCAGACGCCTCCGTCGTTCTTCCCGCCCTGTTGGTTGGAGACCACCGTCCAGTCCTCGGGCGCCTTGACCTCGAATGTGAACGTGCCTTTGATGTCGGGCTGGTCGAAGCATGCGAACACGCGATGTGCGTCGTTGCTCTCGAAGCTGGTGTGCAGGTAGTCGCGTCCGTCGAGCGGGTCCTGGAAGCGGGACAGGCCGGTCCCGTCGTGCATGTACTTCGCGATCGATGACACCTTGAGCACGTTCTGCTCCTGCAGGTCGGTGAGCTCGATCCGTCCGCCGTCGAAGGCTTCGGCGGGCACCTTTTTGCCGTTCAGCTCGACGCGCTCGACGGCCGGCCCGATGAACTCGATGAACGTACCGGCGTTGGGCCGCAGGCACCGGAACGCGACCGTCGTGTCGGACGTGAATGTTTCGTCGTCGCCCGTCAGGTCCAGGTGTACGTCGTAGCGCGGCTCCGACACGAGCGCCGCGCGCGAGCGCGCCTCATCACGGGTGAGGTTGTTCCGGGTAGTTATCAGTTGACTTTAAGCGGTCAGGCGCAGGAGCTGGCGCTGCCCGGCAGGTCGTAGGGAGTGGAGGCGGCCTTGGCTGAGCCGGCTTCGGCCACCACCACGATGGAGGCCGCTTTGGCGGTCGGGATCGTCACTGGGAAGCCGCCGTTGGGGGCCGGTAGAAAGATCCGAAAGGTCGGGTTGGGGGTGTCCGTGCGTTTGAACACGGTTGTGGTCACGCCGGTGCACCGGTCGAAGAAGTTCACTGAATACGTCAGCTGACCCACGGCGGCGCTGTAGTAGATCCCGATGTCGACGTGGCAGCTCGAGTTCAACGTGCAGTTGGTGTCCGCCGACGTCGCACCCTGGCAGGGCGCCGCCGTCAGGCAGAACTGGACCTTGGTGATGGGATCGCTGGAAGGCGGCGCGTAGGTCGGCACCGTCTGGAGGGCGCCGCCGACGGGCGACGGTGTGGTCTTGGGTGAGGTCTTGGGTGAAGTCTTGGGTGAGGTCTTGGGCGAAGTCCCGGGCGAGGTGACCCCAACATTGTTGTTCGATCCGCCTCGAATGGCGGAGAAGATGCCGAAGCCGACGCCAAGCAAAAGCAGGATCACGATGGCCGCGGCCGCGGGCACCAGCCACGGCGGGCGCTCGGTGGCCTGGTCGCGGACCGGGCGACGGGGAGCAGGTGGCTTGCGCGCAGGAGCGAGGTCGGGAGTCGGACTGGTGGCGGGCTTGTAGGTGGACGGCGCGGGAGCCGGCGCGACGTAAGAGGGCGCAGGCGGGGCGGCGGCGGCCGGAGGCGAGGGAGCCGGTTCCGAGACGATCTCCGCGGCCGGCGTCGACGAGGGCGTCGGAATCGACGTCCACGTGGGCCTGGCCTCGGCCGCCGGCGGCTCCGGCGTAGGGGCCGGTGCCGAGGTGGGTGGCGGCCCGGGGTCCCAGGTCGAGGTGCGGGGTGGCTCAGGGGCAGGCGGCGGCGGCGCGGGAGCCTCTGGGGGCGGAGCTATCGGGATGCCTCCCCAGGTTTCTTGAGGCGAGGTCTTTGCGGCCGGCTTCTCCTCCTGCCAGGTCGGGACCGACGTGGGGGGCGACGGTGCCTCTACAGGGGGCGTAATGATCGGAAACGTACTCGGCGAGCGTGGAGGCGGCTCGTAGGACGCTCCCGCGGGTGCGGGCTCATCACGGCGCTGGGGTGGCACGTATGGGGGCGGTACCGGCGCCGGCGCGGGCGGGTAGGTCTCCGTCGGCCGGGGCGGGGCCTCGTACGAAGCTGGAGACCGGATTGGCGTCTGGTCGCGTTGCGGCGGAGCAGCGGCCGCCGGGGGATAGGTCTCCTTGGGCAAGAAAGGCGTGATCGCCGGCATCTCGCGTCCGCCCGCCCTCAATGCGAGCTCGGCTTGCGATGCGGTCGCGCGGTCGGGTGCCAGCAATGCGGAGGCCATTTCGCGCAGCGCTCCCTGGGCGCGGTCTGCGGCGGGGCCCATCGCCCCGCTTGCCATCGAACGCATCGTCACCACGAGCCCAGGCGGGATGTTCGGGGGCGCGGGCGCACCGGCCGGGTCGACGCCGAATGCCGCGCAGATGGCCATGCCGCACGACCGCACGTCGGCGCGCAGGTCGCTCTGGGATGGCGCTCCGCGCACGGCGGCAGCTGGATGCCCGCTGAGTCGAACCTCTCCATTGCTGGTGACGCGGATCGCCGCGGCCCCGAAGCCGCCCATCGCGATGCCGGCTTCGTGCAGGGCGGCCACGCCCGACAGGACCGCCGCGCCCAGGGCGGCCGCCGCCGGGGGGGTCAGCGGGCCCCGGGACAGGATCGTCCCCAGCGGCACGCCTTCGTTCGGCTCCGCGGCGACCCAGACGCCGTTGGGGTCGGTGCCCCAGGCCAGCACCGGAGCCAGCGCTGGATGCGGGTGCTCGGCCAGCCGTTGAATGCGCGGCACGGCGGCGGCCGCCTCGGCGGCAGGCGCGGGGATCTCGTGGATCACCACCGCCTTCCCGTTCTTGAGCGTAGCCTTCCAGCCCTGGCCCGCGCCGGGGGCCACGAGTTCGATCAGTTTCGGTTTCGGCTCGCTCTCGGGCATATCGGGTGCATGGTACCCTTGCAGCCCATGGCGTATGTCATCGTTTCGCCGTGCGTGGGGGTCAAAGACGCCTCATGCGTCGAGGTCTGCCCCGTGGATTGCATTCACACTGACGACGCGGCGACCATGTATTTCATCGACCCGGATGAGTGCATCGACTGCGGCGCATGTGTCGATCCGTGCCCTGTAGACGCGATCTTCCCTGAGGACGAAGTGCCCGAGAAGGAGCGCGAGTACATCAAGATCAACGCCGACTATTTCAAGAATCGTCAGTAACCACCTAGACCTTTCTTAAGAGTGGTGAGGCACGCAGTCACCCTCGTCCCCGGAGACGGGGTCGGGCCCGAGATCTGCGTTGCGGCCGTGCGCGTGCTCGAGGCGACCGGGGTCCAGTTCGACTGGGACGTGCACCAGGCCGGTGAGGCCGCCATCAAGGAATTCGGGACGCCGCTGCCTGAGCCCTTGCTCGCCTCGATCCGCAAGAACAAGGTTGCGCTGAAGGGTCCGATCACGACCCCCGTCGGCTCCGGGTTCAGAAGCGTCAACGTCGCTCTGCGCCAGGAGCTCGACCTATATGCGCTCGTGCGCCCGGTCAAGGCGTATAAAGGCGCCCGCAACCTGCGCGACGACCTCGACTTCGTGATCGTGCGCGAGAACACCGAGGACATCTATGCCGGCATCGAGTTCGAGCAGGGCTCGGCCGACGCGAATCACCTCATCGACGAGATCTCCACCCTCGCCAAGAAGAAGATCCGCCTCGACAGCGGTCTTTCCATCAAGCCCATCTCGATCAGTGGATCGGAGCGGATCGTGCAGTTCGCGTTCGACTACGCGCGCCAGAACAAGCGGCGCAAGGTCACCGCGGTGCACAAGGCCAACATCATGAAACACACGGATGGGCTGTTCCTGGCGGTGGCGCGAAGGGTCGCCGAGCGCAACCCGGACATCGAGTTCGAGGATCGAATCGTCGACAACATGTGCATGCAGCTGGTGTTGCGGCCGAGCGAGTACGACATCCTCTGCTGCCCCAACCTCTACGGCGACATCATCTCCGACCTTGGGGCCGGCATGATCGGCGGCCTGGGGTTGGCGCCGGGCGCGAACATCGGCACCAATGGCGCCGTGTTCGAGGCCACCCACGGCAGCGCCCCCAAGTACGCCGGGCTCAACAAGGTGAACCCGATGGCGGTGATGCTGTCAGGCGTGCTGATGCTGCGGCACCTGGGCGAGGTCACCGCTGCCGACGCGCTCGAAGGCGCCATCGCGAGCGTGATCGCGGTCGGGAAGAGCGTCACCTACGACCTGAAGGAGAAGCGCGACGACCCCTCGTCGGTGGGCACGAGCCAGGTCGCAGACGCGGTCGTGGCGCAGCTCGAAGCGGGTGCGTAGCGAGTCGGAAGACGTCAGGCGCCTGCGGCGCCTTTGGGATCAGCACATCCACCTCCCCTTCCCAGCCCTCGGCGACGACGCGCGCTCGCAGGAGGTCGCCCTCTACGCCGCCTGGCTGGGCGGCATGGTCGAGGCCGCCCTTGGTCGCGGCGCCCTCGATCCGCTGCACGCCGACATGCTCGAGGTCCGCCGCGCAGAGGGCAACCAGCAACTGTTTCGGGCTGGCGGCGATCTCGGCGATCCAGTACGCTCGTACGTTGCGCGGTTGATCGCCATCGAAGACATCCTGATCAGCCTTCCTGTCGATAAATGAAGGGGTCCCCGCGAACTCACGGCGGAGCCTCTGAGTTCGTGGGGCTCAAATTCGCCGCCTCGATCCTCGCGGCCGGCCTGCTCGCCGCAGCCTGCTCCACTGGCTCGCCCCCGGTGGTGAGCGTCACCCACGTGTCCACCGCGCGTTTGATCGGCCCGGCGATGGACGGCCTGGACCAGCCTTCGTTCGCCTTTCGAACCGGCCGGCCGCCGGCCCTGAGCCTGCAAGAGCTCTTCCATCCCCGCTACAACGTGCCCGCCGACCCTTCGATGGTGCGCACGCTGCTCGTCACCGGAGACATCATCCCGGCCCGGGGAGTCGCCTGGGCGGCCATCGACGTGCATCACGACGTCCTGTGGCCCTTCCGTCCCACCGCGGACTACACGAAGAACGCCGATGTGACCTACGTCAACCTGGAGGCGCCGCTGTTTTCCGGCTGCCCGGTGAACCCGAACTCAAGCTTCACCTTCTGTGGTGACGCGCGTTTTGTCAACGGCCTCAGTCTCATGGGGGCGAAGGTCGTCAACCTCGCCAACAACCACCTCACCAACTACGGCGCGGCCGGGGTCGATTCGACGGTCCACCTGCTCGATCAGGCCGGAATCCTAAACAGCGGGCTCGGCCCCGTCGCCGTCATCGACGTTCGCGGGATCAAGTTCGGTTTCATCGGCTTCAACGGCGTGGGCCGTGCGATCGACCAGGCCGCGCTCAAGGACGGCATCACACGGGCGCGCCAGCTGGCGGACATCGTGGTCGTGCAATTCCATTGGGGCAAGGAATACGAGCGCCAGCCGATGGCCGACCGTGGCGTCCCGACGCCAGACGATCCCGTGGCCATCGGCCACGAGGCGATCGACTGGGGCGCGGACATCGTGATCGGCAACCATCCGCACTGGTACCAGGGCATCGAGGTGTATCACGGCAAGCTGATCACGTACGCGCACGGAAACTTCATCTTCGACCAGATGTGGTCGGAGGAGACGCGCGAGGGTGTCATCGGCACGTACACGTTTTATGGGACCAAGCTGGTCGCGGCTTCGTGGAAGGCGGTCCGGATCTACGGCTACGGGCAGCCCGTGTTCATGAACGCGACCGACAACAGCACCGCGCTCACGACCATGGAGGCTGCCAGCGATGAGCTCGCCGCCCGCCTCGGGGAGCCCATGACCAAGCCTGTGCCCACGATGCCGGGGCCGCCGGCATACGCACCCCTGAACGCCCCTTAACCTAGAATCTCGCTAACTCACCCAGGGGGTTCCACCGTCTCAGCCAACGTCAAAGCAAGCGAGCTCCAAAGAATGCGCGGGCGCCGAAGGCGCGGTCGCGACAGGTTTGTCGTCGGAGCGACGAT
>Ga0099791_10001024_pt1 | contig 10786 bp, 8 predicted proteins | sample Rivendell_Oct201_7_FD_77318 | JGI IMG/M metagenome (GOLD analysis project Ga0099791, IMG submission 77318) | Vadose zone soil and rhizosphere microbial communities from the Eel River Critical Zone Observatory, Northern California to study diel... | ecosystem: Environmental > Terrestrial > Soil >... | reverse complement strand
GTCCGATACTGCGGCCGCACCTTCACGTCGCTGAGCTTGATCATGGCCCCCCCTTGGTTTGGACAGGCTGGACGCCCAGCTGCCTATCAAAGCAAAGGAGGTCAATCTTGAGTAGATACTTCACTGTCCCGAGCGATCCTTGACGGCGCCGAGCTCGAGAGGGAGGATTCGGGTCAGAGCCTGACCTTCGCCAAGGAGGGACGACCATGGTGATCCGGATTACGTGGGGCAAGCTGCGCGCCGGCGCGTGGGACGAGTTCGAGCGCACCTATCGGGCGAACGTCATCACCAAGGGCAAGAACGTCAGGGGCCTCCGCGGCCGCTGGCTCGCCCAGGATTCGGCTGACAAGGACACCGGCTTCGCGGTGAGCCTGTGGGACAACCTGTCCGACATGGAGACCTACGAACAGGGCGCGCTCTACCGGGAGATCATGGCGCCGCTCCAGCCCTTCTTCGTCGGCGAGTACAAGACCTCCCGCTGCGAGGTGAAGTACACAGACATGGTCGGCTAGCCGTCGCCGACCGCGGGGTCACCCGGTGGGGCGGTGGCGCGCGCTCCCGTCGATCGGCAAGTTCGGACGGACGTCGCGCTGGAGAAACTCGACGACCGCCTGCGAAAAGGTATCGTTCTGGTCGCCCGCCACCATGTGGGCGGCGCCGCCGACGTCGACGAGCTTCGCGCCGGGGATCTGCGTGAGGAACTCCTGCACCCCCTCCTCCGTCACCACGTCACTGAGCTTGCCGCGCACGAGGAGCGTGGGGACGTGGATATTCCGCATGGCCGCCTGGAAGAGAGCCTCGAAGTCTCGCCGCGGAACTTCCGTGCGTCCATGGTCGAGGAACCTCGGATCCCAGTGCCAGTACCAGCGGCCGTCCCGCTTCTGGCGAAGGACTTTCATGAGACCCGCGGGGTTCATCCGCTTCGGACGATGCGGAGTATAGGCCGCGATGGCGTCCGCGGCTTCCTCGAGGCTGACAAACCCGCGCACGCCCGAGCTCATGAAGTCGCGGATCCGCTGCACCCCGGCGGGATTGGTACGATGCGTGACATCGACGATGACGAGACCGCTCGACACCACGCGATCCGAGCCGCCTTCCGCGAGCATGGCCGTCACACCTCCGAGGGAGGCCCCGACCAGCACCGGGGGCCGGCCGAGCTGGTCGACCACGGCCACGCAGTCCGCCGCATGGGCCGTGAATGAGTAGTCCCCGTTGACGGCCCATTCGCTGTCGCCGTGACCGCGGAGATCGAGGGACACGGCCCGCCACCCGTAGCCGGCGAGGACCTGCGCGGTGTTCCCCCACGCGTGACGCGTCTGACCGCCCCCGTGCATGAGCAGCGCGGGCCAGTCGCGATCGTCCCCCCAGACGTCGGCGACGAGGTGAATCCCCTCGAATCCCTCGAACCGTACGAACCTTGGATCCACGGTGGCATGCCCCCGAGTCAACCCAGACACGCACTCCTCTAAAAGGAACCTGACCCGCCGGGGGCGGCACGGAAGGCGACTTACAGCACCTGCCTGGCCGTCGCCCTATGCTGCCTACTTCGGCCTCGTCGGGTAGGCGAGGATGAAGTTATCGCGATTCGGCATCTTCACGTTTGGCAAGGTCAGGGCGTCCATCACGTCGGCCTCCCCGATGATCCCATTGAGATGCAGCAGGTACGCTGTGACGGCGTAGACCTCGTCGTCGCTGAGCGAATGCGGCTGCGTATAGGGCATGGCCCGGCGCACATAGTCGAACACGGTCGTTGCGTAGGGCCAGTAGCTGCCGACCGTGCGAACGGGCCCCTTGCTGGCCAGCGTTCCGTGGCCGCCGACCAGCCGGTCATTGGGCTGCCCAGCGCCCTTCTCACCGTGGCAATTCTGACACTTCTGCTCGTACACAACCGCGCCTTGCGCTGACGCGCCGCGGCCCGCGGGCAACCCGGTGCCATCCGGTGGGATGCTGACATCCCATCCGGCCTCTTCCGCCAACGTCGCCACTCGCCCAAGGTTCGGGGTCTCCGTCACCGTCGGGCTCGCACAGCCGGCGAGGACCATGACGCCGAGGCTCACGCCGAGACGGCTACGCGTAGACATTCGTCACCTCACCGTTCCCCGCGATGCTCCAGGCCTGAATGGCATTGTAGTGGAACACGACGTTGGTGCCGTGCTCGGCCACGAGCTTGTCTCGCGTCGGCTGCATCTCGCCCGTGCTGTCGGTCGCGCGACTCTTCACAATGGCCGACCCCCCGTTCCACTTCCAGGGGATCCGGAAGCGGGTGAGCGTCCGGGGCAGTACCGGGGTGGAGAGCGTCGTCTCGGTCCAGGTCTGCCCGCCATCCGCCGACACCTCAACCTTGGTGATCGTGCCGGAACCGGTCCACGCGATGCCGGATACCTCGTAGAGGCCAGGCCCCGGCATGGTCAAGCCAGGTGAAGGCCGCGTGATCACGGACTTCACACCCATCGGGTACGTGAACATGAGCGATTTACCGTCGGCCTGGAGATCCGTGTAGCGCGACGTCTCATCCTTGGTCATGGTTGGGGTCGCGGTCACTTTGATCCGCCGGAGCCACTTCACGCTCATATTGCCTTCGTAGCCGGGCAGGAAGAGCCGGACGGGATAGCCATTCTCCGGACGGAGGCGCTCACCGTTCTGAAAGAGCGCGATGAGGGCATCATCCATCGCCTTGGCCATGGGCACGCTTCGGCTCATCGCCGCCGCGTCCGCGCCCTCGGCCAGAAGCCATGATGCCGCCGGATCGGCGCCTGCCTCCTCGAGCAGAAGGCGCAGCGGCACGCCCGTCCACTCGCTGCAGGAAACCAACCCGTGGAGTTCGCCCGCGCGCAACGCCGGTGGAGTCGCACCATACATGAGCTGGCTATTTCCCGAGCACTCCATGAAGTGGATCCGTGACCGCATCGGGTACCGCATGAGCGCATCCATGGTGAAGATCAGGGGACGCTTGACCATGCCGTGGACCAGGAGGCGGTGCTGCTCTGGATCGATGTCGGGGACACCGCTGTGGTGCCGCTCGAAATGCAGCCCGCTCGGGGTGATCGTCCCCTCCAGCATCTCCAACGGCGTCCGGGAGGCCCCACTGCCGGTCGTGCCGGGCTGGGAGCGAATGAGCGTGCGCATGACCTTGCTCTCGTACTTCGCCGGTCCGCCATACGTAGTGAACGGGGCGCCCGGGTACTGCATCCACGGCGGCGTCTCCGGGGGACCGGCCGCCCGAGCCGTGCCTGGAGCCCCTGCAGCGAGGCCACCGATGGCGCCCAGCGCCGCGAGGCCGCCGCGCAGGAAGATCCGTCGATCGAGCAGAGCCGGCGAAGACCGCTTTGGCCGAGCCATACCCCCTCCTGTTCATGGCTTCCCGAGAAGTGCCTCGCCTTGGGAGCAACGAAGGTGGCGGCAATCTAGGCGCGGCTCGGAAGGTTGTCAAGCCTATGGCTTGTGCCCGTTGCGCTGCAGCGCAACGATCGTCAGGATTGACAGCGCATCGTTGTCGCACCTAACATCTGTGCCGTTCCTCCTTCTTCGACCGTCCCGATCTCATGGAGGCGGACGACCCGTGATGACCTGCACCCAGGAAGTGCGATTTCGGCAGCCGCGGCCCGCGGCCCATCTGGCGTGAACGATCTCTCGCAGAGGGAGGATTGCTCATGACACGCGCAGCTCGAGTTTTCAGTCTCACCATGGCCACCGTCGGAGTGGTCGCCGGTCTGTTGAGCTTGGCCTTCGCCCAACCCGCCACCAACGAGGTCCTGCAGTGGAACGAGATCACCATGAAGGCCATCGACGCGAACGGACAGAGCAATGTGGTGGCCACGCGGACCCTCGCCATGACGCAAGGGGCGGTGCACGACGCTCTGAACGCCATCAATCGCCGCTACGACGCCTACTACTTCGAGGGCTCCGCCGACGCCGGGGCCTCGCTGGATGCCACAGTGGCCGCGGCCACCCATACCGTGCTCGTCGGCGTGGTCAGCAGCTTCGGCACGCCGGCGCAGAAGGGCGCGGCGCTAGCCCTCGTCGAGCAGGCGTACAGCGCGTCGCTCGCCCGCGTCACCGACAGCCCAGCCCGGAACAAGGGGGTGGCGGTCGGCCGCGCGGCGGGAACGGCGATGCTCGCCCTCCGCAAGGATGACGGCGCCACTCGGGACGCCGCCTACACGCCCGGCATGGGCGCCGGCAAGTGGCGGCCGCATCCGAACCCCACGCCGCCGAATCCGCCTATCGCGAATCCGGATGTCGCTCGCGGATTCGGACCTTCGTCGGTTCCCAACTGGGGCAACATCACCCCGTTCACCTTGCTCTCTTCCTCGCAGTTCTGGCTCCCCGGACCCCCGGCTTTGACGAGCCCGATCTACGCGCGGGATTTCAATGAGGTCAAGGCGGTGGGCGGAAAGGTGAGTACCGTCCGTACGGCCGATCAGACCGAGATCGCGAGATTCTGGTTCGAGGGACCGGGGAACTGGAACACCATCGCCCGGGCGATGGCGACCACGCGCAAGCTCGACGCCGCGGACAGCGCCCGGCTCCTGGCCCTCATGAACCTGGCGATGGCCGACTCCTACATCGCCGGCTGGAAGATCCGCTACGTGTACGATTTCTGGCGGCCCGTCACGGCCATCCGCGAGGGCGACAACGACGGGAACGACGCGACCGCGGGCGACCCGGCCTGGGACAGCCATCAGAACACACCCGCCGTCTCTGACTATCCCTCGACGCAAAGCACCTTCAGTGCCGCCGCCGCGGTCGTCCTCGCCAGTGTGCTCGGCGGGGATCAGGCCACGTTCACGCTCACGAGCGGGAAGCCGTTCGAGGGACTCACGCGGTCGTTCACGAGCTTCTCGCAGGCGGCGCGGGAGAGCGCCGATTCGCGAATCTATGCGGGCATTCATTTCCGAAGCGCCTGCGAGGACGGACTCGGACTGGGACGCAAGGTCGGGCAGCGGACCGTCGCGCTCTACTTGCAGCCCGTGCGCAAGTAACCGCAGTCGCGTTCAGCACGCAACCCGGGGGTAGACCATGGGGCGCTTTGCTCTAGCAGCGATCGCGATCCTGTTGATGTCCGCGACGCCGGTGCACGCCGATGTCATCAGCGACTGGAATCAGAACACGATCGAGGTGCTGACAGCCGCCAACGTGCTCGGCAATCCCTGGTCGCGCGCCATGGCGATGGTGCATGTCGCCATGTCTGACGCGGTAAATTCCGTGCAGCCGCGGTACACGCGCTATGTCGCGACCGCTCCCGTCGCGCCCAACGTGTCGCCGGAGGCGGCGGCCGTGTCTGCCGCGCGCCACATCCTGATCCAGGTCGCACCAGCCCAGAAGTCCAAGATCGATGAAATGTACGCGGACTCGTTGAGCAGGATCGCCGATGGCTCGGCGAAGACCGACGGCATCGCCCTCGGTGAACAGGTCGCCGCCCTCATCCGGTCAGATCGGGCCACCGACCTCACGAATGCGCCGGATACCTATCGGCCGATCACGGCCCCTGGGGTCTGGGTGCCGACGCAGCCGCCGCTGTTTCCCCAATACGCTCAGGCCAAGCCGTGGGGGATGAAGACTGCGGACCAGTTCCGTCCAGGTCCGCCGCCGCAATTGACCAGCGCAGTCTACGCGCGCGACTACAACGAAACCAAGGAGCTCGGCGGGACGAAGAGCACCAAGCGCTCACCGCAACAGACCGACGCGGTACGTTTCTGGACGCAGCTCAACTTCGGTCCCTCCTGGAACGAGGCCGCGCGCCAACTCTCCGCCCGGAAGGGATTGAACGTGGCTGAGAACGCTCGAGTGTTCGCGCTGCTCAATATGGGGATCGCCAACACCTTCATCACCGACTGGGACGCGAAGTTTCACTACAACTTCTGGCGGCCGGTCACCGCGATCCGCAATGGCGACATGGACGGCAATGACGCGACCGAGCGAGATGCCGGCTGGACGCCGTTGAACGCGACGCCGATGCACCCGGAATATCCCTCGCAGGCGGCCATCCAAGCCGGCGCCGCTCTCGGCGTGCTCGAGAGTGTGTTTGGCCCCGGCCCCGTTCCGGCATTCATGGCGACGGATACCGGCGATCCGCGCCTGCAGCGGCAGTTCACCAGCCTCGCACAAATGGCCGAAGAGCAACGCTTGGTGCGCGTGTGGGGCGGCATCCACTTCCGCAACACGCTGGAAGTCAGCGAGCAGATGGGCCAAAAGATCGCCGCGCATCTGCTCGGCACCTGCATGACGCCGGTGCGGTGAAAGGCGCTGACCATGCGAAACGTACTCGCTCGCTCCGTCATCGTGCTCATGGTGCTAGGACTTCCGGCGGGGAGCCCGGCCCAACCCGTGCCGCGCGCCGACGACATCCGCAGGGTGGAGCGACTCGTGGCAACGATCGCCCAGGAAGCCGCGACGCTCTGTCCGCTGTCAGACCCGGGTGACCAACAGGCCCTGGACCGGTGTCGCTCGGCACTGTTCAAAGACTCATACTTAAAGCGCAGCCTCGCCCGGATCGTATTGTGGGGCCGGCCGAGCCCGGTGCCGGGTGTGCGACTGAAGGACACGACGCTCACCCAGTTCGGCGCTGAGGTGCTTTCGGGACTCTATCTTCCGATGTTCATGTTCAATGGCCGATACCAGGTCGCCTACGACACGACGGAGGGGCGGTACCGAGCGCGGGTCGAGGGTGTGTTTCGCAACAACTTGCTCCCGGGACAGTATCCGTATCCCTTTTGGCACGACGCAACGAAGTGGAACGACTACCAGCGCGCCAACGGCATCACGTTGTGGATCGATCCGCATACGTCGAAAATCGTTGTCGGCCAGTTCTCGCGTCAGGGAGGTGCCGACCCGAGTCTGAGCACGGCGCCGCGCATACCCCCGGTCTTCGACGGAAAATGGATGTGGGTCGACGACAAGGGGGAGCCGCAGCCCAAGCCGACGCTGTTCATCGGGTTGTTCCGCGAGGACAACCCGTACCTGGATCAGCTGCAGACGACTTACAAGGATCTGGCGCTCGCCATGCGTAATGCCACCTGCAACAACTGCCACGTTCCCGACAATCCGGAGAAGATGAAACGGTTGGTCCTTTTCCAGACACCGGCACACGCGGCGGGCGAGATCTCGCGCGTGATGGCCGCAGTGCGGAGCAACCGGATGCCGCTGGATGAGATCGGCATCGAGAAGGAACTGGACGCCGCGACGAAAACAGTGCTCCTGAACTACGGGGCCGCGTTCGAATCGACGGTGAGGGCAGCGTACGCATGGGAGAGGGGCGACTGAGAGCCGACACGCGCGTACGGCAGCGTCTTCGGTGCTCCTGCGGGCAGATCGGGTCTCCACTTCCACCGCGATCGGGGCATCACCGGGGCCGGGACGTGCGGGATGAGCGGGACGAAGGGCTCGGGCGGATGACGTCATCCGCCTCGCGCCTCAGGAGTTCCCTGAGCACTCCCGTTTTCGGGTCTCACACGTGGTTCCCCCGCGAGAGTAAGATCTGGCCACTGTGGAAGACGCTTCCAGCGAGCTGCGCCTGTTCCTCCAGGGTATCTGCTGCGACTACCTGCTATTCCGCCACCTCGACGAGGGCGTGCCGCCGGAGGCCATCCGGATCAGGCAGGAGGTAGCGCTCGGCGCCGGGGCATTCGCCGACATCGAGGTCCGAGCGGGTCAGGCGCCGCCGTATTTCGTCGAGGTCGATACCGGCTACTCCCGCGAGCGGCTGCTCCAGAGCATCCAGCGAAAGTACGGCACGCCCGTCCCCGCCACCGACGGCGCCGCGCGGGTCGTGGTGGCCATGGACGGACATGCCCTCGGCGACCGGCCGGTCGTTGAGCGTCTGCTGCGCAAGGCCCTGAGGCCCGGGCTGGCCCTCGAAATCTGGGACGAGCACCACCTGCTCCGACTCCTCGGTGGGCGCTTTGGGATCTCGCTCGACGCTCTGGGTGAGCACGACCTCCTCGCCCTAAGAAACGCAGTCGACCGCGTCAAAGGTGTCCATGCCTTTGGCGACGGGTTCCAGAACGACCCCCTCCAGGCCGCCCTCCTCTGGCACCTTGCGTTTTGGCGCGTGCGCCGCTTGCGCGAGGCCGGCCGGAGTCTACCCCGTTCAATCCTGCCACCAGGTCTTTACCGGGATGTCGTCGTCCTGATGGCCGATCTCTGCTCGTACTCGAGCTATGTCCGCGACACGCGAGACGAAGCGGTGTCGCGCCGCTCGCTGACGTCGTTCGCCTCCAGGACGCGCCACCGTATCATCAACGACAGCGGGATGCTCTATCAGTTCCTCGGAGACTCCGTGGTGGGACTGTTTGGTGTCCCCGAGGCTCCGCCGCGATACCTGGAGCAGGCGGTCGCGTGTGCGCGTGGGCTTGTCGATATCGGCGCCTCGGTCGCGACCGAGTGGCAGCGCCAGATCGACCAAATTCAACCGGCCGCCGGCGTGCACGTCTCCATAACACTGGGTGACCTCCAGGTGCTCTCTCTCCGGCCTCTGAGCCGTACACACATGGGCGTGATCGGAGATTCCATCAACCTCGCGCACCGCCTCAACACTGTCGCTGGATGCGACGAGATCGTGGTGAGCAATACCTTCTATCAGCGCCTGCCCGACACCCTACGAGCGGGGTTCCAGGAACTACCGCCGGTCGAGGCGAAGAACATCGGTCGAATCCGTGCCTGGAAGATCGACCTGCACCGCCCTGGCGTAACGTCGAGCGCCAGCGACGATGACTGATCCATGTCCTCCCGGAACTTGCTCCCCGGGACCCAGCAGACCAGCCGTGACCGGCGGACGGATCAAGAGATCGAATAGACGCGCGCCTCGCGGCGTGGTTGCCGCGCCAGCGCCCAGCTTCCCCGCTCAGCGCCGCTTGACCACGAGGCCGGTGCGGTCGTCCTCGGCCCGCGCCGCACCCGTGAAGCCGGCCACCGCCTCCCGGAGCGCGGCGGTCAGCTCCGCGGCCGAGCTCCGGCAGTGGCGGGTGACGACCTCGATCACCCGTCCGGTGCCGAATCGTTCGCCGCCCATGCGCTCGGCATCGACCACGCCGTCCGACAGCGCCACGAAGATATCGCCCGGCTCCATGCGAATCGGGGCCCGCAGCTCGACCTCGAGGTCCTCGACACACCCGAACGGGACCGTATCCGTCTCGAGGGCCACGCACGCTCCTTCCGCGGCCCGGTAGTAGAGCAGTGGCCCCTGGCCGCAGCTGAATCCGGTGAGCGTCTGCTCGTTCGCGTCGAGGAGACCCAGCCAGGCGCTGACGAAGCGGCCCTCCCTGAGGTCGGCGCAGAGCTGCGCGTTCAGGTGGCGGATGATCGCCGGAAAGTCCTCGCCGGCCCGGATCGCCATCCGCAGCATCGCGCGGACCTGGGTGACGGAGAGCGCGGGGCCGATCCCGTGCCCGGTGGCATCGGCGAGCAGGAGCACCGCTCGCTCGGCCTCGGCCGTCGACAGGCGCGGGCCGCGCTCGCCCGGGAGTCGACGGTAGCCGATGACGTCGTAGGTGTCACCGCCGGTCTCGTCCGCCGGCTCGCTCCAGGCGTCGATGTCGAATCCGGCCAGGATCGGAATCCGTTCGGGCAAGGTGTCCTGCTGGATGCGCCGAGCCACCTGGAGATCACCCTCGAGCTTCAGGAGCGTCTTGAGCGACCGGCGCATCTGCCCGTGGGCATCGGCGAGCCGATGGACTTCCCGGATCGCCGAGGTCACGGGCGGCCCGGGGTCGAGGTCGCCGCGGCTGATTCGCTCGCTCTCGCGCACGAGGGCTTCGATCGGACGGCTGTAGCGCCGCGCGAGGCTCACGGCGCGGACCATGGCGAGGGCGAGCCCGGCGAGCATGACGAGCACGATGCCCAGCCGGAGATGGCCGAGGTTCCCCAGCAGGTCGGACTCCGGCACCATGACCGTGATCGTCAGCTGGCGCTGCGGGCCCAGAGGGACCGGGCTCGTCTCTGCCCACCAGCTGGCCCCACCGCTCTGGAGCCGGACCGGCCCGCGCTCGCCCGGCGGCCGGCTCGAGAGGGCGCGCGCGGCGTCGGCCGGCACACGCATCTCCAGCTCGTCCGGGCGCTTCAGCAGAGCGTTGCGCTGGCCGGCGGCGTCCAGGTATCGCGCGTCGCGGGGCAAGCCGATGACCCGTCTCCCGTCAGTCAAGACCATTACCGCCCCGTGCTCCCCAACCCGCAGGCGTGTGGTGAAGGTGGAGATGTCGGTCAGCAGCAGGTCGGCGCCGACGACGCTCAGCTGGCCGTTGCGTCCCGGGAACGCCATCGCCGCCGTCATGCCCGGGGCCTTGGCGGTGTAGAACATGTACGGCTCCGTCCAGTAGACGATCTCCGAAGCGCTGGCCTGACTGGCGGCGCCGGAGCGCGCCGAGACGGCCCCCTGATACCAGGGACGTCGTCGGGGGTCGTAGTCACTCGCCCGCCACGAGGCGACGGGCTCCGGTCGCGCATCCGTCCATTCGAGCCAGGCGGAGCGGTCACCCCAGGCGTCTCGCCGGATCTGCCGACTGCTCCACGCATCGCCGAAGTGGAACACGATGTGCTCACGGCCGCGCTCGTCCGCCACCATCACCGCCGACAGCTGCGGATCGGCGCGCAGAAGGGGGACGAGCAGCCGGTTCATGGCCGCCGCGTCCCCGCGGTCGAGCAGACCCGACTCGCCCCACGCGCGCATCACGCCGAGATCCCGGATCACCGGCTCGAAGAAATGGCGCAGCTCGCCCTCGGTCTGGCCGATGGTCTCCCGCAGGATCACGCCGGAGAGCCGCTCGACGGTGGCCCGCGAGCCGATGAAGGT
>Ga0099791_10001023_pt1 | contig 10787 bp, 10 predicted proteins | sample Rivendell_Oct201_7_FD_77318 | JGI IMG/M metagenome (GOLD analysis project Ga0099791, IMG submission 77318) | Vadose zone soil and rhizosphere microbial communities from the Eel River Critical Zone Observatory, Northern California to study diel... | ecosystem: Environmental > Terrestrial > Soil... | reverse complement strand
GCGGTGCCGGGTGAGCCGAGATCGCGCTCGGAGAGAAACAGCTCGGAGGGATTGGCGATCTCGCGCAGCCCACCTCCCGTCATCTCGAAGACGCCGATCTCGTCGGTCGGACCGAAGCGATTCTTGACCGCGCGCAAGATGCGGAACTGGTGCGAGCCTTCGCCTTCAAAGGAGAGCACCGCGTCGACCATGTGTTCGACCACCCGCGGCCCGGCGATCTGACCGTCTTTCGTGACGTGGCCGACGAGGATCACGGCCGCACCCGAGCGCTTGGCGAAGCGGATCAACGCCTGCGCGCTCGCGCGCACCTGCGTCACCGTGCCGGGGGCAGCCTCGACCATGTCGGTCCACATCGTCTGGATCGAGTCGATGATGACGAGCCGCGGGGTCGCGTGTTCGCCAAGGGTCGCCACGATGTCCTCGAGCGAGGTCTCGGCGGCCAGTTCCACTTGCGCGTCCGCGAGGCCAAGCCGCTCGGCGCGCAGCCGCACCTGCGCCACCGCCTCTTCGCCCGAAATGTAGGCCGCGCGATGTCCGCCGCGGGCCAGCGCGGCCGCGACCTGGATCAGCAGCGTCGATTTGCCGATGCCGGGATCGCCGCCGAGGAGCAGTACCGAGCCGCGCACAAAGCCGCCGCCGGTGACGCGATCGAATTCGGCGAGCCCCGACGCGAGCCGCGGCGCGTCGCGCCCCGCGCCGGCGAGCGGCTCGAGCGCAAACGGCCGCCCCTTGCGCGGCGCACGGCCGGGCCCTTGTGGGCGCGCGGAACTCTCCTCGGAAATGGTGTTCCATTCGCCACAGGCCTCGCATTTGCCTTGCCAGCGGCCGTAAGCCGCGCCGCAGTTCTGGCAGACGAAGTTTGTGTCGCGACGAGCCATGGCCCGCATATCGCTCATTTCAGTGCCTGTCCGGGGTGCGGCACCCAAGGGCGCGTAGCCGCATGGCGCAGCGCCCACGACGCCCGCGCGCCCCGAATCAGTCGCCTTTGTAGACCCGGTGGTAGCGTTGTCCGAGATTGGTGAGAACCTCGTAACCAATAGTCCCCATGCCGGCGGCGAGCTCGTCGACGCTGATGCCGTCGCCGATCAAGATGGCAAGATCGCCGCGGCGCGCGGCGCCCTCGGCAAGATCGGTGACGTCGACGGCCAGTAGGTCCATCGATACGCGGCCGGCGATGGGGCAACGCTTCCCGGCGACGATGACCTCGGCTGCGGGTTTGCCCCTGGCGGCGCTGGCCGAGCGCAGGAAGCCGTCCGCATAACCGACTGCCACGACGGCGATGCGGCTCGGCCGCGTGGCGGCGAAGGCTGCGCCGTAACCGACGGTTTCGCCCTTGTTGACCGGGCGCACCTGAATGATCCGGCCCTTGAGGTCCACCACCGGCCGCATGGGACTCTTCTTGCCCGGGGTCGGGTTGACGCCGTAAAGCGCCACGCCCGGCCGAACGAGGTCGCAATATGCGCTGCCACCGAGGAATATGCCCGAGGAATTGGCAAGCGAGGACGGCACGCCGCGATACAGAAGGCGAATTTCGCGAAATAGCCGGATCTGCCGGTCATTCATCGGATGATCGGGGATCTCGGCGCAGGCGAGATGACTCATCAACAGCGTGAAGCCATGATTTTCCGATTGCAGGCGCGGAGCGACGGCAGCCGCCTCGTCCAGCGTGATCCCGAGCCGGTTCATGCCGGTGTCGACGTGGAGCGCCGCGCCGCCGCGCCAGTTCTTGATGGCGACGAAGGCATCCCATTCGGCCAGCTCGGTCGTGCTGTTGATCACCGGCCGCAGATAGTCGGCCGCGAATGCCGGCGCCGAGCCCGGCATCAGCCCGTTGAGCACGTAGATGACGGCCTCGGGCGCAAGCGCTCGCACACGCCGTCCTTCGGCGACATCGGCGACGAAAAAGGTCCTGCACCCGGCTCCGGACAGTGTGCGCGTGACCGGTTCGAGGCTGCAACCATAAGCGTTGGCCTTGACCACCGCGGCGCATTCCACCGGCACGGTCATGCCCGCCAGCATCTTCCAATTGGCCTCGATGGCGGCAAGGTCGACGGTGAGGATGCCTCCGGCTTCCGTTGGGTCGGAAGCGGCGGGCGGCACATTGGCGGGCCGCAGGTCGGGCTCGTGGACGGTCATAGTTGAAGTTTATGGCGAGGCGCGGTGCGGCCGTCTAGGGCAGGCGAGCAAAACACTGCGCGTCCTTGGCGCTCGCGTGGCAGCAGCGGCGACCGATCTTGACCGCGGTCAAATGGATGCAAGCGCGAAGCTCGCGTTTCACATGCGCGGTGACGCGATCTGCCTGCGGCCCGCTAGACCCGTTCCGGCATCTGATCGTCGCGCGCGAGGTTATCGAAGCGAGTAACCGCCGCGTCGAATTGGACATTGACGGTGCCCGTCGGCCCGTGGCGCTGCTTGCCGATGATGATCTCGGCCTTGCCGTGCACGCTGGCCATCTCCACCTGCCATTTCGTATGCTCGTCGGTGCCGGGCCGCGGCTCCTTGTTGCTCAAGTAGTATTCTTCACGGAACACGAAAAGAACCACGTCAGCGTCCTGCTCGATCGAGCCCGACTCGCGCAGGTCCGAGAGTTGCGGCCGTTTGTCGTCCCGGTTCTCGACCTGGCGCGACAGTTGCGAGAGCGCCAGGATCGGCACGTTGAGTTCCTTGGCGAGCGCCTTGAGGCTCGTCGTGATCTCGGTCACTTCCTGCACACGGTTTTCCATGGCCCTGCGGGTCGAGCCCTGCAGGAGCTGGATGTAATCGATAACGAGGAGGTCGAGGCCCTTTTGCCGCTTGAGACGCCGGGCGCGCGCGGCAAGCTGTGCGACGGTCAGTCCGCCCGTCTCGTCGATGAAGAACGGCAAGTGCTGCAGCTCGATCGCCACGTCCTTGATTTTTTCAAAGTCCCGTTCGTTGATGCCGCCGCGCCTGATCGTGCTTGAGGGAATGCCGCTCTGCTCGGCGATGATGCGCGTGGCAAGTTGCTCGGCCGACATTTCGAGCGAGAAGAAACCAGCGATGCCGCCGTTCACGGTGTCGATATGCCCGTCGGCGCGCACCTCGCCGCGCCAGGCGCGCGCGACGTTGTAGGCAATATTGGTGGCAAGCGCGGTCTTGCCCATGCCGGGGCGGCCCGCGACGATGATCAGGTCGGACGGTTGCAGTCCGCCCATCTTGCTATCGAGGTCCTTGAGAGCCGTTGCCAGCCCCGAAAGCTTTCCCTCGCGCTGATAGGCGCGCGCCGCCATGTCGATGGCGGTGGTGAGCGCGGTCTCGAATTTCTGGAAGCCGCCGCCATAGCGGCCGACCTCCGCGAGCTCATACAGGCGCCGCTCGGCATCCTCGATCTGATCGCCCGGGGCGAAATCGACCGGCGCGTCGAAGGCGACGTTGACCATGTCCTCGCCGATATTGATCAGCTCGCGCCGGATCGCGAGATCGTAGACTGTGCGGCCATAATCCACCGCGTTGATGATGGTCGTCGCCTCGGCGGCGAGCCGGGCGAGGTACTGGGCAAGCGTCAATCCGGCGATGTCGGTCTCAGCGGGCAGGAAGGTCTTCAACGTCACCGGCGATGCCAGCTTGCCGGTGCGAATAAGACTGCGCGAGATGTCGTAGATCTGCTGATGAATCGGCTCGAAGAAATGCTGCGGCTCGAGAAAATCGCTGACGCGATAGAGTGCCTCGTTATTGACCAAAACCGCGCCCAGGAGGGCCTGCTCGGCCTCGATATTGTGCGGTGCGGCGCGGTAGGGTGGCGCCGACTGTTCCGCTGGCTTGCGCGATATTGATTCGACAGCCATGACATTCCAGTGTTTTGATTTTGTGACAGTATCGAGGCACGGCACCCACTCAACTGGTGCGGAACTACGCACGGCGACAGGGAAGGACCACAAGCTAGCACGCGCAATGAGTCGCTAGGGAATGTCCGTTGGTGAATTTCCCCGCTCATCACCGGGTGAAAATTGCTTTTTGATAGCCCGCAGCAGAAGTCTTGACGATGCTGAACTATGATGGGCGAGGGCAGAATCACTCCCCTGCCAGCCGCAATTGCGGCCGGCCGCCGCCTTCGAGTGCGCGTAACCGCGCCTCCTCGCGGCCGATGTAATCGCGGGTCATCGGCACGATTCCTTGCCGCTTGGTCAATTGCAGCTGGAAAACCATCATTGCTTGCTCGCGAAACGCCATCTCCGACGCCGCCAGATAGAACTCCCACATGCGCGTGAAGCGCGCGTCGTAGAGCCGTTCGACCTGCTCGCGATGGGCGAGGAAGCGTTCGCGCCAAGCCTTGAGCGTCTCGGCATAGTGCAGGCGCAGGATTTCAATGTCGGTGACCAGCAGGCCCGCGCGCTCGACCGCGGGCAGCACCTCGGACAGCGCCGGAATGTAGCCGCCGGGAAAGATGTACTTCGCGATCCAAGGATTGGTGATGTTGGGACCTTCCGATCGTCCGATCGAATGCAGCAGCATCACGCCGTCGTCGTCGAGCAGAGCGTGGCATTTGCGAAAGAAAGCGTCGTAAAAGCCGACGCCGACATGCTCGAACATGCCGACCGATACGATGCGATCGAATTTCTCCGGCACGTCGCGATAGTCCTGTAGGCGAAACTCGGCCTTGTCGGAGAGTCCCTTCTCGGCCGCGCGCACGCGTGCAAGGGCAAGCTGCCGCTCCGACAGCGTGATGCCGGTGACGCGCGCGCCGCAAAGCTCGGCGAGATAGAGTGCGAGCCCGCCCCAACCGCAGCCGATGTCGAGCACGCGCCGATCCGGCGGGACGAGAAGCTTCGCCGCCAGGTGACGCTTCTTCGCAAGCTGGGCGTCATCGAGCGATTGTTCGCCGCTCTCGAAATAGGCGCAGCTGTATTGCGTGTCGGCATCGAGAAACAGCCCGTAAAGCTGGCCGTCGAGATCGTAGTGGTGCGCCGCGTTGCGCCGCGCTTGCGGGCGCGGATTAAATTGTTTGACGCGGCGATGAAGGTAGCGGACGAGCCGTCGCAACCGCGCCCACGCCGGCAGTCCGTCCTCGCGGGGCTGACCGAGCACGATGGCAAGGACATCAGCGATCGAGCCCTCTTCGACGACGATGCCGCCGTCCATATAGGCTTCACCAAACCTCAACGCGGGATCGAGGAGGACGCCGCGCTCGGCGGCTCGCGTGGTGAAGCGGATCGCCGCCAGCGTGCCGGTCCCGTCGCCAAAGGTAAAGCTTGAGCCGGCCACGGTCCTGACCCGGAGATTCCCTGCGCGGATCAACCGTCCCAATGCCGCCCGAAGCAACCGATCCACCGGCCGCCTCCCACCGCGTCGACTAGCCGCGCCGTGCCACAATCGACGTCCGCGGTCGTTGTGCGAGCAGATCGCGCCGCGGCCGATTGCAACCGGCACTTCCTCCGGAGGGGAGAATTAAAACAAAGTCTCTTGGCTGCCGCAATGGCTTAAGTTGCAAGAGGTTAGGAATGAAATACAGGTCAACTGGGGGCAGACAGGTCGCATCCTCATTTGGCCAAAAATTCGAAGCAAAAAGTCGCCTCAGCGTCGGCTGTGATGGAGGATTGATCGTGGCGAGGGTTGCTCTAGTCGTGCCGTGGGTCATCGCGGCCGCCCTGACGACGGCGGATGCGCCGGCGCAGGCCCAATCGAATCTCGACGCCGGCAAGTCGGCCGCGCAAATATTCGCCGATACCTGCAGCGCGTGCCACCGCGGTCCGCGGGAAGTTAGGCCAACGAGCGCGGCTTTCCTGCGGGAACATTATACCACCGGCGGCCGGGAAGCGGCGGCAATGGCCGCTTATCTGGCCTCGGTCGGGAGCGATGCGCGGGCGGTCCAACAGCGGCGGCCCCCCACGCTGGGCGCGGGCCAGGCGGCCTCGCCGGGAGCCGACCAAGGCAACGGCCGTCGGACGCCCGAGCAGGGTCAGCCGTCGCCAGGCGCGGCCACCGCCAGCGCGATTCGGCCTCGGCTTCCCTCCGAGAGTGTGGAAGCGGGCAATCTGCCGATTGCTGCTGCGCCGGGAGGCGCTGCTGCCGAGACCGGTCCGCCGCAAGCCGCCGTGGCAGCACCGCCGCGGCAGAGCGGCATCGAAGCCTTCGAGGAATAGCGCCAAGACGGCGACGTCCGTAGAACTCGCCTCCGGTTCGCCCCCTGTGGTTTCAGACAAGCGGCAATCGCGAAACCTGTCTGCGCGACTCGCGCCGACGCGGTTGCGAGATCGTCACCCGTTGGCCGCATGCGCTGCGCAAACCGCGTCAACACAAGGACGCTATTTTTTCTCCGCTTCCGCGTCCGCTGGCGAGGTCTCATCGGCGGCCTCATGCGTTCGGCGCGCCTCGACTACCTCCGGCTCGAAGAAGGCCTCCGCTGCCGCTACGGCCGCCTCGGCGGCTTCCTCGCCTTCCTCGCGGACGACGGTGATGTCCTCGCCGCGGGCGAGCCGTTGAGCCTCGTCTGCGTTGCGCGCGACGCTGACGTTGATTGTCACCTCGACTTCGGGGTGCAGCGAAACAGGCACCTTGTGCAACCCGATCGTCTTGATCGGCGCGTTAAGCGCGACCTGAGCGCGACTGATAGCAAAGCCCCTTTCCGTGACCAGCAGGGCCAGGTCGCGGGGAGAGACCGAGCCATAAAGCTGGCCGCCCTCGGCCGCCTGGCGCAGCACCGTGAAGCTCTGACCGTCGAGCTTCTGAGCGATCTTTTCCGCTTCCCCTTTTTGCTCGAGGTTGCGCGCTTCGAGCTCGACTTTCATCTTCTCGAAGCGCGTGCGGTTGTCCTTGGTCGCGCGCAGCGCTTTGCCCTGGGGCAAGAGATAGTTGCGCGCGAACCCGTCCTTGACGCGTACGACGTCGCCCATTTGGCCGAGCTTGGCGACGCGCTCAAGCAGGATTACTTCCATGACTGTCTCTCCATCTATTGAGCATCGGCATTCATCAGGTTCGCAAACTCGGCGGCCCGCGCCTTCGTGCGACGCGACCGCGAATGTTGAAAGCAGCCTCGGCGAGCCCCAGGATGGACATCGCCAGAACCGGCCAGCCGAGCACGACCGCCGCGGCATAGACCGCCGCGAGCACGAGCGCGCGACCACTGATCCCGCGCGTGATCGCATGCAGGACGGCAAAGCCGAGCATTGCAAAGACCATGAGCAGGCTGGCCGCAAACGCGCCGGCAAGAACGCCCACGAGGTCGGGCAGGAACGAGCCGGCGACGGCGGCGGCCAGAAATCCGGAGGTCGATGCAGGTAACGTCAAGGCCGCCAAATCCGGCCATGGCCGCTTGAGCCGGCCTGAGATCTTCACGACACGCGCGGCGAGCCAGAGATTGAACACATTGATAATGGTGGAGAACACGGCCGCGGCCGGCGGCACAGCGACCACCAACAGGTCGATCAGCGACTGGTCGCGCAGAATACGTTCGTAGGTCTTGCGCAAGGCGGCCTGCAGGGTCTGTTGGTCGGTGCCGAAATTGGGAACGGCGGCGACGATGATGAGCGTTCCGATCACTGCCGCCCACAGCACGAGCCGGCCGGCCGGATACCATTCGAACGCGCCCCCGCCGTTCGTTGCCGGCCGCGCGAGTAATGCCAAATAGCCTAGCCACCACGCTCCGAACGCGATGACGGGCGCGGCGATGAAGAACGTGCCGGAAAGGGCCATGATCGCCGCCGTCGCAGACGCCGCCGCAATCAGCCCCGCCACGTGGCTCCAGCCGAGCGCAGCGATCAGGATCGGTAACGGGGCGAGGTAAAACAGGAAGATCGCAGCGATCGATCCCGACACGACCGAGGCGAACAGCAGCGCTGCTGCCGCCCCGGCTCCCAGTCCGACCAGTATGATTTGCATCATCTTCAGCTGTCCCGCTTCATCAGCGGTTAGAGACGGATCGAGTTCCGTCCCAACCATCGCAGGGCGGACGACGCAGCGCGCACGGCGGCCAAGTCGGCCTCTCGTAGCACCTTCGCTCGTCCGCTGGCGCTTGCTCGTCTGTGCTCCGTCGTCTGCGCGCCCTCGTCCGCTAGCGGATCACATAGGGCAACAATCCGAGAAAGCGGGCGCGTTTGATGGCCCGCGCCAGCTCCCGCTGCTTCTTGGCGGACACCGCCGTAATCCGACTCGGCACGATCTTGCCGCGCTCGGAGACATAGCGCTGCAAGAGCCTCACGTCCTTATAGTCGATCTTCGGCGCATTGGCGCCGGAAAACGGACAGGTCTTGCGGCGGCGAAAGAATGGCCGACGAGTCTGTGTTGGAGAAAGCGCCATGGCTGTCACTCCTCGGTGGCCGCGGCGGGAAAGGACTCCTCGTAGCCTTCGCGCGGCGGACGGCCGTCGCGCTCGCGGTCGCGACGATGCTCGCCACGATCGCGATCGCGGAAGCCGCCGCGGTCACGATCGCGAAAGCCGAAACCGCGATCGTCGCGCTCGCGATCGCGGTCGACCTTGCGCATCATCGCGGAGGGACCTTCCTCGTGCTCGTGCACGCGAACCGTGAGGTAGCGCAACACATCCTCGCTGAGCCGCTGCTGCCGCTCGATCTCGTTGAGGGCGGCCGACGGCGCTTCAATATTGAACAGGGTGAAATGTGCCTTGCGGTTCTTACGCAAACGGTAGGCGAGGGACTTCACGCCCCACTGCTCGGTCTTGGCGACCTTGCCCCCCATTTGCTCGATGATGGCCTTGAACTGGGCGGTCAGTTCTTCGACCTGTTGCGCGCTGGCGTCTTGGCGCGTGAGGAAGACGTGTTCGTAGAGCGGCATCCGATGCCTTTCCCATGTTCGCTGCTCCCCCCGGCGCAAAGCCCTTCGAGCCCTTTTCGGGAAAGGCTCGAATGCTCAGAAGGCGGGAACACGGGACGCCGGACCATCGGCCCTGCCGCCCGGCATTGGCCGAGCAGCCGTCCGTTCAGTTCCCAGCCGGGATCGAGCGGAAGCGCGCGTTATAAGGAGTTCCGACGAAAAGGCAAGGCTGCTCCCTGGCGGCACAGGGTGCACCGGCAGCCACCGCTCGGCTTGACAGGGCGGATGTCGCGGTGTCTTAGGGCCTGACCTCATTAAGGGGAGGGAATGTCGTTCGCTTTCGTATTTCCGGGCCAAGGCAGCCAGGTGGTCGGCATGGGCAAGGCCCTCGCCGACGCCTTTGGGCCGGCACGCGCGGTGTTCGAGGAGGTCGATGCGGCACTGGGCGAGAACCTCACCCGCATCATCTGGGAAGGGCCGGCCGAGACGCTGACGCTGACGGAGAACGCACAGCCCGCACTGATGGCGGTGTCGCTCGCGGCCATGCGCGTGTTGGAGACGCAAGCGGGCGTCGATCTTGCGCGCGACGCGCGATTCGTGGCCGGCCATTCGCTCGGAGAATATTCAGCGCTCGCCGCCGCTGGCGCGCTCACCATTGCCGACACCGCGCGGCTCCTGCGCATTCGCGGTCGGGCAATGCAGAAAGCGGTGCCAGTGGGCACCGGCGCCATGGCGGCACTGCTCGGGCTTGACTTCGATCAGGCGGCGGCGGTCGCGGCGCAGGCCGCGCACGGGGAAGTTTGTCAGGCCGCGAACGATAACGGCGGCGGACAGGTCGTGGTGTCTGGCGACAAGGCGGCGGTCGAACGCGCCGTCGAGATCGCGAAAGAAAGGGGCGCTCGGCGCGCCATGATGCTGCCCGTCTCTGCGCCCTTCCACTGCGCGCTGATGCAACCGGCAGCCGACGTCATGGCCGCGGCGCTGGCAAAGATCGCCGTGAAGCCGCCAGTGGTGCCGGTCGTCGCCAATGCGCTGGTCAAGCCGGTCACCGATCCGGCCGACATCGTGCGCGCGCTTGTCGCGCAAGTCACCGGGACGGTGCGCTGGCGCGAGTCCGTTGTGCTCATGGCGGCCGCGGGCGTCACCACTTTTTATGAGGTCGGCGCCGGCAAGGTATTAAGCGGCCTTGTCAGGCGCATCGCCGATGGGGCGCGCGGCGTTGCGATCGGAACGCCGGAGGACATCGCGATGTTCGGGCTGACCAACGCATGATTTCGAGGAGCGATCGATGTTCGATCTGACCGGAAAGGCCGCGCTCGTCACCGGAGCGACCGGCGGGATCGGGGGAGCGATCGCGCGCGCATTTCACCGCCAAGGCGCGACCGTCGCGCTCTCCGGCACGCGACGCGACGTGCTCGATCAGCTGGCCGGGGAGCTCAAGGACCACGTCCACGTGCTGCCCTGCAACCTCGCGGACAAAGACGAGGTCGAGGCGCTGGTGCCGAAATGCGAGCAGGCCATGGGGAGGCTCGATATTTTGGTGGCCAATGCGGGAATCACCAAGGACAACCTCCTGGTTCAGCTGCGGGATGAGGACTGGGACCAGGTCGTTGCAATCAATCTGACCGCGACGTTCCGCCTCGCGCGGGCGGCGGTGCGCGGAATGATGCGACAGCGCTTCGGCCGCATCATCGGCATCACCTCGGTGGTGGGGATCACCGGCAATCCCGGTCAGGGTAATTATACCGCGACCAAGGCGGGGATGATCGGCATGATCAAGTCGATCGCGGCCGAATACGCCAAACGCGGCGTGACGGCGAATTGCATCGCGCCCGGGTTGATCGCCACGGCGATGACCGACAAGCTCAACGACAAGCAGCGGGAGACGATCCTCGCCCGAGTGCCTGCGGGCCGGCTCGGCGCAGGGGCGGATGTGGCGGCCGCTGTGGTGTTTCTCGCCTCGGATGAGGCTGCTTACATTACCGGCCAAACGCTGCACGTGAACGGCGGGATGGCGATGATTTGAGCGTCGTCATCGAGGCCACGCGGGGGGTTCCCGGTGC
>Ga0099791_10001020_pt1 | contig 10802 bp, 9 predicted proteins | sample Rivendell_Oct201_7_FD_77318 | JGI IMG/M metagenome (GOLD analysis project Ga0099791, IMG submission 77318) | Vadose zone soil and rhizosphere microbial communities from the Eel River Critical Zone Observatory, Northern California to study diel... | ecosystem: Environmental > Terrestrial > Soil >... | reverse complement strand
GCGGCCAGGCGCTCCATGACTTCGTAAAGTCTGGGCACCTGCTCGCGGCTGACCGGTTGCGCGCCGCTCGACCAGAGCGCGATCTTATCCGAGAAAAAATACGCGAACGCGTTGCCGATCACGGCAACGATCAGCGCCATAGTCATGCCGTTGCGGCCGCCGAAGTACGCGCCCAGGGTGATGAGCACCAGCGTCAGCGCGGTCAATAGAAATGTCGTGCGTAGAACTCTCATAGAATTTCCCTATCACTATATATGTAATCCCGGACCTTCCTCTATCGTGAGCAGTGCGTGATCGCGGGGCGTCTCGCTCGAGCCCTTCTCAGGCCGCAGTAGCCGGTTTCTTGGCCTGCACGCGCTCGAAACGCATGGAGTCGCTCTTGCCGTCGCGGTCCACCCGGATATGATCGCCGGGGAGCACCTTGGCGTCCAGGATTTGCAGCGCCAGCGGATCCTGCACCATCCGCTGAATCGTGCGACGCAGCGGCCTGGCGCCATACGCCGGGTCAAAGCCTTCGCGCACCAGCAACTCCTTCGCCGCGGGCGTGAGTTCGAGTGTGATGCGGCGCTCCGCCAGCAACTGTTCCACGCTGCGCAACAGCAACTCCACGATGCGCTCGAGTTGCTCCTTGCCCAGGGGATTGAAGATCACAATTTCGTCGATGCGGTTGATGAACTCCGGCCGGAACGCGGCGCGCAACGCCTCCATCGCTTCTTTCCTCGCGCGCTCGGGGTCGCGATGCGCAAGCTCGAAAATCGCCGTGGAGCCTACGTTGCTGGTCATCACCAAAACTGTATTTCGGAAGTCCACCGTGCGGCCCTTGCCGTCCGTGAGCCTGCCGTCTTCCAGGATTTGCAGCAGCACGTTGAACACGTCCGGGTGCGCCTTCTCGATTTCGTCGAACAAAATCACCGAGTACGGATGACGCCGAACCTGCTCGGTGAGCTGGCCGCCTTCTTCGTAGCCAACGTAGCCCGGAGGCGCGCCGATCAAGCGCGAAACACTGTGCTTTTCCATGTACTCGGACATGTCGATGCGGATCATCAGCTTTTCGTCATCGAACAGAAACTCGGCGAGCGCACGAGCCAGTTCCGTCTTGCCCACCCCGGTAGGTCCGAGAAAAATGAATGAGCCGATTGGCCGCTTGGGATCGGACAGCCCGGCGCGGTTGCGGCGGACCGCATTAGCCACGCGCGCCAGAGCATCGTCCTGCCCGACCACGCGCTGCCGCAAACGCTCTTCCATATGCACCAGCTTTTGCGCCTCGCCTTCGAGGAGTCGCCCGACGGGAATGCCGGTCCACTTGCTCACCAGTTTGGCGATGTCTTCCTCGTCGACCTCTTCCTTCAGCATCGGCGCTTCTTTTTGCACCGACCGGAAACGTTCCTCGGCTTCCTTCAGCTCACGCTCCGCGACAGCGACCTTGCCGTAGCGGATTTCCGCCACTTTGGCGAGTTCGCCGGCTCGTTCATAGCGCTGTTCTTCCCCTTTAAGCTGCTCGATCTGCTCCTTCAGCTTGCGAATCTTGCCGATGGCTGCTTTCTCGGCTTGCCAGCGGGCTTTCCGTCCGCTCGAATCTTCGCGCAGCTTGGCAAGTTCCTTTTCGATTTGTGTGCGCCGTTCCTTGGAGTGCGCGTCGTTTTCTTTCAGCAGCGCCTGGCGCTCGATTTCAAGCTGCATAATGCGCCGCTCGATTTCGTCAATTTCAACGGGCAGCGAATCGATCTGCATGCGCAAACTCGCTGCGGCTTCGTCGATCAGGTCGATCGCCTTGTCCGGCAGAAACCGGTCGGAAATGTAGCGGTGCGAAAGCGTGGCCGCCGCCAAAATCGCCGCGTCCTTGATGCGAACGCCGTGGTGCACTTCATAGCGTTCCTTCAGGCCGCGTAGAATGGCGATGGTGTCCTCGACGCTTGGCTCTTCCACCATGACGGGCTGAAAGCGGCGCTCCAGCGCGGGATCCTTTTCGATGTATTTCTTGTATTCGTTCAGCGTGGTGGCGCCAATGGCCCGCAGTTCGCCGCGCGCCAAGGCGGGCTTCAACATGTTGGAAGCGTCCATGGCGCCTTCCGCGGCACCCGCGCCCACCAGGGTATGCAGCTCGTCGATAAATAGAATTATCTGGCCTTCCGCCTGGGTGATTTCTTTCAGCACTGCTTTCAGGCGGTTTTCAAACTCGCCGCGGTATTTTGCGCCGGCCACCAGCGCGGCCAAATCCAGCGCCACCAGGCGCTTCGTTTTCAGCACGTCCGGCACGTCGCCGGAAACGATTCTTTGCGCGAGGCCTTCCACAATGGCGGTTTTACCCACGCCCGGTTCGCCGATCAGGACCGGATTATTTTTGGTGCGTCGCGCCAGAATCTGCATCACGCGGCGAATTTCTTCATCGCGGCCGATGACGGGGTCAAGCTTCGAGCGGCGCGCAAGCTCGGTCAAATCGCGCGCATATTTCTCCAGCGCTTCATACGTTGCTTCCGGGTTTTGCGAAGTCACCCGTTGCGTGCCGCGCACGCTGGTCAGCGCCTGCAAGATAGCCTCGTGGGAAGCTCCGTGCTTCTTCAACAACTGGCCGGCAGTATCGCGTTCCTGCCCAGCAATGGCCAGGAACATGTGCTCGGTCGAAACGTATTCGTCCTTGAATCTTTGCGCTTCATCGAACGCGCGCTCCAGCACGTCGTTCAGCGGTTTGCCCATATGTTGCTGCGCAAATCCGGTCACACGCGGCAAACGCCCAATCTCTCGCTCGATGTCCTGCGAAAGCACTTCCGCGCGAATGCCCAGACGCGCCAGCAGCGGCGGCACCACACCGTCGGTCTGCGCTGCCAACGCGGCAAGCAGGTGAATCGGCTCAATCTGTTGGTTTTCATGGCGCCCGGCAATTTCCTGGGCGCTCTGCAGCGCTTCCTGTGCCTTCACCGTCATCTTGTCAAATCGCAGCATGACAGCACCTCAACTCCCACTTCTAACAAAGGGGCTGGCTTTTCGCCAGCCCCTTACAATTCACAAGTTGCCGCTTACTTCGCGCCGGCCATCGCCGGTGCCCCGACGTTAACCTTGATCTGCTTCGGCTTGGCCTCTTCGCGCTTAGGAATAGTCAGCGTCAGTACGCCATTCTGATAATCGGCTTTGATGGCCTCCGAATTCACGGTGTTGGCCAGCGAGAAGCTCCGGCTGAACGAACCATACGCGCGTTCCACGCGCAGGTATTTGTCTTCGCTCACCTTGCTCTCGAACCTGCGTTCACCCCGAATGGTCAAAATGTTGTTCTCCACACGGATGTCCAGATCCTTCGGATCAACATCCGGCAGATCCGCCTTCACCACCAGTTCGTGCTCGGTCTCGAAGATATCGACGGCCGGCGCCCAGCTGGTAAGGTTGGATTCGTCTCCGGTCCGCTCAAACACCTCGTTGAACACACGATTGAGTTGGTCCTGCAAAGTAGAAGCCCCGCGGAAGGGCTCGAAACGGCTCAAAGTTCTCATGATAGATGTCCCTCCTTAGATGACTGCAGAAACATAATAAAATATGAGCGTAAGACTGTCAAGTACAATTTGGGCTCTCGTGCTGGTTTCTGTAACTCACTGAAACTTAACCTAGTTGTTTCCATGTCACCATCTGAAACCTAGCGTCTATTCTGCCAACAGATTGACCTAAAAATGAGCAGGAAACGCCGTAACTCGCGATTTTTCATTCGCTTAGCCGATTTGCTAGACTGTTTGGCCGTGCGCCTCGACCAACTCGACTATGACCTTCCATCCGCGCAGATCGCCCAGCGCCCGCTGCCGCACCGCGATAGCTCCCGTCTCTTGGCCATGGATCGCGCCAGCGGCAAGCTCGGCGATCGTATGTTCGCCGAGCTTCCCAGCCTCCTACGCGGCAACGAACTCATCGTGCTGAACAACGCGAGAGTGATTCCCGCGCGACTTTTCGGCCGCCGCCTGGGAGTGTTCTCGGACGCGCCTTCGCACGCCACGCGTCACGAGCATTTGAGTGGCACCGTGGAGGTTTTCCTTGCACGGCAAGTTGGCCCCGATGTATGGGAGGCGTTGGTGCGTCCCGGACGGAAGATGAAAACGGGTGAGCGCGTCGTGTTTGGCGAAGGTGAACTCGAGGCTGAGATCATCGCGCGCGGCGAGTTCGGACTGCGCACCGTGCGATTCACCTCCCGCTACCCGGGGGGAGTATCCACGCAGATTGAACGGCTCGGCCACGTGCCGCTTCCACCGTACATCGACCGCGAGGACGAATCCGCGGACCGCGAACGATACCAGACGGTCTTCGCGAGCCGGCCCGGAGCCGTAGCCGCTCCCACGGCTGGGCTGCATTTTACGCCAGAGGTTTTGTCAGCGATTCGCGCGCGAGGCGCGGAAGTATGCGAACTGACGCTGGACGTGGGCCTCGGCACGTTTCAGCCCATCCACAGCGACACGCTCGAGGGTCACGTGATGCATGCTGAGTCGTATGAAATTTCCGAGCAAGCTGCGCAACAAATCCAGGCAGCGCATTCCGCGCTACGGCCAATCCTTGCGGTGGGCACCACGGTGGTGCGTGCGCTGGAGGATGCCGCGTTGCGCGCTGCAGAGGCGAGTTCGGACACTCTGGTGCGCTCCGGCAAAGCGGAAGCACGCCTATTCATCGTCCCGGGATTTTCGTTCCGCGTGGTGAACGCGCTGCTCACAAATTTTCACCTTCCCAGATCAACGCTGCTCGCGCTGGTTTGCGCCTTTGCCGGCCGCGAGCGCACTTTGGCCGCTTACCGGCACGCGGTGGAAACAGGGTATCGTTTCTACAGCTATGGGGACTGCATGCTGATTCGATAGGGCGCTGCGAAATCTCGATGCGGCGTTCGGCAGGATTCAAGCCAGACGACGAGCAGGGAAACCGCCCCACGGGAGTCTCCCTCTCGTCCAACGACAGTATTTCACGGAGCTTTCCGTTATTCGCTAAACACGAAAACGCGCTTTTGTCCGGAGAAGCGCACTTCCTTCACTTGTCCGTTTTCGCCGAGCAGCACCGCGTCGTAGTTGGATTTCGCGTCGCGATCCTCCCAGCGCCCTTCGCTTTCGGCCACCACGGATTTGCCCTTTTGCACGGTGGCTTTGTTGCCGTCGATCAGCAGGCGGTACTCACCGGCCTGCAGGTCCGCCTTGCCGACCTTTGCGGCTTGCGTGATGCTGATGGTCTTGCTGATGGGCTTGGCAAATACGGGCACCGCCAGCGCGGTTACCGCCAACAACGCGACACTGCGGACAAACGAGTTGGATTTCATGCGTGTCAACTTCCTTTCCATTGGAATCGAGTCAGCCGGGCGAACGGAACTGGGAGGTCGAGCGGAGTTGACACGCAGGCGAGCGAACGAGTAGATTTCCTCGAACGACACCTCCTCTTCCTGGACTAACGGCCGGAAAGATGCGTGTCACCGCCCCGCGGCTGCCACCGCGGGGTTTTTGATCTTTGCTCTGACAGACCCAGTGCCGCTTTGCTATTCGGTTGCTCTCGTATAGACGAAGCTTCCCCATCGAATGTTTCGCGGGCGCGGATAAAATTCCAACTTTAGTTGTCTTGTTTTTGTCTCTACTGGAGAGCCGAATTGGCCTGTAAATCGCCGTTCTTATTAACATTTGCTAAAAACTTAGAACTATCACAGGTTCAGATGCCTTGCCACCCTCGCGGCTATTGCGTTCCACATCCGATCGGGCGCAGCGCTTCGTTCTGTGCATTGCCAATCACTTCATCTATACTCAGTTGCTCTTTTTGGACATTCTAGGAAATGCGGATTCTCGTTCTTAGCGATTTGCACGGCAATGCCACTGCTCTGAATGCCGCTCTGGCTGCGGCCCAGGGACGATGGGAGCAAATTGTGTGCTTGGGTGACGTGGTTGGCTACGGCCCGGATCCCAACGAGGTCACCTCGAAAATTCGCGAGCTGGGCGCGCAAACCATTCGCGGTAATCACGACAAAGCGGCTACCGGATTAATGCCCACGGATGATTTCAATCCCATTGCGAAAGCGGCGGTCGACTGGACCCGCTCGCAACTATCTCCCGACAATCTCAAATGGCTTACGGAGTTGCCGCATGGTCCGCTGGAGGTCGGCGGAATTGTTCTGGTGCACGGCGCGCTGCAGGATGAGGACGAATACGTCTTCACTCCCGAGCAGGCCCTGGAAGGACTGTTGGACTCCGCCGCCGGGGTTACTTTTTTCGGTCATACGCATCACCAGGGTGGGTTTTCTTACTCGAATGCGACCAATCATCTGGAAATGCTGAATCTGCGTCCGCGTTCTTCGGAGTCGTTCGCCGCTTTGCGCCTCAACGAGGGCTCCCGTTACCTGCTGAACCCAGGATCGATCGGACAGCCGCGCGACGGCGACCCTCGAGCGGGATTCGCGATCGCCGATCTGGAACACAACGTCGTGGAGTTCTGGCGCGTTCCTTACGACATCGCCGACGTGCAATCGCGAATGCGCGCTGCGCGCTTGCCGGAGGCGCTCGTGCAGCGGCTCAGCCTCGGCCGCTAGCCGCGCAACCTCTCACTCGCTCAAAATTTGGCGTGCGAATCCCACAGGCACGTTTTACTCTGGATAGATGCATGGGCAGCCTCAAATCGAATTCCCCGGCGAACCGCAGCCCGACCGCGGACCTTTCAGCTTCGCGTTGCTCGTCGCGGCCGCGGGGGTAGTAATCGTGCTGACAGGGTTTTATTTGTGGCCCGGGCGGCAGTCCCCGTCGCGCGGCAGCGCGCAAGAGGTTCATCCGCCTTTCGGCCCCGAGGAACGCGCGTATGCCTCGAAGATTCTGATTGAGAACCCAGGGCTGAGCCGCGCGGAAAATTTCTTGCATCAGGAAGTGACCATTCTCGCCGGCGAACTCGTTAACACCGGCGAGCGCACGCTGCGGGAAGTCGAAGTGACCGTGGAGTTTTACGACGACATAAATCAAATTGCACTGCGCGAGTCGCGGCTGGCCGTGAATTCTGGCAGTCCGCCTCTCAGCCCTGGGGCACGCCGATCGTTCGACGTTTCTTTCGAGCACATTCCCACGTCGTGGAACATGCGGCAGCCCGCGGTGCGCGTGACCGGTTTGCTTTTCGCTTCTTCCAAGCAATAATACCCTCTAAGTAATACCAATTGCGGATAACCTGTTTTATAATTCCGCACGTGGAGCTCGCCGCAGAATTGGAAGCCACTCTCCGCGAATTTGCCGCCGCGGCGCCCGTCGAGGTCCGCGAAAACGGCGGACGCGTGACTCCTCTCGCGGGCCTTTCCTGGGAAGTGCGTGGCGCAGCGGAGAAGCCGCTGCTCCATCTGTGGTCCGCCGAATACAACCTCACGCGCCGCGTTCTGGCCATCACCGATCACTCCGAACAGTGCTTGACCCTGGCGGTGGAGCGGTTTGGGCGCAGCAAGCCGGACAGACTCGAATTTGTGCGGGTGATTTGTGACCGCTCGGCTCGCGAGACCACCCGTCACGCTTTTTGCGAGCAGCTTCGCCGCATTCTTGCCGAGCAGTTCCCCGATGAAATCGTGGAATCACTGAGCATTTCAGCCGACCTCGAGCATTCCCTTTCTGGAAACTACGCGCGAGGCATTCTTCGCCGAGGCTCGGCGCGATGGGCCGTGTTGGGCGTCGCGGACAGCGAGTCCGCGCACACCGTCGAAAACAGCCTGACGTTTGCGTTGTTGTGGCTGGAGCGCACCCGGCAATCGAGCAAACACGGACCCATCGCGGGCCTTCGCCTCATTTTGCCGAAAGGTGGGGCTCGCGTCGTGGCGCAACGCGTCGGAGCATTGCGTCCACAACTGGCTCTGGAACTCTACGAGCGCGATCCTGTGCGCGAAGTGCTGCATAGATTGGATCCGCGCGCGGCGGGCAATATCGACAGTTGGATTGTGCCGCAGCGGGAGACGCAATTGCTGCTCGACCAGGCTCGCGTGGCTCTCGATCCCATCGTAGCGCTGGCGCCGCGCGCGATCAGCCTCCATCCATCAGTCGCATCGGCAGAGGTCTGGCTGCGTTTTCGCGGCCTTGCGATCGCCAGGTGGGACGAGGGCCGCGTCTTCTTTGGAACCGGCGAGCGCCGCGAAGAGCTCCGCGCCGCTTCCCGGCCGGCCCTAAAAAAATTGCTGCATGATCTCGAAACGTACCGCCATCCGCTGGCTACCGATACGCGGCACGCGCTTTATCGCGCGCAGCCGGAACGCTGGCTGGAAGCAATTGTTCGAGAGGACGTCACGCGTGTAGACGCGCAGCTTGATGCGCGCTTCGCTTACACGCAAGTCTTCGCCAACGCCGGCGGCGAGCACGGCATCCTTGATCTGCTTGGCGTCACGCGAAGCGGGCGGCTGGCCATTCTCGAATTGAAAGCCACGGAGCATATTCACCTGGCTTTGCAAGCCGCCGGCTACTGGCGGCACGTGTGGCATCATCTGGAGCGCCAAGACCTTTCGCGCTACGGATATTTTTCCGGCGTGCAACTGCAAGCGGCGCCTCCCCTGGTTTATCTCGTCGCGCCGGCCCTGCGTTTTCATCCGGCGACGGATGAATTGCTGCGCTATCTCTCGCCGGAAGTGGAAGTCGTGCGCGTCGGCCTCGCGGAGAGTTGGCGCCGCGGCGTGCGCGTAGTCATGCGCCAGTAACACACGTACCCACGGGCTTCCGAATTTATCGGTTTCCAGCTAACAATTCCTGTTGTTCGCCATCCCGCCACAGGTAGAATTATGGCGTCCCCATCTAAGAGGCCATACCGTGAATTTTTCCGCCATCATCCGGCAAGTAGGACAGGTTTCTGTTGTGGAAGTCACCGGCAAACTAACTTCCTTCGAGAGCGGCGCGCTGCGCACCAGTATCGCGAAATTGCTCAAGGAAGGACGCATGCAAATACTGTTGAATTTGAGCGGCTTGGTGTACCTGGACAGCTCCGGCATCGAAGACCTGGTGCATACCTACATGAGCGTCATCAAGAGCGGCGGGGAGATGAACGTTGTCGGCTTGACCGACAAAGTCGAGGAAATCCTGAAAATCACGCAGTTGTATCAGGTATTTCAGGAGTTCAAAGACGAGCGTTCCGCGCTGCAGAGTTTTTCGGGCGACAGCAGCAAGCGTAAGACGGTGCTGGAGATTGTCCGGCCCAGCAAAAATTGACCGTACAAAAGAAGAGAAGCAGTTAAGGTTTTGGCCTTAACTGCTTCCCGGGGTGTGTCCTCGAAGTGGTTAGTTATTAGTTTAGATGCCGCTCGGCGAAAAAGGTTTCACTGCGCCGAAAAATTTCTAAATCCCGGCATAACTGAAAACCATTAGTCCCCAAAACCACTAATAAAAAAGATACTTACGCCAGCGCTCATCGCGGTGCCCGATCAGCCGCATCAATTGCCGTGAGGTGTGCAAGGTGAACGGCCGCGGGCGCCGCGCCAGTCTCAACCCTGCTTCCTCCGGCGTGCGATCGCCCTTGCTGTTATTGCAGTGGTAGCAGCAGGCCACCAAATTCTCCCAGGAGGAGCGCCCTCCCCGCGAACGGGGCACCACATGATCCAGGGTCAGTTCGGAACTAGGGAAAACCGCACCGCAGAACTGACAGGTATTGCGGTCGCGCAATAAAATATTCTTACGCGAAAGCGCCCGGCTCTGCTGCGGAATGTGGCGGTACGCAAGCAGCCGGATTACGGACGGCACTCGATGCGCGTGCGCCGCAGAATGCACCTCCGAGTTGTGCATCTCCTCGGCCTGGGCCACGCCCTTCAGCAGCAGCACCAATGCCCGCCGCACCGCTGTCACATTGATCGGCTCATACGTCGCATTCAAGACCAGCACAGGCTCCTGCATTAGCGACGGACGCCGCATCAAAATTGAGTTGTGGACCCTACTACCGGCGGGACTCTCGGAACCAGCCGAGGCCGTCCCCGAAGCTTCCAGGGCTCTGCGCCCCCGGGACTCCCACGATTCTGGCCGTCTTGCGCTCACCGCGCGTCCTTCGGGTTAGACTCACCGGAGCCTAACTTGGATGCCGCGCCGCCCGGGCTACCGTCAGCCCGATTACCGACTTGGCTCCCGCTCCCCGTAACGCCCTGGCACAAGCGTCGAGGGTGGCTCCTGTCGTCATTACATCATCTACCAGCAATACGCGTAGGTTGTCAACTTTGATGCCTGGACGCGTGGCAAAAGCGCCACGTACTGAGTCCCAGCGCTCCTCCAGGGTGAGGATGTGCTTGTCTGGGCGGGGCTTGGTGCGCACAAGCAGCACGGCGCGGTACGGCAAGCCCAGCCTGCGGGCCAACGGCCTGGCGATCAAGTCCGCCTGATTGTAGCCGCGCTCCCGCTCTCGTTGTCGGTGGAGGGGTACTGGAACCACGACGTCCGCCGCCAGCGCCTCGCGCCTGGCAACCTCGGCCAGCCGCCCGGCGAACCACCGGCCCAGGGGCTCCACGCGCTCGAATTTGAGCAGCACAATCGCCCGCACTAACCCCGCCTTGTAAAGGGCGTAGCTGCGTGCCCGATCAAAGCCATACTCCCTGGTTTGGCACTCCGGGCAGACTAAGTCTTCAGGCCCTTGCTCTTCCCGCGCGCCCCCCAGCGACCATGCAGCCAGTGGTTGACCACACCTCTCGCACACCGCTCCCCCGACCGCTGCGAACGATCCAAGGCACTCTTCGCAAATGGGCACCGTGCTGGCGTGCACGAGCCCCCGCTCGCACAGCCGGCAGCCCGCTGGAAAAAACACGCTGACCAGAGCGTCGCTCGCTCCAGACAGCCATGCGCCAACGCGTTTCTCGAACGTGAATCGAGCCGCCACGCTGGCGCAAGCCT
>Ga0099791_10001016_pt1 | contig 10828 bp, 11 predicted proteins | sample Rivendell_Oct201_7_FD_77318 | JGI IMG/M metagenome (GOLD analysis project Ga0099791, IMG submission 77318) | Vadose zone soil and rhizosphere microbial communities from the Eel River Critical Zone Observatory, Northern California to study diel... | ecosystem: Environmental > Terrestrial > Soil... | reverse complement strand
CCGCGAAGCGCTACGGTTGGGGTTGGGGCCCTCCTTCTGCATGGCAAGGTTGGGTCGTTCTTCTCAGCTACCTCGCGCTGGTCCTTGCCGGCATTCCCTTCGTTCACGCGTCCAAGGGGAGCCTGGTTTACGTTGCGTACGTGTCCATCCTGACCGCAACCCTCATCGCCATCTGCTGGCTCAAGGGTGAGCCTCCCCGCTGGCGCTGGGGCTGGCGTGATGCCGGACCGTTATGCGCGTGGTCGTGTTCGGCGCATTGTTGCCAGGTAGGACGCCAATTGATCCACAAGCCGATTTGTGCCCTTTAGTCGAGACTCGGTTCCATATTCTCCGGCCAGAAAGAAACCTTGCTCTGTATAGGTCAGTTCGGTTGCGCTGGATGTTTCCTCACACTCAACGCCAGCAAGCGATACGGAAAAAATCTTTCCGCCTACTTTAGATTTAGGCTTCTCTCTATTTCGGTCGAAGCTGGCCCAACAAACCAGTGCCTTCGATGTTCAATCTTCGTCCAGGCTTGATACACCGAAGCACGCGGTGCATCGACTTGGCGTGTTATCGAAAAGGCGCCATGTTTCATGGGTGCTAGCGCGCGCCCGGCGGTCGGTTGCGCTGGACCGCCTCCGGGTGCGTCGAGTCGGCGCCCATGTAGATGCCCTTCTCCCAGGTGCGCTTGAGCGGATCGCGGACGTCGAGGCGCATGCGCCCGATGCCGTGAATCTCGAAGTCGACGACCTCGCCGTCCTGGAGCGGCCCCAGGCCCTCGTGGTTCGTGCCACACGCGATGAGGTCGCCTGAGTTGAGCGTCATGATGGTCGTGGCGAACTCGACCAGCTCCGGCACCAGATGCTCCATGTCGTCGGTGTTGTAGTTGTGCCGGAGCTGGCCGTCGACCCAGAACTGGACGTGGACGTCGTTCGGATTCGGGATCTCGTCGAGCGTGGCGATGCAGGGGCCGATGGGCGCGAACGTGTCGAACGACTTGCCGAGCCAGCTGCCGGCTTTCCAGGTGCGCCGGCCCTCGCCCCGCGCCGAGACGTCGATCATGCCGGTGTAGCCGAAGACGGCGTTACGCCAGTTGTCGCGCTTGACCAGCTTGGCCGGTCCCTTGATGACCAGCGCCAGCTCGGCCTCGTGCATGAAGATCCACGGCTCGGTGAACTCCGGCAGCACGATCGTGTCGCCCGGGCCGACCACCGCGTCCGCGCTCTTCAGGAACATGTTGAGCGGCCGCGCCTCGAGCGCGCCGTGCTCCCAGTAGTTGGCGATGCACGCCAGGATCTTGCCGGGCCGCGGCAGCGGGGCGCGCAGGCGGACGTCGGACATGGGCAGCGCCGTGCCCTCGCGGGACAGACGCTCGAGCGTCGGCCGCAGCCGGTCGAAGCCGTCGATGATGCCCGTCATCGTCGCCGTCGGCGTGGCACCCCTGGGCACCGTATCGGCGAGACTCACCACGCCGCGGTCGGTGAAGAGACCCGGCAACAGATCAGGCTTTCCGGAAATCTGGAACGTGACGAGCTTCACGGTGCCCTCCCCTCCGCATCTCGGGAGCTCCTGCCCGCAACGCGAGGCACCATATCATCCTCGCGGCAGCCCGTCGACGGGGCGAGACAGATCGAGCCCGGTCTCGGGCCCGTGGTGAGCTATGCTTGCGGGCCATGACGCGTCCAGCGACCAGGGCGGCCGAGCGGCGAGGCGGGCGAACGGCGACAATCGTCGCGCTGCTCGCGGGGGCGCTCGCCTTCGAGGCGCCGGCGCTCGCGGTCGAAGCGCGTGCTGCCGAGGAGAGCCCGACGAAGAGCACCGAGCTGGAGGCCGAGCTGCCGACGGCTCCGGTGGTCATCGATGGCAACGTGCTGTTCCGCGTGCGCGGGACGTCGGCGTTTCCCGCGGACCGACGCGCTGCGGGCATCGCGGAGCGGATCGCGGCGCTCGCCGCCGATCCGACCGTGTCGCCCGACGGCGTGCATCCCGTCGAGAGCGAGCTCGGTACCGCGATCGTCGCCGACGGCCACCGGGTGATGCTGGTGGTGGACTCCGATGCCCGGTTGGAATCCGTGCAGCGCAAGGTGCTCACGGAGCTCTTCGTGCGCGCCATTCGCACGGCCGTCGTGGACTACCGTCAGGCGCGCAGCCGGCAGGCGTTGCTCGGCAGCGCGCTGCGCGGCGTAGGCGCGACCGCGATCCTGGCGGCGCTCGTTGCGCTGGTCATCGGGCTCTGGCGGCGGGCGGAGGCGGCGCTGGAGGCGCGCTATCACCGGCGCGTGCAGTCGGTCGGCATCCAATCGTTCCAGGTCGTGCGCGCCGAGCAGATCTGGGGGGCGCTGCGGCGATCGCTCGCCGGGGCTCGCGTGCTCGCCATCATCGTCATCGGGTTTGTGTACCTGCAGTACGTGCTTGGCCTCTTCCCCTGGACCCGGGGCACCGGGAACCGCCTGGTCGAATACGTTCTCAATCCGCTCGGGACGATGGCCCAGGGAATCGTCGTCGTGATCCCCGACGTCCTCTTCCTTGCCGTCCTCTTCCTCGTCACGCGCTACCTGCTCAAGGTGGTCCACCTGTTCTTCGCCGCCGTCGGGCGCGGTGAGGTCACGTTCGCCGGCTTCGAGCCGGAGTGGGCGGACCCGACCTACAAGCTTTTGCGCATCGGCATCGTCGCTCTGGCCCTCGTCGTGGCCTACCCGTACATCCCGGGCTCGGGCTCCGAGGCCTTCAAGGGCATCTCGATCTTCATCGGCATCGTCTTCTCGCTGGGCTCGTCCTCGACCATCGCCAACTTGATCGCCGGCTACACGATGACCTATCGCCGTGCGTTCAGGCTCGGCGACCGGGTGAAGATCAGCGGCGCGACGGGCTACGTGACCGGGATGCGGCTTCAGGTCACGCACCTGAGGACCGTCAAGAACGAGGAAGTGATCATTCCCAACTCGACCATCCTCAACAACGAGGTCGTGAACTACAGCTCGCTGGCGCGCACCCGCGGCCTGATCCTGCACACCACCGTCGGCGTCGGCTACGCCACTCCGTGGCGCCAGGTGGAGGCGATGCTCCTCATGGCCGCGGAGCGGACGCCCGGGCTCATGCGGGAGCCGGTGCCCTTCGTCCGCCAGCTCGCCCTCGGCGACTTCGCCATCACCTACGAGATCAACGGCTATTGCGACAACGTGCAGGCGATGGGGCAGATCTACACCGCCTTGCACCGGAACATCCTCGACGTCTTCAACGAGCACGGCGTGCAGATCATGACCCCCGCCTACGAGGGCGATCCGGAGGCGCCGAAGGTGGTCCCGAAGGAGCAATGGTTCAGCCTTCCGGCAAAGCCGGGCGAGGCCGAAGAGAGAAAATCCCCCCTGGACTGAGTCCCGCGAACGGCGTATATCGAGGGCCGGGGCAGGGTCGGGAGAAGCCGAGGGAGGGCCAGCGCATGATTCAGGCCACCGGGATCGACCATCTCGTGCTGCACGTCAGCGACGTTTCCCGCGCGCGGAAGTTCTACACGGACGTTCTGGGCATGACCGTCTACCGCGAGAGCGACCGCCAGGTGTTCCTGCACGCGGGTCAGCAGGGGGTGGCGCTCTTCAAGAAGCAAGGCGAGACGCCCCTGACGACCGGCAACGACCTCAACCACCTGGCCCTGAACGTGGCGGCCGGCACCTACGAGGTGCTCAAGGCCGATCTGGAAAAGCACGGTGTGGTCGTGAGCGGGCGTCCGGGGGAAGACCGGTGCATCTACTTTTCGGACCCCGACGGACACCGCCTGCAGCTGATGGTCCGCTCGTGACGGGGAGGACACCATGAGGAACGGCTTGCGCGCCTGGGATGCCGATACCCACGTCAACCCCGCGGCCGAGGTCCTGGATCGCTACGTCGATCCGGGCTTCCGACCGCGCCTGGCCGAGCTGGCGACCCACCGACACGCCACCGGCCAGATCGGCGGCACGCCGGGTAGCCACCAGTACCGCGTGGGTACCAAGCTCTACCCCCGTGTCCTCGGCGAGGCGAGCGCCCACGGGACGTTCACGGGCCGCGGCACCAACTGGCGCGGAACGAAGCAACCGCGGCCGGGCGTGCAGGACGACCTGGCCGAGAACCGCCTGAAGGACATGGACGACGAAGGAACCGACGCGCATCTGCTGATCCCGACATCGTGGGTCAGCGTCGTGGGCCTTCCGGACGTCGACCTCGAGGTCGGGCTGATTCGCGCCTACCACCGCCACGCGGCGGACTTCTGCGGGCAGGCCCCGGCGCGCCTCAAGACCATGGTCGTCGCCTCGACCCGCAACGTGGACGAGGCGGTGCGCGAGATCCGCCAGTGGGGAACCTCGAAGTGGGCGGTGGCGGTGTGGCCGCTGCTCGCCAAGGACATTCCGGTCGACCACCCGGACCTCGAGCCCATCTGGCAGGCCGCCCAGGAACACGACCTGGCGGTGATGCACCACAGCCTGACCTGGAATCCCCCGTACTTCCCGGGCTACCAGGATCTGTGGGACAACATCTTCCTCGGCCGCCTGGCCTCGCATCCCTGGGGCGGCATGCGCTTCATGGCCGCCTTCATCGGCGGCGGCATCATGGATCGCTATCCGAGCCTGCGTATGGGCATCCTGGAATGCGGCATGGGCTGGCTGCCCTTCTGGGCCAAGCGCATGGACGAGCAGGCGATCTACGTCGGCGGCACCGCCCCGCTCAAGCACGCCCCGAGCGAGTACATGACCAGCGGCCGGTTCTTCTGCAGCATCGAGCACCACGAGGGCGAGGAGATGTTCAACTACGTGCGGGGTGTGCTCGGCGACGATGTCCTCATGTACGCCTCCGACTATCCGCACTCGGAGTGCCAGTTCCCCAACTCCGTGGACAACGTCCTGAAATGGACGAGCCTCAAGCCCGACACGAAGAAGAAGCTCCTGTGGGACAATGCGGCCAGGTTTTACAAGCAGACCTGAGGGGTGAGACATGCCTGAGATCAGCGGGTTGGGCCACGTCGGGCTCTTCTGCAACGACCTGCCGAAGATGCGGAGCTTCTACGCGCGGGTCCTGGGCCTGACGATCAGCGACGAGAACCTGGAGCGGGGCATCTGCTTTCTGAGCGCGGTGCCCGACGCCGAGCATCACGAGCTGGCGCTGGTGCAGGCCAGGGAGCCTGGGCAGAAGACGCACAACGTGCAGCAGGTCTCGTTCAAGGTGAAGACACTCGACGACGTGCGCGCCTTCTACCATCGGCTCCAGCAGGAAGGCATGAAGATCGATCGCACGGTCACCCACGGGATCGCCTGCAGCGTCTACTTCTACGATCCGGAGGACAACCGGATCGAGCTCTACTACACGACCCCGTACAAGGTGCGTCAGCCGCTCGGCGAGGTCATCGACCTCGACAAGCCTGACGCGGAGCTGCTCGCGTTCGCCAAGTCTCTGGAGGAGGTCAAGGGGCCGCCGCGCGGCGCCCAGCAGCCCGTCGGGTAGCTCTCGCGCGCGTCCATGACTGACGCCGCGCACGATTGGTGCGCCGGGCTGCGGGTGACCCGGTCGCGTCTGCTGACCGTCGCGGAGTTTCGCAGAATCCAGCTGGGCCGGCGAGTGAACCTCGTGAAGGCTTCGGCCTGGCTCTTGGCCGCTCTGGTCATCCTCGTCGCCTGTGCCGCCGTTCTCGGGATCTCGCCGGAGCCCCGCGAGCCCTTGGTGGCGAACGCCGTCCTGATCCTCGTGATCCTCGGTATCTTCCTCGGCGTCCCGCTCTGCATCGTGATGTCGAACGACTACTTCAAGCTCGCCGCCCTCCTGAAGCGGCAGTATCGCGATTCGGAGGTTCTGGTCTGCGAGGGCGCGGTCGCGGATCTCGTCGCCGAGCCGCCGGAGCTCGAGCATCTCCGCCGAGAGAGCGGCGAGAGCTCCGAGGTCGTGCTGGAAGTCCTGAAGCAGTCGAGGCTGGTCTGGTCGGTCAACGGACATCCGCAGGAGTCGTGGGTCGTCGTGCAGAGAGGCCGGACGGCCGGCGCGCCGGATCAGGCGCGGCTGGCCGCACAGTACGTCAAGCCGGTCGAGACCGAAGACGGCACCTTTCGCCTCCACCAGCGGCCCCTGTCGGAAGGGGAGTGCTCCGAGCTTCGCGCGTACCTCCCGCGGGTCAAGCTTGCCGGCTTCGTCATCGCCCTGGTGATGAACGTCGTGGCCGTCGCTCACCTGGTCGCTAACCTACGCAAGCCCCAGGGTCTGCCGCTGATGGGAATCGTCATGGTCACGGTGGCCGGATGGTGCGACGTGAATCTCGTGTTCGCCGTGCGGGCGCGTCGCAAGATGCTGCAAGACCTTCGCGAGCGCTACGTCGTCATCTATCAGCCCGACCCCGCCCCCAACGCCTCGCAGGAGTCCGTCGTCGAGTATCTGCCGAACGCCGGAACCGAGTGGACGACCGGCGGCCGCGCCGCGGGGTGGCGGCGACTTCACGGACCGACCGGCTAGCGCGCATCTTCTGGTGCCTTCGGAATCCCGCGCGCCTGATCGAGCGGATCCGCCAGGTCGGGTTCGTCCCGGCCGCGCCACCTCCAACCGCACCGGCCAAGCGGGGGATCCCGGTGCGCTGGAGCTTCATCATCGCGCTGGTCGTGGTGTGGAACGCGCTGTTCATCCTGGGTGGGTTCCTGCCCGGGAAGCCACCACCCGAAAAGCCCGGGTTGCTCGTGCTCCTGGCGCTGGCCGTCGTGCTCGTCGCCTCGTTCGCGGTCGACCGGTCGCCGGCCTTTCAACGATGGGTCCTGAAGCCGGGCCGTTCGGTCGGCGAGATCCGGCCGTCGCTGCGGCTGATCCAGCTCACGACCGGGCTCCTCGTGGTGATCTTCGCCATCGTGTCCATGGTGGCTTGAACGGGTCGCGCGGACCCGTGTACTCTCCCGCCATCGGCAGGACGACCGAAGGAGGCTCCCCATGTACGACCTGGTGCTGAAGGGCGGCAACGTGATCGACCCGGCGCAGAACCTGCGCGGGGCGCTGGACGTGGCGGTGGAGAACGGGAAGATCGCCCGGGTCGCCGCGAACATCCCGGCTGCGGAAGCCCGGCGCGTCATTCACGTCACCGGGAAGACCGTGACGGCCGGCCTCATCGATCTGCACACCCACGTGTTCGACGGTGTCGCGGCCAACGGCGTGCATCCCGACATCGCGGGCGTGCATGCGGGCGTCACGACGGTGGTCGACGCGGGCAGCTCGGGCTGCGCGACGTTCAGCGCGTTTCCGCGGCACATCCTGCCGAAGTGCGAGACCGAGGTCATCCCGCTCCTGCACATCTGCCAGACCGGGCTCGCCACGAACCCCGACATCATCGCTGAGAGCAGCATCGATCTCGAGAGCACGCTGCGCGTGGCGGGGGAGCACAAGGGGCTCATCAAGGGGATCAAGGCGCGCATGGTCTCGCCGGCGCTCGAGATCTTCGGGATGGAGATGCCGCGGCTGGCCAAGCGCGCGGCGCGCGAGAGCGGGCTGCCGCTCATGGTCCACATCGGCGACACCACCAAGCGCTACGACGCCAGCGTGATCCGTCAGCTGCTGCCGCTCCTGGAGCCGGGCGATATCGTGACGCATCTGTTCACCGCGAATCCCGGCGGAGTCCTCGACGCCGACGGCCGGCTGGTGCCGGAGGCCAAGGAGCTGGCCGGGCGGGGCGTGTGGCTCGACACGGCGCACGGCCGCATGAACTTCGGCTTCAACGTGGGGCGAAAGGTCCTCGACCAGGGGCTGATCCCGCACTGCATCAGCACCGATCTCACCATTCCGGGGCGGCTCAACACCGTGCACAGCATGGTGGAGATCATGGCCCGCTTCCTCGGCATGGGCTTCACGCTCGAGCAGGTCATCGCCGCGTCCACGATCAACCCGGCGCGGGCGATCGGCGAGGACGCCCGGCTCGGCAGCCTCGCCGTGGGGCGCCAGGCCGACATCTCGGTGCTGGAGATCCGCGAGGGCAAGTGGGTGGTCTACGACACGCTGCGGGACTCGATGAAGATCGACAAGGCGGTGGTGCCGGTGCTCACCGTGAAGCGCGGCCGCGTGTTCGAGCCGGAGTGGGGCCCGCACCCGTGGGGCTGGGAGCCGGAGCCGGTCCGCGCATGATGCAGTTCGGCCTGATGCTGCGGGCCCAGTTCCCGCAAGGCGACGACATGCAGGCGCGCTTCCAGGAGCAGCTCGAGCAGGCGCGGCTGGCCGACGCGCTCGGCTTCGACTCCATCACCAAGGGCATGCACTACAGCAGCGCGCCCCTGCAGAGCCTGCAGCAGCTGCCGTTCCTCTGCCGCGTCATGGCCGAGGCGCCGAATCTGCGCGTTAACTTCGGCCTTATCTTGTTGTCGCTCCACAAGCCGCTGGACGTCGCCGAGCAGATCGCCACGGTCGACGTCATGAGCGGCGGCAAGGTCATCTTCGGTATCGCGCTCGGCTACCGCGAGGTCGAGTTCCTGGCGTTCGGCACGACCCAGAAGGAGCGTGTGAAGCGCTTCGAGGAAAACCTGGAGGCGGTCCGGCGGCTCTGGACCGAGGATGCCGTCGACATGGTCGGCTCTCACTTCACGTTGCTCGGCGCCTCGGCCTCGCCCAAGCCCGTGCAGAAGCCGCATCCGCCCATCTGGATCGGCGCCAACGCCGACCCCGCGATCCGGCGCGCCGCCCGGCTCGGCGACTGCTGGTACGTCAACCCGCACAACCGTATCGACACGATCGTGCGGCAGGTGGGCGTGTACCGGCAGGCGCTCGACGAGCTCGGCAAGCCGTTTCCGGCGGAGTTCCCGGCTCGGCGCGAGGTCTTCGTCGCGAAGTCGCGGAGCGAGGCCATCCGGCTCAGCGAGCCGTATCTGGCGGCCAAGTACGCGGCGTATCACCAGTGGGGCCAGGACAAGGCGATGCCCGCGGGCGACAACGACCTGGGCGCCGACTTCGACGAGCTGATTCGTGACCGCTTCCTGCTCGGGTCGCCGGACGAGGTGGCCGAGCAGATGCTCGCGCTCAATCGCGCGACCGGGATCAATCATCTGATCATGAGCGTGCAGTGGCCCGGGATGCCGCAGAGCCTCGTGCTCGACGAGCTGCACATGCTGGCCGAAGAGGTGTTTCCGAAGGTCCGCTAAGGAGACGACATGCCAAAGAAAGAGATCGTTCAGGTCAACGCCGCCGCCGCCAACCCCAACCTGTCGCTGGCCACCAAGTTCGGCAACCTGGTCTTCGTGTCCGGCCAGACCGGCCGGCATCCGGTGAGCGGCGAGGTGGGCAAGGACATCCGCGAGCAGACCCGCAACATTTTGGAGCGCATCAAGACGATCCTGGCCGCCGCCGGCACATCGCTCGAGAACGTGATGACGGTGACCACGTATTTGACGCGGCGGGAAGACGTCGCCGCCTACAACGAGGAGTACGCGAAGTATTTCCCGACCAACAAGCCGGCGCGCACCACGGTGACGGTGGCCTCGCTGAACTCGACCGAGCTCGTGATCGAGATCACGGCCACCGCCTGTATCCCGAGCTGACGCGCCGCCGTCAGACGGGCAACGACAGGGCGCGCGCCGCCGGCAGCACGTCGGCGAGCGCGCGGGCGAGCTGGCCCTTCTGATCCCACGACGCGAATCTCAGGATCGGCGTCGTGCAGCCGGCGTCGAGGTACGCGCGGATCTTCTCCACGACGGCCCCGGGCGATCCGTACGCGAGCCAGCCCTCGATGTACTCGCGGGTCATCGCCGGGCTGTAGTAGGTGTGCAGGAACTTGACGGCCTCCTCGAAGGCGGTTCGCTGATCGTCGTTGATGTTGACCATCAGGTGGAGCGCGGCTTCCATCCGCTCGGCCGGCCGATTCGCCTCGCGCGCGACCTGACGGATCAGCTGCCAGCGCTCCTTGAAGCGCGCAACGGGCGTGTTGTCGGTCATCCAGCCGTCGGCGAGGAGCCCGACGCGCCGCAGCGCCCGATCGGCGACGCGTGGCGCGGTCAGCTCGGGCTTGGGATTGGTCGCGATCCAGATCGGCGGGAGCGGCTTCTGGACGGGCTTGGGCTCGAGCGTCAGGTCGCTGAACTGATAGAAGCGCCCCTGATGGCTCACGTGGTCCTCGGTCCAGAGCCGGCGCAGGATCGCGATGCCCTCCTCGAGCCGCGGTCCCCGGTCGACGAGGCTCACCTTGAACGGCGCGAACTCGGCCTCGGCCTTCTCGCGCGGCAGGCTTCCGCCGACGCACGCGCCGAGAATCATCCGGCCGTTCGAGACGTGATCGAGCGCCGCCCACTGGGCGGCCAGGAAGATCGGATCGCGGAGCGGGAAGGTCGAGAGACAGCAGGTGCCGAGCCGCACGCGTCGCGTGCGCGCGGCGATCGCCGAGAGCAGCACGAGGGACTCGAGCCGGGGCTTGGCGAAGAGGCTGTCGCCCACCCAGATGGAGTCGAAGACGCCCGAGGCCTCGGCCGTCTCGGAGAGCGCCAGCAGCTCGTCCACGCTGGTCGCGCCGAACAACACGCCGCGATTGGGCAGGCTCAGCCCGAACCGCGGCCCCATCACCGGGGCGCCTGCCGCTGCCAGATGGCCGACAGCGCCTCGCGGTCGATCTTGCCGTTGGCGTTCTTCGGCACGGTGTCGACGACGACGACGGCCGCGGGCACCTTGAAGGCCACCAGCCTGGCGCGGCAGTGCTCGAGCAGCGACGCGTTCCCGGGGCTCCGCTCGGGACGGGGCGCCGCGAAGCCCACCGGGACCTCGCCGTAGATGTCGTCGCGCACGCCGAGCGTGGCCGCGTCGGCGACATCCGGGTGCTCGAGCAGGCAGTTCGTGATCTCGAGCGACGCGATGTTGATGCCGCCCTTGATGATGATGTCCT
>Ga0099791_10001010_pt1 | contig 10860 bp, 10 predicted proteins | sample Rivendell_Oct201_7_FD_77318 | JGI IMG/M metagenome (GOLD analysis project Ga0099791, IMG submission 77318) | Vadose zone soil and rhizosphere microbial communities from the Eel River Critical Zone Observatory, Northern California to study diel... | ecosystem: Environmental > Terrestrial > Soil... | reverse complement strand
GCCAAGGTCACCGCGACGAGGATCAACGGGAGTAACACACGGACTTTCATTTGTGCACCCTCCACAGTCCGGACGAGTCTGTATCGTACGAGTATGCAACTCAGCATTTCCTGTGCCGACGTTGATCCTCAATGGCGGCGCGCAGTTGCAAGCGGTCGTAGTGACGGTGCTTACAACAATCTGCAAACTAATGCAGGGGGTTCATCAAGAACGTGCAGCTTAGGATGGGGGCGCGGGTGGCGGTGAGTGTGCTCACGGATCGGCGGGGCGATGGAGCACCTGGCCGCCTGCTTGACCCAGTTCCGGATCGCCTGGGCCCGAGGCTTTCGAACTGCTGCGCCAGTTCTTCGGGTGACCGCCCTTTACGAGCCAGCTCAACGATCCGCTGCCGTAACTCCGGCGGATACGGCCGATGACCCTTCGGCATCGTGGACGCCCCTCTCCGCCCCAACCATGAGGCGTCCACGAAACCGCGTCAAGTCCACTCCTCAAGTTCGTCTGCGCCCAACAGGGAGCTCATATTTGTCGGAGAAGATCTCCCGATAGATGCGCCACATGTCGATCATCGTCGCGAGGATGTTCCGCGTCGACGTCGACGACCTACGACCAAAGGTCCGGGGGAAAGTCTGAATGCCAACCTCGCCAACTCGATAGCCGCGCAGCATCGCCTTGATCGCCAGCTCGGCCCCGATGAAGGGGCTTGTCGCGTCAAGTTCGATGTCGTTGAGGATCGAGCGACGGACCATCCGAAGTCCCGTCGAGACGTCCCGAAACGGCGTTCTGAACATGAACCGCAGCAATTTGTTGTAGACCCACGACACAAACATGCGCGTGCTGGAATAGATCTTCTTGTAACGGAAGGTGATGATGAGGTCGTAGTAGTCCTGCAGCTTGAGCAGCTTTGCAAAATCCGCGATCTCGTACTGATCATCGCCATCCGTGAGACAGATGTACTCGAACTGGCAAGCGGCCAGTCCAGAGCGAACCGCGGCCCCATATCCGAGGTTCTGGGAATGGTGGATGACGCGGATGCAGGGATGGCACGCTGCTAGGTGGTCCGCGATCGCACCAGACCGGTCAGGCGATGCATCATCGATAATGATAATCTCGTGTTCTACGCCAAGACCTTGGAGGAACTTCAGCGCCTTCTCCACCATGATTTCGACGGTGGCCTCGTCTTTGTAGACGGGGAAGAAGAGGCTGATCGGCAAGTAAGTCATCGCAGTGGTTTCAAGAAGGCATTTCGGCAAGTCGTCTTGGCACTTTCAGGCACATTTCGGAATCGCGGCGGGGTCACCGCGTCGGCAGCATGCAGAACTGGACCGTGACGCTCGAGCCCACACAAGCGGGACGGAGGCTTTCGAAGAAACTCTGTAGTGCGCGCTTCGCAGCCGAGTACGCGACATTACGGCGCCGTCCGCGTACAGCCGCAACGCTGCCGAAGGCCACTAGCGTGGCCTGGGGCCGAGTCATCAGATCCGGTAGAAAGCGGGTGGCAGCACGCACGATCGACTCGTAGTTGACTCGGGTGACCCAGGCCACCCTATCGATATCAAAGGTGCAGTCGTCGGTCGCGGCGACGGCGCCAATCGGGAAGAGCAACCCATCCATGCCGCCCATCTCGTTCGCTGCACTGGCGATCCGCTCAAGGTAGCAGTCGCCATCGCTCACGTCGGCTGCTACGGGGCGCGCCCTCACACGATACCTGATCATCAGGTCGGCTGTCATTGCGCGCAGATCACGTTCGTCGGCGGAAACCAGAATCAGGTCGTGGCCCGCTGACGCGAAGCAGGCGGCGAGGGCACGCCCGACACCGGCCGCCGCTGGCACATCTCGGGCTCAATGCCGCCATCGAAGGAGATCAGCGTTGCCCGATCAGTACGGCTCAGCGGCGCCTGCCTCATCTACTGCGCTCGGCCCATGTCCCACCCGCTGGCGTCAGCTGAAGCCAGGACACCACGATGGGCTGGTAAAGGCTCGCAAATCGCCCGGCGCTAAATCGAACGGCAACCACCCGCCGCGCAGCCCCGCGTCGAAGCAGCGTGTGCAGGTCGTCGACTGTTTCCGGGAATGGGCTCAGCCACAGACCTTGCGCCGCGTTATCGGGGGCGATCCGGAAGCTCACCTCTTCTCCCGAGCTAAAGCGCAGGGATAGAAAGACGGCGTTTTCGCGGAACACGGTCCGAAGCGCGCGCATGGTCGCCGACCGTTCGATCGACGCGTTCGCCAGTAGTACTCCGGCAACTTGCGGCACCTGGGTCCAGGTATTCCATCGCACTCTCAGGGTGTCTAGCGGTTGAGCCGGCGTGAAGCGGGGGCGGGCTCGAGCACCCAACAGGATGATATTCGGCTGCGTCTCGATCACGTCGTACGAGTCGAGAATCGCTCGAAGCGTACCGGGCTCGTCCCAGAAGACGTGGCGGAGATCAATGCTCTCCACCGGTGCATCGCCACGAGGAATGGTATGCCAGAGCAGGTACTGCGGTCTCCGGTTTGAATCGAAGAATGCCACGTTAAGGTCGTCCAGGACGGGGGTGTATGCACTGAAAGATCCGGGCAACGGCCGGTTGGACCAGCGCAGCCCGTTGGCCGGTACGTAGCTAACTTCCCACGGGTACACATCGACTGATCCGCTGCCGATGATCGAGCGCATCGACTCTGGCAGCATCTCCTCTCGGAGCGCAGCCTTCGATTCCTGTGCTAGGCCGTCCCGGTAGGCTGCGAGATGGCGCAGCTTGGCCAGATCCCGCAATCCACAGAACCTGAGCGGGACGGATAGCTTGTCCTCGAGTGAAGCCGTCCAAGGGCGGGCCGTACAAGGGCCCTTCTCCCGTGCCCGATACCATTCCCGCCATCCTGATGGCAGGCTGTACCAAGGGATGGCGAGCGGGATGAGCAGGATGCCGACGACGGGGAGGGTGCTCCGCCACCGCCACTCGCTCAGCGCATCCACAAGGAGGATGAACATGACAAAGATCCCAAATGTAATTAGAACGCTGACGTGGGTGTGCTGGCGAATCATCGAGTGTTTCCAGGCGACGAAGAGCGGGATCACCAGGACTGCCAGCGACAGCAGCGTTCGGGGGCCTCGCTGAAACAGAGCCCAAAGGATCACCAGGAGAAACCAGATCAGGAAGCTCGCTCCCCCGATCCACCAGCGGTCCAAGGCCCAGCTCATCGTGGAGGAATAGCCCTGGCTCACCTCCCACCCAGTGGTCAGAAATCTTCCGATGTCGCGAAAGCCGTTCCCATACGCAACCCAGCCGCTCAGAAAACCTATCGTGACAGCACACAGGGTCACAAGCGATCGACCAGCGATCACCGACGGTCGACGGGTCAGAGCGCAGCTGCCTGCCACGGCCAGCAGCGCGCCGACGCCGAGGCTGAATTTCATGAGTACATAGAACCCGGCCAGCAGCGCGGCGACAGCATAGGGGATGAGACTCTTCCAACCGCTACCGTGGACGCCAACGAGAAGCACGAGGAGGAGGGACACCAACCACTGGTACTCCTCAGCCTGGACTGTGCACACATAGATGAGTACTACTAGAAGACTGAGTCGCGCTCCTGGTCGTAGCCCAGGTGCCGACCACAGGTACACGGCGGCGGCGATAGCAGTAAGAGTCATCAACACGAGGGTGAAGGCGATCTTGCGTATCACCAGGTCTCCCACGTCCATCGTCAAGAGCGCATACCCGTAGGGGCCGTAGGTCGAGATGAAATCACCACCCCAACGCAGGCCATGGACCGAGGCGTAGTTGAAGCCGTACACCCACGAGGGATCGAGGCCAGGCGTCGTCGCCATGATTCGGAAGCCGCGGCTCATCGAGACAGCGGCGACAATGGACAACGCGATCAGCAGTGCGAACGACCACACGGGACGAATGCGCGCCAAGTTCCGCGAGCCAGTCGCCGTCCAGAGCTTCAGGGCGACGATCGCGAGGAGCCGAGGCCGGACGCGATAGGCCTCAGCCCGGCGAGATGGAGCGCCTCGACGAAAGATCGCTCCGTCACAGGGAGGTGATGGTTGAAGAAGTTGCTCGCAAAGGCGACGCCGATTACTTCCCTCGGCAGGGAACTGCGGTTACCACTGACCCCATGGATGTCGAGCACGATGTCATTGGAATCACCATAGTCCTTGAAGACGTGTCGACCGAGGACTTCCCACTCGCGGTCTCTTTCAGCCTCGTCGTCTGGACACGTCCGCGCCGGGCAGGCCTTGGACAGGTTCATGTCGGGCACGTCCTTAGAGTAACCTCCTCTCCCACGTCGGCAAAGCTTCTTCTGTTGCGCGCGTCCGACCTCAGCAGGGCGATCGCCCACTGGCGTAGCGAGAGATGATGGAGGCAAAGAAGATGGACCTCAAGAGCGGTGACGGAGCGGCCGCGATGCGGTAGTCGACTCATACGAGCCCGACTGTGCGACACAGCGGACCTCGAAGCGATCCGGGATATTCGCGCGGCGGCAGCCGGTCGGGCAGCGGGCGTGGCGAGGGCGCATAGGAGGCCGCCCTTCGTCGAGGGCCTCGTGGGTGCGCTCGTGGTTGGACTCCTGCCGACAGACGTTGCGGCGGCGCTCTCGAGGCGCCTGCGTTGCGCACGATCCCGATGGCGTTCGTCGCGGCCACGATTGCGAGCGATCCACGTGGGCCATGGCCCCGATACAGAACCAGCCAAACCTCAGCACGGAGAGCACGGTGCCGCCGAGCTGCGTTGGGGCACGCTCAGCCAGTAAAGTGGGGACGAGCACACGCAGATCTCATCGCCAGTCTCGAGGCACTGACATTGGAGCAGGACGCAAGAGATGCGAGGATGACGACGGCATACTTGTTTTAGCGTGAGACGGTACCGGCCGTCTGGTACTCTGGCGCATGGCCATATGAAGGTGCTCAAGTGGGCCCTTAGAACTGGAGGCTCCCTCCCAGCGTCTCGGCGTCTGCGGGGTGCATGCCGAGTCGGGAATGGTCTCCTCCGCCGTCGAGTTACCCGCGTCCGCTATCCCCGTCAGGCTGCTGGCTGCCGTCTCCCGTCATGAGGCTGGACGCGGTAGTCACCGACGGACGGGACGTCGAGTCGTCCACGAAGAGCGGCTGGCTCGCCGCGCAGAGCATGCTCTCTCCATTCGAGAGTAACCAGTTCAACGCGCATCGAGCCGCGGGGCCGAAAGACCCGGAAGTCTCGCCGCACAGTGCTTACGGGAGACCTCGGGTCCTCTTGTTGAGGTACGTGCTGGGGAACACGTGAGCGTTTTGTGACCGCGTATTCGCCTGGCAGTCAGGAAGCGGCGGGATCGGTCGGTCGGCCCACTGGATCCGAACAGCACCCCTTCGTGGTCGCGCTTGTGCTCAACTGGAATAACGTGTCAGACACGCTCGAATGTGTCGACTCCGTGCGAGGCTCGGACTATCCGAATCTTGCAGTTTGGGTCGTGGACAATGGTAGCCAGGAGGATCCGAGCGCCGTGTTGCAGAAGAGATATCCCGGCCTCCGCGTCCTGCGGAACCCAGGGAACTTTGGCTATGGTGGGGGCAACAACGTGGGATTGAGGCGCGCAATTGACGCAGGTGCAGCGTACGTCCTTCTGCTTAACAATGACGCCGTCGTGGCACCGGATTGCGTGCGCAGCCTGGTTGCAGCTGTGGAAGCCGACTGTCGAATTGGCATGGCGACGCCGAGAGTGTTTTATTATGATCGGCCGACCGAGATCTACTGGGACGGCGGCGTCATCGACTGGGAGAGCGGCGACGTTCCACATGATTCGCGGGACTTGCCTGTCGAGGCGGGCATCGTCCGGAGCGAGTGGCTTAACGGTTGTTCGCTGCTGGTCCGGGCGGCAACGATCCGCGAAATCGGACTGCTGGATGAGCGGTATTTTTTATACTTCGAGGATGCCGACTGGTCGGTCCGTGCCGCGCGCCGCGGCTGGACGAACGCCGTTGTGTTACAAGCGCGAGCTTGGCACAAGGTACACAGGAGCACAGGGGGCTTCGCGAATCCGGCGATCCGCTTCTACTACTTCAGGAATCGATACCTGTTCGCTGCTGCGCACCGCCCCTCTCGCGGATGCCTGCTATGGAAGCTGCGGTACATGTGGAAAATGTGTGGGGAGTATGTGGCGGTGTGCCACGAGCGCGAGACTCGGCAGGCCTTCCTCGCCGTGGTCGTGAGCGTGCTGGAGGGCCGCTCAGGCCCGTACGAAGCCAGAGGCATTAACCGGCGAGTCGTGCTCGCGCTGGACGCGCTTCTGGTGTTGGCGATAAAGGGTGCGGCAACGCTCAAGCGCTTTGTACGGCGGATCGGGAGGGATGGACCGGGTTAAGCGTGGCAGAGGGGGCCTGTCGGGGTGACCCTTCTTGCATTCGGCTCTAGTCTCTCAACCGCGATGGCCAGCCATCCTGAGGCTCCTCCCCAGGCTTCACTTGTCCATGATAGGTGATGTTCCACGTCAGAAGTGGCCGCACGACGCCCGGAACATCTCCGACCCAATCGCCACGCGCGGAATTGCCATCCGGAGTGTCGACAATGTGGAATGCGGCGGCCTGCCTCTCGAGGAAGTGGGTGCGGGGGGGAGGGTCCGACTTTAGTGCGGCGTCCACGAGAACCACGCCTGCGGCAAGCTGGTTTCCCGGAATCCATGCAGTGCTGACGTAGCGGCCGGCCGGTCGGGGCCGACCACGCCATTCTGGAGCGAGTTCCAGCGTAGCGAAGAGACAGAGCCCGGTCCCGTCGTAGAAGATGAGAAGGGGCCAGAGCAAATGGCCCGAGTCAAGAACATCATATGTCATCTCGATCCCGATCGGCTGGCGGATATCGATTGTCTCGGTGGTGTTGCCCGTCTCGTCGTGCACGCGCAGGCGTCTGAGGCGCGCAACATGGTCGCCCGGCGCCGTGCTCGGGTGCGGCCAAGCCTGTTCGGCGTTGGTGCTCAGGCTGGTCGCTAGATAAGCGCTTGCTACATCGACCGCAGGGCCATCCTTCAGAATCGCGCCTCCGGAAATCAGGATGGCGCGTTGGCACAACCGTGCGATCGGCTGCATGTTGTGGGAGACAAAGAGGATGGTCCGGCCATGCTGCTTGACGTCCTCCATCTTGTTGAGGCATTTGCGTTGAAAGGCTGCGTCACCGACGGCGAGGACCTCGTCGACGATCAGGATCTCGGGTTCGAGATGGGCGGCGACCGAGAAGGCCAGACGGACGTACATTCCACTCGAGTAGTGCTTCACGGGAGTATCGACAAACTTCTCGATTTCGGAGAAGGCAATAATCTCATCCAGATTGCGATCAATGTCCGCCTTCCGCATGCCGAGGAGAGCGGCACTGAGATAGATGTTCTCGCGACCTGTAAGCTCGGGATGGAAGCCGGTTCCCACCTCGAGCAGGGAGCCCACGCGGCCTTTCAGCTCGACGCGACCCTCGGTTGGCTCGGTGATGCGCGAAAGGATCTTGAGTAGCGTGCTCTTGCCGGCGCCGTTGGGACCGATGATGCCGATAATCTGGCCGCGAGGGACCTCGAAGGAGAGGTGACGGAGAGCCCAGAGGTCGTTCGGGTCTGGCGGAACGGGCCCCGCGCCGCTGGTGTAACGGGTCCAGAAGCGGCGGGCGACACCGGTAAGCTTCCTGAAGGAGGTTGCCGCAAGACTGGAGAGGACCTCCCTCAGCAGGGGTTGGTCATCTTGGCGGCGTGTTCCGATTCGATAGCGCTTGCCGAGGTTATCAACGCGAACCGCGATATCGGTCATGGTCTTGAGAGGAGCAGGGTAGGGTGGCGCTCAGACGACATCCGCGAAGGTACGTTCGACGCGGCGGAAGAAGAAGGCACCGGTAACCAGGATGACCAGCGCAGCCAGCGCCGACGCTGCGAGCATGGGGCCAGGTGCGCTTCCCCTGCCCAGGAGTGTCCAACGAAAACCCTCCACGACGCCGACCATGGGGTTGAGGCCGTAAACCGTGCGCCAGGACCCAGGCAGGAGGCTTGATGGGTAGGCGATAGGGGTGGCGAAGAGCCAGAGCTGGACGGCGAACGGCACAGCGTGCTGGATGTCACGGTACTGAACGTTGAGAGCGGACAGCCACAGGCCAACGCCCAGAGCAGTCACGAAGGCAAGCAGCGCGAGAGCCGGAAGCCACACGAGAGCAGGCCGACTTTGGAGCAGTCCGTACCACCAGATCATTCCTAGCAAGACGAGGAATGACACCACAAAGTCGGGTAGCCCGGTCAGGACGCGCGCCGTAGGGACCAGGAGCCTCGGGAAGTAGACCTTGGTGATCAGGTGACCACTGTGGACGAGGCTGTTGGCCGAGAGAGTCAGTCCATTGGCGAAAAAGGTCCAGGGTACAAGTGCTGCGAAGGCAAAGAGGGGGTAGGGGATATCATCAGAGGGCATCTTGGCGAGCCTGCCGAAAAAGACGCTGAAAACGACCATGGTCATGAACGGCTGGATGATGGCCCACGTCACCCCGATGAGGGTCTGGCGGTAGCGAACTTTGATGTCTCGCCAGACCAGGAAGTAGAGAACCTCGCGGTATTCCCACAGTTGGTTGAGTTTCAGGGGCACCCAACCACGTGACGGCTCGATCACCGTGGTCGGTAGCTGTGGTGGCGGCGAGCCCGACGTACAGAATCCTCCGGACAAGACCTCGCTCGCACTGGCGACACCCTCGTCAAGATCCTTGGCCATGTTCGGCAACGTGCCTCCAGGTAGGGGATCAGATGCTTCTCTCACGTACAACGAAGTATACGGCAATGAGGCTCGGCGACAAGGTTCCTACCTCTGGGCCGCGGGGCGGTAAAAGGATGCTGGGGTGGGCGCTGACAAGCCTCCTCGTACAGGTGCAGGATCGTCTCGGTATCTCTCCGCGTCTGGTAGCAGCACCCTTTGGGCTCGAGCCGGGGCCGCAGGGGGGCGGCGTGGTTGTAGATCTCCCCGTTATAGGTGATCCACACTGCCCCATCCTCGTTCGACATGGGCTGGTAGCCACCCGCGACGTCCACGATGGAGAGACGGCGGTGGCCGACACCGACGGGGCCGTCGATCCACAGCCCTTCGCCGTCCGGGCCACGGTGACGGCGCGTGTATCGCATCCGCTTGAGACGGGGTCTCAGGCGTCTCCCGGCGGTCGAGCTTCAGGATCCCGACGATTCCACACATGGCGGCTAGGTTGTGAACGAGCATGAGGTTGTTCCCACCAGGGTAGCGACTCATAAGGGTTGCTCGTCCAGGCTACCATGAGGACCGGCGCAATTGTAGTATTCCAACTAGCCGGGCAGCATCCATTCCCGATCAGCCGAGGTGTAGTAGGGCCGTCGGACATGGCCAAGGGCCGATTGATTCCCTCGACCAGCACCGCATGGAAGGCCTTCCCAATGTCAATCGCGACAAGCCAAGTCTGTGATGTCAGGGTCGTGTCCTCCGCCATCGTGGTGCCCTCCTCGGCTCCAAATATGTGGACCCAAGGATGCTGCCACACCAGCGGCCGACCCTCTTCTGCAGGTACTGTGGCACCGAGTTCACCTCGAAGTCCTGGACCACTGGGCCTACTGGCATCATGTCGCGCTCGAGTTGAGCCGACCCGGCAAGCCCGTGGACAATACGTTCATCGAAGCCTTCAACGGCATGCTGCGACGCGAGTGTCTCTCGTTGCATTGGTTTCTGAACCTGGCGGAGCTGCAGCAGACGCTGAACGCCTGGCCGGACGACTACAATCACCATCGTCCGCACAGCAGTTTAGCGGACGTGCCCCCGGCCGAGTTTCGCGCCGGCCGACCGTTTGTCCCGGACCGCAGCCGGCTCCTATTCGCCCGGGGCTAGCGGACCAGATTCGGGGAGGACTGCCCTAACCTCAAAGCTCATTGTCCCTCTGGTGGAGTTTCCGGCGAGCAGGTCGCAGGTTGCAGTCCAGTTGCTCCATCAGCACCCGCTCGCTGCACCCGTCGTGGAAGAGGACGTGGACGCCCGGTGCGAGACTCGGCAGAAGCTCAGCGAACATGTGGTTCAGGTCGCTGCCGATCTTGGCGACGTGCGTGGATTCGATGAAGGAGCACCGGATCGCGTCCCCGACGAAGCAGTCGTTCGTATGGGGGGTGACGCACGATGAGGGCTGGAGCCAACCTTAAATTACATGACCCCCGCCGATCGGAGATGTCGTAGCAGGCAGACAAGTAGTCGTTCTCGTAGAAGTAGCGCCGACCCGTCGTCTACCAGGCAGCGATGACGTCGTCAAGAGAGGGAACCGGCGAGTAAACCTTGCCAGAAGAGGCAACCTGCGTGCGCCACGCGCATCTTCCCTGAACGCCACGATGTCTCTCGATCCAGGTACATAGAACGCTACCCTCATCGCGTGGCACTGCGACGCTCGACGACCTCGGAGAGCCGCTGCTCGAGCCGGTCTATCGAGGCGCGCAGCGGCCATCGCTGGTTGACCAGATCGCACCCGCCGTTGCCCAAGCGTAAAGCGTAGCTGGGGTCAGCGAAAAGTCGCTGAATACCACGTGCGAGTGCGGTGGGATCATCGTCGACGAGCAGCCCGTTGACGCCGTCGAGAATGGTTTCCCTCACGCCGCCCTCGGCCACCGCGACCACCGGCAGGCCGCAGGCATTGGCTTCCAGGGGAGCGAGGCCGAACGGCTCCAGCCGCGGGCAATAGACCAGCATCGCGGCGCGATTGAGCAGATCGATAAGATCCTTGTCGGGGATGCCAACTTCCGTCCGAAACGTGACAGCTCTTTCTCGTGCAAGCCGCTGCATCCGTTCGAGATGCAGCGGATTCGCGACATTTCCGATCCAGACGAGTTCCGGTCTCGGCTCGGGGACTTGGGCGATAGCATTGATTGCCAAGGCGATGCGCTTCTCAGGAACTATTG
>Ga0099791_10001008_pt1 | contig 10880 bp, 10 predicted proteins | sample Rivendell_Oct201_7_FD_77318 | JGI IMG/M metagenome (GOLD analysis project Ga0099791, IMG submission 77318) | Vadose zone soil and rhizosphere microbial communities from the Eel River Critical Zone Observatory, Northern California to study diel... | ecosystem: Environmental > Terrestrial > Soil... | reverse complement strand
GGTACGGCGAGTCGGTCGGGCACTACGAAGGCGACACGCTCGTCATCGACACCATCGGGCAGAACACCAAGACGGTCGTCGATCCTTACGGCACGCCGCACACCGAGAAGCTGCATGTGATCGAGCGCTGGCAAATGACCGAGGAGGGCAAGGGTCTGGAAGTCATCTTCAAGGTGGACGATCCGGACACCTTCTATCAGCCCTGGTGGGGCAAGCGGCGCTATCGGCGCGTCCAAGAAGCGATGCTCGAAGACGTCTGCGCCGAGAACAACCTACATTTGTTCGACTATCACCTCCCGGTTGCCGACAAGCCGGACTTCTGAGCGGCGACGCTGTTGCTGATCCGCTTCTGTGGGTCATGGCCGGGCTCGTCCCGGCCATCTGCGCCTTTTAGGGGAGGCGCCGCACGAAAGATGTGGATGCCCGCGACAAGCGCGGGCATGACGGTCGAGAACTGATTCGATCGTATCGGGAACTGCTCAAGCCGGCGACTGTTCTGCGACACGAGCCATGGCGGTACGTCGCAGTCGCGGCAGCACGACCACTCCCAGTCCCACGAACAAAACCGCAATTGCCATGCCAACCCCGACCACATGCCACGGGCTGGTGAATGTTCCCGCGCGCGGCAATCGCACGACAATTTCACTGGAGGCCGCGGCAAGCAAAGCAACATACGACCAGGCCATGTTCCAATAGTGGGCCATGAGCCAGCCTGGGCGACGGCGCAGCGCCGGCACGATCCCGCGTGCGAGCGTGGCCAAGCTCAAGAGAGCGAGCCCGTGGAACGGCTCGAAATGACCGGTCAGCCGGTAGATCGCGAGTGAGGAGACGTTGAGGATCACCATGGCGGCGACGAAACCAGCCCCAATGGTGCGATGAAATACAGTTCCCTTTGACGCCCCGAGCACCATGGCGCCGAGCACGAGGGCGGCAATTGCCGACGCAAAGTGCATCGCACCCATCCCGCCACCGATCATGACGTTACCTCCTCATTGCCGTTGTGCAGGCGTAGCCGCCTCAAGAATCGTGCGCAGAAATTCGACATGTTGCGCGAAGGCTTTGCGTCCGCTTCGCGTTAACGCCACCCGTGTCCGCGGCTTTTTGCCGACGAAATCCTTGTTCACCGTGATGTACCCGGCGCTTTCCAGCGTGGAGATATGGCTGCCGAGATTGCCGTCGGTCGCGCGCAGGATCGCCTTCAGCCGGGTGAATTCCATCCACTCCCCTGCCGGTATCGCGCGCAGCGTTGCCATGATCTTCAATCTTGTCTGCTGATGGATGATCTCGTCCGCTTCGGCCATCTCAAACCCGCTTGAGCCAGATGCCCGCGAGGATCAGGGAGGCGCCGCCTACGCCAGCCATCCAGAGAGAGAAGTGTTGCTTCAGGAGAATGAAACCCGCCAGCGTCAGCGCGGCGACGGCTACGCCGGTGATGACAAATCGCGGCCCTCGCCAAATGCCGATGATGACGTAGCCGGTGGCAATGACAAGCGGAATTAGGGCGGCGGACTGCCGTGGACTGACCGGCCACAACACGAAAAAAGCAGCGGCGAAAAATGCAACCAGCGTCATGGCCACTGCGCCATAGCGCCAACCAGCCTCGCGGCCCGCGCCGCGGAGCGCCGCAAATCCGGCGATCAGTCCGATCGGCACAATCGCGCCCCAGATCGCGCCTGCGTGGGCAGGAAAGAGGTCCTGCAAGCCGTAGCCGATCACCCAAAGAACTCCCCACAACAACAGCTGGGGAGAGCTGCGCGCGTAACCATGTAACTGGGCGCTGCGCGCCTGCGCCGCTTCGATATCGCGGAGAGCCCCGGCGGCGTCTTGGGGTGAAAGCACCATTGCGAAGCACCATGGGTTATATTCTATATGCAGAGTACTCTGTAACACAGAGTATGTCAACGACTGTCTTCAACGACATTGCGAATCCTCCAAGGGGGGAATCGTTAAGGAAGCCCGGCCATTCGCAGGGCGTCCCGCATCTTCTCGCGATAGGACGGCGGGAAGCACCACATGCCGTAATAGGCGTCCGCGTCGCCGACCGTGAATCCGGGGCTCAATTTCAAGAGCGATGCCACGTGACCCTTGGCTTCGTCGGTCCGGTCAACAAACGGCAGCGCATAGGCCATCTGGAGATGGCTGAGCCATAGCTGCTCCACAAAGGCCTGTCGAAACGCATCCAATGCCGGCCGATATTCACCGCGGAACCAATGCCGTTTGGCGATCGCCCACCACCACCAGCGCGGCGTGCTGGGCGCCGTCAAGGCGATCCCCTTTTCGGCGAGCGACACCCCTTCGTCCCAGAAGCCGGACGCGGCCATGAGGGTGCCGAGGGGACCCAGATTCTGCGGATCGTTCGGGTTGAGCGCGATTGCTCGTCTCGTCTCGATGCGCACCAGATCAGGCTGACACGCCATCCAGCCGGCACGGGCCGCAAGCCCGCGCACGAACGCGTCATCCGGCGCAAGCTCGATGGCACGATTTGCGACTGACAGCGCCTTCCCTGCCAGATAAAAGCGCCTGTCGACTCTCGCCGCCTGGTCGGGTGGCAAGGCGAAGCCCCAATTTCTCTGCGTGTTGAAAACCAGAACGAGCGCCGCCCAAGCGGCGGCGTTTCCCGGCTCGTTGCGCGTCAAGCGCTCAAGGCAATCGCGCGCCTTTGCGACCGGCTCCGGGACGGTGATGTCCGTCGAGGTTCCGATCACCCCTTGTACGATGCATTCGTAGGGCGTCAGCTCTGTGACGGACTTGGTCTGGATGCGCTTGTATTCGGCCGTCCCGATTGCGCCCCAATAGCTGCCGATCATGGCGCTGGCCTTACCAGAGATATCATCCTCGATTGCCAGCTGACTGACCACGGAAAGCTTCGCCTCGAAGGTCTTGCTCCAGACCTGCGCTCCGGTGCGCGCATCGGACAGCCGCACGTCAACGCGGCTCACGTCACCATCGCGCCTCACGTTGCCGTCCACCGCATAGTCGACGCCGAGGGCGCGCCCAAGAGCGATCGCGTTCGGCATGCGTCCTGCGTAGGCGCTGGTCACGCCGCGCGCGAGGACGCGCAGCTCGCCGAACCGGCCAAGTGCAGAGATCATCCCCTGCGTCAGGCCGTCCGCCAGCATGTCCCGCCCGTTGTCTGCGGTGTTATTTTCGAACGGCAGGACCGCGACGGTCGGCCCGCGCGAAACGTTCACCGGTGGCCGTGATGCCGCCGAAGGAGAGCCAGCATCTCTGGTGAGTGTCCAAGAGCCCCAGAGAATGAGCATGACCACGCCGAGCAATACGGCGATCGCAACAGGAGGACGCCGGTGCCATGCGCGTGTCGGCGGATTTATTACGACCGGCGGCTCCGCCTCCGGCGACCGGTCCGGAAGCACCATCATGTAGCCACGGCGGGGCACCGTGCGGACAAGATCGCGGCCGGTATCGCCGAGCGCACGACGGATTTCGGAAATGCATTGCGTGAGCGAGTCCTCCGTGACGGTCACGCCCGGCCAATTGACGTCCAGCAACTCGTCCTTGGTGACGACGCGTCCCGCATTGGTCGCGAGGTGCCGCAGCACGCCGAACGATCGGTTTCGCAGTTCGATCCGTGTACCGGCGGCGTCACGCAATTCCTCCCGTCGGAGGTCGAGCGTCAGGCCGGCCATATCCAGCCGATCCACGGTATTGAGGCCGCCCGACCCGACGTTCTGTGGAACTTCATTCATGCTCTGCCCCGCATCCAGAGCGGATTTTAGGCCTGCAAGCGAAGATTGCGCCGGTCGGACTGCGCTTGCAAGGCGCGAGTCCTTCCGAAATCGTCAAAATTTCAGAGCAATTTGAGAACGCTTCACCGCGGCTTCAGGACGTCGCCGGCCCGGCCGGTTACGAATTTGCACCCGGGCTGCAATTCGCCCGAGGAAAATGCATGAGCACAAAACCCACTTGATGGAGAAACGAGATGCGCACGATGCGAGCGCGCTGGACTGTTGTCGCGATGCTGCCGCTTATGCTTCTTGGCAAAGCCGCCGGGGCCGACGACATTCGCCCGGCGATGGAAACCGCCAATGCACAGTTCCTGGCGGCGTTCAATACGCCGAACCCGTCGGCTTTTCTCCTGCTCTACACCAAGGATTCGGTCCTGTACTTCCAGGGCGCTCCGCCCGTCACGGGCCCGGAAGCCATCAAGCAATTCTGGGAGTCGCGGATCAAGCTCGGCGTTCGAGATCATACCTTCGATATCATCGAGACCGGAGCGGACGGCCAGTATGCGTTTCAAGTCACCAACACAACCGTCCAACTTGTGCGTGACACCGGTGAGAAGACGCTCATCTCCGGCCATACCGTGAGGATCTTCGAAAAACAGAGCGACGGCACGTGGAAAACGAAAATCCACATGTGGAATCGGCCGGGCATGCCCTAGATGAAACTAATCACATCGGGCGCATAGAATTGCACCCCACGGACCTCATCCTGAGGAGGCCGCGCTCTTCGCGCGGCCGGTCTCGAAGGATGGCCGCGGGCACGGCCTTGCCCGTGGCCGTCCTTCGAGACGCCGACCTTCGGTCGGCTCCTCAGGACGAGGTTGATCGTTCTGGGCTTCGATGACGACGACGGGAGGATTCCGTCTTTCATGACACTTTTTTTGCCGGGACTGCGTTGCTGTCCCGGTTCGCCCCCTCGATCGCTCCGATCCAGGCGGCGACGGATCGGCCGATGGTCTCCGGATGATCCTCCTGCAGATAATGCGCGCCTGCGCCGAGGTGGACGAGCTTGCAATTGTGCAGGGTTGCGGCGAAACGCCCGGCAAACACCGGCGATACCAGCGCGCCGGGGTCTCCTACGAACAGCAGCTTGGGATAGCGCGAGGAGGCAAGCGCCGCATGCGCGGCTTCAAGCGTTGCGTACACATCGGCAGGTTCGCCCGCGATCGGCAGCTCGTTCGGCAGCCGCCACGTCGGGCGGCGCGATTGCGGTGTCGGGAACGGGGTGCGGTACACCGCAAACTCTTCCTCGCTCAGTTTGCGCTTGATCGCGCCGGGCAGCACACGTTCGACGAAGGCGTTACCGTCGAGAATCATCCGCTCGCCTTCGCCGGGCGTGCGGAACTTGCGGAAGATCTCGCGCGCGGCCGGTACCTCATGGAAGTCCTCCCAGGTCGGCATCGGCCGGATGAATTCCATGAAGGCGAGCCCGCGCACAAATTCGGGGCGGCGCGCGGCCAGATGGAAGGCGAGGGCTGTCCCCCAATCCTGTGCGACAAGATAAGCCTGGTCGATATTCGCCTCGGCGATGAAGGCGTCGAGATAGCGCACGTGATCCTCGAAGCGGTACGCGATCTCGGGCTTGCCGGATTGACCGAAACCGATGAGGTCCGGCGCAATGCAGTGCGCCACCGGCGCCACATGAGGGATGACGTTGCGCCAGATGTAGGATGAGGTCGGGTTGCCGTGCAGGAAGAGCGCCGGCGGCGCGACCGGACGGCCCATCTGCCGATAAGCCATCTTCGAACCAAGCACGGAAAGCTGCGGCAGAGAGATATCGGGATTCATCGTCAGGGCTCCTTGAAAACGGTGTTGAATGCGATCGTCTTGAAGCGCTCGAGAGGGGCCGCGCTGCGCTCGACCTTCATGCGCAGGATTGCGCCCTCCCAGGAGGCGAGGAGGAATTCTGCGAGATCGTCTGCCGTGAAGGTTGTCGCGATGTCGCCGGCGGCTTGCGCCTCGGCGATGCAAGCCGCGAAGGGGGCCCGCCATTGCGCGAAGATTTCGACCAGGCGGGAGCGCAGCATCTCGCTGTGGGGAATGGCCTCGAGGCTGAAATCGCCGATCAGACAGCCACGGGTGAAGCCGTCGGTGGCAAGCCGCCCGGTGATGATGTCGAGATAGCGTCGCAGTCGCTCGCGCGCCGACAGGCTCTTGTCGTCAAGCGCCTCGGAAACCAAGCCCAAGGTGCGCTCGAAGTAGCGGTCAAGAACCTCGCGCGCGAAGATTTCTTTCGAGCGAAAATGATTGGTGAAGGAACCCTGGGGGGCCTGCGCCTCGGCCACGATGTGGCGCACGCCTGACCCGATATATCCCTGCCGAAACATCACCTTAAGGCCGGCGTCGATGATTTTGTTGCGTAGCGATGGCTTTGTCATGTGGGTACAATACGTACGAACGTATTAAAGTCAAGTCATTTTGTTAACGAGCGTGGCGGGGATTTAGTCAAAACGAACTAATTTTGGAATTCCCAATGAAATCAATACCGTTCGGTTTTCCGTGCCAGGCCGTGCCACGTGCAATAGCCCTGGCATGTGGAGGGTGAGAGGCGGTCATCGGGCGCGTCACGTCTAGTCAATCACGCGGCAGAGGGCGATCTATCGGCCTACATCTGGATTGCGGCTCCGGCGCAGGGCAGAATGCGCCGAAATGGCGCGCCCATCGCGGGCCGGTTCTCGCAAGTGTGACTTGCTGGTGAAGGTCTTGCCGGTGATGGTACGGACGCCTATCCGGCCCCCGCCCTACCCTCCCCCGCTTGCGGGGGAGGGTAGGGAGGGGGCATTTCGTGGGAGCATCCCATGCACATCATGCGCCGCCGGGGCTGGGAACTGCCCGAGCATTTGGCGACCCCAGAGCATCTGTTCTTTGATCGACGGGCGTTCCTGCTGGCGGCCGGCGCAACCGCGGCGGCGCTTTCGCCCGCCGCTGCCATGGCCCAGCGAGTAACTGATTTGCCGGACCCCACGAAGGACCTCTATCCGGCGAAGCGCAACGAGAGGTTCACCCTTGATCGCGCCGTCACGGACGAGGCGATCAACACCACTTACAACAATTTCTACGAGTTCGGCTCCTCGAAATCGATCGCCCGCGCCGCACAGGCGCTGCGGTTGCGGCCGTGGACCGTCAAGATCGACGGCATGGTGGAAAAACCGCAGGAAGTCGGGATCGACGATCTCATCCGCAAGGTGCCGCTGGAAGAACGACTCTACCGCCACCGCTGTGTCGAGGCCTGGGGCATGGCGATCCCGTGGACCGGCTTCCCGCTTGCAAAGCTCGTCGAACTCGCCAAGCCCACGTCGTCCGCCAAATACGTGCGGATGGAAACCTTCCTCGACAAGGAGATGGCGCCCGGGCAGCGCGCCAGCTGGTATCCGTGGCCTTATATCGAAGGCGTCACCATGGCCGAGGCCATGAACGACCTCGCCTTCGTGGTCACGGGCGCCTATGGCAAGCCGGTGTCGAAGTCTCAAGGCGCGCCCCTGCGGCTCGCGCTGCCGTGGAAATACGGCTTCAAGTCGATCAAGTCGATCACGCGGGTGACGTTCACGGACCAGCGGCCGAAGACTTTCTGGGAAGCGCTGCAGGCGTCCGAATACGGCTTCTGGGCGAACGTCAATCCGCAGGTCTCCCATCCGCGCTGGAGCCAGGCGACCGAGCAGGTGATCGGGACCAGCGAGCGGCGCCCGACGCTGCTGTTCAACGGCTACGGCGAATACGTCGCCGATCTCTATAAGGACTTGAAGGGCGAACGCCTGTGGGCGTGACGGAGCGCGGGCGTCCCGCCCGCTCGCTTGCTTCGTCCGAGAAAGAAAGAGCGGGCGGGACGCCCGCGCTCCCGGCCTAAATCACCGCCGCCGCGCCGCCGTCCACGTTCCAGGCGCACCCCGTCACGAAGCTCGCCCGTTCCGAGGCCAGAAACGCCACCACCGCGGCGACCTCGCGGCCTTCGCCCATGCGGCCAAGCGGAATGCGGGAGACGCGCTGCGCCCGCATCTCGGCTTCGGACTTGCCGGAGCGCGCGGCCTCGGCGCGGATCGTCTCATCGAGGCGCTCCGACCCGATCACGCTGGGGATCACAGCGTTGATGAGCACGTTGTCGCGGGCGAGATCGCCCGCAAGCGCCTTGATCAGGTTGAGAATGGCCGCGTTGTTGAGTCCGACCGACACCGCCGCCGGCTGCGGCTGGCGCGCCGCGCCCCCCAGCACGTTGATGATGCGCCCCCATCGGCGCTGACGCATCAGCGGCGCCGCAAGGCGGATGCAGCGGGCCGTTCCGTTGAGTTTGTCGTCGAACAGCTTCGCCCACTTCACATCATCGAACGAAAAGAAATCGCCGCGGCCGATCACGGCAGCGCAATTGACCAGAATGTCGAGGCGGCCGAACTCCATCATGGTGCGGTCAAACACCGCCTGCACCGCAGCAGGATCGTTGAGGTCAGCCGGCGTCCCGATGACGCGACCCCTGGCGTGCGCCATGAGGATGATGCAGGCGGCTGCATTGTCCAGCGCATCCCGGCTGACCACGATCACGTGCGCGCCCTCGGCGGCAAGTTCCGCGGCGCAGGCATTGCCGATGCCGCGGCTGGCGCCGGTGACGATCGCGACGCGACCTGAAAGCCCGAGATCCATGCTTCATTAGCCGGTGTACTCGAGAATGTGCATGCCGGCCCCGGCGCGATCGATCAGGTAGATCCTCCCGTGCTCGTCGGCGCCGATGTCGTTCGACTGGATGGCGTCCTGGCCGTCGGGGAGTTCCGGCACATAGCAACCGATCTCTTTCGGCCGCAGCACGTCGCTGACATCGACGGCGCGCAGGCCGGCGTTGAAATAGGTGAGGAACACGATATTTGCCCACGGACCTTCCGTGGTGATGTTTTCGAGGATGTTGTGGGCCCCGAAGCGGCCGGGCCGATGAAAGTATTTTTCCCGGTCCGGAAAGAACGTCGACACTGGGACCGGGTTGGTCTCGTGGCGCGCATCGACGATCCACATGAACTGGCTGTCCCAGTATTTCTGCCTCGCGCGCGCCTCGTCAGTGACCACAAGATAGGGCTTGTCACCGATCGGCCAGCAGGTGTGGGTGGAGCCCGCAAACGGCGGCGACCATTGCGTATGCCCGACGAGCTCCATGTTGCGCAGGTCGGTGCAGTCGATGATCGAGATGCCGCCGCCCCACCATGCGCAATACATGCGGTTTCCACGAATCATTGGCGGGCCGTGCAACGTGATGGCGCTTTCGGCCGGCATCGGGTCATTGTCATCGCCGTTATCCTCGGCCTTCTGCCATGGCAGCCCCCAGATGCTGACGACCTCGGGCTTGAGCGGATCGCGGATATCGAGGGTCCAGATCACCCGCTTGTTCCAACCGGGCGCGTCGTTCGGCAGCAACGCGAGGCCGCGCTTGTTGTCGACGCCGAAGCGGTGCGGGCCGCTGCCGGGCGTGTCGTAGAAGCCGACCTCGCGCGGCTCATCGGGCTTGCTGATATCGAAGATGAAGAGCCCGGCGCGGGCGTTCTTGCCCTTGTCGCCGACCAGCCGCTCGGAATTGACGTAGAGATGATGATCGCCGACGACGCGCACCTTGTGGCAATGGACGCCGGGCGGGGCGCGGAACTCGTACACCTTCTTCGGGTTGCGAGGGTCGCGCACGTCATGTGCCGTAAAGCCCTCCGGCCCGTTGTAGCTCGCGCCGCCGACCGCGCCCACATAAGCGTAGCCCTTGTGCACCTCGACGATGCTGCCGCCGCCCCAGGCGGCGCTGCGGTCATGGCCGAGCAGTTTGAAACCCCGGGCTTCCTCGGGCTGGCGTGATGGCATTGGCGTTTCTCCGATGGGATGGAATTATTCGGTACTTGTAGCCCGGATGGAGTGGAGCGCGAAGCGCGCAGCGTAATCCGGGGCCGACCGATCCGTACGCGCTCTGGGCCGTCGCTGCGCCGTTCGGCATGAGCGCTGTGGCGAGGGCCGCCCCGGATTGCGTTACGCGCTTCGCGCTCCACTCCATCCGGGCTACGGAGCTAATGACGGCGGCTGATAACGCCCGCCGATGGCGGGCTTGCTCTGGCCGAGGCCAGGCAGCTCCCACACGCCGGCGCCGCCGGGATTACGATCGGCGCTGATGTGCGCGTCGATCAGGTAGGGCCGGCCGGTGGCGATGCCGGCCCGCACCGCGTCGCCGAGATCGGCGGCGCGGTCGACGCGTACGGCGTCGATGCCGGCTGAGCGCGCCATGGCGGCGAAGTCCGGATTGTAGGGCGCCCCGGTGTCCGGATGCTTGAAGTCGGTGGCGAGCTCCCGGCCGTCGAGATAGCCGCGCTGCAAGCCACGGATCGACGCATAGGCATAGTTGTTCCACACCACCCAGACCACCGGAATTTTGTATTCGACCGCGGTGCCGAGCACGCTCGCGTGCATAAAGAAGGCGCCGTCGCCGCACACCGAAACGCAGGGCCGGTCGGGCGCCGCGAGCTTCGCGCCGAGCGCGCCGGCGACGCCGAAGCCCATGGGACCGAATCCCATCGAGCCGATGAGCGAATCCGGTCGCTTCGGCTTGCAGAACGCAATGAGCCAGTTGTGGTGCACCCCGATGTCGCTCACCAAAATACCGTCGTCGGGCAACGCCGCATCAATCTCGCGGGCGGCGCGTTGCGGATTGATGGGCGAGCCGTCGTCCACAAAGCCTGGAGCGATGAAAGCCTCCCACTCCTTGCGATAACCCGCAATGGTATCGAGCCATTTGGCGCGAGCCGCCGCCTTGGCGCCGACGCCCTTGCGGGCATCGAGTTCGCCCAGAATCTGGCGCAGGAACGTGCGCACATCGGCCATCAGGCCAAGCGCGACCGGATAGTTGCGGCCGATCTCGTCCGGGTCGATATCCACGTGGATGAGCCGTGTGGGCGGGATCGTGAACGAATAGCCGGGCAGCCATGAGCTGGAGGTGCGATCGTCGAAGCGCACGCCCAACGCGAGCAAAACGTCGGCCTGCCGGGCTGCGTGGTTGGCCTGATAGTGCCCGTTGCGGGCGACGAGGCCGAGTGCGAGCCGATGCGACGAATCGATGCCGCCGGTGCCGCTCGCCGACCACGCGACTGGAATGTCAAGCTTTTCGGCCAGCGCCTTGAGGTCCGCGGCGGCGCT
>Ga0099791_10001007_pt1 | contig 10882 bp, 10 predicted proteins | sample Rivendell_Oct201_7_FD_77318 | JGI IMG/M metagenome (GOLD analysis project Ga0099791, IMG submission 77318) | Vadose zone soil and rhizosphere microbial communities from the Eel River Critical Zone Observatory, Northern California to study diel... | ecosystem: Environmental > Terrestrial > Soil... | reverse complement strand
CGACCAACGGCAAAAGCCACGGCCATCTGAGCTTTGATCTGAGGTCGGAGGGTCCCGGGCCAACGCTGGATCTCGTCACCGCTACCGCCGACCTGCCGCCAGTTCCAGACAATGTGCAGCAGAGTCCCTTTGCTCCCTGCTGCGCAACGTTGCTAACCCTGAAAGAGGGACAGCAGACGCGGTTCAAGATCCGGGCGCGAGCTTCTGGACGCGAGCCTACCTCCAGCGCGACGGGGACGCGCTACACCCTCTTTTTCGGAAGCGGCGTACCGGATGATCCCCGCCCCTCTCTCATTACGGGCGATACGGACGCCCTGTCAGCGAGAACCTTCCTTCTCGACGATAAGCAAGGACTCATGGTAGCCCCTGACTCGATCGCGCGACTGAATCATGCCCGCGTGATCGTGTTCTTTCGTAACGGTCCCCTGGTTGGGTGGCGAGAGATAGCGGTCATCCACAAGTGAGGTCCGTCGTGTGGCCAGCGCCGAGTCGTCACCGTGGCCAGACGACTCGCCCGTCAACCGCAATGGAAGCGACCATGCGTGGCTCGAGCGTCATCCTTCGACCCCGCTGGGGAGACAGCAGCGCCTCGGGCTGGAGATCGCGAACCCGGAGGAAGACCAGCTCGCCGCCTTCGAGTCCGGCGAAGCTCATTCCGCCGAAGCCGACATGCGCGGCTCCCCGGCCGTCCTCGGCGAAGACGATCTGATCGGTCGGCAAGGGGACCTCCGCCCCGTCCTGGAAGACCACAGACGTTCCGGGCGGACCGTTCTGCAAGATCGGCAGCTTCGACACGACTTCCGGCTCGCGGGTGATGCGGGTACCGGACACGAACTCGATGAGCAACGGATACACGTTCATATCAGTCATTCCTTCTCGGTAACGGTTCGACCGACGACTTCAGGCACGCCTTGCAGCGACCCCCATGCCGCCGGATCCTGCCACAGGAGCGTGTTGAGATAGAGCGCGACGTCGGGCGCCGGGTATTCCCTGGCGATCGCGGCAGCGGCGGCGGCCAACTTCGACGGATCCGGCGTGCCCGCGTCCTCCCGGATCAGACCGTTCTCGTGCGCGATGCCGAGCGCGTCGAGAAACGCGCCCATCATCGGCCGCTGCTCGGCGAGGTGATACACGATGAGCAGCCGAGCGGCGAGGTCCTCGGGCGGATCCGGCACGCTGGCGAGGTAACGCGCCTTGTGCTCGTCGTCGAGCCCCATCACCGTCTTGGGCCGGAACTTCATCTTCTTGGCGATCAGCAGCGCGGCCTGCATCTGATCGCTGGTCGCTTCATCCTCGCCCCAGAGCGCGGAGGCGGCGCGATGCCGCTGCGCCGGGGTCATCAGTTTCCACAACCGTGAAGGCGTCCGCGTCGTGTCGGCCATCTACCCGGCAGCGCTCAGAACCTTCCCGCCGACCTCGACCGACTTGGCGTCGATGAGAATCACGGCCAGCACGCACGGCGCCGTGCCGTTGTTGACCCAGTTGTGGATGGTGCCCCGCTGCACCATGACGTCGCCGGCCTTGAGATGCACGACCGAGCCGTCGAGCTCCATGTCGATCTCGCCCGAGATGATCACGATGTAGTCGATCGAATCGGTGCGGTGATTGCGCGCCGCGAGACCCGGCGCGAACTCGATGATGCGGAAGATCGTCCCGTTCTTCAGGGTCGTGGCGACCTTGCGCAGCCCCTCGTCGGCGGCGCCGTCGTTATTGGCCGGGAATCCTTCCGTCGTCCAGATGTTACAGGCCGTCGCGCCCGGCCGGCCCGACGCGACGTTCTTCGAGACCTCGTCGATCTTCACGATCGCCTTGCCGGTCGCGTCGTGGCCCGTGATCACTCGCCGCACCTGCAGTGCCATCTGTCGCCTCCTGGATCTCGAACGTCCGCTTCGCGGCCCATGATAGCCCGTCGCCGTCCGCTCTGTCGTTCACTCCCGCTGGCGCATCGGCAGGCGCGTCCGATCGGCACGCGCCCCGTGCGATGTACACTGGGCGGGCTTTCGGGGCATCCAACTCGCAGTCGCGAGGACTCGACATGAGCCACGGGACAGCCGTCTTCCTGTTCACCGCCAGCTTGTTCATGGGCATGATGCTCTTCCTGGAGATCGGCCGCCGCCTCGGCCTCCGGCGACTGCAAGACGATTCGAGCGCGGCGGCCGAGGGCATCGGCGCGGTTGACGGCGCGGTCTTCGCCGTGCTGGGGCTCCTCATCGCGTTCACCTTCTCCGGAGCGACCGCCCGATTCGACGCCCGGCGGCAGCTGATCGTCGAGGAGACCAACAACATCGGCACGGCCTACCTCCGGCTCGACGTGCTCCCCGCCGACCTCCAGCCGGCGCTGCGCGAGAGCTTCCGGCACTACCTGGACTCTCGGATCGAGACCTACCGGAAGATTCCGGACGTGGCGGCCGTCCGTGAGTCCCTGGCCCGGGGCAACGACTTGCAGCGAGAAATCTGGCGCCAGGCGGTGGCGGCCGTCCGGGCGGACGGCGCGCCGCCGGCGGCGCCGATGCTCCTGCTGCCCGCGCTGAACGCGATGATCGACATCGCGACGACCCGAACCATGGCCGCGCACATGCACCCGCCGAGGGTGGTCTTCGTGATGCTGTTTGGACTGGCGCTGGCCGCGTCCTTGCTGGCGGGCTACGGCATGACCGGCAGCAAGGTGCGCAGCCGGTTCCACATGCTCGGGTTCGCGCTCGTCATGGCGATCGCGGTGTTCGTCATCCTCGATATCGAGTACCCGCGCCTGGGGTGGATTCGCGTGGACGCCTTCGACCAGGCGCTGGTCGATCTGCGCGAGAGCATGAGTCGAGACCTGCAAAGTCCCGAACCGAAGTGAACACCGGTGAAGTGCTTCATCATGTCGGTCTCTCGGGGACCGGGCCCTCGGCGGGCCGGGCCGAGGGGTCCTGAAGCAGGCGCACCTCGCGCTGGGGAAAGGGAAACGAGATCCCGGCCGCCTGCCCCGCATCGTACACGGACGCGGCCAGCTCGCTCCGGATCTGGAACCACTGATCGAACTGGTCCGTCCAGGCTCGCAGCTCGAAGTTGATCGAGCTGTCGCCGAAGCCCATGAAGAATGCCCTGGGCGCCGGCTGCCGCAATACCTGGGGGTGTGCCTGCGCCACCGTCTCCAGCATCTCCATGACCTTCTTGGGATGAGCGCTGTAGCTCACGCCCACCGGTAGCTCGATGAGCCGTTGCCGATCGCTGAGCGTCCAGTTCGTCACCCGTTCCGTGACGAGCTGCGCATTGGGGACGATGACCTCGGCGCCTTGCCCGGTGCGCACCACACTCGAGCGGATGCCGATCCGGCGCACGCTCCCCGTAATCCCGCCTGCCTCGATGACGTCGCCGATGTGGATCGGCCGCTCGAAGAGCAGGATCAGCCCCGAGACGAAGTTGTTCACCACGCTCTGCAGGCCGAAGCCAATCCCGACGCCGAACGCTCCGGCCAGGACGGTCATCTTCGTGACGTCCAGCCCCAGCACTGCGAGTCCCGCCAGGAAACCCAGGGCAAGGAGGACGTAGTTGAGCAGGCTCGAGAGGGCATAGGACAGGCCGCGGGCCAGGCCGACCCGCGGGTACACGTCCTCTTCCAACGCGAAGCGAAGGAAGGCGGACAGCAGGTATGCCACCCACAGCGTGAGCACGAAGGCCAGGACGTCCTCCAGGGAAATGCTGAGCGCGCCCCGCTCGAGCTTGGCGCCGAGCAGGCTTTGCCCGAGCGTCCGCGCCGGCCCCAGAAGGCCGACGTAGTCCAGCGAGCGGGTGAGCCAGAAGACGAACGCAAGCCAGATCAGCACGCGGTGCGTGCGGCGCTCGAGGAGGTCGCGGTGATGCTCGATCATCCGGAGGAGCCGGACCGGCCAGATGCGGAGGGCCAGCGCGACCAGGCCGGTGATCACCCGGACGACGGGGCTCAGCACGAGCGCCAGGAAGACGCTGCCGAGCACGCCGGAGGCTATCAAGCGCGCGAGGCGCAGGTATCCCAGGAGCGCGGCCGCCAGTCCGGCGGCGAACAAGACAAGAACGAGGGTGGTGACCACCCGGAGGGCGCGCAACCGCTCCGACTCGACCGCCCGCGCGGGCGGGCGCCGGAGAGGCCCAACCGTCGGGGTGTAGCCCAGTCCGAGCAGCCCGGCGAGCATCTCTAGCGACAGGATTGCCGGCTCGATCGCCAGTGTGCCGACAGCCCTGCGAACGGTATCAAGGGTGAACAGGGCCGCCAGCAGGAAGAGGCCGCGGACTACCCGCGGGTCCACGACCGGTCGCGTGAACCTGATCACCGGGACCAGCAGCAGGATCTGGAACAGTTGCCGCACTTCGGGGGGCGCCACGCCATAGACGAGGGGATGGCTGAGCAGGCCGATGAGCAGCGCGGCGGAGAAGGGACGATCGAAGACCGCGGTCGCGGTCGAGGCGCCCTCCGCGGCTGCCGAACGATGCGTCCAGCGTCGCGCCGCCCAGAGCAACGCGGCCAGGACCACGAACAGCCCCGCATGTGCCGTCAGGCCGTTGGCGGGATCGCGGAGGTTCCTGTCGAGCTCCCACCACCAGTCGATGGCGTTGTCGCGGACGTTGCGAAGGTCCAGGGTCCCCGCGCCGACCCACCACTGGGAGTTCCAGATTGGCGGCCGGTCCCGCTCCAGGAGCCGTCCCACCACTTGCCTCTGCGCCTCGGCCACCTGCGCCAGCGCCGCCTGGCAGCGAGCCACCTCCCGCGAGACACGGATCTGGAGATCGAGCGCGGCGGCTCGCTCAGCCTGTAGCGGTGTCTGCGCCGCCTCGATCGCGGCTAGGACTCCGGCGATCTGCGCGAGGATGGATTCCGGCGCCTTTGCCGTACGTGCGGCCTCCTGGGTCTGGGTCCACGTCTGGCGCTGCTCGGCCAGGCGGGTCAGGGCCTCCTGGAGATCGGTGACCCGTCGCGTGAGGGGATCCAGCCAGGTGGTCGTGAGGAGCTGCCGCCTCGCCCAGGCCTCGTGCATCATCTCGAGCCTCTCGAGCGTCGTCTGCTGCTGCAGGAGGCTCACCGTCCGCTCGAGCTCCCGGCCGAGGAAGGTGCTGACTCCGGGAAGCCGCGTCTCGATCATCGAGATCGCCGGCGTGGAGGCCAGCAGCGCCCGGTCGGTGCGCAGGAGTGCCTCTACCTCCGTGGCCCTCGCCGCCACCTCCGCGAGCGGGATCACCCGGGACGGTGGCGGGGCCGGCGCTTCTTGCGCGACTGACGACTTCTGGTCTGCCGCTTCGCCGCGGACAACGGGCGTCAACAGGAGGAGGAAGACGAGGAAGACCCGCGCCAGCGACATCAGCCCAGGAGCCCCTTCTTCGGATTCTCGGAGAGCGGCTTGGGGCTCGACGGCCGGACGACCACCTCGGACTCGACCGGCTCGATGACCGGCGTGCCGTCGTCCGCTACCACGTCGGACACCGTCAAGGGTGCCGGCCCTTGAGCTCGACCACCCGGCCCAGCCGGAGAATAGTCATCGTGAACTCCCCTCCCGGCGGGATGCTCTGGAGAATGTCACGGACCCGCCGGTGATCACTGGCCTCGCCAACCGGGACGCCCTGGACCTTCAGGATAATGTCGCCACCGACGACGAGGGACTCGCCCATGATAGTGGCGAGCACAGCGCCGCCCCTGAGACCCACGGCATCACCCGCGGAGCCCTTGGCGACGGACTTCACGAGATATCCCGTTGGTTGCGGAAGGTTGAGGATCTGGGCGATGGGACCGGAGATCAGGCGACCGTCGAGGCCGCTCCAGAATGACGGCCGCTCGAGGAGCAACCGCCTGGCCGTGTTCATGGTGACCACGAAGCCCAGCCCCTCGCTGCCGCCCGACTTCGAGATGTTGTGGCTGACGATTCCGATGACCTCGCCCGCCATGTTGAACATCGGCCCGCCGGAGTTGCCTGTGTTGATGGTGGCGTTGGTCTGGAGGAACTCGGCGAGGGGCATGGCGCGATAGACGCTGTTGGCGGGCCACCTCGCGCTGATCCAGCCCGCGCTCAATGAGTGACTGAGGCCGTACGGCGCACCGATGACGAGGACCTGGTCGCCGACCCGCACCGTGTCCGAGTCGCCCATGACGGCCGGGCTGACGCCCGTGGGGACTCTCTCGAGCTTCAGCAGCGACAGATCCGCGGCGGGCTCCGAGTTGACCACGCGCGCGGGCACCGTCTCGCCGCCGAGGAATTCGACCGCGATCTCGTCCATCGCGTGGACGACGTGGGCGGCCGTCATGACCTTGCCGTCCGCCGAGACGAGCACTCCGGACCCGGTTTCGGTAAAACGAGTCAACCCGCCGGGGCCTTCGACGTCTTGCCCTTTGGCCCGGATCACGACGACTGCCGGGTTGACCTTCCTGAAGACGTCGCCCATGCTCTGCGCACCGGCGACGCCAGGGACGGACACCGACACGGCCGCCAACAGCAGCGCCGCAGCGCCTTCTTTCATGAGCTTGAACGGCACCTTGTACTCGTCCCTACTTCTTGAGCTTGACGCCGACCCCGCCTTGCGCGAACGAGAGGCTGACGCCTTACGCCGTCGCGACCAGTGCCATCTCCACGCCGTTCTGGTTCTTCAGCACGGCCGCGCCCGCCCCACCGCCTGCCGCGCCGCCGGAAGCCATCAGAGCATGAGGTCCGCGCCGTCGTCTCCTCGCCTACTTCACCCACGTCTGTGTCCGGTAGAAGAACCCGAGGTAGCCGCGAACCTTGAGCTTTCCATCTTCGACCCAGAGCTCTGCGTTGTACACCTTGCCGTCATCGGGGTCCAGGATCGTGCCGCCCTTCCAGTGGGCGCCGTCGGCGCCGAGCCCCTTGACGATGATCAGCCCTACGATGGGCTTGTCCTTGTCGGCTCCCGTGCACTTGGTGCAAAGCTTTGGCTTGCCCTGCTCGTCCGCCGGCTTGGTCAGGCTCGCGATCTTGCCGAAGAGCTTTCCCCCCTGGTCGTAGATCTCCACAACGGACTCCACGGCGCCGCTCTTCTCGTCGACGGTCTTCCACTCGCCCACCGGAGCGTCGGCCGCCCCGGCGCCGCGCGCCGCGAGGCCCAGCGACAGCATCACGATCCACACGAGTCGCTTCATCGGATCTGCTCCTTTTGGGCTCATCGTCTTCACGGCACTCCCACCCGGATCAGCCGCGAGAAGTCGGGTGACTTGTCCGCCGCCTGGGCTCGCGAGTTGATGTGGCCGCGGCGCTTCAACTCCTCGAACGGCAGGCTCTGATCGAAGCGGCGCTGCTCGTAGATGTACTCCGGCGCGTACCCGCTGAGCAGGATCTTCCATGACAGGGGGATGTGGCCGGGATTCACGGTGGTGTGGGCGAAGATCATCGTCGTGCAGTTGGTCGTCAGCGTGTTGTAGAAGCGGGGCTTTTCTCTCAGCTTGTTGATATCCCGGATGTAATCGAGGAAGATGCGGCGGCCGTTCTCGATCGGAACACCCGTCGCCCGGAACATGTACACCTCTTCCGGCGGCGACTTCCGGTAGTTGGTCCGCACGCGAACCACGTCGCGCTCGTCCGCGACGATATAGATCAGCTCGTACTGCCGAAAGAAGCCCGCGATCGTCGAGTACTCCTTCGAGCGCGTCTTGCGCACCTCGATGGAGATGGGGAGATGTTCGTCGCCGAAGCCGAAGCTGAGGAAGATATGGGCAATAGCCGGGCCCATCCAGTACACGGCCATCAGATCGATCCGATCGAGGCGGCGCATGTCGAAGGTGCGATCGTAGTACGCGGGCGTGAAGTCGGTTTCCGTCCGGTAGTCGAAGTTTCGGATGTTGTGGACGGTCACCAGATCGCCGTTGATGGTGGCGTAGGGAAGCACCGCCACCTCCGTCTGCCAGTCCCGGTCGTTCGACGGTTTCGGGCTATTCCACGCGACCACCACCAGCACGAGACCCGCGACGAAGGCGACGAACGCCCACCGGCGCACGCGGCGCACGGCCAGCCCCGCGATGGCGGCGAGCCCGAGGGCGGCGAAGGCCCAGGCCAGCGCCTTACGCGCCAGCTCCGGCCCGGGCACGATATAGAAGAGAACGAGCGCGCCCCAGCCGGTCACGGCCGCGATGACGAGACCGACGACCATCGATCCGAGGACGATCAGGATTCGACGCGCCATCACGTTAGAAGCGCACGAAGGCGCGGAGTCCACCGACGACCGCGGTGTTCACATCCTTGAGCTCGCCGCTCGACGTCAGCGTCTTCTTGAGCCCCGGATTGACGACCTGCAGATCGACCGTCAGGCCGAGCCATTTGGTCGCCGCGAGGTTGTAGTAGAGCTCGACCGCGTCCTCGTGATCGAGCCCCAGGTGCAGGGTGTCGCGGAGAAACGGGATGAGATTGTTGCTGAACTGGAGCCGCGACCAGCCCACGCCGAACGTGTCGTCGGGGCGCCCGGGCACCACGCCGTTGCCCGAGAACCCGACGTTGTAGGTGTACTTGATCGGGTTCACCTGGCCGTCGGAGGCACCGAAGCGGAAGAAGATGCCGAGACCCCGATCTTTATCGCTGCCCGGGTTCCACAGGTACTGGTCGAAGTTGTAGTAGACCGTCCACGTGTAGTCTTGGGTCTTCGCCGGCTGCACGGGCACGAGCAATTGGGGAAAAAATCGCTCGAGGATGCGCCGCAGCATCGGGCCCGGATTCTCCAGACGCGGGAAGCGGGATTCGGCGAGGAAGAGCGCGATGTTGGTGGGATCCTGATTGATCGTCAGACGCTCCTTGTTGCTCCAGTATCCGCCGACGAGCTGGTGGCCGGCGAGCCCGAACGGCCTGATGGTCACGCGACCCTCGGACCCGATCAGCACGCCGCTGCTGAACGCGCCGGCGAGGCTGTTGTCGACGGGCGTGCCGTCCGGATCGAGGACGCTGACCGTCATGAGCGCGTCCTTCCACGGGAGCAGCACGAGCCCGCCGCCCCACGCCGAGATGGGCGCCAGGGCAGCGGCCAGGTTGATATTCAGCCCCATGTTCAAGAACTGCGTCCGATAGTTGTGGGCGAAGTCGTTGGTGTCGGCGTCGAGTCCGTAGACCTTGCCAGCGAACACGCCGATCCACGTGGCGAAGAACTGCATGTACGTGAGATCCATGAGAGCGGTCGACGTGTGAGGCTCGGGCAGGAGGGCCGCCATGTTCACCTCGCCCACCGCGCCGACGTCGTCGTCCTCGCTCTTGCCGAAGCCCGACATCGCGTAGACCCTGAAGAATCCGCCGGGCCAGAGCCCGAGCTTGCCCGTGTCCACGTGGAGCGTGTACTCGGCGGTGCCGCCATAGGCCACGCCGGTGTCCCGTCCACCCGTGGCGTTGCCCTGCAGGATTTGAAGGACGTCGATGTCGACCACGACGCCCTTCTTGCCCATCTCGTCACGGAAGCCGAACCAGTCGCCGGTGAGCCTGGGCCGCGACCAGAAGTCGCCGCCCCAGGTCGGTGGCACGTCATAGGGCTGAGCGGCGACGGCGACCGGAGCGCTGACCGCGATCGCAACGGTCAGGGCGAGCCATCGGCCATTCCGTACGATGGATCTCGAAGCGACGCTCCGAAGACGGGAAGCCAGCGAGAACTCTAGCATTCGAGGGACTCTAGCGGCGACCCCGGAGCGCCCACAACTGGACTGTTGGCGTGGCCCGCTTGGACCATCGTCGGGCCGATGCCTCTAAGGCGACGGCCTTTGTCGCCGGGCGCGGCGAGCGTGGCGCGACCGTGCGCGCCGGGCTTCGACGAGATGAAAGAGCTTGGGGTACCGGCGCGCCAGCGCGACGTACCTCTTGCGGAGCCAGCGGCTTTCGGGCAACAAGACGAAGATGCCGAGGAGCACGACGAGCAGGCCCGGGCCCGGAATGCCGGGGATCGAGAGCACGAGCCCGATGATGATCAGCGCGATGGCCGCTCCCCATCGCGCCAGCCGCCTGACGAATCGATAGAGCGTTATCCCGGTGACTCGAACGCGAGCGTCGCGTAGCGCATGAAGATGCCGCCGCGCGGCTCGGCCAGCGGGCCGTTCCCGACCAGGCACGCGATGACGTGCCTGGCGCCGACCACGGCGCTCCCGCTCACCTCCACGCGATGCTGGGCGTTGAGCCCGACGATGACGCCAGTGCTGCGGTCGATCTTCCCGTCGATCCAGATCTCGCCGTAGTTGTCGATGTTGGTCTCGAACCACACGCGCGAGCCGGCCAGCGCGGTCCCGCCGATCGTCGCGGGCACCTCGACGGTGATCCGGTACCACGCGAAGGTGAAGCCCACCGAGCGGCTCTCGCGGATGTTGCGACAGATCTCCCAGCCCGAATCGTCGTGGTCGGCCAGTCGCGCGGGGGTCGACGAGAGCTGCGCCACGAGTCCCTCGTTGGGCGCCCCGGGAACCAGTCCCGCCGCCACGCGCCACTCGCCCTTGACGTGTCGTCGATCGTCGGCCTTGTTCAGGTCCAGCGCCATTCTCGGCATCGGTGTCCCCTTTCCGCCGTTCGAGCCGGGACAGTATACGCGTGCGGAGTGGGGCGCCGGACCGTAGAATGCCGCCCGGGAGGGACCAGCCGATGACCGATGCCCCGCGCGCCTTCCACGAGAAGAACGTCACCCTGGCCAACGGCCTCACGATCCACTACTACGAGTGGCCCGGTCCCGGGCCCAACCTGGTGCTCCTGCACCCGTCGTCGGGCTACGGGCGCATGTGGGAGGCGACGGCGAGCGCGCTCGGCTCGCGATGCCACGTCTACGCGCTCGACCAGCGCGGTCCCGCCGATCGTCGCGGGCACCTCGACGGTGATCCGGTACCACGCGAAGGTGAAGCCCACCGAGCGGCTCTCGCGGATGTTACGACAGATCTCCCAGCCCGAATCGTCGTGGTCGGCCAGTCGCGCGGGGG
>Ga0099791_10001005_pt1 | contig 10889 bp, 8 predicted proteins | sample Rivendell_Oct201_7_FD_77318 | JGI IMG/M metagenome (GOLD analysis project Ga0099791, IMG submission 77318) | Vadose zone soil and rhizosphere microbial communities from the Eel River Critical Zone Observatory, Northern California to study diel... | ecosystem: Environmental > Terrestrial > Soil >... | reverse complement strand
GATCCGGGGGCTGCGAGCGGCGTGCTCGCTCCTCCCTCCTGCGGCGTGCCTTCAGGCACGCCTCGTCGGTCGTCGCTGCGCTTGCCGCTCTCGCTCCCCGGCTCGTTCGCCTCGCTCACCATGGCTACCCGGACAGCCTCCTAGTGGAGCGGCGCGCCCGCGAGCCCGTCGGGCACGGGCTGCTCCATCAAGCGGAGCAGCGTCGGCGCGATGTCGTAGATCGACACGTCGGGCAGCCGGCCGCGGAGCGGCGCCTCAGCGCCCGCCGTCGAGAGGATGAAGATGCCGTACCAGTCGTGGTTGGCCTCGTCGGGCCCGGTGTCGTTCTCGAAGGTGTGGATGCCGCCCATGCCGACCGCGCCGACCGAGCGCCAGTCGAGGTCGCCGAAGTAGACGAGCAGATCGGGTGCGACGCCCTTGACGGTGCGGTAGAGGTCCTCGGGCCGGTACGCCCTGGAGCCGATGTTGCGCCCGCTCGGATCCGTGATCGCCTCGATGCCGGCGACCAGGTCGCTGCGCACGCGCTCGTAGTCCGCGGCGTCGATCGTCCCCGCGGGCTCCCGCGCCTTCACGTTCAGGAAGAGGCGCCCGTAGTAGCCACCGTCGCCCCACGCTTTGGTCTTCCCCCAGTCGATCGCCGCCTGGCCGATGGGTGTCGGCTTCGACGGCCGCTCCGCGAGTGCCAGGTACCCCTCGCGCATCAGCCACTCGTTGAAGCAGAGGCCGCCGTCCATCTTCTTGGCGCCGTGGTCGGAGACGACCAGCACGAGCGTGTCGGACGGGCAGAGGGAGAGCAGCTCGGCCAGCTCGGCGTCCACGTGGCGGTAGTAGTCGCGGATCGCGTGCTCGAAGGGGTTCCCGGCCTCGTACTTGTGGTGTGCCGGGTCCATGTGGCTCCAGAAGCCGTGGTGGATGCGGTCGACGCCCATCTCGACCAGCATGAAGAAATCCCAGGGGCGCGTGCGGAGGAGGTGCTTGGCGAGCCGGAGGTGCTTGTCGGTCTTTTCGTACACGCGCCGCAGGAGCCCCGCCTTGTCCGCGGTGCGGAAGTCCTCGACGTCGAGCACGTAGCCCCCGGTCACCTGCTCGACCTCGGCCTTGAGCGCCGGCGGGTAGGTGTACTCGCTCCGGGTCGAGGGCGTGAGGAAGCAGGTCACCATCTCGCCGTTCACCGCCGACGGCGGGTAGGTCTGTGGCACGCCGAGCACGACCGTGTGCAGGCCGGCCTTCCCGAGCCAGTCCCAGAGGCGCGGTACCTTCACCTGCGCCGAGTTCGCGAACGCGTAGCCGTCGTAGGAGTGGTCCTTGCGGTTGCGGAAGCCGTAGATGCCGAGCTCGCCCGGGTCGCGGCTCGCCGTCATCGAGGTCCACGCCGGCACCGTGATGGGCGGATGCGTGCTCAGCATGCGGCCGTGCGCGCCGCGCGCGATGAGACTCGAGAGCGTCGGCAGCTGGTCGCGCCAGCGGTCGAACACGAGCGCCGGCGTGGCCGAGTCGAGACCGACGATGAGCAGCTTGGAGAATGCCATGCCCGGGAAGCGAGAGGGCTTGTATCGGACACGGCTGGGAGCCGCAAATCGAGCGGGACGGCGGGGGCGGCCTCGCCGCGACCTTCGAGGGCGCCGCGCGTGACGCTCGATCGGGCGTGCGTCCGTCGTCGGCGCCCGAGCGGGAGCGCCGAGGCCGCCCCCGCCGTCCCGCGGCGGCCCGCCGCGCTACTCAGCCGCGCCCGGGACGAGGCCGCGCGCACGGCGCACGTAGCCGCCGATCTCCTCGCGTCCGACCAGCACGGTCTCGGCGACCGAGTGCCCCGACTCGCGCACGAACACGACGAGCAGCATGAGTGCCGCCAGGCTGTAGGACACGGCGGTCGAGATCGCCGCCCCCGAGATGCCCCAGCGCGGGATGAGGACGCAGTTGAGCCCGACGTTGACCGAGAGCGCCACGCCCGCCGCTACGATGTTCACCCCCTGGCGGTTCCGGCTGGTGAAGTTCCGCGTGAGGATCATGTAGAGCGACATCATCACGATGCCCGGCAGCATGAGGAGCATGGGCCGGATGGCGCCCGTGAAGCGCGGGCCGTAGAGGACCCGGATGCCGAGCGGGCCGAAGAGGAGGCACCCCACGCCGAGCGCGGCGGTGATGAAGAGGGTATTCCGGCAGATCCTCGCAGTCGCCCGATGCGCGTCGCCCTCCTCGAGCGCGGCGAGACGCGGGTAGAGCACCGTGCCGGTCGCGTCGGGGATCTTGAGGAGCACGTTGGTCAGGTTGACCGCGACCGCGTAGAGCCCGACCTGGGCGGGATCCAGGAAGACGTTGATCATGTACTGATCGATCTGGCGGTGGAGCGTGGCGGCGAGCGTCTGCACGTAGGACTTGCCGCCGAAGCCGAGCATCTCCTTCGCCAGCGGCCCGTCCCACGCGAGGCGGAGCGGCGTGCGCCGGTGCACGCGCAGGACGAGCCACACGGTCACCAGCGCCACGACCGCCGTCTGCACGATCACCGCGCCGATCAGGCCGGCCCGCAGCCAGAGGAGTGCCACCGCCATGCCGACCAGCCCGAAGAGCGTGGGGGCGATCTGCTGCAAATTGTATTCCTGGAAGCGCTGCTCGGCCTGGAGGATGCCGAGGAAGAAGGTCTGCAGGACGACGAAGGGCAGGAGGACGAGGACGAGGGGCAGCGTCACCGCGGGCACCCCGCGCAGCACGCCGTGGAGGAGCCAGCCGCGCCCCAGCCAGCAGGCGAGCGCGAGCGCGGTGCCGAGCCCCAGGCCGAGGAGGAGCGAGTTCGACGCCACCGCGGACGTCCGCGCGCCGCGGCGGCGGATGCAGTAGACGTTCGCCACTGGAATACCGAGCTTCGCGAAGTTGGACATCGTGGCCGGGAAGATGGTGAGCAGCTGGAAGAGCCCGCGCCCGCTCGGCCCGAGCGTGCGCGCGGTGATCACGCTGGTGCCGATCCCCATCGCCATGACCGCGATCTGCGCCGCGAAGATGCCGAAGGAGTCGCGCGCGAACTGGCCCTGTTTAGGAATGACGTCGCCCTCCGGCCGCGGCCAGCGCCGTCGGGCCCATCTCGGTCCTGAGCGCGTAGAGGGCGTAGCCGCCCTCGCGCACGAGGGGCGGATCGCACTCCTCGACGACGAAGCCGCGCCACAGGCGCGCGACCGACGCCTCGAACGGGTCGCCACCCGCCTCGAGGCTGGCCAGGTCGATCGCCACGTGGGTCACACCGAGACCGTGCGCCGCTGCGGCCACCGCCGCGGGTGTCGCGAGCCTCCGGTAGTCGAGCAGGCCCTGCTCCAGGTAGCTCCCCAGCACGAACGGACGCTCGATGTAGTACGGATGCGGGATCTTCTCCAGCACGAGCACGAGCCCCGCGGCCGGCACCTCGGCGTTGGCGCGCTCCCAGAAGGCGAAGCGCTCCGAGTGGCGGCGGAGGAATTCCGCCGGCGCGAGCCGCCCCGTGGCGACCCGCACCTGGTCGGGCCAGAGCGGCTGGAGGAGGCGCGTGGTGAGCGCCAGGTTCCCGGCGAGCGTCAGCGCGACGGCGGCCGCGAAGAGCCGGCGCGGGAGGAGCGCCCGCGCCGCCGGGACCGCGGCGACCAGCACGAGGGCCGCCCCGGGCACGACGTAGCGCGGATGCGCCCACGCCGCCGACGCGACGATGCCCGCGTAGCCGAGGCCGATGGCCGCGGTGGCGAGCACGGCGAACCGCCGCCGGCGCACGAGGAGGAGCGCCGGCGCGAAGGCGAGCGCAAACGGGCCCACGTCCATGCTCTGCCGCGCCGCGTTCTCGAACGAGTCCGGGTGCATGGTGAGGTCCCACGGAAAGCGCACCACCTCGAGCCCGGCGTAGGGCCGACCCTCGCGCCGCGCGGCCCAGGTGGTCTGGTACTGCCGGTAGTAGTCGGCGAGGTACTCGCTCGCCTCGCTCGACCAGTACCGCCCGCCGAACACGGAGTAACCGAAGGGATAGATCGGGTTCCCCGTCTCGACCGCATTGCGCACGTACCAGGGGCTCGCGGCGACGAGCACGATCAGGCCGAAGGCGACCCCCGCCCGCACCAGCCGGCGCCCCGGCTCGGCGCGCCAGGCGAGCACGGCGAGCAGTGCGGCGCCGAGCAGGGCCGGCACCAGGAGCCCCAGCAGCTTGCTCCCGGCCGCGAGCCCCGCCATCAGCGCGGCGCGGCGGAGGTCCCCCGCGCGCCCCTCGGCCGCCCAGGCGAGGAAGGCCGCCGTCCCGAGCGCCGTGTAGAGGACGACGGCCAGGTCCACGCCGGCGTGCGTCATGAGCGACCAGGTGATCGGCAGCGTGAAGAAGAGCGCGCCGGCGATCGCCCCCGCGCGGGGCGCGAGCCGCGCGCCGACGAGGGTCGCGAGCGCGAGCGCGGCGGCGACACCCATGGCGCCGTTCAGCAGCCGGGCGAGCACGTCGCCGCTCGCCGCGAAGCCGAGCGCGAAGACGAAGTTGGGCAGGAACTGCATCTGTCCCCAGAAGCTCCACGGCGTCGGCACGAGGCCGCCGGCGAGCGCGTAGAGGCGCGGGTAGACGAGTTGGTACTTCGTCTGGTCGCCGCCCACCGGGGGCGCCAGCATGGTGGGCACCTCGGTGGCGAGCACCAGTGCGCACACGAGGACGAGCGGCCAGACGCGTCCGAGAGCGCGCGCGTCGAGGGCGCGGCCGGCGCGCGCGAGCGCGCCGCCGCCGGCGAGCAGGGCGGCCGCGCCGAGGAGCGCGATCGGCGTCGCCCGGAGCTGGCCCGCGGCGGCGAGCCCGAGGCCCGCCATGCCCGCCAAGCCGAGGCCGACCGCGAGCCCGGCGAGCAGGCGCTCGCCGGGGGCGACCGGCAAGGCGCGGAGCACGCGCAGCGCGAGGAGCCCCGCGGCGGTCGTGGCGGCGAGCGCGAGCACGAGGAGGACCAGGTCGGTCATCGCAGCCCCAGGTACCCGAGCCAGTAGATCAGATAGACGGCCGCCGCCCACGCCGCGAGGGCGAGGCGAGCCGCGCGCCGGCCGCCTCTCCAGGCGCGCGCCGCGGGGGCGGTCTCCTCAATATACAAAGGGAACGATGCGCTTCGTCGTGGTGGCATAGCGAACGTAGTCCGGGAAGGTGCGCGCCAGCGCTTCCTCCTCGCGTACGATGCGGAGGACGAGGACGGCGAGCGCCGCGGCCGTCACCGCGAGCACCCAGCGGGCGCCGAGCGTCAAGGGTGCGCCGAGCGCGATGAGCGCCTGGCCGAGATAGATGGGGTGGCGTACGAGGCGATAGCAGCCGTGCGTCACGAGCGGCGCGCCGGGCCGGGGCGCGACGAAGGGTGAGAGGGCATCGCCGAGCGTGCGGCCCGCCACGCGGTAGAGCACGACGCCGGCCGCGAAGGCGGCGAGCCCGGCCGCCCGCCCGCGCGCCGCACCACCCAGCACGAGGTCCTCGAGCGGCGCGCCCGCGAGCAGGAGCGCGAAGAGCACGTGGTGGAGGCGCGTCGGCCAGAGCGGCTCACCGGGCAGCGGGTGCACCGGCTCGGGCGGCGGCGCGGCGGTGGCCCGAACCCGCACCACGAGCGCCGCAACCAGCGTTGCATACGCGAGCCCCCACATCACGGCTCCTCGGCGATCCCCGACCACGCCGGCCAGGCGATCACGGCGCGCAGCGCGTGCACCGCCGCGACCACGAGCACGAGGAGGGCGATCTCCTGGGCCCACACCGGCGCGGTGTGCGGTCCGACGAGGCTCGCGAAGAAGGCCATCCGCCCCGATCCGTCGACCACGATCTCCGGCAACGGCGTCACGGGCGACAGGTAGTACGCGTCCGAGAAGGGCCAGAGGAAGCGCCCACCGTAGGGCGGTCTCCGGTCGATGGTGAAGAAGTCGAGCAGCAGGTGCGAGGCATAGGTGGCGCTCGCCCAGAGCGCGCGGCGCCCGCTCGGGCCGACGAGGGCGGCCAGGCAGCCGACCGCGACCACGGCGGCCACGGTGTGCGTGACGCCGCGGTGGAACATGCCGGGGTGCCCGAGGAGGATGCCCGGCACGAAGTCGAGGTCGGCCGCGTTGGCGAGCGCGACCGCCGCGGCGAGGAGCCCAGCCCGGTGCGGCCCGGCGGGGCGCACCGCCTCGTAGGCGAGGTAGCCCGCGGCCGTGTGCGCGCAGCAGAGGGCCATCAGGGACGGGTCGCGCGGGCGGGAGCCGCCTCCTCCTCGGGCGCGGGCAGCGGCCGCACGACCGCGGCACGGCGCCGGCGGCCGAGCGCGAGGCGCATCCGGGCGAGGAAGAAGAGGTTGGCGAAGCCGTCGCGCCAGAGGTTCAGCTTGCTCTCGCCGATACGCTCGCCGTAGTAGATCGGCATCTCGAGGCAGCGGATCTCAGGGTGCGTGAAGGCGAGGATCTTGATCTCCTCGGAGAGGGCCATGCCGTCCGACTGCGGGGCGATCTTCCTCAGCACGTCGCGGCGGAAGACCCACATACCCGATTGCGAGTCGATGATGAACTTGAAGAAGAGGCACATCATCGTGCCCGAGAGGATGGCGTTGCCGAGGAGCCGGATCGGGCTCTTCGACTCGCCGCTCTGCGAGCGCCAGCGCCGGGCGGAGATGAAGTCGAGCCGCTCCTCGACCAGCACGTAGAGGAGGAGCGGGATCGAGTCGGGCGGGTAGGTCCCGTCGCCGTCCATGGTGACCACCACGTCGCCGCGCGCGGCGGCGAAGCCGGTCTTGTAGGCGCGCCCGTAGCCCTTGCGGGCCTCATAGACGACCCGCGCGCCGGCCGTGCGCGCCACCTCCGCGGTGCGGTCGGCGGAAGCGTTGTCGACCACCACCACCTCGTCGACGAGCGCGGGCATCTGCTCGAGGACGGCGGCGATCCCCGCCTCCTCGTTGTGGCAGGGGATGACGACGGAGATGCGCTTGCCTCGGTACATGACTTCGGTCTCCTTGGGTTGTTTGCGCGCGGCGGGCGGCGGGGTGCCGCTTCGGCTCCCGGTCCTCGGCCCAAGCGCGACTCGCGGGCCGGCCCGTCCCCCCGCCTGCCGTGTGCGCGCGCCTGGGCCTGCGGGGGTCGCCTCGGTGGCACCCCGCCGCCCGCCGCGCGGGAGCTACGCCCGGCTGGCCGGCGCTTGGACCGCTGCGACCTTCGCTGTTTGGTGGGTGCCGCAGGTGGCGAGGGTGGCGCGGGCGGGGGGCTGGCGGGTGAGCTTGCGCCAGGCCTTGCGGAGCTTGAGGCTCGACCACTCCTTCAGCACCGTGGGCATCATGCGCGGGTTGAAGAGGATGTTGATGGTGAGGAAGCACTCGTACGTGCAGAAGCACTTCGACTCGCGGATGAAGCGGCGTGACTTCTCCGCCTCGGCGCTGAACCAGATCTTGCGGAAGTCGTAGCCGGCGTCGCGGACGTTGCCGAGCTTGCGGTCGATGAGCAACTCGCAGGGGTAGACGTCGCCGTTCGCGAACAGTGCGCCGCCCAGGTTCCCGGCGTAGCAGGGGATCTGGTACTGGTTCGTGCGCACCACCTTGGCGATCAGCCGGTGGCGGACGATGCGCTTGGCGTTGATGAAGTCGGCGAACGGGAAGTGGTCGTAGCCGGAGAGGGAGCCCGCCTTGTACTCCCGCTCCATGTGGTCGGCGTACTGCTCGTACTTCTCGACGTCGAAGAACTTGGAGACGGGCTCCTTGGGCGCGCCGCGCGTGAGCAGCGTGAACACCGTGTCCACGTCCAGATTCTCCCGGAGCCACTCGTAGTTCTCGATCAGCACGTCCTCGTTGTGCTTGGAGACGGTGGTCTCCACTTGCACGCTGAAGTTCCGGTGGTGCTTCTCGATCTCGCGCAGCGCCTTGTAGGTCTCGATGGTCCGCTTGAAGAGGCCGGGGAAGACGCGTATCTCGTCGTGCAGCGCGCCCACGCCGTCGATCGACACGTCGATGTGGAGGTCGAGGTCGGGACAGGTCTCGCACAGGTCCTTCACGATGGACACGGTGCGCGCCGTGGTGCTGCCGTTGGTCGGGATGCCGACGTTCCGCACGCCGGTGTTCTTGTGGAAGATCTTGATGATCTCGCCGATGTCCTTGCGCAGGAAGGGCTCGCCGCCGGTGGGGAGGAGGAACATGAGGCTCCCCTTCCCCATGCTGGCCGTCACCTTGTCGATCTCCTCGAGCGAGAGCTCCTGCTTGCGGTAGACCATGGACGGCTCTTCCCACCCCGGGTGCGCGCCGTCGGCGAGGAGGCAGTGCTTGCACTTCGCGTTGCACGCGTCGGTGATGAAGTAGACCAAGTAGACCGGCAGCTGCCCGCGCTTCCAGAGCATCTTCCGGCCGTGCTTCAGGTAGTCGAAGTAGCCCATCTCCGTTTCGCTCTCCTCGCCCCGCGCGGTCAGTACCGGCGACCGAGCCCGTAGGTTAGCATGCCGATCCCGGTGCCCGCCCCTACCACGAGCAGCTCGAGCCAGAGCAGCGGGATCGCCGCCAGCGCCCGGCCCATCCCCTCGCTGCCGCGGATGGCGGCGAGGAAGCTGCCGTTGAGCGCCAGCGTCCCGGCGAGCGCAAACCCGCCCGCCCCGGCGGCGGCCGCCGAGCCCAGCGCCGCGCCCGCGATCAGCGCGGGCACGCCGAGCGTCGCGAGCGGCACGCTCGCCATGTAGCGCAACGGGACGGAGGTGTTGTTCTGCGCGAGCTCCCGGCGCTCGCGCAGCTTGAGTCGCGTCAGCGATACGGCGCGCGCGAAGTCGGTGCGCAGGAGCCCGGCCAGCGAGTAGCGCTTCACGTGCTCCACCTCGAGCTCCGGGTCGATGCACACCCGGATGCCCAGGCGCGCGAGTTTCTGGCCGAAGGCCGTGTCCTCCACGTTGGGCGTGGCGTAGCCCTGGTCGAAGCCGCCCGCGCGCAGGAAGGCGTCGCGGCGGATGGCGGCCGCGGTGGTGTAGAAGAGCGGCACCTCGCCGCGCCGGCGGCAGTACGTCCAGCGCATCCAGAGGTTCTTGTACTGGCTCACCAGGTCGCGGTGGCGCATCTCGGCGGCCTGCACCCCGATCACGCCCTCGATCTCGTCGCGCTCGAAGGCGGCGACGATGCGGGAAAGCGTGTCGGGGCGCACCATCACGTCCGCGTCGAGGAAGAAGAGCAGCTCGCCCTCCGCCGCGCCCGCGCCCAGGTTGCGGGCCGCGGCGGGGCCGATGCGGCCCTCGGTCGGCACCACGCGCAGCGGGAAGCCGGCGGCGATGGCGCGCGACTGGTCGGTCGAGCCGTCGTCCACCAGCACGACCTCGAAGTCGCCGAAGCTCGAGCGCGAGAGGCGGGTCAGGCACTCGGCGAGCGTCGCCTCGGCGTTGTAGACCGGCATGACGACGGAGAGGCGCGGGCGCGCGCCGGCCGCCTCGCGGCGGCGCGCGAGCCAGCGCGCCATGGAGGTCACCCGGCTCCAGCCGGGCGCCGCCTCCGCGGGGGATCCCGAGCCGCTGCGGCTGTGTCGCACGTTCAGTTCCTCGCCACCAGGGTGCCGAGCGCGGTGTCGAGCCGGCGCTGTAGGTCCGCCGCCCGCTCGGGCTCCGCCGCCGCGAGGTCGTGCTGCTCGGCAGGATCGCGCGCCAGGTCGAAGAGCATGCGCTCGCCGCGCGAGGTGCGGATCAGCTTGTAGGTTCCGTCGTACAGCACGCGGATGCTGCGATCGTACCGCGCCCCGTAGCGCGCAACCAGGAACGGATCGATGTCCTCCTCGGCGAGGCTCGGATGGGTCACGTGCAGCAGCGCCTCGCCCTGCAGGCCCGGCGGCACGGCGGCGCCGGTCGCCGCGAGCACGGTCGGGAGCACGTCGACGAGCTGCACGGCCGTCTCCGACCTGCCGCGCGGCCCGTCCGTGCCCGGGAACTTGACCACCAGCGGCACGTGCAGCACGGGCTCGTAGAGCATCTGCCCGATGTGCCCCATCTGCTCGTGCTCGCCGAGGAACTCACCGTGGTCGGCGGTCACGACGACGAGCGCGTTCTGGTAGCGCCCGCGGGCGCGGAGCGCGTCGAGCAGCTCGCCGAGCGCCTCGTCCATGGCCGCTACCTCGCCGTCGTAGTTCGCCTCGATGAACTGCCGCTCTGCCTCGGGCAGATGCGTGGCCGCGTGCTCGTAATGGAGGCTCCCCCGCGCCAGGCGGCCGGCGCCCGGCAGCGCGCGGCTCCAGCGGTCGTAGGGGGTGGGCGCCAGGCGCGGCTGGTGCGCTTCCATGTAATTCACGAAGAGGAACACGGGGCGGCCGGCGGGCACGCGGTCGAGCCAGGCGAGCGCCGAGGCGTTGATGTCGCTCGCGGTGCGGAAGGGCTGGACGCAGAAGGTCGGGCGCACCTGCTGCGCCAGGCGCAGCGCCAGCGGGCGGAGGCGGAAGAGCAGCCCCGGAGCGTCCTCGTAACGCCCGAAGCCCTGCGCCACGCCGAAGTCGCGGTAGAGGTAGGAGAAGTTGGCGACGAAGCCCGCCGTCCGATAGCCGCGGTCGCGCAGCAGCTCGGCCATGGTCACCGCCGACGGCGGGAGCGGGAAGGCGACCAGCGGGCGCCCGTCGCGCGACTGCCCGCCGAGCCACGCGCCCGCGAAGTGGGCGCCGTGACGCGTGGGGTAGGTGCCCGTGAAGAGCGAGGCGTGGCCGGGGAGCGTCCACGCCGCGGGCGAGCGCGCCTGGGTGAAGAGGAGCCCGTCCGCGGCGAAGGCGGAGAGACGGCGCGAGGTCTCGCGCGCATAGCCGTAGGTCGATAGGTGATCGGCGCGCGTCGTGTCGAGCACGATCAGGATGACGTCCGGGGAGCCGGCGGGGGGCGGCACGGCGGTCACCAGCGGGTCGTCGATGGGGGCGGTGGCGATCGGCCGGCCCCAGACCACGAGCGCGAGCGCCGCCGCCGCGAGCTCGACACCCAGGCGCACGCCTCG